>ENA-ORTH01000019-ORTH01000019.1-human-gut-metagenome-genome-assembly--contig:-NODE-19-length-160596-cov-45.513570_pt1 | contig 160596 bp, 145 predicted proteins | sample MGYA00241914_ERZ509192 | MGnify/ENA primary metagenome ERZ509192 (study PRJEB26280, sample SAMEA2338826) | human gut metagenome | biome: human gut; feature: human-associated habitat; material...
TCACTTTTCTTATAGCGAGGCATCTTAGGCTTACCCAGATACTTTTCTGGATGCTTTTTATATTCTCTTAAAGAAGCAAGCCAGTTTTTGAAATCTGTGACTGACTGTTTGACCATCTGCTGTGCTGTCTGTCTTGGAAGTCCGGAAAAGAAATCTGCATTCTCTGTGACACGCATCATCTTTTCAAGGTGTGTATAAGAGATCACTCTGCGGACGTGCATGTTTGGATAAGATCGTTGTAATAACGCAACTTCTTGAAAGACTTCGACTTCGTTCTCTGTCCGATGTTCTTTGTCATAACCGGTAAAGATATTCCGCACACGAAAAAGAGCTGCATTGTACAACAGCTTGGACTTTCTGCACAGATCGTCAAAATATGGATATAACAGATCATCCGAAGAAATGATTCTTTGTGTCACACGGTATGCCATATGGTTGTCTCCTTTCTGATATGTTGAAAATATCGTACTTTTATAGTATAATTATACCAAACATATGTTCAGCTGTAAAGGAGATACATCATGCGAAAGAAAGATAATACAGATTATTATATAAACCGGCATAGTTGCTTTTTATTGCAATACCATATCGTGTTTGTTACAAAATACAGACATCCAGTCTTAACAGGCAAAGTAAAAGATGTTGTTTATGAACGTATCCACTATGTAGCAGATCAAAGAGGGTTTCACATCCTAGAGATCAATGGCGAATCGGATCATGTCCATATCCTGATGGAAGCTGATACAACAACTTCACCGGCGGAACTTGCAAATGTTTTAAAAACACAAACAGCACGAAAAGCACGAAAGTTGTATGGCGAAACCATTTTAAAAAAATATTACTGGAAACCTTATTTTTGGTCGGATAGTTATTTTATTTCATCTGTTAGTGAAAACAGTCTGCACACAATAAAACAGTATATTCGGAATCAGGGGAAACGATAATGTGTCCGTCAGGACGCATTCACCCACGCCCATATTAAAATATGGACGTGGTACTCTGCTTAGATTTTATAGATATCACCATCCTTCTCATCAAAAACAAAAAGTCCCGGCCGTCCTATTTTATATAACTTTATTTTTTGTGTATTATGATCAAGCTCCATTACTTCTTCCCGCTCATTTACATATGGAACTCCTTTTGGGATCATATACACTTTATCATTCACTGTCTTTGGAATATCATACTGACTCGCAATATTTCCGATCTTCAACTTCTTTTGTCCTGTTTTTTGAAGTTGGTCATTATAATATAAAATATTGCTTTTATCTTTGTTCCCTATTGAGATAATGATTCCAAGTTGATAGGAATTGTTTTTGTTGTGTTGTGGTTTGTAAAAATATATGGCAGCCGATACAATGATTAGAATACTTATTAGAATTATGCTTCGTTTTTTCTTCATATCAAATTGCTCCTATTTTTCATATTCTTAAATCAACTAGCCTTGTTTTTTCTCATTGATTATATCAATTACAATACTCAAAACCAAATACAATAAAAATAGAATTATATCCTGCGCTATAATTTCTTGTCTTGTATACGGAATATATTTTTGTGAGCTACTTAAAAAGGTAACAATTCCTAGAAATATTAACAATTGAATTATATTTTTACGAAATGTTTTTAATCGCAATTTTTTTTTCATCCTTTTGCTCCTTTCTCTTAACCAACAACATATCTTACTTTATTCATACTCATTACTGATTTATGAATTTTATAATATACTTTTATTCCTTTCTTTTTATAATAAGCTTTATGAACCGCCTTCTCTAAAGCTGAATATCCTCCATAGGATGATGCCAAGGAAACTGCTGAAAGCCCCCATCCACATCCAGGTACTGCTGATATCATTAGAGAAATTGCACATTAACTATTGTAGAAAATGGTAATATTTCTTCTACTATTTCTCCGTTTCCACCCAATAATATCCCCCTGCTATTGCTTTTTTCGTTCCTTGATTTTCTATAAACACTCGATATCGTCCATCTTTTTTTACCTTTAAGACACTTACCAGATTTACCCCATTCTCTATATAAGTTTCCTCTCCATCCTCATCAATAATTCCAATTGCTATATGTGTTTCAGGGTGTTCTTCTTCAAACCCCATACAGGCAGCCACTTGAACACAAGTTCCCTTTTTTAAGTGTCCTTCTTTTGTCTCTATTCTCTCTTTTGGCTTGATCTTCCATGTAAATGGTTTTCCATCATTCTCTTTTAATCTTTCATTTTTTATCATGCACTTTTTGATTCTGGTTTTATCATACATTCTATACTTTGCTTTCTTTTCCTTTATATCACCTTCCGTTCCAACATTGATCTCCTCTCTTGTTTCATCTGCAATCTTATCGTATGCCTTTACAAATCCTATCCCTGAAGCAAATACCGTAGCTGCACTGAGTATGATCATTCCAAATAAGACACTCACAGAAATTCCTCTTCGCAGCCTTCTTTGTTGTCGATAAGATTTCATCCGTTCCATTCGTAGCTTTAATACTTCCTTACTCTCATATAACCCCGCTGTTGTATATCTTCCATATCTGATCTCTTCCATAGAAATATCTATGATCGTAGAAAAATATCCCTTTACATCTGGAAGATATTCACATACTGTCCTGTCACAGTATGTTTCTCCCCATTGATCTAATTGATAAAAAACATCCTTTAACGCAGGTTGAAACCAGTATACACAACAGATAATGTTCGCCAAGTGTTTCCAAATGAGATCATGATGTTTATAATGAATCAATTCATGTGTAAATATCATATTTAGCTGTTGCGGATCATAAATTCTTGGCAGAATGATTCTTGGTTTCAAAACCCCATATAACATTGGTCCGCCTGCTTTTGCTAAGATCACTACTTGAATTTCTTTATGAACCCCTAACTTTTTTGATATGCTTTTTACCATACTTTGAATTTCTTCGCCACACAAATCTGCATTTAAAATATCCTTCCTTATTGCTCTGTATTTCTTTAAAAATCTGATCGTAAAAATGATCGTTCCAACCAGCCAGATGATCATCAAAATTCCAATGACCCACTTGATCGGACCTGTAACTTCAAATACATAAGTACTCTTCTCAAATCCATTTGCATAGATCAACGTGATTGGTATGGCAAACATCAATAATACCATCTTCCATATCAGATAATTGATATCAATATATCCCTTGTGTTCTATCAAACGTCCTACAGCCTTCCAAAAAAGATATAAGATCGTTCCAAGCAGTGTACATAAGAATATTCCGCTAAATATTTTTATTATGATTATCATCAAAATCAAAGTCATCTAAGATCCCTCTTAACTCTTCCCCGTCTTCTTTTGTCAGTTTCTCTCCTAATGCACTTACTAATCGTTTTGCAGATCCGTCAAACCAACGATTCAAAACTTCCTCGGCTTGATATTTTCCATATGTTTCTTCATCGATCAATGGCTGCACATATGCTTTTCTTCCTTTCTTGGTAACTTTGATATATCCCTTCTCTTCTAAACGAAACAAATATCCGCGGATACTTGTTCTTTTATAATCTTTATTGAGCTTTTCTTTAACCGTTTCTATCAGATCAAGAAAAGGAACTTCTCCTTGATAATCCCAAATGCATTGCATGATTCGTTCTTCTAGTCTGGTTAATTCCTCCATTTTCGTATTCCTCCTTTCTTTTATGTTCTATTTTTAGGTTACTTCTATTTTAACATTGTTTTGTATTTAACACAATATATTTACAGGTTATTTTTTTCAATAAAATAATCATTCTATGAAAAAAATCACTGAATCCATATAATTCATATGAACTCAGCGATTTATCTACTATTCTCCGATCAAAACCTTCTTACCTTCAAAGGCAAATCCATAATGTCTGATTACGCATCCACGACCGTCAATGCCGTCACCGCTCCAACAATACATAAGATTCCCACAACATCGATCATTCCAAAGGCCTGTCCAAGCACAGTTGCGGAAAGAATCGTTGCAACCAGCGGTTCCACGCATCCAAGCATACTTCCCTGAACTGGTCCTAACATGGAAATCCCATGGAGATAACAGGAAAACGCCACGATCGTTCCTAAGAATACAACTCCAATTGTCATTGCAACCGTCATGATATCCCAATGTCCTGGGATACTCCATACTTTTGTAAATGGAGTTACCAAAACTCCACCGACAAACATTCCCCATCCTGTTGTCTCTAAAGTACCAAATTCGTCTAATAATTTCTTTGGCTGCACGTTATAAACTGCAAAAGCAAAAGCGGATAACAATCCCCAGAATAATGCTGCATTGGTGATCACTAAGTTTTTTATACTTCCATGTGTTGCAAGCAAAAAGATTCCTACGATCACAGTTGCCAGTACAAGCACTTCTTCTTTCTTTGGAAATCTTTTTCCCACTAATACAAAGAACACCATAATTAAGATTGGTGCAGAATACTGAAGAACTGTCGCAGTTCCCGGATTTGACTCCTGAATGGCAAGGAAGTACGTCATCTGACACATAGCCATTCCAATCATCCCGAAGATCAGCTGATTGACCGCTGAATCTTTTCTTTTCCATACACGAAAAATTGAATTCCCTTTTCTCTGATACATAAGCAACAGCAGGCAGATTCCTGCCCCTAATAATCTGACTGTCACAAGCCACGTAGCCGTCAGATCTTTTGCATCAAATAAATATTTCCCCATCACACCGGACATGCCCCAGCAGCATCCTCCTGCAACTGTGAAGCAGATTCCTTTTAAACTTCGATTCATAAATACATTTCTCCTCGTATCTGTATTTTTATCTATTCTTCTGTGACTAAATTATCAAATTCACATTTCTCAAATTCCTGAATGGAAATATTTTTCTTGTTTGGATTGGCGTATACAAAAGTCTTATCTACATTTTCTAGGTAATTTTGAATCTTATCATTTGTCGCACTGATGATTGCCTGGAATCCTAGATTCCTGATCAGGTCAATACAACTTGCAACTTTCTCTGCATCCATCTTAGAGAATGCTTCATCTAAGACAACCAGACGGATGCTTGGATTTCTTCGTACTTTTGGTGAAAGATGAATTCCATAGGCCTGTGCAAAACTTGCGAGTAATGCAACATATAATGGGTTCTGTCCTTCTCCACCAGAGTTTTTCTTGATCATCTTACTTAATCCGATCGTCAGTTTTTCATCACCATCCACAATCTGTTCCATATCAAAGGACAGATACGTACGATAATCAGAATATTTCTGCATATCACGTTTCGCATTCTCAAGTTCTTCACCGGTTGCACCTTCTGGCGGGATAAAGATCTCTATCAATTCATTCATCAGTTCCCCGTATTTATTCTCATGTTCCATAGAGAAGAGATTCATCTGATCATCCATCGTTGTATTTAAGACAGATGGATCGATATTCAGGGAATCATCCATAAACATTGGATAATATTTTCCATCGGCTCCTGTATTTCTTGTAATCTTAAATTGGTATTTGTCTTTCCCAAAGTCGAGTCCACTGATCATGCGGTTTAATTCATCCCTGCGCTGATAAGCTTCCCTGATCGCGCTTCGAATCTTGTATACAAAGTCATCTTTGAAATGTTCCATTGCTGTTTTGGCCTGTTTTGCAGCTTTTTCACGATACATTTCCATGTGATCAGATGATAATTCCTTATAAAGCTTGTCATACACATCATTATTCTCATCTACTGCTGAGAATGTGCGGTTCGGATATTCCCTTAAATATGCAGTTCTGACTTCCACAAGCTTTCTATATTCTTCTTCCTTCTTCGTTCCGGCATCATAGTATTTCCTTGCTGCACGTTTTTTGAGACGTTCATAGTCTTCGGTGTCTGTCTTCTCGATCTCTTGTGCAAACTGCTGCTCGTACTCTCCATTTGCCGGTAATTCATTCTGTGCACGGATCAATGCTTCATTCTGGTCAATGATCTGCTGTCTGCATTCTTTTAATGCATTCTGTGTTGCCCAGATTGCTTCTTTCATTGCATTGATCTCTTGTTTGCAATCTTCCTGTTTTAACCTGTTCTGGTCTCTTTCCTCTTCCAGACCTTTTAAGGCACCTTCTCTTAATTTTGTCAGCTGATTTTCTAAATCTTCATATTCTTCCTGACGTTCTTTCGCACGTTCCAGTGTTTCCTGCTGTTTTAAATATTCTTCGGCTGACTGTGGAAGATATTCATAGTCCAAAATAACGGCAGCACTTAAAACTTCTTTTTCTAATGGATCTTTTTTATCAAAGATCTTATCCTTTTCTTTCTCTAATTCTTTGATCCTGTGGCGTAAACTGTTGTCTCCAATGTAGGAATTTCTTGTGTACTGTTTTGGATCTAATCGTTTTAACTGGAAATTTTTATAAAGCATTCCATCTGGTGTGATACCAGTACGGCAATTTCTTAATTCATCGATCGTCTCACATTTGATCACACGCCCGATCAAGGATTCTATCAGCTTTTTCACATAAGACTGTTCTGCAAGAACTTCTTCTGACAATGCATTTTCCTCAACCTTCATGTCCTGCTTATCAATCTTTTGTGTGTCTGCAATCGAAATTCTCCAGTATTTCTTCTGATCCATATCACGATAGATTTCCATGGCATCCTTGACGTATTTTGGTTCCACGATCAGTGTTAATTTATTCGATCCTAAATATCCTTCGACCGCTTTATGCCATCTCTCATCTTTCATATCTAACAGATCGGCAAGCACATTTACCTTTACAAAATCACCACATTTTTCGCTTAATTTCGTCTGTAATTCATATCTTGCATCCAGAACTTCTTTTGGATACGCTTTGTTACCCTTTTTCAGTTCTTTCAACTCATCAGAAATGGATTTTTCCTGTTTCTTTAAGGTTCTTAGTGCAGACGCATTATCTTGTCGTTCTTCCTCAGTTTCTTTTCTTAAGATATCCAATGTATGTTTTAATCGGTTTAGATCATCTTCTGTGATATCTCCCTGTTCAAATTTCTCGATATCCCAGATTGCCTGATTTGGCGTAATATCGAGATCACACCATTTTTTTAAGTCTTTTGATGTCTGTTCCCAACGCTGTACGGAATGATTTAACTGTCCTAACAACTCCTGAACATCCTTTTTCCTTGTTGCGATCTGATCGTATCCACTTCCTGCGATCTGTGCTACTAATGCATCGTATTCTTTGGCGAGTTTCTCTAGTTTCTTCTCAAGAACTGTTTCATTCTCTTCCTGTGTCTTTAGATCTTTCTCTCCATCTTCAATCTTTTGCTGTAATAGATGAATATCTGTTTTTAATTTCAGGACATCCAGTTTGTTCATGCGGTACTGACAATAATCCTGTTCCTCTTTTTTGGTCTTGAATTTAACGAAACTTTCTTTGATCTCTTCTAAGCTCTTTGCTTCCTTTAATGTATCTTCGATTCTCTGACGCATTCTTCCATACTGCATCACGCTTTCCTGCATATCTTCAATATGAATGTCCTGCTCCATACAGATGTATTCTTTCACAAAATCTTCGAGCTTGATATTCATTTTAAATGGGATCGCGCGTTTAAACAGTCTTGGGAATTTCTCCATATCAAGACCGCCAAGATAGATGTCATACATCTGTTTTCTAAATCTCTCGTTGCTTGTTCCAAAATAGAAATCTTCTTTTTTGAAGTTTTTCTGCATATATTTGCGGAGTTCCGAAATTGTCATCGCATGTTCTTCCGTACGGTAAGCATTCTCTAAAATGCCACCTTTGTGCCAGAAAAATAATCTGGATGTATCATTTCTTGCTGTATCTACGTCAAATACAACTCCCAGACATTCTTTTTCGTCAGATTCTGTCTGTGTAAATTCAAGAACGATCGTTGTGGAGAAGTTTTTATTTCTCAAATAAGTAACTTCATCTTTCTCTCCAACCGCAACCATTCCTCGCAGGTATTCGATCAGATTTCGATCGGAATCGTCTGCTGCCGCCTTATTAAAGAATCCACGACCATCTGTATTCGCATATAAAACGATCTGCATCGCATCGATCACTGTTGACTTTCCACTTCCAGAATGTCCAGTAAAAAAGTTGATTCCATCGTTGAAACTTAATATTTTCTGATCTATATAATGCCAATTATTCAGGCATATCTTCGATAATGCCAGAAATGGCTGCTTCGTCTTCGTCAAACTCACTGTCTACTTCCTCCTTGCTGAAACTTTCGATCAATCTGCGGATGTCATCTCCTAGTAACACGACATTCACGCATGGATAGATCATCATTCTTGTCTCTTCATTTAATTCTTCTAATACATCGAGTGGTTCGATGATCTGATATTTCTTTAATAATGCGATGGAACGACGCATCTCAGTGATGGATGGCAAGGTTCTCATCAGATGGAAATCATTGATCTTTTCATGGATTTCTCCTAATGATGTATACACACTTGTATTCGATGAAGCCTCTGCCATATGTTCATCGTATAATAATTTTAAGATCAGAAGATAAATGGTTGATAATCTGGAAATCTTCTCTCCGATCAAAGTTTCTCCTTCAATATAAAAGACTCCAAGATGCAGATTTTCTCTTAATTCGATTCCTGAAATCTTAAAATATTCTCTTAAAAATTCCTGATGCAGGTCAATGGTTCTAAATTCTTTATTGTATACAAGTCTTCCGCTCTTTTTATCATATTTTCTTTCTAATACAAATGTCTGTTTTAACAACGTACGGATCACTTTCGTGACCGCATTTTTTTCTTCGTCATTCAATTCTTCATAATACGGTATCATGATTTCGGTTTCCTCCTTACAAAAGTTAATGCCGGATAGCGGTAACTTCCATTATCAATCAATTTATCGTCTCTCTCGATCACTTTATATTTACTGTTTCTTCTCGTACTGTAATCGTAGGCAAGGATTAATTTCTCAAAGGACTCTTCATCCCTGATATCAATATCCTTAACTTCCATATGGTCATCCTGCATATAAGATTCAATGAAATCTTCAATCTCAGCCTGTTGGTATCTTGTATGAATCTTATTTAATCTTAGGACATCTTCTCTTGATAATTCTTCCTGCTGCTTTTCTTCTTCTACCTGACTTGCAAAATCTCTTCGTTTTCTCTTCTTATACAAAGACTTCTCGGAAAGCACTTCAAAATGAGACAGATTCATACTCTGTCCGACCTTCTCGATCTTTTCCTCGCTGTCCTTAGAATCCCCGATCGTCTTTAACAGCTGGATCATCAGACCTCTTGTGTCGGATTCTCCATTCAGCATGTAATTCATACGTGTTACAGTTGCCCTGATATATTTGGAATGTTCTTTATCCATATTGGAAATTCGATGTTCTATGTCATCAAATCCACGCTCGATCGCATTAATGATACTTAAGACATCTTCACCTTTTTCTTTATCTGCTTTCTTCTGTACCTGTTCCATCCATGGAATATCTTCTCTCATTTCTCTTAAACATCGTTTGATATCATTTTTATATAAATAGAAGTTATCATTTGTCTTTAAGATATGATATTTCTTCTCAACGATCTCCTCGACGTAACCTTCCAAATGTTCTGCCAGCACTTCTTCATATGATTTCTGTTTTAGCAGTCGGCTAAAGAAATGGTCCATGTTGTGTAACATATCCTGCAAGGCTTTATTTAATTTCTTTGTATTAATAAGCGCTGTTTTTAACATGGCTAAGTTCATCTTCTTATCATGCCAGAATGAAAACAGTGTTGCGTATACATTCTGGATATAGATCTCTGTGTCATCCGTTGATGGGTTGACTAATTCTTCAAATGCTGTTAAAAATACGGCTGCGTAATCAGGAATGATGATATTGGTGGTTAATGTCGAGAAATCTTCGATCCTCTTTAACCAGCCTGTCTTGATCAGCCAGTTTAAGATCCTGTTTGGCGGTGTCTGGCTTGCATCAGTTTCTGATTCAAATTCTTCAGGAGATAACCAGATCCGCTGGCTTTCGTTCCAGTCTTCTAATACCTGAAGGCATACTTCTTTACTTAAATAATAATTGTTATATTCATATTCTTCGTTGATCTTCAGCAAGGCTTCCATATAAAGTTCTCTGTTCATCGAACGAAATAAACTCCAGAATGAATCTGGGATATCATAGGCAAATTTCATAGGTAACTTCCTTCTTTGGTTGTACTTTATTCTCTGACTCTTTATTTTAACTGATTCGAATGACCTCGTAAAGTGATTTCCTATGAAATAATAATTGACGCAAGTCCGAAATCGGACTATAATTATCGTAATCTCATAGTCCGATTTCGGACTTAATATAATTGTTATAAGAAAGGAAGTCACTATGGAATCGAAACAAAATCGTGCCTTAAAGGAATTTGATTCTCTCTATAAGATGATCGATGATGTCTATCATGAGATCGCTCTTTCCATGCATCTTACAGATTCCGCATTTCTCATTTTATATTGTCTGTTAGAACTTGGAGATGGTTGCTCTCAGAAAGATATCTGCAAACTTTACTCCATCTCAAAACAAACGGTGAATTCTTCCGTAAAATCATTAGAAGATAAAGGAGTTTTGATCCGTAAAGCCGGCGTCGGAAGGGATATCCACTTATTTTTTACAGAGTTTGGACGAGAATTTTCTGAAAAACATATCGGTCCTGTCTTTGATATGGAAAATGCTACATTTGAATCTATGGAGCCTTCGGAGTGTGAACAGCTGCTTTCTCTTACGAGAAAATATGTTCAGATTTTAAAGAAAAATATGAAACAATATGTCTTAGAGGAAAAGGAGTTTTAGTTTATCATGAAGATTCAATTATCAGATCATTTCACTTACAAACGTCTGATCCGTTTTGTATTTCCATCGATCATTATGATGATCTGTACTTCGATGTACAGTATTATTGATGGATTATTTATTTCCAATTTTGCAGGAAAAACAGCATTTGCTGCGGTCAATCTGATCCTTCCTGTTGCGATGGGTGTTGGAGCGATCGGATTTATGATCGGTTCTGGTGGAAGTGCGATCGTTGCAAAAACGCTTGGTGAGGGCAAAAAAGAAAAAGCAAATGAATATTTTTCTATGCTGATCTTTACTGCTTTGATCGGAGCTACGATCCTGTCTATCTTTGGATTTATTTTTATAAGGCAGATCTGTATAGCACTTGGTGCGCGTGGACAGCTGCTTGAATATGCGTCTACTTATGGACGTATTATGTTTGTATCACAGCCAATGTTTATGATGCAGACGATCTTTTATAACTTCTTTATTACAGCTGAGAAACCTTCTTACAGTCTTCGTATGTCTTTGATCTCTGGCGTGATCAATATTGTGTTTGACTATCTCTTTATCGGTGTCATGCATTATGGTGTTGCCGGGGCTGCGGTTGCAACTGCCATGGGTGAGTATGTTGGCGGGCTTGTACCGTTGATCTATTTTGCGCGGAAAAATAACAGCAGTCGTCTTCGTCTTGTGAAACCTGTCTGGAGAAAAGATATTTTATTAAAGACCTGTTTAAATGGTTCTTCGGAATTTATGACAAATGCTTCTTCTTCCGTTGTAAATATGCTTTATAATACACAGTTAATGCGCCTTGCTGGTGCGGATGGTGTTGCTGCTTATGGTGTGATCATGTATGCGAACTTTATCTTTGCTGCGATCTATCTTGGATATTCTATGGGAAGCGCTCCGATCACCAGTTATAATTATGGGGCTGGAAATCATTCGGAATTGAAGAATATGTTGAAGAAGAGTTTGTCTTTAATTGCTGTAACTGGGGTTTGTCTGACTTTGATCTCTGAGTTTTTTGCCCATCCGCTGATCAATATCTTTGTTGGATATGATGCGGATCTGTTTGCTATGACGTTACATGGATTCCGGTTGTATGCATTTGTGTTTTTGATCAATGGATTTAATATCTGGGCTTCTTCGTTCTTTACAGCTTTGAATAATGGGGTTGTTTCTGGGATGATTGCGTTCCTTCGAACTTTGTTGTTTCAGATTGGGTGTATTATGCTGCTGCCAATTTTGCTTGGATTGAATGGAATCTGGATGGGAGTTGTTGTGGCGGAGATGTTGACTTTAATTATTACGATTTATTTTTTACGGAGTAGAAGGAAAGTTTATCACTACTAGATTTTGTAATAGTGTTTCATGTATGTTAAACGGTATTAGTTGATGATTTTTGTACTTATTAACAGAAGTTTAGATAAAATCTACAACACCGATTTGTTGGGATGTTTGAAAATTATCTTATCTTAATTTCTACGAAACCTTAAATTGCGAGAATTTTCAGCTATCAATTACCTAAATATATAAACCAATACAGTAAAACATACACATCACCTTAAATTTTCCAATCTTGTGAATTGTCCACTCTATATACTCGAAATCTACAGTTGGCCAACTACAAAATCAAAATTTCTCTTCAATTGTAGTAATATCCGCATTTTTTTCGTTATATGTCACCGTGCCCAAAACCACCAGAAGCATATTAATAACAATCACAGCCAACAATATAAATCCAATAACTTTCCATATTCTTTTACGCCGTCTATTCTTAAGCGCCAATTGTTCACTGATCTTCGCAAGTTGTTCTGATACTTCATTCTTATTGGTTTCTTCTTTTATTTCACTACCCAATAATTCACTCACGTTAATCTCTAATACATCCGCTAATTTTGATAACATATCTGCATCTGGTACGGATAATCCCTTTTCCCATTTGCTGATGGTTTGTCTTACTACGTGAATTTTGATTGCTAATTCTTCTTGTGTGTATCCTTTTGCTTTTCTTATTATTTTCAGATTCTCATTAAACATAATTATTGTCTCTCCTTATATTTTGATGTATTGAATTTACACCAAAATATGTCGTTGCGGCAAGCAACGTGGGTTAACATTATCCTTTTATCATCTCTAACAATTCTGGTATATCATTTTTTAATGTTTCAAAGACAATATTTAAATCAACATTTCCATAATCGTGTACAATACGATTTCTCAATCCATACATAGCATTCCATGGAATATATCCTCTTTTCTCTTTATACTCATCCGACAATTTCTTTGCATTTTCAGATAACTGAATCATTCGAAACAACATTGAATCCAGTAATATTTCATTTGCATTCAATTCTTCTATATCTACATCTTTCATATGTTGTACTATAAATTGCAAATCGTTTCGTATTTTTTGAATGTAATAACGATCATTCTTTACATTATCCATATATTTTTATCCCATCTTTTAATATTTCTTGTGTTAATTCTAAATTATCTTTTAATTGATTAATTTCTAAAACATCTACTTTTTTGTGTAGTGCTTCTCTAATTTCTTCGACTAATCCATAAAATTTTAGTCCTTTTACATTTGCTGAAATTAACAGATCCACATCACTGGTTGGCTTTGCTTTCGATTTAGCGTAAGATCCAAAAAGATAACAAAAATTTACATCATATTTTTGAAATACATTTCCGCATTTTTCAGTTATATATTCTATATCAATAATTCCATGTTCTTCGTCTATTGGATTTATTTCTGAAAGTTTTTCTAATATATATTTGTATTTCAAACTTCCTTGTTTTTTCTCATCATTCTCATATGATTTATAAGAACGTAAAGATATTCCTACCAAATCAGCAACTTGTTGTTGTGTCATCTTTTTTTCAGTTCTCATTTTTTTTAACTCACCCATCATAATTGCACCTCTTAATTTATAATAGTGCAATTTTTGCACTTCGTCAATTCGAAGGTGCAAAAATTGCACCATTATTTAAATTCTATAATAGGTATTTTTTTCTTAATAAATTTTTTTATTCTATGATCATGGCTGGCTTATCTGCATATTCATCGAGAAAAATCAATACTTTCTTGCCGTATAAAAGATTTAGATCACTGGATAACTTCCTTGTAACCTTTGCATTCCTTATAAATCTACTTTTGAAATTCCTTCCGCAAAACCTCTTTCGGTGCCTCAATCTCATTTGCCAATGTATGTTCCGTTAATTCTGACAAAATTTTTAATTTCTTATTGATCATCGGGCGCATGCAGTTTGGAACGTGTTCCTGATGGGCTCTGTGAATTGCCACACATTCTTTGCAATTTCCATGATATCTACAGGCTTTTTGACATGGGCAGTGGTCTTTGTCTGCATATTCTTTTCGAAATTCTGATGCGAATTCTTCTTGTAATCTTAAACCTTCTGCTCTGTTTCCTTTGTGGAATTCTTCCATTGCTGCGATTTCTTTTTCATTATGTTCGATTTTCATATACTATACCTACTCCTTTATCCATATGGATTTTCTTTCAATTTGTATTATAATAGAATAAATGAAACGATGCTATGATAAATAAAAATATAATGAAACTGGAAAGAGATAATCTTAAAAATGAAACGAATTGATTTTGAAAATGGTTCTGTAACCCAAAATATCTTTGCAGCAGCACTTCCTATGCTTGTTGCTCAGATCTTAAACTTATTATATAACATTGTTGACCGTATTTATATCGCACGAATCCCACATATTGGAACAGCTGCACTTGGTGCTGTTGGACTGTGCTTTCCGCTGGTTGTGATCATTACTGCATTTGCTAACTTATTTGGAAGTGGCGGAGCTCCTTTATTTTCGATCAGCCGAGGGCAAAAGAGAAATAAACAGGCTGTCCATATCATGAATACATCATTTACTATGGTTTGTTTTAGTGCTGTCGTATTGATGCTCATTGGGCTTTTATTTGCACGCCCGCTTTTGATATTATTCGGGGCTTCCAAGGATGCTCTCGTTTATGCTTTTCCATATATGATGATCTATCTGATCGGTACACTGCCATCTATGATCGCCATTGGAATGAATCCATTTATTAATGCACAAGGATATTCAACCATCGGTATGTTTTCTGTTGCGATCGGTGCCGTTGCCAACTTATTGCTTGACCCATTCTTTATTTTTGTATTGGGGTTTGGCGTTCGGGGTGCTGCGATCGCAACTGTGATCTCACAATGTCTTTCTGCTTCTTTTGTATTATTTTTCCTTACAAAAAAAGCAGAATTAAAGGTACGTTTTCTTCATAAAAATGAGCTGTCAGAAAGTTTAGGATATGCAAAGAATATCATCAGCCTTGGAACTGCTGGATTTATCATGCAGTTAACTAACGGTCTGGTAAGTATTGTTTGCAACAATGTACTTTCTGTGACTGGCGGAGATATTTATATCTCTGTCATGACAATCGTATCAAGTGTACGACAACTTGTGGAAACCCCGATTTATGCCATGAATGAAGGCGGTTCTCCGATCTTAAGTTATAACTATGGTGCCAGACGTCCAGCTCGTGTAAGAAAGGCTATGATCGTTATGTCTGCTATGATCCTATGCTATACAGCCGTTATGTGGAGTATTATCATTTTTGCTCCTGGTACATTGATCCGTGTATTCAGTTCTGATCCTTCACTTGTAAAAGATTCCATTCCTGCATTGAATCAGTATTTTGCTGCTTTTATCTTTATGGATCTGCAGTATATTGGACAGACAGTATTTAAATCTCTAAACAAAAAGAAACATGCGATCTTTTTCTCATTGCTTCGTAAGGTATTTATTGTTATTCCATTAACTTATTTTATGCCTTATGTATTGCACATGGGAACTTCCGGAGTATTCCTTGCGGAACCTGTTTCTAATGTGATCGGTGGAGGCTTTTGCTTCGTTACGATGCTTTGTACTGTGCTACCTGAACTTAGAAGAATGGATAACTGTGATTGATCTTTTTAGTTTAAAATTTTCTCTCCAGCTCATCCATCTCTGCCATGATCTCCGCTTGCTGTTCATCAAACAAAAGCCCTTTATTATATTGATAATACTTATCACATCCATTTTCCTTGATAAACCAGACACTGTAATAATTAACATTCAGTTCTGTCACAAATACAACCATTTCCTGACTTTGTCCAAAGGCTTCTTCCATGAAGTCAAATGCATTGTCTAGTGCTTTGGTTGTATTCTCTATCTGCTGTTCTAATTTTGCTGGTTCTTTCTTGAATTCTTCTCTCACACGTTCAAATTCTGCTTCTGCTTCTAAATGTTCAGCTTTGCTGATCTGTTCATATGACTCCAGAGTCTTGATCACATCAAGCAGCATATGTTCCTGTGCTTTTCCAAGTTTCTCTGTTTTTTTCTTCTCGTTGAAGTCCTCATGGATTTCTTTGACTACCTGACTTAATGTCTTGCCTGTTTTAAGTTGTTTTAGCCAGCCAAATAATTCCGTAACATAAGCATCCTGTCGATAAGATTCAGCAAACATTTCGGACAATTTTCCATTTAACAATCCGACAACACTTAATTTCTCATCAAATGCTGCGAATTTTAATCTGCCGATCGTTTCCTGATTCCATTGTCCTTTTAAAATACGCTCGATTCCATAGTCTTCTTTGTATTTCTTATATAATTCATAATAGTTGGCAAAGTCTTTGGCGATCTTCAGGTGCTGTAAGTACTGAAATACCACTTCTCTGTCAATATCTTTTCCAAGTTCTTCGTAAACTTTTAATAACTGAGACAGATCTTCCCATCCTCTGGCTGTAACAAACGCCTTTCCATCAACTGTTGTTTCCATACGATAGAAATATTCTTTACGGATTTCAAGATATGCAAGGATTGCTGGGTGGATTCCTGCCTGATATGCGTATTCTTTCCACACTTCATAGTCTGCTTCCACATCAATTTTCTTCATACGGTCCAAGGTAACTACGTCAAAATCTCTGACAGATTTATTGTATTCTGGTGGATTTCCTGCCGCTACGATGATCCAGCCATCTGGTACTTTCTGATTTCCGAACATCTTACACTGCAAAAACTGAAGCATTGTTGGTGCCAATGTCTCAGATACACAGTTAATCTCATCGATAAATAAAATACCTTCTTTATTTCCAGTCTGTTCAATCTTTTCATAAACAGATGCAATGATCTCACTCATCGTATATTCCGTAACAGAATATGTTTGTCCACTATATTCTTTTTCTCTGATAAATGGCAAACCGATCGCACTCTGTCTTGTGTGGTGCGTGATCGTATAAGCTACCAATCCAATCTCACATTCTCTTGCGATCTGTTCCATGATCTGTGTTTTTCCAATTCCTGGAGGGCCCATCAAAAGGATCGGACGCTGTCTGATGGATGGTATTTTATATTCTCCATAATTATCCTTTGTAAGATAAGCTTCAATGGAATCTTTGATTTCCTGTTTTGCTCTTTTAATATTCATGTTCTTCTTCTCCTTCATCAAGATCTTCGGCATCGACGATCAATTTAACTGCCCATGGCGGTACATCCACATCTTCGTATTCTTCCTGCATAAAAATAAATGCTGTCTGATATGGTGGTTTCTTCTTTGGATAGGTTCCTTTTCCATCTGTGAAATAGATCAATCCCTTCAGATGATAAAATTCACCCTGTTCGATCAGATGATTCACATATTCAAATGCTGGGCGGAAATCTGTCCCACCTTCTCCGATCAGTTCCAAATGTTCCATATATTCTTTTAATTCTTTTTCGTCTGTGATCTTCTGGTCGTTTTGTACCATCTCATCACACTGAATGATATGAATATTTACCTTATGAAAAAAGCTCTCTGCTTCCGTTAACACACCATATGTTTCTTCCAGAAATTTCTTTACCAGATCACCAGAACATGACATTGATGTATCGATCACGATGGCAAAGTCTTCAACTTTCTTTACTTCCTTCCACTCCTGCGGCTCGATCAATGGCATATTTCCATACATAGAAAGCCCATAACTGTAAAATATATAGTCAAACGAATCTGGATCCACACTGACTTCTTCTCTTAAAACCGAAAATTTTCTTAAAAATTCACGATAATCATAACGGTCTCTGTTTTCTACCTGTACCTGTCCGATCAGATCCCCTGCTTGTTGTGACTCTTCACTGGAAAATGTCTCCATATCTGTTTCCGTTTTTTCACTGATATTCTTCCATTTATTTTCTACTTCCTGATGAAGATCTTGTTTGGGATCTTCGGGCCAATACTGGTGGTCATCTACCCGAAATTCCATCTGCAGTTCTTTTATTTTCTTCTCTTCTAATCCAAAAGAAACCAACTGTCGATAAATCCCCTCGGCTGTCAATACTTTGAGGTTCCTCTCAAGCTGCCCGTAAATGTCTTTACGCAGCCTTGTTTGCACCATATGGATACATTTTAAATGCCAGTGATCAATAATTGATTCGACTGCGATATCACAAGAAATATTCCATAGAGTCTTATCTCTTCCTTTTCTTCTTGTCACATGATGTAAAATGCAGTGAAGCACCATATGAAGATATGCACGATTCATCCGGACTCTGTTTTGCCTGTACATGCCTCCTAAAGCCCCTGGATGATAAAACATACACATTCCATCCGTTCCAACACCATTTACAGAAGGATCGATCACATAAGCAAAACTGCTTAATGCCACATCTAAAAAACGCATATGGATATATAATTCATTTCTTGTCGTCGCAAGGATCTTTGTTCCAAGTTCACTGAGACGCTCATTGATATTTTCTTCCATTATTCATTTTCCTTTATCTTATCTATAATTCAAATGTTTTCTTTTTCTTTGGAAATCTCTTATGCTGTTCGTTCATCAAAATACTTAAAAGTTCTGTTTTCTGCTTTCTAGATGCCCAGTCGATCGCTGCTTCGATTCCTTCTTTACTGAAATAATTCTTCTCAGCCATCAAATTGATAAATGGCATCTGATCTTCTTCTTTTAAATAATTCATCATCTCGCATTGGTTCTGCTTTATATATCCCTCGTATTGCATCCATGCAAAATCTGATACCCCGTATGGCATTAACATACGCCCAGCTAATATCTCCCATACAATATCCAGATCTTCCTGAACTGCTGCCACTGGGAAAATATCATCATATTTACGATAGTCGATCTCTCCTCGCAAAAAACTTTGGCGATATTGATATCCTGTTCCATGAAAATGTGTCTCCACAATTCTTGCTGGTGTATTTTCCACAGCCTCTTCATAATACTCTGGATAAAATAAACGACTTTGTTTTTCTTCTTCTTTATAACGGATATTTACCTGCAATGGAAAACGAGTATCTCTTACAACGTCTCTTAAAGCACTTTTTTTATCCTCATAAACATCATAGTAGATCTTTTGCAGCTTGCATCCTGTAAAAATTCCTGCTCCTGTTCTTAAAAGAGAATCTGAAAACCCAAGTGTTGTCAGATTTACACATCCATAAAATGCATATTTCCCTATTTCCACAGTATCCGGTGGCAGATAAACTTCTTTTACTGCCTCCCCACAAAACATCGGTTCATCTTCACTGCCCAAAAAGTCTTCGCCGATCATAATCTCTTTTGCTTCGTCTTCTTTTCGTTTATGTGCAGAAAATGCATAATCACCAATCTTCGTAACTCTTTTTCCATCAATTTCTGACGGAATCTCTACTTGATCTTCTTTGCTGAAACAACGAAGAACTTCGATTCCTCCATCTTTTGCATCTCTGTATTGTATCTTAAGCATCGTCTTTTCCTTCGCCTTTCTCCATGTATACACTATCCTTATTATAGCTGACTGACAGGAAATATCAAGAATCACAAAAAGGAATTTCCCATCTTTCCAAAAATGTAATATAATGCAGAAAGATACGATGATTTTATACACTTATGATGATATATAAAGGAGATTTTTATGGAACGACTGATTGTTTTAGGAACTGGAAATGCACAGGCAATTCATTGCTATAATACTTGTTATGCCATGCAAAAAGGTGAAGAATACTTCCTTGTCGATGCCGGCGGCGGAAATGGAATTCTATCTCAGCTTGACAAATCTGAAATCCCTCTTGAAAGCATTCATAATATTTTTGTGACACATGCTCATAACGATCATATTTTAGGAATGGTCTGGATGATCCGTATGATCGCTACTTCTATGAACAAGGGAACTTATGATGGTACTCTAACGATCTACTGTCATGAAGAACTGGTTCATACGATCAAAATGCTGACAAAACTTACCGTTGGTAAGAAATTTTATAAGCATTTTGATGAACGTATTGTATTTCATGTCATTGCACATGGAGATACGATTCAGATTCTTGGAGATTCTTTTACATTCTTTGATATCGGCTCTACAAAAGAAAAACAGTTTGGTTTCACATCGGTTATGGAAAATGGATTAAGGGTATCCTTTCCTGGAGATGAACCTTATCGTGAATCTCTTTATGATTTTGTGAAAGATTCTGACTGGCTGCTTCATGAAGCATTTTGTGTGTATGGTGAGAGGAATATTTTTAAACCTTATGAAAAACACCATAGTACGGTAAAAGATGCCTGTGAATTAGCAGAGCATCTAAAGATTCCAAATCTGGTTCTATGGCATACAGAAGATAAAAATATGCTGCATCGTCAAGAAAAATATATGAAGGAAGGCAAGCAGTATTATACTGGAACACTTTATATACCTGAAGATCTGGATGTATTGAAATTGTAATTTGGAAGGTTAATGATCAACCTTCCATCAAATGATAAATGATCGCAGCTACAACATCATAGGCATTTTCCTGCAAATGTATTCCGTCCACGGTATACTCTCTTGACAACTGCCCATCTTCTCCGATCAATTTATCAAATACATCAACATATTCAAAGTTATCTTCTTTACACAATCTTTGTATTTCTGTATTGATCTTTTGAATCTCTTCATTGGATTTTCCTTCTGCCCAGGACGGCATCAATCCAATCCTTTTGGTATATGCCGGATACATAGATTCAATATAAATCTTTGTATCTGGCAATTGCTGCCGAATCCTTCGTGCAAGTCTGATCAATCGTTCCGCTAAAGCTCTTGCTCCTGGATACAATGACATCAGGAAATCATTTGCACCACCTTGCATGATAATGATATCTGGTTTATATGGAAATACGTCATAAGCCAGTCTTGCACCCATCTCTGCGATCGTATCCCCTGCAACTCCGCTGTTAATGAACTGCGCATCTATATCTTTTAATTTTTCCATTGGGAAATAGTCGGTCAGGGAATCCCCAAACATAACAATTGTTCTCTTCTTCTCTTCCATTGTCTACTCCAGTACTTTTTGTTTAAAATCCTCTTTTTGCTGCATGGAAATATTTAATCCCTTGATCATAAACTGATTAATAGAACCATATTCTTCTTTCATGGTTTTAAGTGCTGCATTTAAAAATTCTTCTTTTGCCACAAAATAGCCCTCTATTTTTTCGATTTTTTCGCGATGCAATCCTGCTAAATGAAGTTTCTTTTTTAATTTTTCTACTCTTGTGATCGCAGCTTTATTGGTCTTTAGATAATCTTCCATCACGTCATCTTCAGACACATCAAGCAAAAATAAAATGGTTGCTGATAACAATCCACAACGGTCTTTTCCTTCTGTACAATGCCATAAAACCGCACCATTTTTTGTATTCATAATCTCTCTGACTGCCTGTGAGATCTGCTTTCTGCAAAATTCTTCTTTGATCATCATCTTATAAATATCTGACATCTCTGGAAATTCTTCCATATGTAACATCTGTTTTCTTGTTTCCTGCTCCCGGCTGACTCCCACCATGCTTTCCATAAAAAACGGAATATTCTCATAAACAGCTCCCGCCACTTCCAGATCTGGCTCTTGTTCTACTTCCATTGGTGTTCTTAAATCCAGAATTTTCTGTAAATGATATTCTGTTTCCAGTAAAATCTTATCTTTCTGCGTAATCCTTGATAAACGGTTGCTGCGGATCAGCTGTTTATCTTTGATCACTGCACCTTCTGTCGTTTTTAATCCGCCAAGGTCTCTCGTATTATCTGCACCTTCCAGATAAATCTTCCCCATGTTACCGCCTCCATTTTTGTATGATCAGTTTTCCTTCTCTGGCTGTTCTTTCTCCAAGGATATTCCATCCATCATATAAGTTTTCTCATTTTTCTGATTCTCCAGATATTCTGTTCTGATCTGTGCTTTTGCTTCTTCATAGTCTCTCTTTAATTCTCTTGCAGAAAGCAGACGGCAGCCTTGTCCGCGGATAATGATCTGTTCCAATCCATCGGATGTTGCAACTGTTACATCGTATTTTCGTCCATGGGTATGGGCAAATTTTTCAATATACTGATCTGCTGTTTCTGCTTCTTTTGTGTAGACTACATGAATATTCATGTAATCTGTGATCTCTGTTTCATGTCCTTTCACACGATATGCATCAAACACAACGATCAGCTCCATGCCCTTCATTCCCTGATAATTACTCATCTCATCAAGTAATTTTCCTCTGGCTGCATCTACATTCGTATCTAATAATTCCTTCAGATCATCCCATGCGTAAATGATATTATATCCATCAACCAGCAGGTATTTCTTGGACATATCTCTTTTTACCGATGATTTTTCTGCAGATGTATGATAATCCTGTACAAGCCTTGCTGTTTTCTTCTTCTTCCATTTACTTTTATTATGCTGGTTTGCATAAAATGTTTGTTCAAGAATCCGATCGATTTCCTCTGTATCAATTGATTCTTCTTCAATATAAGCCCTTCGCTGTGTCAGTTCATCAAATTCCTCTTCCTCGATTTCTTTCGCAAGAACGCTCTCTAGATGCATATGTTCTGGTACCTCATTCCATGCGACATTATACCCGGCTCCATGGGAACAGAAAACAGATCCACATGGATTTTCAAGGTCTCTATCTGGATCATATCCACTGGCTTCTATGATTTCTTCTTCATTATGGCAGATATCATATCCATTTAAGGTTGTAAATAATCTTCCCATACCTTTGGAATATGCTAATACTTCTTTTTGGTATCCTTGCATCGTAGAAACTGGTGCTATTCCTTGAAGCACTGACATCTCTCCTGCAGTATCTGGTGTATCAAACGTACCTTGCATCTTTTCAATATCTGTCATAGCTCTTCCGATCATCTGCTGTGGAACTTCCAGCCGGAACTTATAATATGGCTCTAATAAAACACTCTGTGCCATACGAAGCCCCTGTCTTACTGCACGGTATGTTGCCTGACGGAAGTCTCCACCTTCTGTATGCTTCTGATGTGCCCGTCCTGCTGCCAGCGTGATCTTGATATCTGTGATCGGTGCTCCTGTTAAAACCCCTCTATGATCTCTTTCTAATAAATGTGTTATGATCAGTCTCTGCCAATTCTTATCCAATACATCTTCGCTGCACTGTGTGTCGATAACAACTCCACTTCCCCTCTCCAGCGGTTCCATCAACAAATGTACTTCTGCATAATGTCTTAACGGTTCAAAATGCCCAACACCTTCTACAACATCTGCTATCGTCTCTTTGTATACAATATTGCCCTGTCCAAATTCCACATCTACATCAAAGCGTTCTTTGATCAGACTCTTTAGGATCTCCAATTGAACCTCTCCCATGATCTGCACCTGAATCTCTTGTAATTCTTCATTCCAGATGATGTGAAGTTCTGGTTCTTCTTCTTCCAGCTGCCGAAGTTTTGGAAGTATCACGCTTGCACTTGTCTCTTCTGGCAATATCATCTGGTAAGTAAGTACTGGCTCCAACACAGGTTCATATCCGCCCTGCTCTGCTCCAAGACACTGACCAGGAATTGTATCTGAAAGTCCTGTAACCGCACAGATTCTTCCTGCCTGCAGTTCATTTACTGTCTCATACTTTTCTCCCGAATAGATACGGATCTGATTGATCTTTTCATCACTTTCTGTAATAACTGTTTTTACCTTTAAATTTCCACCTGTTACTTTCAAATGTGTCAGACGGTTTCCATTTTCATCTCTTGTGATCTTAAATATACGTGCACCAAATTCCTCTGGATATTCTCTTTCTTCTGTATAAAATGCAAAATCACTCAGAAATTCATTGACTCCTTGAAGTTTTAACGCTGATCCAAAAAAGCATGGGAAAATCTTACGTTCTGCGATCATTTCCCGGATCTTGGATTCCGTGATCTCACCTGATTCCAGATAATGATCCAGTAACGCCTCATCTTCCATAGCGATCATCTCATAAAACTCATCACTTCCCTTTTCTCCAAAATCAATACATCCGCTGCTTAAACGTTCCTGTAATTCTTTCAATAATTGATCTTTTTGTGTTCCGTCCTGATCCATCTTGTTAATAAATAAAAATGTTGGGATCTTATATCTCTCAAGTAGGCTCCATAATGTCAAAGTATGGCCCTGCACACCATCTGCTCCGCTGATCACAAGAACCGCATAATCAAGCACTTGCAGGGTTCTTTCCATCTCCGCAGAAAAATCCACATGTCCTGGTGTGTCAAGCAAAGTAAGATCCATCTCATTCATTGAAACCTCTGCCTGCTTGGAAAAAATGGTAATTCCTCTGGACCGTTCTAGTTCATAAGTATCTAAAAATGCATCTCCATTATCCACACGTCCGATTTTTCTCAAATTCCCTGCAGTATATAAAATTGCCTCTGATAGTGTTGTCTTCCCGGCATCTACATGAGCCAGAATACCAGTTACTATGTGCTTTTTATTCTTCATAAATTTCTTTTTCCTTTTTTCGTATTCACTGTAAATAAGTATAACACATATCCTGTTTTCATGTTAACCGAATACATCCATAAGATTATTTGACAAATTTTTCTTCTATGTTATAATCAAAAATTAGTGCTCTTCTTTCCATGTATACCAGAATCTGGTATAATGAAAGTTAATAAAGAGACGGCATACAAACCACAAGGCATACGAAAGGAGTTTCTTATGAGAGATGCTTTACGGGATGAAATGATCAAGAAAATATGCGTCAGAGATACAGATAATATATTAGATGTCGGTTGCGGTGATGGTACCTTTTTACATGAACTGACACGCTGGAAGGATGTTGAAGGATATGGTATCGATGAATCTGAGGATAAGATTCTTATCGCAAAGCAAACTTGGCCAGAACTTCATTTTGAGACAGGTTACAGTGATTTTCTTTCTTTTGATGATAACAGCTTTCGTGTGATCACTGTATGTGACGATTTCCACACATTTAAAGATCCACAGAAGTTTGTTAATGAAGCATTTCGTGTCTTAGTTCCCGGCGGAAGACTTTATGTTGGAGAATCTGCCCTTCCTGAGGCATTGCGAATTGTTTCTAATATTCCTTCCTATCTGACTTCTGGTGATGATCGCAGACATTCTACTTATGAGACTTTAGAATATTTTAAGAATGCAGGGCTTACCAAATTCCGTGTATATAAGAAGAAACGTTTACTTCTTATCTCTGCAAAGAAACCATTAGAATAAATTCCAGAACTTAAAATGGAGCTGATACGATCTGTATCAGCTCCGTTTTTCTTATACTTTAAACAACCATCCAAGATATTTATCTTTTGTTATTTTTCTGATCGTTTTTTTCCCTAAAAGTTTCTCCATCTTTTTTCTTGCTGTATTGTTGATCCTTACCTTGTCATCTTTTGTTACGCATAGATCTGGGAACATGACACACCACCAGTTGTGCCCTTTTGCTGCCCCAAGATCGATTCTTACTGCATCGTAAATACCTTCTGGAAATGTATATTGGCCATAGTTTTTCTCTGGAAATTTTTCTTGTACAAAATGTACGTTTACCTTTTGTTTCACTCCCTCTTTCTTTAATATTTCCTGTGCTGTATTTTTTATTCTGTTTTTTTGCATTTTTAAGATTTTAAATGCTTCTTCCTTCGTTTTTGCTTCACTCAATTCTGGACTGATCTGATCGATCACGGCATCTCTTACTTTCAATTTATATGTCTGATCCATCCTGCTGTTACTATTAGCTCTCACATGAAATCGAATCAGATTGCTTTTCAGATTTTGCTGTATTATGTTATTGGATTTTCTTTGTCCTGCCACAAAAATCATACATGCTATGGCCAGAAACAGAATCCCTTTGATCATGTTTTTTTTACTCATATTCAGAGGATGTCCTGTTTTTTTCTTTTTATACACAACCTCTTTCTAATTGTCTGAAAATTTATACAATATCAATAACATTTTCTTAAAATTCAGGGTTGACGAATCTGACCAGTTATAGTAACCTAATATCCATGAGGTCATATGACTGACGGAGCACGTGGAATCAACCACATGGGAGTATGATCATTAATCGCCGGCCGTCTGGGCAATCTTGTCTGGACGTGCGGCGTTTTTTAGTTTGTTACTACATTTTTGACAGAAAAAATATCTGTCAGCCCTAAAAAATCACTCAATTTTTCTCTTTTTAAATTTTTCACTTGGCACGCTCCACTGTCCAGATTTTTACTAAAGATAAAAAAGAATCCTGATCATTCAGGATTCTTTTTTGATCTACATCTCATAAATAACACATTCATACGGTTTCATTTTTAACGTATTTCCAATGACAGTTGTCTGTTCATAATTCACAAATACAACATTTTCATAGTCTTCTGATAATTCAATATCTTTTTCCTTAGAACTAAAGTTACAGATCAATACCAGTTTCTGACATCCATAAGACCTGCTATATGCAAAAATATGATCTTCTTTTTCATATATTGGTCTGAAATCACCATATGTTAGTATCTCATTATATTCTTCTGATTTATAAAATGCGATCAATCGCTTGTAAAAATTCAGGATCGATCCATATTCTTTTTCTTCTTCTGCGACATTCACCACTTTATAGTTTTCATTAACTGGCATCCACGGTTTTCCTTTTGAAAATCCTGCATTATCTTCTGAACTCCATTGCATTGGTGTTCTCGCATTGTCTCTGCTGTGATGTCTTGCAATCTCCAATGCCTGTTCTTTGGACATTCCTGCCTTCAATGCAATCTGATACTGATTGATCGTTTCCAGATCATTAAATTCATCATATTTCCATTGACGATTGCTCATCCCGATCTCTTGCCCCTGATATAGGAAAGGCAGACCTCTCTCACAGAAAATAATCGTTGCAAGTGCTGATAAGCTGTAAAATCCATAATCTTCTTCTGGGATAAACAGACTTGCTCCTCTTGGCTGATCATGGTTCTCAATGATATTCGCTTCAAACCCAGCCTTGGCAACAATCTCTTGATTATGAAAAGTTTCCTCTCTCCATTCATCAAATGGCTGTGGCCAGTCATAGTTCATATAATTTTTGCCTTTTCGATAGGCATGACATGGTTCAAATGCAAAAATCGTAGAAAAATATCCGTCTTCACCGATAAATCGTGGAAGAATATCTTCCTTTACAAACATAGCCTCCCCAACGGTCAGTGCATCATATGGTTCAAAGCAACGATGCTTCATCTCCATCAAAAAATCTCCGATTCCTTCGACTTTTCCTGTGATCTTATATACATCTGCGAGTCCATCTGGACCGTCTGGTTTCAGATCACTCCATGTCAGATCTTTCTTTATATTCATAATCGCATCAATCCGAAAGCCTGAAAGTCCTTGGTCCATCCACCAACAGATCATCTCATAAATCTTCTCACGAACAGTCTCATTCTCCCAGTTCAGATCTGGTTGTTCTTTTGCAAAAGAATGCAAATAAAACTTATTGTCATACCCTGGGATCTTCTCCCAGACACTGCCTCCAAAATAAGATCTCCAGTTGGTCGGTGGCTGCCCATCTTTCCCGTCTTTTATATAAAAATATGATCCATATTCCCCTTCTGGATCTGCCATTGCCTTCTGGAACCATTCATGTTCACTGGAACAATGATTCACAACGAGATCCATCAGAATATACATATTTCTTTTCTTTGCTTCCTTGATCAATTGTTTCATCTCATCCATTGATCCAAACATCGGATCGATCGCATAATAATCGGAAATATCATAACCGTTATCCACCATCGGAGACTGATACATCGGAGATATCCACAAAATATCAACCCCTAGGTCTTTTAAATAATCTAACTTGCTGATAATTCCAGGAATATCGCCGATTCCGTCGCCATTTGTATCCTTAAAACTCTTTGGGTAAATTTGATATGCAACTTTGTTATGCCACCATTTTTTATTCATCATAATTCTTCTAAACTCCCATTTGCGGTTTCTACTAACATCTTCATAGCTTCTACCGGATATCTGCCGTGAGCTGTTTCCCCTGTCAGCATCAATGCATTCGCTCCTTGATGAACTGCATGATAAATATCATTTACTTCAGCTCTTGTTGGATAAGGGTTTCGGATCATAGAGTCTAGCATCTGTGTAACTACCATGAAATTTTTGTTATGTTCTTTGCATACCTTTGCAATATATGCCTGCACTTTTGGGAGTTTGGATAATGGCATGACATTTCCTAAGTCTCCTCTTGCTATAACAATATAATCACAGTATGGAAGTAATTCTTCCAAATGCTCTACTCCTGTCATATTTTCTATTTTGGCAAAGATTCGAATATCTTCACAGTTGTTTTGTTTTAGTGCTTCTCTTAGTATGATCAGATCTTCTTTATTCCGTACAAATGGAAGCATAACATCGGTTACTTGATATTGTTTTGCCAAAGATAGATTCTTCAGATCAGCCTCAGTTAACGTCGGATTGTTGATATTACATCCTGGCAAAGCTATGCTTTTACGTGCCGTCAATACTCCTCCACAGACAATGCGGCATCTCCAGGATCGTGATGATATTTTCCGTTCTGCGATCAGTTTTATTTTCCCGTCATCTAATAAAATTTCCTGATCTCTTCTGATATGCGGCATGATTTCTTCTGGTACTAAAATTCCACCATGTCCTATAACCACATGTGCTCCTGTTGAAAGGCCCATATCTCCTTCCAGATATCCAATTCGAAGTTCTGGCCCGATCAGATCGATCATTAACTTCTTCTCGCCATTTGTCTGCTTCGCTGCCTCAAAATAATGATAAATCCATGCATGGCTTCCTTCTAATGAACTATGTGATAAATTCAACCGGATCCCTGTCATTCCGGCATCAAACATCTTCTTTAAAATCGTTGGTTCGCAACAGGTTGGTCCCAAGGTTCCGTAATATTCCATTGTGCATCACTTCCTTTGTGGTTATTTTAACATTTTGAGTAGTGGTTTCCAATGGATTTGATGGAAAAATTCTAGTTCTTTTAAATCATATTTCCCTACATCCCATACACATCCAGATCAACCTTCCCATCAACAACCACAACTCCATCTTCTTCTAACAATTTCGCCTGTTTTCCTTCTCCTCCAAACGCAAATGCCTCTGCTAGTTCTCCTTTTGCATTGACGACTCGAAAACACGGTATATTCTCTGGATCTGGATTCTTATGCAGGGCATTTCCTACTGCTCGTGACATCTTTGGATTTCCTGCCATGGCTGCTACTTGTCCATAGGTTGCCACATGCCCTTTTGGAATTTGTTTGACTGCTTCGTAGATTCTTTTTGTCGGACTGTCCGTGATGATATCGTAGCTTTCTTTGATCATTTTTTTGATGTCTTTTTCTGGAATAGTCCCGTCTAAGATGATCGTATTCCAATATTTTTTATTCTGATGATATCCTGGGATGACGGCATCGTAGGCTTCTCTCCAGAATTCTCTCCATTCTGGATCTACTTTGATATTCAGATTGATATAACCATCTTTTTCATAGACCCATAAAAAGGCTTTTTTACTTCCTTTTACCCTTACTAATTCCCAATTGGGATCTTTGAATGGAGATTCCACATATGTGTGTGGGAAAGTCAGACCGTAAGTGATTGCTTGTTGTCTTGTTTTCATGTAAATTTCTTCTTTCTATATTTAGTTCCTGTTTTATCTGAGTTATTTTATCACTTTAATTTAATCGCTGATAAATATCTTTCTCTGTATCTTCTGGATATTCTTTTACCATCTTATATATTGGTGAAATTACGATTTCATCTTCTACAAGATCATCGGCTATCTTTGTTATTGAATCTCCTTTTTTTATTTTCTTTTGAACTTGCATAATTAGTTTAAGGTTCTCTCCTTGTGTAATTCCACGCTCGATTCCTTGCTCAATTCCTTTGTTAATTGCATTATCTAATATTGTACACATTGTACCTTCTCCTTTCCCATCTTTCTTTATATCCAACTGCAGAAATCTTTCATCTTCTGCAAAAATCTTCATAAATTTTAGCATCTCATCTACATGTTTAATTTGTTTATGATTTTCAATGGTTTTATACCCTTTCCTTCTCTTCACAAAATAATCCGCAATAATTCCGAAATCACTTTGAAACATCTCTATTTGTTCCTCTGTCAGATATGCTATCTCAAATACATTTAAGTATTTTCCAGTTTATTCCACATATTTTATTTATTTTTAGTATACTATAGTTATTTCATGTTTTCAATCCATCTTCTCTACATCTTTCCTCCACGATCAACCTATGTTAAACTAATTATATAACAATTATTCAACGACATATTACATAAACCAAAAGGAATCCTAACACATGACTTTAGAAGAAGAATATCGTCTATCCTGCTATGAGGAACTGACGACTCTTGGAAATCACAATCATATATATTTAGTTAAACACAAACTGTCTGGTGAGATTTTCGTTAAGAAAGTTTTATCCAGATTTTCTTTGGATGTTTATAAACAGTTGAGGGACTTACAAATCCCTGGAATTCCAAAAATTCATGACCTGATCCTTGAAAATAATTCTTTGATCCTGATTGAAGATTATATTCATGGACAAACTTTAGAACAGCTGCTCGCCGAACAGACAACGCTAGTCTATTCGGATGCTCTTGCGATCATGCGTAAGCTTTGTGATGTGTTAAAATCACTTCATACTCTGACTCCTCCGATCATTCATCGTGATTTGAAATTGTCGAATATCATTTTGACCAGTGAAAATCTTGTCTATATCGTGGATTTCGATACTGCCAGATATTATGAATCTGGGCAAGAACAAGATACCGAATTACTTGGGACCAAAGAATATGCCCCTCCAGAACAGTATGGATTTGGGCAGTCTGATGCCCGCTCTGATATTTATGCATTGGGGATTATTTTTAACCGCTTATTGACAGGAGAATATCCAAAACATCAATTGGCAGATAACAGATATCGTTCCGTCATTTCAAAATGTATTCGATGGAATCCTGATGAACGTTTCCAGACAGTTGAGGAACTTAAGACAGCTTTACACGATAATATTTCCTCTGATATTGGAAAACCTGGATTTACGCTTTCTTCGATACATTCTGATATTCCAGGATTTCGTACTGGAAAGCTGTGGAAAATGATCTTAGCATTCTTCGGGTATCTCTCTTTTCTTTACTGTAGTATGACTTCAGATTTCACAAATGCAAAAACCGGACTTCCTCTAACTGGGCTACAACTATGGCATGAACGTTTTTTTGTATTTCTGATGCTACTCAGCCTTATTTTTTATAATTTTAACTACAAAAATATCCGAACCAGATCTTTTCTGGGTCATTCTCTCCCTTTTGTACTTCGAATTGTTCTACAGTGTCTGATTTCTTTGGGGATTTTGGTCATTCTTATGATCTTTATGCTGCTGATCGAAGAAATCATATGGTAGGTTCTTTATCGCTGGCAGTAAAAATTTACGCTGTCAGCGAAACATTTCTATATGAATATTTGCTACTCTTATTATTGTTCATATAGAAGGGAGGAATTAAATATGAAAACTTGGAAATTAGTTTCTGGAATCATCTCAATTGTACTTTTTGCTTTTGTTATGTTTCAGTCTTGTGCTGCTGGAATTTCAAATTCTTTAGCAGAAAATGGGGAAAGTGGCGGTTCTGCCGGATTGATCGTTGCGATCATTTTATTGGCTGGTGGAATTGTTTCTATTGCTACAAGAAATGGTTCAAAGGGCGGTAATATCGCACTGATCGTTTTATTTGCACTTGGTGCACTTTGCGGATTTACTATGGCAGGAAGTTATGCAGATTTAAATGTATGGGCTGCCTGGTGTCTGATCTGTGCTGTATTTGCAGCAGTTTCCTTAAAGAAGGGGCAATGATCGTTTATTATAAGCACAAAGAGAGAAAGGATATTTACATATGCAGGATCAATTAACTGATCATTTAGATCAACAATTAAAATCTACTTCTTTGGAGAATTTTTCGAATTATCTTAAGAATCTTCAGCAGTTACCAAGCCTGCAGGATTTTTTCTCTGTTTATATTGCAAAGCATGACCTGAAAATTTCGCAGATCATCAAAAACAGTGGGATATCACAAAGCTATGCCCATGAAATCTTAAATGGAACGAAACCTCATCCTTCCAGAGATTATCTGCTGGCTTTGTGTCTTGGGGCTCATATGGATCTAAAAACCACGCAACATGCTCTGCGAATCGCACAACTCGGTGAACTTTATGCAAAAGTTCCAAGAGATGCAGCGATCATGATGCATATCAATAATGAAAAATGGAATCTCATTGATATTAATATCTTTCTGGAAGAACATGGTCTTAATGTGATTTCACTTTCAAAGAAAATTTCATAAATAATAGCAAAAAGATCAGCTGTAAAACTTTCTACAGCTGATCTTTTTTATATTTTCTTCGTTATATGATGTAAGTGTCAAAAGTATAAATTGCGTTTGTGCTTGCACAAATAAGCAATTTATACTTATTGACACTCTCATCATTATATGAAATTATCTTTTTTCAACACCTAAAGTAACTTTCTCACCATTGATGTTCCATTCTTTTTCATATCCAGCAACTTCTCCAGCTTTCACTTCATCTGCTAAAACATCTCCAGCGATCGCTGCTTCGTTTCTTCCGATGATGTCTGCGGCTTTGTCTGATCCTTTGTAAGAGAATGTGATATGATCTGTTACTTCGAATCCTGCTTCTTTTCTCATAGACTGGATCTTGCTGACTACTTCACGGACGAATCCTTCTTCTAACAGTTCTTCGGATAAGTTTGTATCAAGTACAACTGTCACTCCGTTGTCTGCTTCTGTTACGAATCCTTCCTGTTTTACCATTTCGATCAACAGATCTTCTGCTGCTAATTCTACTGGTGTTCCATCAACTTCAAATGTTAATAGTCCCTTAGAGTCTAACTGAGCTTTCGCTTCATTTCCATCAACTGCTGCTAAGTAGTTTCTGATTCCTCCAACTAATTTACCGTATTTTGGTCCTACAGTCTTTAACTGTGGTTTGAAGTTGTATGTTGTGAAGTTTGATACGTCATCTGTAAATGTGATGTTCTTCACATTTAACTCGTCTAAGATGATCGCTTCGTCATAATCTGGAAGAGATGCTTCTGCCTTTACATACATCTGTCCGATTGGCTGACGGTTCTTGATCGCTGCTCCATTACGGCATGCACGTCCTAATACGACGATCTTTAATACGAGATCCATATCTGCTTCTAATTTCTCATCTACCTGTTCTGCATTGTATACAGGGAAGTCGCATAAGTGGATACTTTCTTTTGCAGATGCATCAACACTTCTTACGATGTTCTGGTAAATCTCTTCTGTCATGAATGGGATCATTGGGGCTGCTGCTTTACATACAGTAACTAATGCTGTGTATAAAGTCATATATGCATTTACCTTATCCTGTTCCATTCCTTTTGCCCAGAAACGGTCACGGCAGCGTCTTACATACCAGTTACTCATATCATCTACAAATTCCTGTAATGCTCTTGCAGCTTCTGGGATTCTGTAGTTTCCTAAGTTATCATCCACAGATTTGACCATTGTGTTCATCTTAGATAACAGCCATTTATCCATTACAGATAACTTGTCATATTCTAACGTATGTTTTGTTGGATCAAACTGGTCGATCTCAGCGTATAATGTGTAGAATGCATAAGTATTCCATAATGTTCCCATGAATTTACGCTGTCCTTCTGTAACGGCTTTTGCATGGAAACGGTTTGGCAGCCATGGAGCACTATTTGTATAGAAATACCAACGGATCGCATCTGCTCCATGCTCTTCTAATGCATCGAATGGATCAACTGCATTTCCTTTGGACTTACTCATCTTCTGTCCGTTTTCATCCTGAACGTGTCCTAATACGACAACGTTTTTATATGGTGCTTTATTAAATAATAAAGTTGAAATTGCCATTAAGGAGTAGAACCATCCACGAGTCTGGTCTACAGCTTCTGAGATAAAGTTTGCTGGGAAGTTATCTTCGAAGATTTCCTTATTCTCAAATGGGTAATGCCACTGTGCGAAAGGCATAGATCCTGAATCGAACCAGCAGTCGATTACTTCTTCTACACGATGCATTGGTTTTCCACAATGTGGACACTTAATTGTTACCTGGTCGATATATGGACGGTGAAGTTCAATATCGTCTGGACAGTTATCAGACATACTCTTTAATTCTTCGATAGAACCGATTGAATGCTGATGTCCACATTCACATTCCCAGATATTTAATGGAGTTCCCCAATAACGGTTTCTTGAGATTCCCCAATCCTGTACGTTCTCTAACCAGTCTCCAAAACGTCCTTTACCGATGCTCTTTGGTACCCAGTTAACTGTATTGTTATTTGCGATCAGCTGATCTTTTACATCTGTCATCTTGATGAACCAAGATTCTCTTGCATAGTAGATCAGTGGTGTGTCACAACGCCAGCAGTGTGGGTAGCTATGCTCGAATTTTGGAGCATCATATAATAATCCACGGCTCTCTAAATCTTTTAAGACTTCTGGATCTGCTTTCTTAACAAATAATCCGGCAAATGGTGTTTCTTCTGACATATTACCGCGTTCGTCTACTAACTGTACAAAAGGCATCTCATATTTGCGTCCGACTTTCGCATCGTCTTCACCAAATGCTGGTGCGATATGAACGATACCTGTACCATCTGTTAATGTTACATATCCATCACATGTTACATAGAATGCTTTCTTGTGCTGTTTCTCTGCAACTTTTGCTGCACAATCATATAATGGTTCGTATTCTTTGTATTCTAAGTCTTTTCCTTTGTATGTTTCTAAGACTTCATATGCAGGTGTTCCTGCTTCTTCGTCTGCTAATCTTCCAAGAACTGTATCAAGCAGTGCTTCTGCCATATAGTATACATATCCATCTGCGGCTTTTACTTTTGCGTATGTTTCTTCTGGGTTTACGCAAAGACCGATATTAGATGGAAGTGTCCATGGTGTTGTTGTCCATGCAAGGAAATATGCATCTTCATCTACTAATTTAAAGCGAACGATCGCTGAACGTTCTTTGACATCTTTGTATCCCTGTGCCACTTCCTGTGCAGATAACGGTGTTCCACAACGTGGGCAGTAAGGTACGATCTTAAATCCTTTGTAAAGTAATCCTTTATCCCAGATCTGTTTTAATGCCCACCATACAGATTCGATAAAGTTATTATCGTATGTGATATATGGGTTCTCCATATCAGCCCAGAAACCTACTGTATCTGAGAAATCTTCCCACATACCTTTGTATTTCCAAACACTTTCTTTACATTTCTTGATGAATGGTTCCATACCGTATTCTTCGATCTGTTCTTTTCCATCAAGACCTAACATCTTCTCAACTTCAAGTTCGACTGGAAGTCCGTGTGTATCCCATCCAGCTTTACGAATGATCTTATGACCTTTCATTGTCTGGTAACGAGGGATCATATCTTTGATAACACGAGTTAAAACGTGTCCGATATGTGGTTTACCATTGGCTGTTGGTGGTCCGTCATAGAATGTATATGTCGGATCGTCTTTTCTTTCTTCGATACTCTTTTCAAAAATTTCGTTTTCTTTCCAGAACTTTACGGTCTCTTTCTCTCGATCGACAAAGTTCATGTCAGATGATACTTTCTTGTACATCTTCATCTCTCCTTTTACTTCTTAGAAAATCTAATGAAATAGGAAAAAATAAGAAAAAGCGCTGTCCAAAATAGGACAACGCTGTTGCTTCTAAACCACCTATTTCACATACTATCATATGTTATCCCGTTAACGGAGGATACCGGCACAGCTTACTTCATTCAGCCTGCAGCTTGGGAGTGATCTTCCTTCTTATCTTACTAACACCCGGCTTCCACCGCCCCGGACTCGCTCATGCGTTCATGATAGAAGTACTGTCTCCTTCTTCGCTTTTATCATACTAAGTTATCTTAACACTTGAAATGGCGGTTCGTCAATATAGAAATTGTATGTTTTGGGGATTTCTTCTTATTTTGTATGGAATACTTCGTAGTAATGTTTTAAACAATCTTTAATTCCGTCTTTTGCAAGTGTTACACTGTCATAATAGCTTCTTTCAGCGTATCCATCTTTTGTATTATCTCTTGCTGCATTTAATAAATCTGTACAGATATTTACTTTACAGATTCCAAGTTCCACTGCTTTGGATAAGTTCTCATCTCCTGAACCAGATCCTCCATGAAGTACCAATGGTACAGAAACCTCTGCTGCGATTTCCTGTAATCTCTCAAAATTAAGATGTGGTGTTCCTTTGTATTCTCCATGAGCTGTTCCGATAGAGACTGCAAGGGAGTCAACATCTGTCAGTTCCACAAATTTCTTTGCTTCTTCTGGTGTTGTTAACATTGTATTTCCTTCAACATGATAGCTGTCTCCTTCTCCTACGTGTCCAATCTCAGCTTCTACTGTCACATTTCTTTCATGTGCGTACGCTACGATCTCTTTTGTCTTGGCCACGTTTTCTTCAAATGGAAGGCTTGATCCATCAATCATAACAGAGGTAAATCCGGCATCAATGGCTTTCTTAACCAAGTCGATCGTAAATCCATGATCATAATGAAGCGCGATATCTTGGTTACTTTTTTGGGCATAATATTTTACGATCGCTGCGGCTTCTTCAATGCCTAATGTCGGTGTATGTACCTCTGCGAGACACACCATCAGTGGGTGTTTTGTTTCTTCGGCTGCCTCAATGACACCTTTGATATTCTCAAGGTTTACAATATTGGCAGCTGGTACTGCGTAATGTCCTGCTTTGGCTTCTTCTAACATCTTTTTGCTGTTTACTAACATCTCTCATATCCTCCTAAAATCCATTGTATTATTTTCTATCATTCATTCTTAAAAATTCGCTAACAGATAATCTTCTGCTTCTTTGGACCATAAACCATTGTGTTCTTTTGTGATCTTAGCTAATTCTTTAAATCGATCGTCTGTTTTTCCTTTTTCTTCAAAATCATCAATTGCTGTTAATTCAAGATTCTTTCCAAGATAGATCAGTTTCTTTCCTCCTGGGATCTTTGGCAGATTCAATACAGTATCGATCTGTGCATCAATTCCCCCGATATGTGTGATCATAACAGCTGGCTCTAATCTTCCCTCTCCGGCAAGTTTTAAACATTCTCTCATATCATCGGTATTTCCACCGCTTGATCCTACCAGATGGTGCATCTTGTAATGTACGTCAAAGAAGTTAAACATTGCAGATAATTTTGGATCAACCGGCCCTGCGAAGAAATTTAAGCATCCATCAAATCCTAAGATCTCATCTGCCATCTCGATCACTGGTCTGACTGGCGCATATACAGATACATCATCAAATCCTGTTCCACCAGTTAAATCTCTTAAGGCTTTTACTGGATCATCAACTTTCGCTGTATTTACAAAATGAATTTCAACGCCTCGTTCTTTTGCATATTCTTCTGTAAATAATTCGCTTGCTCTTTTTAATCTTGCTTCATCAATATCTGTGATCACCAGCAGAGATGGCTTGCGGTCACAATTTAACATGTAACTGATCGCTCCTAATCCCATTGGTCCGCAGCTTGCAAGAAGTGCACTCTTTCCACCTTCTACGATTCCCATCTTATGTTCGTAAACACCACGTTCGCTGTGATACATAGAATGAAATGCTCCAATGATACAGCTCATCGGTTCTGCCAGTGATGCTTCAAAATATGCACTGTTTTCATCAAATGGTAATAAGCAGTCTTTCTCCATTACAATGGATGGAACTTTAATAAATGTTGCTGCTCCTCCGCAGTATTCATAAGAATATCCGATCGCTGCCATGGAACCTTCGATATTCAACGCTGGCTGCATCGTGTATTTTGCTCCAACTTTATATTTATCTTTCCATTTTGCTCCAACTTCACGAATGATTCCTGCACATTCATGTCCTACGATAATTGGATGTTCGCTGATATCATCATTGACTCTCTGATGTTTTGCTCCCTGAATGGATTCTTTGTAAGTAGACATGCAGACACTATCTGTGATCAATTCCATTAAGATCTCATCGTCTTTTAGTTCTCCCATGTCAAATTCTTCTAATCTTAAATCTGATTCTCCATAAAGTCTGACTGCTTTTGTCTTCATAGCTTATTCCTTTTCCTTTCTGTTTGCGTTGCGTGGTCATTTGACCATGTACCTTGTCATTTGATACGTTCATTATAGATTCCTCATTTTTATTTGTCAATACACTTTTTTATTTTTTATTCTTTCATCATGAAAAAAGTACGGATTTACAAGGTTTTTGGCAAAGAAAAAAGCAGATATGCCCATTTCTTTGCATATCTGCTTCATATTTTTCTCTAGATTATTTTAATAATAGTTCTGCCGTCGGCACATCTGTAATTAACACATTTATTAATCCACCTGTGATCGCACCTTTAATTGCTTCGATCTTATCTTTTCCATAAGACATTCCAATCCTGACTGGAATCTTTGCGATCTTATCTAAAGAAATTCCGATCATTTTTCTTTGCAGATCTTCATCAACCGTCTGACCATTCTTATCATAAATTCTTCCAACGATTTCTCCGACTGCACCTTTTCTCATCAATTCTTTGTACTCTTCTTCTGTCCGTATTCCTGTCTTAATGATCGAAGAATCATTCTGCATTGATCCGATTCCTATTAATGCAATGTCTGCTGTCTCTGCCATATGAAGAACTTTGGCAATCTCATCAATACTTTCGATCAATTCCTTTTCTTTCGCTCCATCTACATACATTGGCGCTGACAGATTATAACTTGCACAATGCAATAAATTCCCCACTTTCGTTGCAAGTGTATTCGAATATGTCGTTGCATCCCACGAATCTAACTGAGTCACTCCCGGTGTTCCAAGAAATGGAACCACTTTTACATTCTGAAAGGACATGGATCTAAGCCGTTCATCCTTGGACAACTGTTCTACAAATCCATGCATGGCTCTTCCCCATGTCATTCCAAGCACCATATTTTTCTTTAAGACTCTCAAAATATAATCTACCGCCTGAAATGCTACTTCTTGATCGGATGACTGATCATACGCTGGGACTGCAATCAATGCTTCTGTCAGACCATATTTTTCTTCTAATTCACGTTCCAATCCAAGATCACTTTGCTCTGGATACTGAATTCTGATCTGAACATACCCTTCATTACGTGCCTGAATCAGTGCTCTTGAAATGCTGGTTCTTGATGTATGTAATTTCTTCGCAATCTCTTGCTGCGATAAGCCGTCGCGGTAATAAAGTTCTGCTACTTTTATTAAAAAACGATCACTTTTCATCTGATTCCCTCCGTTGTGAACATACCCACATTACATATGTGGCTTTCTATACTTATATTATCTGGTTTTTTATTTATTTTCAATGAACTTTTTCTAACCTTATCAAAATCCTATTTTACATTTTTTTAACATTTTGTTTACTAGATTTTATGTTTTTTTGCATATAATTATATGGTAAAATAACAGTTAGTTTATGTTAATTTATTTTTAAAAAATGATCCGGAGGTAAACAACCCATGTTAAGAATTGGAATTTTAACTAGTGGCGGCGACTGTCAGGCATTGAATGCTGCCATGCGTGGTGTAGTAAAAGGTTTAAGTGTAAAGAGAAATGATCTGGAGATCTATGGTTTCCGCGATGGATATAAAGGTCTGATCTACGATATCGCTGATCGTATGACACCAGATGATTTTTCTGGAATTTTAAACCGCGGAGGTACAATTCTTGGAACTTCCAGACAGCCATTCAAAAAGATGCGTATTCCTGATGAAAACGGTCTTGATAAAGTCGAGGCAATGAAAAGTAATTACCGCAAATATAAATTAGACTGTCTTGTGGTTCTTGGTGGAAATGGAACTCACAAAACTGCAAATTTACTTCGTGAAGAAGGTTTAAATGTTGTAACACTTCCAAAGACAATTGACAATGATCTTTGGGGTACTGAAATGACATTCGGATTCCAGAGTGCCGTTGATATTGCAACTGATACAATCGACCGAATTCATACAACAGCTTCTTCTCACAGCCGTGTATTTATCATCGAGGTTATGGGGCATAAAGTCGGACATGTTACCCTGCAATCAGGAATTGCCGGTGGAGCTGACGTAATCCTGCTGCCTGAAATTCCTTATGATATTGATAAAGTAGCCGAAGTTGTAGAAAACCGCTTTGCAGCTGGAAAGAAATTCTCAATTATCGCAGTTGCTGAAGGTGCAATTTCAAAAGAAGATGCGAAGTTAAAGAAGAAACAGTATAAAGCAAAACTTGCAGAAAGAAGATATCCTTCCGTTGCTTATGAGATTGCAGCTGCATTAGAAGAAAAAACAAATCGTGAAATCAGAGTTACCGTTCCTGGTCATACACAGCGTGGTGGCGCTCCTTGTGCTTACGACCGTGTACTTGCTACAAGAGTTGGAGCATATGCCGCTGAATTGATTCTTAATAAAGAGTATGGCTATATGGTTGGTATCGTTGATGGAGATACTCAGAAAGTTCCATTATCAGAAGTTGCTGGAAAATTAAAGTATGTAGATCCAGAATGCCAGATGATCAAAGATGCTAAGACTATTGGAATTAGTTTTGGGGAGTAACTTGTAGTTTGATGACGGAAATTATTGGTGGAATATTATAACTTCTTGTCTACCACTACAAAAATTGAAAAACAATAATGTTTAACATACATCCATCCGCTTGAATCTTCTTATTTTTATGATTGAAAGTCTTCAGGTATTTAGAGAAAAAATGAAAGATAGCATGTGAGCAACGATCGAATTCCATAGGAGTTTTGATGGAATCGCAGCTGGATCGGGCGATTGTTTGAGCGTCAAAGACTACTGGTTTCAGTAGCTTTCAACGCGAGTTATCGCAGGAGATCCAGCGAATAGGCGTTCTGTCAAAACTCCGTCAATGGAATTCGTGTTGCTCACATGCTATCTTTCATTTTTTCTCTAAATACTCGATGACCTTCAACTCATACAAATTAAATTTTAAGATCCCCCACAATCTGCTGAACCGTCAAATGATTCTTCTCAAGGAGTTCGGTAACATCATATCGATCTAACAATTCCTTCTTCACGCCATAATTCAGCACTTTCACATCAGAATCTCCATAGAATCGTGCAATCTTTTCTCCGAATCCTCCTTCTAAAAATCCATCTTCTAATGTAATAACTACATCATGGTCTTTCTTTAGATCTTCTAATAATACTTCATCAATTCCAGTAATATAATATGGATTTATCACAGTTGCTTTTGTTCCTGTCTTTTCTTCTACTGCTTTTGCAACTTCACATCCCATATTGTAGAATGTTCCAAGTCCAATGACTGCAACTTTGCTTCCTTTTTCTGTGACTTCATATTTGTTTAACTGACTGAAATCTTTTGTTATTTTTTTACCGTCAGAGATCATTTCTCCACCTGGAAGTTTAATCGCGACTGGATATTGATCCTGATCGATACTCCAGTCCAACATTGCCAGATATTCTTCTTTTGTTGTTGGTGCGAGGTATACTAAGTTTGGAATATTGCTCATCATTGGAATATCCTGTAATCCAAGATGAGTAACATCATTCATTCCATAAACAGATCCCCAGAAAGTCACGATCGTTGCTGCATTGCTATCGATGCACAGATCCTGTGTGATCTGGTCGTAAGTTCTCTGTACAAATGTTGAATATACTCCATAAACCGGTTTTCCACCACCTGCTGCGATTCCTGCCGCCATTGCCATTGCTGTTTCTTCCGCGATCCCAACATCGATAAACTGTTTTCCAGCTTCCTTACGTTTATCTTCTGTAAATCCCATAACTGTTGGTGTTGCAGAAGTGATCGCTACAACCTTCTTGTCTTCTTTCATTTTCTTTAACAAGTATTGTGCTGTTACACTTGAGAAATCCTCACCATCAAAAGAATCTAAAGGCTTTCCTGTTTCCACATCAAATGGTGCACAGTAATGCCAGTCTTCTTTATGTTCCTCAGCTAATTTATATCCTTTTCCTTTTTGCGTATTAATATGAACGACAACTGCTTTTTTTGTATCTTTGACCTGTTTGAATGCTTCGATCAAATCAGCGACTTTATTTCCTTCTTTGACATAAATGTAATCTAATCCCATGGCTTTGAATAGATTGCATTTAGATTCTCCGTTTGTTTCACGAAGCGCTTTTAGATTCTCATATAATCCACCGTGGTTTTCTGCGATCGACATATCGTTATCATTAACTACGATAATCAGATTTCCACCTAATTCTGCGGCATAATCAAGACCTTCTAATGCTTCCCCTCCACTTAAAGATCCATCTCCGATCACTGCGATCACATTTCCATTTTCTTCTTTTAGGTCTCTTGCTTTGGCAAGTCCAAGTGCAAGACTTATAGAAGTTGATGTATGCCCAATTGTGAAATGATCATGCTCACTTTCTCCTGGATTACTGTATCCTGATACATCATCATAATGTTCTTCATATAGGAATGCATCCTTACGTCCAGTCAACATTTTGTGTGGATAAGATTGATGGGAAACATCATATACGATCTTGTCTTTTGGCGATTCAAATACATAATGCATGGCGATCGTTGCTTCTACCATACCGAAATTCGGTCCAAAATGGCCTCCATGCTTACTTAATTTTTTTAATAATGCATCACGAATTTCTTCTGCAAGTACATTTAACTGATCCTCGGATAATTTCTTGACATCTTCTGGACCATTGATATTTTCAATATACATCTATTTTTCTCCTTGTCTGGTTTCTTGTAAATACACTAGCAATAGTGTATGATATTTATATCATACAACCTAAAGTTAACTTTAGGTCAAGAATATTTTGAAAGAAGGTTTTTCTATGTACACGATCGGTCAAGTCTCTACAATGTTTGATCTTCCTGTTTCTACCTTAAGGTATTATGACAAGGAAGGATTTTTCCCTAATCTGGAACGTAAAGGAAACATCCGTTATTTTAGTGATAATGAATTGGAAGCGCTTCGTATTATTGAATGTCTGAAGAAATCCGGTCTTGAGATCAAAGATATAAAGCAATTTTTTCTCTGGGTATCTGAAGGCAGCGCAAGCTATGAAAAAAGGAAAGAATTATTTGAAACCAGAAAATCAGCTGTTGAAACTGAAATCCACGAACTTCAAAAAACTCTTTCCCTCTTAAAATTCAAGTGCTGGTATTATGAAACAGCAATGAAAGATGGTAATGAAAATGCTATAAATGCCATGTTGCCTGATAAACTTCCTGAAAACATACAAAAACTATATAACGAAGGTCATGAATAATTTTTTTGCCCTAAAACTATTCGAAATAACAATTTAATGTTAAAATAAAGACAAGGAAATGTTAAAAATGAGAGGTGATATTTTGAAAAAGAAACTTATGGTACTTTGTGCTGTCGCAATTATAATCAGTACATGCTTGTCTGGGTGTAAGATGAATTCTGGAAAAATCCGCTTTGGTTCTGCTGGAATCGGTGGTACTTACCAGATTTTTGGTGATACTTTTGCCAACCTTATCTCATCTAAGAGTAAAAAATATAACATTGAAGTAAAAACAACTGCAGGTTCTGCTGCAAATCTTCGTCTGTTATCTAAAGATTACATTCAGATGGCTGTTGCCCAAATGGATTTGATCAATGATGCTTATAACCGCACTGGTATTTTTGAAAATGATAAGAAATATCAGGGATATCGTGCTGTTGCTTCCCTTTATACAGAAGCCTGTCAGATTGTGGTTCCTGCGGATTCAGACATTCAGTCTATGGATGATCTAGAAGGGAAAAAAGTCTGCATTGGTGAAGAAGAATCTGGAACTGAACAGAATGCGTTGCAGATTTTAAATGCTTATGGATTAAACGAAAGACTTGTTGATACTGTAAATTTGAATTATACAGATGCCGCCAAGAAATTAAAATCTGGCGATATTGATGCATTTTTCTGTACCGCAGGTGTTCAGACGACTGTGATCAATGAGCTGTCAAAACAGTGTAAGATTCGTCTGGTCAGTCTTGATCAAAAAGGGATTTCTCGTTTGAAGAAATCTTATAAATTTTACACAGAATATACAATACCTGCAGGTACATATGTAAATCAAACTAAAAAAATTAAAACTGTTGGTGTCAAAGCTGTTCTTCTTGCAAGTGATAAACTTTCCGAAGATACTGTCAAAGACATTACACAGATTCTGTTTAAAAATCAACAGCAGATTCAGTATGCACTACCTGTAGATATTTCTCTTGATGAGACAACTGCCGTTGATGGTATCACGATTCCATTCCATGACGGTGCTGCTGCCTATTATAAACAACATGGAATCACAGTAAATACAGAGAAAGGAAGCAATTAACCGCTGCGGTGTAAATAAATGACAATACAACTAGATATGTATCAGACGATCGCGGTTGCCGTAGTCGTTTTGATGTTAGGAAACTTTTTAAAACACAGGATTGCGATCTTAGAACGATTTTGTATTCCTGCACCTGTGATCGGCGGTGTGATCTTTGCAATCTTTACCTGTGTATGTTATGTAACTGGATTTGCCGAATTTTCCTTTGATGATATTCTAAAAGAAGTCTGTATGGTATTCTTCTTTACATCTGTTGGATTTCAGGCAAACTTAAAAGTCTTAAAAAGTGGTGGAAAATCTTTGATCATTTTCCTGATCCTTGTGATCATGTTGATCATATGCCAGAACTTTCTTGCAGTCGGTCTGTCCAAAGCACTACAGATCAGTCCTTTGGTTGGACTCTGTACAGGTTCTATCCCTATGATCGGTGGTCATGGTACCGCTGGTGCATTTGGACCTGTTCTTGAAGACTTTGGTGTTAAAGGTGCCAGCACTTTATGTACAGCTGCTGCTACATTTGGATTGATCGCTGGAAGTATCATGGGCGGTCCCGTTGGAAAACGTCTGATTGAGAAGAAAAATCTTTTAAAGACTGCAATTCCTGAAGATAACAGCCTGTTAATTGAAGAAGAGAAAAAGCATGAACGTCACACAAGTATGTATCCAGCTGCCGTGTTCCAGCTGATCATCGCCATGGGGATTGGAACGATCATTTCCAAATTGCTTTCCATGACAGGTATGACATTCCCAATCTATATCGGTGCCATGATTGCTGCTGCATTTATGCGTAACATCGGCGAATATTCTGGACAATTTACAATTTATATGGGTGAGATCAATGATATTGGTGGTATCAGCCTATCTTTATTCTTAGGAATCGCCATGATCACTTTAAAATTATGGCAGCTTGCAGACCTTGCACTTCCACTGATCACATTACTTGCAGGACAAACTATTTTGATGTTCTTATTTACTTATTTTGTAATATTTAATATCATGGGAAGAGACTATGATGCCGCTGTATTATCTTCTGGCGTATGTGGTTTCGGAATGGGTGCCACGCCAAACGCCATGGCGAATATGCAGGCAATCTGTGAACGTTATGTCCCATCCGTCAAAGCTTACCTTCTGGTACCTTTGATCGGTAGTTTATTTGCAGACTTCTTAAATAGTCTGGTGATCACGTTCTTTATCAATTTTCTATAATCTAGAGGGAGACGATGAAAAATGTTTGGAAAAAGAAAAAAAAGACGCGAAGCAATCCGAAATAAGCTCCGTGAGAAATCAGAATATAAAATGAAAAGCGAAAATGTTGCAATACCCGAGATCCATACAAAAGATTTTGATGAGATTGAGGAACATATTGATGAAATAGAACAGGAAAAAGAAGAAAAACATTCTATTCTCTATGATAATGTAGCAATTCCTGAGGTTCATATTCATAAAAAGAAAAAATAGAATTCCGATATGCAGGATTCTAACAAAAAATGGCAGTACATTCTTCCAGTTCTGGTTAATGTACTGCCTGTTTGTTATTATGCTTCTGCTCTCATTTTTGCATATAATTGTTTTCTCACAAAGTAATAACAGATCACCTGTAATACGATTGTTATGATCCAGGATGCTGGATATGATATAAATAAAATATCCAAAGATCTATGATTCGGGAAGATCCAGAAAATCCATACGATTCTTGTTCCTACTGTCCCAATGATCGAAAGGATCATTGGCACACCAGAGCGCCCCATTCCACGAAGTGCTCCAGGAAACAGATCCATAAATCCACAGAGGAAATACGTAACCGTTGTATATAACAAGATTTCCATTCCACATTGAATTACTTTTGAATTACTTGTATAGATCGTCAAGAGTTTAGGACCAAAGAAATAAGCGCTGTTTCCCAAGATCATCATTGCAACAAATGATAAGATCAGACAGTCGATCAAGACACGATCCATTCGTTTCCATTTTCCAACACCATAGTTCTGACTGGTAAAACTCATGCAAGCCTGTGTCACTGCATTCACTGTAACATACAAAAATCCAAAAATATTATTTGCTGCCGTATATCCTGCCATTGCGATCGATCCAAAAGAATTCACTGATGACTGCAATAATACATTAGAAAAATTAATAACAGTGCTTTGAATTCCTGCTGGAATTCCCACCTGAAAAATCTGTTTTAAATATTCCTTTTGAATCTTTAATTTTGAAAAACGCAGTTGGTAACTTGTTTCTGATCGATACAGACATCGAAGCACAAGTATACTTGAAATCAGCTGTGAAATTACCGTTCCGATTGCAACTCCTGCAACGCCAAGATGAAAAATGATAACCAGACACATGTTAAGACCTGCATTTGCAATTCCAGCAACGATCAAATAAAACAGCGGACGTTTTGTATCTCCGACCGCTCTTAAAATGGATGCTCCATAATTATAAAGCATAAAAAACGGCATCCCCATAAAATAAATTCTCATGTAAAGAGTGGAAAGATTGATCACATCATCTGGTGTATCCATTAATTCTAATACTGGTTTTGCAAAGATCAATCCTACAAAGACCATAATAATTCCGCTGATCAGCGCCAGTGTGATTGCCGTATGAACGGTTTCAGACATTTCTTTATCTTTGCCCGCCGCATAAAATCTTGCGGATAAAACATTCGCTCCAAGGGATATTCCAATAAATAAATTGGTAAACATATTGATCAGGGCAGTGGTTGATCCAACCGCTGCAAGCGACTGGCTCCCACTAAATCTTCCAATAACTATAATATCCACTGCATTAAACATCAGCTGCAAAATTCCGGATAACATCAATGGTAACGAAAATGAGATCAGTTTATCCATAATCGTTCCATTGCACATATCAATTTCATATTTATTACGTTTTATTGTTGAACTCATTGCCTTACTCAAATACCTTTTTTATACTGTCATAGTGCAGGAAAATTCCTTCCTGTGCAAATACTTTGATCTCATCTATTGAGGCAAACATATAGCCGTCAATCTCTGCTTCCTGAAAGTTTACATCACTGTCATCGATATCTAATGTAAAACGATAAACATCTACAAAATAGTTATCTCCTTCTCCTGGATTCTCTCTCTTGTATGTAAACATATATCCGCCTTCAGCATCTTTAACATCCAGTCCTGTTTCTTCTTTCACTTCACGAAGAACTGCATCATAAGATGCTTCCCCTGCCTGTGCAGCACCACCAGACACTTCCCACCATCCTGGTGCCCATGCCTTTGTCATAACTCTCTTTGTGATCAAAAATTTGCCATCTGATCTTCTAATGACTCCAAGAACTGTCAGATGATATTCATCATCTTTTAATGTCCAGTCATTTCTCTTCATTGTACGGCCTGTCAGTTGTTTATTCTTATCGTAAATGTCCCATCTTTCTTCCATTTTTGCATTTCTCCTTGGGTGTGTTTCTTTATTAATCTTAACATTTTACGAAATTTATTGCAAATTGTGATTTGTAGTTTGAAGACGGAAATTATTGGTGGAATATTATAAAAAGAAATCACGTGATTCAAACCACTATACAGTGTGTATGTTAAACGGTATTGACTGATAAGTTTTGGATTCGTTGACAGAAGATGAAAAAGCTTAAACAGCACCGATTTGTTGGGATGTTTAAGAAGCATAATAACATTACTTTCTGTCTGAAAGTTCCCTATTTTACAACCAATGCTGTCCTCCATACACACCCACTTAAATTTTTCAATCTTGTAATTGTCCACACTTTAGACTTTAGGTATATGATAAAAAATAAATAAACGATCGGAAGAGCAACATTAGAATTTTGCCACGTTTTTTACGGATTCGCAGCCGGCTTGGTGCGTTGTTTGAGCCTCAAAGAGTTTCTGTTTTGAATACCCTTGAAGGCGAGTTACGCAAGGAAAGCCGGCGGATCAGCGATCTGTAAAAAACGTGAGGAAAATTCTCTAGCTGCTCTTCCGATCGTTTATTTATTTTTTATCATATACTCAAAATCTACAGTTGGCCAACTTACAAAATTAAATTTTTTCTTGTGCATAAATAGATATATTCCCATTCACCCCATAAGCAATCGCACAGACAATAACAAACAGCACCATATCAGCTCCTCCAAACACTTCTAATCCAATCATGATCGGTGCGATCAGTGTATTTGTTGCGCTTCCAAAGACTGCTGCATATCCTAGTGCTGCACATAACATTGGTGGTAGTCCAAGTATACCTCCAAGGATCACTCCAAGAGATGTTCCAATCGAAAACAGTGGTGTAACTTCTCCACCCTGAAATCCAATTGCCAGTGTAAAAATCGTAAATAATAACTTTAGGAGCCAATCATAACTATAGATTGTCTGTCCTGCGAATCCTGCTGAGATTATATTTGTTCCAAGTCCACTATATCTTGATCCGTGAATAATAAACAATAATGCTGCTAATGGAATTGCCATAACTCCGATTCTTAAATACTGATTCATGATCGTTTCTCCCATGAATACTTTTAACTTACTTAATGAAAAAGAAAACAATCTTCCAGTCAGTCCAAATAAAATTCCAAGTATGATTACTGATATGATCGTTTTCGTACCAGTTAAATTTATGGTATTTTTAATTGCAACTGAAAATTTTTCTAACCCCAGGCTATGAGATGTAAATGCTGCTATATATGCAGACGCCAATGCTGGCAGTAGTGCTTCATAATCCATTTTCCCGATTACGATTACCTCGATTGCAAAGAATGTTGCACTTAATGGTGTCTGAAATAACCCTCCAAATCCTGCTGCCATACCGATGACTAACATTATTCTTCCATTCTCTGGGAAGTTTAATTTTCTTCCGAATGCATGAGACAGGGTTGCTCCGATCTGAACTGCAACTCCTTCTCTGCCAGCACTTCCTCCGAATAGATGCGTTAACCATGTTCCGATCATTACTAATGGAATTAGTAGTAATGGGATAGCATCTGTTTTTTGCTGGCCAACTTCGAAAATGAGTTTCATTCCTTTTAGACTTAGTTTACTGAATACGTAATACATTGCTGTGATCACCAGCCCAGCAATTGGCAGGAATGGCAGTAAATATTGATAATGTATGGTCCTGAACTCTGAGATTGCGATCAGCACTCTTCCAAACAAGGCATCGATCGCACCTACAATAATTCCTACAACGATTGCCATGATGATATATTTTAGCAGTTGTATAATATAGTCTTTCTTTTGCATTTTCCTAAAATCCTTTCTTTTTTATATAATCCAAACATCAAAAAAGCTGATAACCCCTGTGTTCATTACACAGAAGTCATCAGCTTAATAAGCGGTTTCGAATCTCTTCGAGGGAGAACTTCATTCCCTTTCTCTTTTGTTAAGATAGCATATTTTTTATTTTGTGTCAATTTTGTAATTTATTCTAATATTTCTTTTACTTCTGATTCTTCAGTATTGTATTTTTCTGCTTCATCCGCTTAATCACTTTAAGCCGTGTAAATTCCTCCCTCTCCTTCTCTTCCAACTCATTCGAAATCTTATAAACCAACCCGGTATAAGTCGGAATCGTAATATTCTTCAACGCATTTGCCCTCTTCTGCGTTTTCTTAATACTAGTTGCTAAACGATACGCCGCGTTTTCAACCATTGACAATTTAATTGTCAGATCCTTCACCTGCCGAAACGCTTCCCTGGCAACATCAATTGATTCAAATGTCCCATCCATCGCATATGTCAACTGATTCTCATGTGCATCATATTTCACATGTGGAATCTCTGTTCCCATGATACTTCTTGTCTGAATCCGTATCGAGTCCTCGATCGGAACTGTATAGGCAAGTTCTTCTACCTTACTGATCCCATGCTGGATATTCGCCCTCTGAAGGCATGCATACGCTCTTGTAAATGTTGTATCAATCTCTTCCTGAATATCTTTCGCCTCATCGATCAGATCCATCAGCTCACGAATCAGGATATTTCTTTTTTTATCCATCAGATCGTAACCCTGTTTTGCCAACGTAAGAGAGTTCTTGGCTGCGATCAGATTTCCTTTGGTCGGGAATTCTCGTGGGTCCATAATCTCACCACCTTTAGCTTTCCTGCTCTTTTGGCAGGTATTTATCGATGATCTTCGTGTTGATTCGATCCAATTCTTCTCTTGGCAGGATCTTTAATAATTCCCATCCAAGATCCAATGTTTCGATCATGGAACGGTTTTCTTCCGGCCCCTGACCGATATATCGTTCCTCAAATGCCTTTCCAAATTCCAGATATTTTTTATCAATTGGGGATAACTCATCTTCTCCGATAACAGATGCTAAGTTTCTTGCTTCTCCTACTTTCGCATAAGCGGAAAATAACTGGTTTGCAAGATCCTGATGATCTTCTCTTGTGTATCCTTCTCCGATTCCATCTTTCATCAGACGAGAAAGCGATGGCAAAACACTGATTGGTGGATAAATGGACTGTCCGTTTAAATTACGATCCAGTACGATCTGCCCTTCTGTAATATAACCAGTTAAGTCAGGAATTGGATGAGTGATATCATCATTTGGCATAGTTAAGATTGGTAACTGTGTGACCGAACCTTCTGCTCCTTCGATGATTCCTGCACGTTCGTATAATGTTGCAAGTTCACTGTACAAATATCCCGGATATCCTTTTCTGGATGGAATTTCTCCTTTCGATGAAGATACCTCACGCATCGCTTCCGCAAACGATGTCATATCTGTCAAGATAACTAAAATATGCATATTACAGTCAAATGCAAGATATTCTGCTGCAGTTAAGGCTACTTTTGGTGTGATCAATCGTTCTACAACTGGATCATTTGCAAGATTCAAGAACATACATACATGATCTGCAACACCACTTTCCTCAAATGTCTTCTGAAAGAAATCCGCAACATCATGTTTGACACCCATTGCTCCAAAGACTACCGCAAATGGCTCATCTGAACCATCACCAAGAGATGCCTGTTTTACAATCTGGGCTGCCAGCTGATCGTGTGGAAGTCCGTTTCCTGAGAAGATGGGAAGTTTCTGTCCACGGATCAGTGTTGTTAATCCGTCAATTGCTGAAATACCTGTACGGATATAGTTTCTTGGATATTTTCTGCGGACCGGATTTAATGGAAGGCCGTTGACATCTCGTTTGACATCGGTGATCAGTGGTCCTAATCCATCGATTGGTTTTCCGATTCCGTTAAATGTTCTCCCTAGCATATCTGGTGCAAGAGAGACTTCCATCGGGTGTCCAGTTAATTTTGTTCTTGTATTATCAAGGGACATATTTTCCGTTCCCTCAAATACCTGAATCACTGCTTTATCTTCGTATAATTCAATGATCCTTCCGATTTTTTTCGTTTTTCCATCAACCGTAAATTCGACGATCTCATCAAAAAATGCGTCCTGTACTCCTTCCAGAATGACAAGCGGACCATTGATGCTGCTTAGTCCTAAATATTCAATTCCCATAAAATGACCGCCTCCTTATGCATTCTTTTCCAGTACTGCGTCATAGAAATCATCAATCTGTTTACGGTAGAGATCCAGTAATTGCAGATTGTCATTCGGAACATCGTATTTGATCGCAATGACTTTCTCAAAGATCCCTTCTGCTTTTAGCACGCTCATTGGCATTCCTCTCGCTACAAGTTCCCTGCTCTTTTGATACAGATATAAAATAACTTCCATCATTTTAAATTGCTTCTCCATGGACACGCAAGTGTCATCTTTATGGAAAGCATTTTGCTGCAGAAATCCTAATCGGATCACCCTTGCGATCTCTAACGTTAATTTCTGATCATCTGGAAGAACATCCCCACCGATCAGTTTTACGATCTCCATCAAACTACTTTCCTGATTTAAGATCGCCATCAGACGATTTCGATAGTCTACAAAATTGGGGGATACATGATCTCTGTACCAGCCGCCGAGATCTGTCAGATATTCACTGTAACTCGTTAACCAGTGAATCGCTGGAAAATGTCTTGCGTAAGCCAAGGATTTATCAAGTCCCCAGAAGCAACGGACAAATCGTTTGGTATTCTGTGTAACTGGCTCTGAGAAATCTCCTCCCTGTGGAGATACTGCACCGATGATCGTTACAGAACCATCCGTTCCATTTAGGTTGTGCATCATTCCAGCTCTTTCATAAAAGGCAGATAATCTAGAAGCTAAATATGCCGGAAATCCTTCTTCTGCTGGCATCTCTTCCAGACGACCGGACAATTCTCTTAACGCTTCTGCCCATCTTGAAGTAGAATCCGCCATGATCGCGACATCGTATCCCATATCACGGTAATATTCTGCCAACGTAAGTCCTGTATAAATAGATGCTTCACGTGCTGCTACCGGCATATTGGATGTGTTGGCGATCAGTGTTGTTCGGTCCATCAATGGATTACCACTCTTTGGATCAACTAATTCTGAAAATTCTTCCAATACCTGTGTCATCTCATTTCCACGTTCCCCGCATCCGATATAAATGATAATATCCGCATCGGACCATTTCGCAATCTGATGCTGTGTCATTGTCTTTCCAGTACCAAAACCACCTGGAATTGCCGCAGTTCCACCTTTAGCAATCGGAAACATTGTATCCAGTATTCTCTGGCCTGTTACCAGTGGCACACATGCCGGAATCCTGTCGTGAACAGGTCTTGGAACCCTGATTGGCCATCTCTGGATCATTGTTAACTGTTTTTCCGTTCCATCGTCCAATCTTAACGTGATCATATGATCCTTGATCGCATGTTCTCCATCAGATGCCACAAAAGTAACCGTTCCTGTAAGATCTGGCGGCACCATGCATTTGTGTACGATGGCTCTTGTTTCCTGCACTTTGGCATAGATATCACCGCCATGAAGAATATCTCCTTCATTGACAACTAATTTTGTGTCCCATAGTTTCTCCATATCAAGTGAATCTACGCTGATACCTCTTGTGATAAATGCACCTGCATTTTCTGCGATCCTCTCTAAGGGACGTTCAATTCCATCAAAAATGTTATCAAGAATTCCGGGAGCTAATGTGACGGATACTGCCTCCCCGCTTGCTTCCACGATCTCGCCCGGTTTTAATCCTGATGTTTCTTCATATACCTGAATCGTCGTACGGTCTTTATCCAGAGAAATGACTTCTCCAACTAATTTTTCTTTGCCGACATAAACCATTTCTGACATCTTAAATCCAGTATTTCCAGCCAGATAAATGACAGGTCCGTTAATTCCATAAATTGTTCCAGTCTTACTCACCTGTCACACCCCCTTTAAAGGTAAATTCTTCGTATTCTTTCTCCAAAGCACCTGAAAATGAATGATCGATCAAGATATTTCTTCCCGGAATAATCGAACGGATTCCTCCAAGAAAATCTTCTTCGCTGACTGTTACTGTCATTCCAGTTCGTTTTTCGAGGAATTCTTTTTTGTCCTCATCCGAACTGTTAATATAGATTGTCAATGGATTCCCATCTGCGAATCTCGCCGCTTTTGCAATATAAGATACAAGTAATTCTTTATACGCTTCGGTTTTCATGTATTCTTCTGCCATTTCCCGGACTTCCTCAAACAATTTATTTTTTAATTCATTCTGCACTCTGCTTAATTGTCTTCGAAGTTTTAGCTGCCCTTTGGATGTTACTGTATTTAACTGCTGCCTTGCCGATGCTGTTTCGGTCTTGATTCTCGTATCTGCCTGCATCACAGCTTCTTGTTTATGTGTTTTGAACACACCTTCCAATGCCTTCTGATGCTGATCTATGATTTCATTCCCTCTGGCTCTTGCTTCTTCCATGGCAGCTTCTCTGATATGTGAAATCTTTTCTTCTACTGTCAATGTTGTCACCTTCCTTCTACAGCCGGCTTACAATTTCAATCCGATCGCCTCATTGACATAAGACGTGATAAAATCTTTCTTCCGTCCAGTTCCGTGCCTGTCAGGAATCTCGATCAGGAGCGGCATTTTCCGCTCCAACTTGATCTCATCGATCAATTCTGGAAATTCTCTTCCAAATTTCTCTGTCAGAAGCACGATCCCAATCTCTGGATCACTCATAGCCTTCTCGATCGCTTCTTTTAGTTCATCCCTTTTATGAACTACGATCCCGTCAACCCCAGCTAACCGCATTCCTGTCAATGTATCTACATTATCACTGATCAAATACATTTTCATAACTATCACTTCCTGATCTATCCAAGTTTACCAATGATCATAAATGAAATGATCAATCCATACAGACACACACCTTCTGCCAAACCTACGAAGATCAGTGATTTACCTAAGGCACTTGGGTCTTCACTGATCGCACCTAAGGCTGCACTTGCGGCACTCGCTACGGCGATACCACCACCAACACAAGAAAGTCCTGTTGATAATGCTGCTGCCAGATATCCAAGTCCTGTTGCCATTCCTGCATCAGAACCTGCTTGTGCTGCCTGTACCGGATCTGTGACAAACATCATCACTCCGGCGATCACAATGATCCCGAAGAAGAAAAAAGCATTAAATGCAATACTTCGTTTATAACGTTTCTTTGTTCTCTCTCCATGAAGAAAATAACCAAATGGAATAAATATGCTTAAGATTAATGCTGCGATGATCGCTAATTTGATTGCTAATGTCATAACCGATACCTCCTAATTTTCCTTGCCTGCATGATTGTCATACGGATGGAATTCTCTTCCTGATCCCGTATAGAAACGACTGAACATTTCATAATATTCCAGACGCAATACCTGAATTCCAACAACCAGACCTTCTAGTCCACACACGATAATATTTCCAAGAACAATGATGATCCAGTTTGGATTTCCTGCTCCATCTGTGATTCCTCCAAGCATCAGAACAACTTCCATCATAGCCGCATGGCTCACTGCAAATGCTCCGATACGCACAAATGAGATCGTGTTGGAGAAGAAACTTAACATCGTCTCAAACAATTCAAAAAATCCCTGTACCAGAAACATTCCAACGCCGCCTTCTGCTTTTGGTTTCTTCCCTTCCACGAGCTGTCCTAATGGTTCTTTTAGTAAGAACATGATCACTGGAATTCCAAGGAAAATGATCATCATGATATTTCCTGGTGTTTTGTGGCCTGTCATATAAAGCACGATCGTTAAGACAAGAAATCCATAAAATACAAGTCCTGCAACTCCATTTGGGCTGAAGAATAAATTTTCTTTATCCCCACGTTTCTTTGCATTGATGATCTGAAATACCATCGCAAGCAAGATGAGTGCCATACCAAATGCAACTGCCACGATAAATACAGTATTTAACTGTCCAACAAACGGTAATTTCATCATTGCATGCATTGGCGATAACCACATTGGTTTAATGATCGTTCCTTCAAATCCAAAGAAACTTCCAAACATAAAACCAAAGAATGTAGAAAAAATTCCTGCAATAGAAATGATTCCTGCTAGATTCCATTTCTTGATCTTATATAGTAATCCCCCGCCGATAAACAAACACAATCCCTGACCAACATCCCCAAACATCGCTCCAAAGATAAAGGTATAAGTCAGTGCCACGAAAATGGTTGGATCCATCTCATCATGGGATGGCAGTCCATACATTCTGATAAACATTTCAAATGGTTTGAAGAATTTGGGATTCTGTAATTTCGTTGGTGGATCACCGAAGAATTTTTCTCTTCCTTCTTCAACAATGATCGTGATTCTATCATCATCTTTTGTCTCCTCAATAAATGCCTGTGTATCTTTTTCACTCATCCATCCACAGAGAATGTAGTAATCTTCCTGTTCTTCATTTTCCATACAGGCTGCCATTTTACGCACATCGAAGTTATTGGATAATTCTTCTAACTTATATCTCGCTCCTCGAATCTTCTTTGCCTTGACTGATAAGAAATCTTTCATCTGTTTCTGGACATTTTCGATTTCTTTTTCAATCTCATCGATCTGATTTCTTAAATTTCTGCAAATCTCTGCCGGCATTCCTTCGTAATCGTCTGGAAGTGCGATATTTTCAAAATGCAAAGATTTAAAGGTAGAATCAATCTTTCCCATCTCCTTATGTGCCGCAAAATAACATCCATACACATAATTTTCATTTCGGATTCCTTCTAAAAAAATTGCATTGAGATCATCGAATAAATATTTTTCAAGTTTCTGATAATACTCTACGTTTACTCGTCCGAATCTGACTTTCATATATTGATAGCCATAAACTTCTTTTAAATTTAACTCTAAAGGCTGAAACGGTTCAAGTTCATGAAGTTTTTCTAATAATTCTTCTTTCTGCTTCTTTAACCGGTCTTCCCTTGCCTTAAGGTCCAGATAATCATGATTGAGATCCCTGATCATTGTCAGGATCTCATCTGCCGTAAGAGATGTATCCATCTCTCCTTTTGGCTGTGCAAGCATCAATACATACTGTTCCGCTTTAGAAAGCGGTTCTTTGTAAGGATTCACATCCATAAACGGCATGAGGTTATCTGTCGTTTTCAATTCTGTGATCGCATTTTCCAGCTGCATTTCGTATTTGGAAAGGTAAGATGCACTTACCCTGTCAATATCAGTTCTCGGTCCGGAAATGCTTAAGAATTTCATCTTTACGATCATGATGCATTACCTCCTTGACGTCGTTGCTTTTGCACCAGATACTGTAATGTCTCCCGTTGTGATAATCCATAGCGAATACATTCCAGTGCCGTGGTGATCTTATAAATCTCTTCCTCCTTTAAAAATAAATATTGTTGTATACTTGCCAGAGAATACGGATGGTTTCTGTAAGCGATCGTTAAGATATGTTCCACACATTCATTCACAATACTCTCAATCTGCACCTGTTCTCCGAACTCATATTTCTTTCCGTAATAAGTTTCATTTAATCTTCTTTTGAATTCTTCCACTGATGGCGCTTCGACCAGATCTTTAAATTCCTGATTCGAAAGTTTATGTTGAATCGGAATTAACAATGTGTAAATATCTGGTGCGAGCATATGGTAATATTTCTTTGCTCGGTAAATCCATTGAAGATTTAATAGATCGATCTTTGCTCCTAATTCTTTAGTCAGCATTTCCTTATCTTTTTTATCCCAATTTCCCTTGCGTTCTTTCCACATCATAGAAAAATAATATAAATCCAATGCCAGTTCATAATCCGCTAATGTCGATGCCCCTGACTGTCGGATTCTTGACAGTGGTGCGTAATATTCTGTATTCTTCAGGTAATCTACCAGATGATCAATATTCTTTGCCGTCACTAGCTGATCAATCCGTATCTTTGAATATTTATCAAAAAATGGCTTTTTGTAATTCAGATCAAATGGTACATTACTGTGATTAAATACAATTCTTAAGCAATATCGAACCAAATCTACTTCATACCGCTTCATAAAGATCTTTAAAAAATCTTTTTGTTGCATATCTGCGAAACGATAAAGTCTTGTGTAATCATCATATAATGACTGGATCAGGACTTTTTCGATATTACCTCTGTGATACAGTGATTCATCCATCTGTGTGATAAATTTTCCGTACGATTTTGTCTGTTTCAGATATTCAATGATATCTGTCACTGTATCCATAGAAGCCAGCTGTTCATAATCCTGTGGTTTTAAAAGCTTTGCACGCATTGCTGCGACTTTCGTCACAATTCCGCTGTAACGCATCACATTTCTCAATGCTATCGCCTCCTATACTTTGATCACCCGCTCTAATATTTGTTTTGCATATTCGCTGTGATGTTCTTTGAAGTCTTGTTTTAAAGATTCTATTTCATTGTTATTCTGTTCTTCTTGTTTCTTTAGAAGTTTTTCCATGTTTGTTGCAAGATCCGACTGAATCTTTAATATCTTTTCGTTCGTCTCCTTTTCCATATCTGCATCAAATGCATCCCTCTTTTTCTGCATCTGCATTTCCATCTGATGCTTTTGTTCCTGCGCATTATCTACGATCGCACGCGCTGTCTTTTCGATCTCTGAAAGTTTCTCTGCTATTCTTTCCATCAGTAAAACCTCCTTTCATACCAACCATTGTAGTCCTTTCTATTTATTTTTGCTAGTATTTTATCTGTTTTTTTGCGTGTATTTAGCAATTATTCACAATGTTTTGACAGTTTTCATGCAATGTTTTACAATCTGTTGTATTATTATTTAAAATGATCGACTTTCCCACAATAATTCGCGATCGTCTTGATCAACACCTCAGATTCCAACGGTTTCGCCAAATGCTCATTCATTCCCGCTTCTAAAACTCTCCTACGATCTTCCGTAAATGCATTCGCTGTCATCGCAATGATCGGAATATCTCTGGCATTTTCTTTATTGCTCCATCTTATATATCTCGCTGCTTCTAATCCGTCCATCACCGGCATCATCACATCCATTAAGATAATATCAATTTCTCCTAGTTTCGATTCTTTGAAAATTTCCAATGCTTCTTTTCCATTAAATGCCTTAATTACATTCGCCCCGGCACTCTCCAGAACAAATTCTGCAATTTCCATATTCAATTCATTATCTTCGGCAAGCAATACATTGACACCCTTGATCGATGCTTTTTTTATCTCTTTTGTCTTAAGTTCTTCGTGCTTTATATTATGATCGATCTGAAATGGAAGCTCAATATAAAACGTCGTTCCCACACCTTGCTCACTCTCAAATGAGATTGTTCCTCCCATTTTCTCTACAAGACTTTTTGTGATCGACATCCCAAGTCCTGTTCCACCATAAACCGTTCGTGCCCCTGCTTTTTCCTGTGCAAATGGCTCATAGATCGTCTTTTGGAATGATTCACTCATTCCAATTCCAGTGTCTTCACATTTAAATCGAATAATAATAGTATTGTAATTTTTCTGAATTTCATTAAATTCTATGCAGATCTTTCCATTATTTTTGTTATATTTGATCGCATTTGTTAAAATATTCATCACAACTCTTTTTACATGCACTGGACTTCCGATCAAATCTTCATGAATCACATTATATTTATGTACAACTATATTAATTCCTCTCTCTCTAGCCTGTTTTTCAATAACCATTCGAATCTCTTGAAACAATTGAAAGAAATTAAAACTTCTTCTCTCCAGGATCACTTCTTCCGATTCCAGTTTTCCCATATCCAAAACTTCATTGATCAATTCTAGTAAGAAGCCTGATGCTTCCCATATTTTTTTGCGGCATTCTGATTGTTTTTCTATATCACTTTTATAATAATCTCCAACTTCTACCATTCCCCGGATTCCATTGATCGGTGTCCGGATATCATGGCTCATTCTTTGCAGAAATTCTGTTTTGGCAATATTGGCTTTCTTTGCTTCTTTTGCTGATTTTTCTAATTCTCTTTTATACTCTTCTTCTCGTTGTTTCTGAATGCGTTCATATTGTTGATTGGATCTTGCTTTGATCGTCATTAAGATTGCCACAAAAATTCCATATAAAATAACCGCTATTCCAATGTTACTCGTCAATGTTTTTACAAGATTCCTGTCTTCTGCATACACGTAAATATAATAATTTCGTCCCTTATCAAGACTTGTAAAATATTGTTTGATACCGTTTCGAATGATTGCAAACTGTCCTACTTTTACACTTTGTCGGATCTCATTAATAATAGAATCTTCCTGTACCTTTGTATCAATTAATTTTTCATCATTTGATGCTATAATATCATTTCCATTTGTGATTACGATCGTTCCATCATTTTCCCGCTTATATCCAGCAAGCACGTTTTGGATTGTAAGATTATTGTTTTTCGCATATTCGGTTTTTACATACTGATATCCTATAACCGTTCCTTTTGCATCCTTTCTTCCATACGATGCCAGATCAATATAGCCTCCATTTTTCAGCTCAATTCTTGCCATATATGATTTTTGTGGATAATTCTTTACATCACGAAGTGTTTCTTTCTCCATGACATAACCCAAAACTTTTTTAAATCTTGGTCCAGTATGATATTGTGCAATTTGTTTATTCTTATCATTTAATACAATAATCCCCGTAAGTCTTTGTTCCCTTGCATACTGTTTTAAATATTCTTTTTCCAATGCCTGTCTATCTGTTTTGAAATTTCTCGCCGTCTGCTGGACTTTTTCAACCATTCTGACAAGACTTCTTGCTTCAACTGCTTCATTAAAACTGTTATACATGGAATATTGATCCTTGATGTATTCCATCGTCGAACGAATCCTGTTTTTGGTATTGTTTGTTTCTATTTTTACGGACACAAAAAGAACTGTCAAGACAACGATCACACAGCCAACAATACTCAATGTCCATAATCTTTTATCCGCTTTATCTCTCAAGGCTGTTCACCTCCAGATATTTTTCTGCATCAGGAACATATTTTTGTAGAATTTTTTTGGCACTTCCATCTTTGACCATTGCTTTTAATGTCTTTGACAGTTCTTTTTCTATTCCTCTTTTATCATTTTTTGCAAACGCAACACCAATTCCAGTCTCAAGAATATCTTCATCAAGAATTCTGTATTTTGCTTCAAAATCAGACATATACTGTCTGATCGAGATCTCATGTGCTGCAATAGCGTCTACATATCCTCTGCTCAGAGAAGTATAGATCAATTCTCTGTTTTCCATACTGTAGACTTGTTTTACTTTTGGTATTTTGGGATCTGTTTGTTTTAGAAATAATTCCTCTGGTTTGGTTGTAGACTGAACCGCAATGATTTTATTCTTAAGATCAGACAACTTATTGATCTTGCTGCTGTCGTTCACTGCGATCACCTGACGGCTCAGCATATAAGGACCTGCCCAGTGATAATCATTTTCTCTTCCTGTCACTGAAAAGCACGCCCATATACAATCTATTTTTCCTTGTTCCACAAGATTTTTCTTATTCTCCCAATCAATATTTACAAAGACCGGCTTATAACCCATACGATGAAAGGCTTCTCTGGCAAATTCTACATCGATTCCTGCCTGATTGCCATTCTCATCGGTATAGTTAAATGGCGGATAATTGTCTCCACCGATCATAATCTCTTTGTTCGCATCTTTTGTTGTTTTTCTAGTCTGATCTTTTGTCTTTCCACATGCACAAAGAAAGCAGCCTAATACGAAAAAGACCATGACTTCAATCATAAGCTTCTTTAACTGCATAGTTTACCTCGTATGATCTGTTTGTAAATAATGTCCTAAACTCTTGTAACCATTGCTATCAATCTTCTTTGTTTTGCATATAATTTCACTGTATTAGATACTCTCTGATAGACAATATTGGCATCAAATGGGCGGTTAATATAATCAGAAACTCCCATCTCATAAGCTCTTCTGATATAATTCGCAGAATCCTCACTTGAGATTATAATAACTGGAATATCTGAGATTAAACGCTCTTCTTCCATATATTTCAAAACTTCAAAACCATCCTTTTCTGGCATAATGATATCTAATAGTACAAGCGAAATTTTCATTCCATATTCATCGATCTTATGCAATGCTTCATTTCCACCATCAGCTTCTATGATTTCGTAGGTTTCCTCTAAAATCTCTTTCAAGATCGCACGGTTAAATTCTGAATCATCAACGATCAAAATTCTAGGTTTATTCTGAATTTTTTCCTTTTTAAATATCGTTTTATCACATTCTGTTATGACCTGTGCCTTATGATCTTTTGCCTTATACATCAACTGGTCTGCTTTCGCGATCGCCTCATCGATCTTCCCATCTTCCGATATCACTCCTCCAATACTTGCTGTAAGCTTCAATCTAGGGCAGTTTGGAATCGTTGCATTCTCAATAGCCTCTTGAATCTGAAGCAGTTTTCCACGCAAAGTACCTCTTACCATATCCGACAAGATCAATAAAAATTCATCTCCGCCATAACGTATTAACTTATCTGTCTTGCGAATACAATTCTTGATCACATCCGCAACAATACAGAGAACCTGATCTCCCATATCATGTCCATAAATATCATTATACAATTTAAAATCATCCAGATCGATCATCGCAACCCCTGCTGAATTCTGCATATTACGAATCTCATCTTCAAAATATCTTCGATTGTAAACGCCTGTTACCGGATCTATGTATAATTTATCCTGATACCCTTTTAACTTGCCAACAAGTTTGTCCCTTCCATCGGTATCGATCAACGTATCATTCTCAAGATGCTTAACAAGTTCCATGACACATGCTTCATCATCTATTTCCAAATATCTTGAAATCACCAAAAAAACATCTGCATCCAAAAATTCCAGTTTTGTTTTTTGTTTCTTCTCCGCGTATGCTTTTATTGATGTACAATTCTCACATGGTTTATTCTTCTTCCAAAAATCATAGCACTGACACATTCCAATTTTTACTCCGATGCGTGGATCATCTTGCATCTGCTCAAAAAAATCCCCCTCCAAAAACCTGACAACATCAAATACTTTCTCCAGCATCTTAGTTTCTTCTGCTGCCTGTTGTCTGGTTATCTTTACATTCTGGTTCACTTCTTATCCCCTTCCTATTTTTATTTGATATATTCCCCTAATTTACTTAAATACCCTTTTATGATAGCACATCATTTTGTCGTTTTCCATCGAGAAACCTGAATTATACAAAGATTTCCTAAATTAATATCAAATTTATTTTTTTATATAAAAAAAGAAGGGAGATATAACATTAAAGTATGTGTATCTTCCTTCTTTTTCTTATGATCTTTTATAATACTTTGCTTAAAAATGCCTTTGTTCGCTCTTCCTGTGGATGGTCAAAAATCTGTTCTGGTGTTCCTTCTTCAAGGATTCCTCCACCATCCATGAAAAATACACGATTGGCAACTTCTCTTGCAAATCCCATCTCATGAGTTACGACAACCATTGTCATACCTTCTTGGGCAAGCTGTTTCATAACTTCTAATACTTCTCCAACCATCTCAGGGTCAAGTGCTGAAGTTGGTTCATCAAACAGCATGACTTCTGGTGATAATGCCAGTGATCTTGCGATCGCTACACGCTGTTTCTGTCCACCAGATAACTGCGCTGGATAATTATCAGCTTTATCACCAACGCCTACACGGTTTAACAATTCCATCGCTTTTTCTTTTGCCTGCTCTTCTGTCATCATCTTGTGACGGATCGGAGCTAATGTAACATTCTCAAGGATTGTCAGATGTGGGAATAAGTTAAAATGCTGAAATACCATTCCAACTCGTTTTCTCATCGCATCTACATCAAAGTCTTTCTCTGTCAAATGCATATCATCGATGACAATATCTCCCTTTGTCGGAGTCTCTAATAAGTTTAAGCATCTTAAAAATGTACTCTTTCCAGATCCGGATGGTCCGATCACGCAAACGCATTCTCCTTTGTCAATATGGCAGTCAATGCCTTTTAACACTTCCAGAGATCCGAAATATTTATGTAAATTCTTAACGTCTATCACTTTGTCTCAGTCTCCTTTCTAATGCGTTTAATCCAAGAGTCAGAATCTTAACGATCACATAATAGATCAATGCTGTTCCAAGCAATGGTGCTAGTGCCTGATAAATTCTTGAAATAACGAAATCTGATACCTTTGTCAAGTCAACGATCGCTACATATCCTAAAATGGAAGTTTCTTTGATCAGTACGATAAATTCATTTCCAAGGGCAGGAAGAATATTCTTGATCGCCTGAGGCAAGATAATATCTTTCATTGTCTGTACATAGGATAATCCAAGAGAACGTCCACCTTCCATCTGTCCCTGATCAACCGCCTGAATTCCTGCACGGATGATCTCAGCAACATAAGCTGCACTATTCAAACCAAAGGTTAAGGAACCTACAAGCAGTCCATTCTGACCTTTTAAAATAACGAAATACATGATCATCAACTGTGTCAATGTTGGTGTTCCACGGATGATATCAATGTACACGTATGCGATCTTTGATAAAAGTGTACTCTTTCCTTTCTGCTCTGCCGTCAAGCGCATTAACGCCAAGATCGTACCAAGTGCTACACCAATAAGAATTGCAATGACAGATACTAAAATCGTCACCTTTAATCCATCAAGATACAACAGGTATCGCTGCTGGGCGATAAACGCTCTGTAAAATGAATCTAACATTTTGAAACCTTACCTTCCTAATTTCCTAGTTTGCGGAATCAATGTATTTTGCTTTCAGCTTATCATATGTTCCGTCTTTTTTGATTGCTTTGATCTGTTTGTTGATCTCTTCTTTGTATGCTGTGTTACCTTTTGTAATTGCGATACAGTAGTATTCCGCACCTGCAGAGTCAACAACTAATTTTAACTTCTTCGCATTGTTTTTCACAAATTCCTGTGCTGGTTTTTCATCAATAACAACCGCATCAATTGCACCGTTTTTCAGGTCCATAACAGCGTCAACACCTTTTTTATAACGTTTTACTGTTGCTTTCTTTACGATGACTTTGTTCTTTTCACCAAATTTTTCTCCAGAAGAAATGATATCACCAGTTGTTCCTTCCTGAACACCGATCTTCTTTCCACTTAACTGAGATAATTTCTTGATCTTACTGTCTTTCTTTAAGATGATCGCCTGATTAGATGTATAATAGCTGTCTGAAAAATCTACAGATTCTTCACGTTCTGCTGTCTTAGTCATTCCAGCAATAACTGTATTGATAGATTCAGATTCCATAGCACCGATCAGAGATTTGAATTCCATGTTCTGGATCTCAACCTTTTTGTCCATACGTTTTCCGATTTCTTTGATCATGGCAATATCGAAACCGTCTGGCTGTTTCTTATCATTCATATATTCGAATGGTGGAAATTCTGCGTTTGTTCCTACGATCAGTTTGTCTGGAACTTTGCTTTCTTCTTTTTTGCTACATCCTGTAAACAGCATAGATGCTGCCAGTACACCAGCTAATGCGACTGTTAAAAACTTTTTCATAATCTGTTCTCCTTTTTAATAATAATTTAGCTTTTATGGAATTTTACATTCCATAATTATATACGTAACTTCTATTTTACAATATCTTACGGAATATTTCAAATGCTGACGGCAATGCATACGTATTTTCTAGTTCTTTTTTTAGTACCCAGACGTAATTTTCACTCTGAATCGGTGTTTTCAAGGAAATTCTTACTCCTTCCATGTGCCATTCCACATGACTGAAAATATGTTTTCCCTTTCCTGCTGCTTTTGTCTTTGCATCTTCCATATGATGCTCTGCCATCCATTCCTTGATATCTTCGGCATCCATTTTCTTATCTTCATTCGGGAACTCCCATAGTCCAGCAAGCAATCCTTTGTCTCCTCTTTTATGGATTGCGATCTGCTCTCCGCATTCTAATAAAAATACAGTCTTATGTTCAATCCGTCTTGCCTTCTTTGGTGTCTTGACCGGTAATTGATCAATGAGATCTTCTTTATATGCCTTACAGACTGTATCCCATGGACATTGATCACATAATGGCTGCCCATTCGGCACGCAAACAGTTGCTCCAAGTTCGATCAATGCCTGATTAAAATCTCCCGGTCGGTCTTCCGGCATAAATTCCATGACTCTTCTTCCCATCGCTTTCTTTGTCTTATCTTTGAGAATATCAGAATCATCTCCCCACAATCTAGTCAGCACACGAAGAACATTTCCATCGACTGCAGGAACCTGTAATTCAAATGCGATTGATCCGATTGCTCCTGCTGTATACATTCCAATGCCCTTCAGCGATAATAATTTATCATAATCAGCAGGCAGTTGTCCACCATATTCTTCAACGATCGTCTGTGCTGCTGCTTTTAAATTCCTTGCTCGATTGTAATAACCAAGTCCTTCCCACAATTTCATCAACCGGTCATCATCTACTTTGGCAAGATCATAAACCGTTGGCAGTACTTCCATAAAACGATCAAAATACGGCTTTACCGCTTCCACTCTTGTCTGTTGCAGCATGATCTCGGAAATCCAGATTCTGTATGGATCTTTATTCTCTCTCCATGGTAAGATCCGTTTATTATAATCGTACCAGTGAAGCAATGATCCGCTTAAATCATATCGTTGTTCCATCTATTTTCCTCTTTCTAAATAATATCCTTCAACAAATATACCAGCCCCTATTCTGACTACTCCCACGGGCAAGCCCGTGGGGTTCTGATTGTCAAGTGTAGCTTGTAATCGTACATCATTTTCAGACTTTGGAGTTACAAGTGTAAGTCTATTTAAATCAGAACTTTCATTACCAAGCAGTCCAACAACCACATTGACGGTAAATTTCTACTTTCGTAAGGAAGTATAGTCAATCTCCCTAAATATGTTTTACGCTATCTTAATTCCGCTATTTAATATTTTGATCTTATTAGCCTTGATCCATTCGATCAGGGCTTTTTCTTTGTTGTAACACTTATCAAATTCAGAAATACATTTGTTTTTATCTATATCTTTAGTTCTGTAATCGTAACAGTATAATAAGAATGATGAATACCAATCTCTTTGTACCAATGTTCCGTCAGTAAGTTTATATATTCTATCAGACAGCTTTTTCTTGATATAATCATCTGCTGTATGGTCATATTGGCTTGCTCTGTAATTATTAGGTACTTCAATATATATACCACCTGATACCTTAAATTTCCGCTCTACAGTAGTTTGAAATCCAGAAGGACATCTGTTCTTTATGGATCTGCCAAAACGCTTTTTCTTATGAAACTTGCCTTTACTATTGACCGTAGTATCTTTAGTTCGTTTCATAAGTTTACTTGCATTTTTAGGTTCCGTGATAAATACATCTCCAAGACTTCTTAAATGATTAGCGTCTTCACTTATTGCAAGCTGTCTGTTTATAGCATTGATACGACATCGTTCAGAGTGTTTAGCTTTTAGCTTTTTATAATGATTAGAATATTTCCAAGTTTTGCGACCTTTTTTAACAGCACCATCATCATTATAGTTTTGCGGATTAGTTGCTCGTCTTGACCTCTCCATAGCACGATAGAGCAGACGTTCTTTTCTTTCAGAAGTCTGTATGCTACTGCCACGCTCTGAAAGATTTTTTAAACCGACTTCTGTATTTGATGTATACGCAACAGTCTGCGTACCAATATCAGCACCTATACTACCCTTACCAAACTTATGTCTTGGATCACCAAACCTATCGTATTTAGGTTTCGCCTTACCTTCAATAGTAAGATGCAAATACACCCTATATTTTCCACGAATAAATTTAGGTACAAGAGTAACATAGCAAGGTCTGTATGTATCAATACAGTATGCTTTGTCTAAAAATTTATTTATTGCTTTATCATTTATGATCTCTGATCTTGATAAATATTCTAAAACCGCACAAACTTCATCTGTTTGAAATCTATCTTTAACCTGTATCCCAAATACATTTCCCTTTAATTTGAATTTTAATTCATTATCTTTAACAGTCATTGAAATGCCACGATTTATCTGTTTTGCCCTGATACAAGGCAACTCACCATATTTAGAAAAATGAATAGTTTTGCCATTGTTATAAAGACATTTTTCAATACCACGCCATATATCTTCAGCTTTTGTAAGGGCAAATACGGCATCAATACTATATTTCTTACCTATATATATCATAGCGTTTCTGCAATGATCCCATGTGACATTGTATTGTTTTTGCATTTCATTGAGCTGATCTGCTAGATCTCTGCGTTTCTTTTTATCTTTGGTAGAACCATAGAGTTTTAGCAACTTGCGATATTTTTTAGTACGTATAAGTTGGTCATAATTCTTTCTCATAAGACCAACAAGCTCATTACCTGCTTTTCTGATCTTATCAGAAAGAATCACGACCTTTTGTACATCAGAAGATGGCATATTGGTTTCTACAACCAAGATATGCCTGTCAGAAAGTTTATGAAATTGTTTTAGAAGTTTTTTATATTCTTTATCACTTATCATTTTTCTGCTCCTCAATATACTTAATTACTGTAGCTTCGCTTATATGTCCGACAGTAGATACAAAGTATCCTCTTGACCATAATACTCCACATTTCGCATAGAACTGTTTTAATTTTGGAAATACTTTAAATAATTCGATAGCACTGATACTTTTTAGGGTTCTTACAACATCACAAGGAGGAACTGTCTGCGGAACATCTATGAAAATATGTATATGATCTGGCATCACTTCGAGTTCTTTGATCTTGTATTTATAATCATTACAAATTTTCTGTAATATCTGTTTAAGAATGATATCGACATTTCCTTGTAATGCTGAAAATCTGAACTTTGGACACCAAATGATATGATACTGTATCAAATATTTACAATGTGAAGCACTATGATATTGTTCCTCACTCACTGTCTTTTTCTCCTAATTGATATTTTTCCTGAATACCTCTACGCATTAAGTCAAGAAAAGTGATGGTTTTTCCTTCTTCAACAGAATAGATACGAGCAAGATTTTCAAGTTCTGTTTTCCATCCAGTAGGAATGGAAATATTTATTTGTACATTGTCACTTTTAGTTCGTGCCATTATTTTTTCCTCCACGACTTGAATGATATTGTGCAGCATTATTTTGTGTTGTTGTATGCGTGTTTATATCATAGTTGCTCTTACTCATGATCTGTTTTCTTTCTATATTTTAATATACATGGATTGTATATTTAATCTATGTATATGTCAAGTGAAATGTGGCTTTCATACCACACGCAAGCGTGTGGGTTTTCGCTACAAATTTATAACAAACCAGTACACAAAACACCATGACGGAAATATCAGGAAAATCCTTTTCCGATCGCTATGCAAAATACATAAACTTCCTGCACTCCCAATTGTTTTAACACTGTCGTCACTGCTTCCGCTGTTGATCCTGTCGTATAAATGTCATCTATCACCAATATCCTTTTCGGCATCCCTGCTTTCTGATATTCTTTCAAATTTCCACGAAAAGCTTTCTTTAAATTGTTTTTTCTCTCTCCTGGGCTTAATTGTTTCTGTGGTTTCGTATCATGGATTCTTTCCACAATCTTTGTATACATCGGTTGATCCAACATCTCTGCAATCCCCTTTGCAAAGATTTCTGCCTGATTAAACCCTCTCTTTCTTCTCTTTTTTTTATGAATCGGCACCGGAATTACCGCATCTGCTTTTAGTCGCAGCAATTCCCTGTATTTTCTTTTTCGAATTTCTTCCAAATAATACTGTGCAAATTTTCTCTCATTCTTATATTTGATCGCAGCCAGTGAATCAGTAACTGGTTTCTGGTAAATACATAACCCCATACCACGTTCAAAATTCTTCGGATGCTGTCTGCAGTCACTGCAATATTCTTTTTCCTGATTCTTCATTGATTTTCCACAAGAATAACATGTGGGTTCTTTGATAAAAATCTGCTTTTTACTGCATATTTTACAGATATGTTCTCCTTTGTCCAATAATTCTTTGGCACATAACGGACAGATCGGAGGAAATAGAAATGATAACATAAGATACCCCCCTTATTCAATCACATCATTTGATCTTGTTTAAAAATTGTAGAACTTTGTTTTATTTATATATTTTATCCAATTATACATGTAAGAAAAAGCACCAAAAAATTAATGTGGTGCTCTCTCTTTATTGCCAAATTTGGTGTATTGTCCGAGCCATACAAGCTCTACACTACCTGTTGAACCATTTCGCTGTTTGTCGACGATGATCTCTGCAATCCCTTTCTTCTCGGAATCTTCATTATAATATTCATCACGATAAATAAACATAACAACGTCGGCATCCTGCTCGATCGATCCTGACTCACGAAGATCTGATAGCATTGGCTTGGCTGGTTTTCTCTCTTCAACTCTTCGACTTAGCTGAGATAATGCGATCACTGGTGCATTCATCTCTCTTGCTAATGCTTTTAACGATCTTGAGATCTCTGAAATCTCCTGCTGTCTGGATTCAGAACGCTTACCACCTGACATCAACTGCAGGTAGTCGATAATGATCAGGTCCAGTCCATGAATCTGTTTGTATCTACGACACTTAGATCGTAATTCTGCGATCGTAATACCTGGTGTATCATCAATGATCAATGGAGAACGACCGATCGTTCCCGCACTTTCCATGATCTTCTCCCAGTCGGTTTCCTGAAGATCACCAGTACGGATAGATTGTGAATCTACCATCGCTTCCATCGCCATCATACGGGTTACAAGCTGTTCTTTCGACATCTCCAGACTAAAGATCGCTGTTGGAACGTGATCCCTGACTGCCGCTTTCTGCGCGATATTCAACACAAATGCTGTCTTACCCATAGCAGGACGTGCCGCCACGATGATCAGTTCTGATGGATGTAGTCCAGATAATTTGTAATCAAGATCTGTAAATCCTGTTGCAATACCTGTGACTCGCCCAGCAGAACTTGCCGCTTCTTCGATCGCATCCAGTGTATTTAACACAACTTTGTCAATTGGAACAAACTCTTCTCTTCCACTTGCCTGCTGAAGAAGTCCGAATACATTCTTCTCTGTGTGATCCAAGATCTCTGTCACATCATCTTTACCAAGATAACATTCTGTTGTGATATCTTCTGTAACTTTGATCAATTTACGAAGTGTTGCCTTTTCCCTGACGATCGTTGCATATTGTTTGGCATTGGCTGACGTTGGAACAACTTCCAGAAGATCCCTGATAAATTCAAGACTCTTCATAGATTCCGGCACGTCTTTTTTCTTTAATTTATTCTGAAGCGTTACCAGATCGACCGGCTTTCCTTCCCGGTATAATTCTGTCATCGCTTCAAATAAGATGCCGTTCTGCTTCTGATAGAAATCATCGGCATTCACAATATCGATAACATCTGCGATTGCATCCCTGTCCATGATCATCGCACCGATCACAGACTGTTCTGCCTCCGGGCTGTTCGGCTGCACTTTCTTGATAAATGCTTCATCCATAAATATGCCCTCTTATTTTTCTTCTACTTTAACTCTTAATGTTGCTGTTACCTGTGGATGAACTTTGATCGCAACATCATGGAATCCAAGATTCTTGATTGGTTCACAATGCATTTTTTTCTTATCTAAATCATATCCTAACTGTTTCTTTGCTTCTGCTGCGATTTCTTTTGTGGAAATAGATCCAAATGTTCTTCCACCTTCTCCAACCTTCATCTTTAATACCAATTGTTTTTCTTCAATCTCTTTTGCTAAAACTTTGGCATCTGCTAATGCTTCTGCAGCCAGTTTATCATCATTTGCCTTTCTTAATTTTAGATCATTTAATGCTTTATTTGTAGCTTCAATTGCTAAATTCTTGCGGAATAATACATTTCTTGCATATCCGTTGTTAACCTCTACTACTTCATCTTTTTTTCCAACTGATTTTACATCTTCTAATAAAATAACTTTCATCGCTTATATCTCTCCTTTTGATATCAAATATCGTAATGTCTCATGAATAATATTCTTGGCTTCTTCTAATGATACATCGACAAGCTGTGCACCTGCAACTGTCAAATGTCCGCCGCCTCCGAATTCTTCCATGATCTTCTGGACATTCACTTCATCGATCGATCTTGCACTGATATAGACTCGCTCATGAACACCTGTTAATACAAAAGATGCTTCAATTCCATCAATATCAAGTAATTCATTCGCTACCTGTGCACCAATAACAGTAGGGCTGTCCACACCGATTCCTACCAGTGTTGCGATCGCGAACCTGCCATATAAGATCTCTGCTTCACTGATCGCTTTCGCACGGATCCTGTAAGTTTCCATGCTTTCTCTTGACATCTTTCTTACCTTTGTAAGATCAGCTCCATTTCTCTTTAGATATGCCGCTGCCTCAAATGTTCTGACACCTGTTTTATTCACAAAATTGTCCGTATCTACAAGCATTCCATAATACATGGCATTCGCTTCCATTGGCTCTAACTTTGGTTTTGAATCTACATATTGAAGAATCTCTGCTACCAATTCACATGTAGAAGACGCATATGGCTCTACATATGAAAGTACCGGATTCTTGATCATATCTTTATTCTTTCGATGATGATCTAAGATCACCGTTGTCTTTGTCTGACTTAATAACTGTTCACATTCTGTATAATTTGCATGATTTACATCCACTACGATCAATAACGTGTTTTCATCTGTGATCTCAATTGCTTGTTCGTTATCAATGAACATATCTTCATCATAAATACCACTTTTATTTAATTCATCAACCATCGCACGGACAGAGATCGTTACTTCGTTCATAACGATATGTGCCTTTCTTCCCAAAGAAAGTCCAAGTCTGTACAGACCAACAGCTGCACCGATCGCATCTGGATCCGGAATCTTATGTGCCATGATCACGACCTTTTCCTTTGATTCAAGAAGTTCTTTTAACGCATGCGCTTTAACTCGTGCTTTGACTCGTGTGGTACGTTCCATAACCTCACAATTGCCACCATAATAGGAAATATCTTCCCCATCCTTGATCACTGCCTGATCACCACCACGTCCTAATGCCAGATCCATACCTGCACAGGCTGCTTCATAGTTTTCCTGATACGTATTTCCATTAATTCCAAAACTGATGCTTAATGTCATATGCATAGAATTCCCAAGATTGATCGTCTTGATCTCATCAAGGATCGAGAATTTGTTTTCTTTGATCTTGTCCAAATATTTCTGTTCAAATACAACAAAATATTTATCTCTCTCTGTTCTCTTCACAACCCCAGAGACATTCTGGATAAATTTGTTGATCTTACGATCTGCCACTGCGATCAGCATAGATCGTTTTACCGCATCAATATCATCAAGGATTTCTTCGTAATTATCAATATAGATTAAACCAATGACCATTCTCTGATTCTCATTTTGTTCCATATATTTCTTAAGTAATGTCTGATCAAAAAAATATACTGCGATCAGATCGTTGTCCTTAAGCATCTGTCTAGAACAACTGTTATCATTCTCATCAGAGAAATCTTCTACACGAATACGATTCATCTCTACTTTATAGAATAGCGTCTGTTCTTTTTCCTTATCTCCCTCTTTGCATTTCTTTTTATATTCAATATGAGAAATAGAGTGCATCACATCCGACGGAAGCAGATTACGGTTCAGATTCGGAAAAATCTGTTGCAATGACTTTCCTCGGTTCTCTCCCACAATTTTATGAAATGCATCATTTGACCATATGATCATTCCATTCCCATCAAGCAGTGCATACGGAACAGGAAGCTGTTGTAACAAATAATTCTGCACCTGACTCTGCTCAAACATAAAATCCATACATTCTTTGATGATCTCTTGTTTGCTTCGGGAATAAATGATCATCTGAAAAACTAAAAATACGACTAGTGAGACCGCTAAGATCACTCCACATCGAATATCCAAGAAAAAGAACACAATGTCTACAAAAGCCAGAATAAGCAATGCCCATAATGGTCCTTGAAGATACTGTTCTATCTTTGTTTTCTTCATAATGTCCATTTTTTTCTCCTGATTTGATTCTTACAATTATCCTTTATTATAACTCAATTGTATGAATTTGTACATTATATTTAACGAAAGCGAGATATTTGTTCAATTTACGCAATTTTCTTAATTATTTTGACATGTCTGTCGCAGTGCGATCTTGCCCGGAGGGCTTTTTGTATCATAGGGGATTCCATCAGAATTTCTATGATACAAAAAAAGAGCTATAACGCAACATACGTCACAATATAACTCTTCATTATCTGCTTAAAATTATTCAGCTGTATATGGCATTAAAGCTAAATGTCTAGCTCTCTTAATAGCTCCTGTAACAGCTCTCTGATGTTTAGCACATGTTCCTGTAATACGTCTTGGAAGGATTTTTCCTCTTTCAGATACGTATTTCTTTAATGTTGCTACATCTTTATAATCGATTACAGCATCGGCTTCTGTACAGAATGCACATACTTTTCTTCTTCTACGTCCGCCTCTTCTTCTCATTGGAGAATCGCCTTTTGTATAAGCCATGATTTCTACCTCCTATTTAACTAAATGGTAATTCTTCTTCCAAACCATCCGGAATATTCATAAAACCATCGCTTGCTGCGGCACTAGGCTGTGGCGCGCTTGGCTGTGGAACTCCCATATTACTGTTCTGGGCTGCAGCAGCTTTGCTCTCTGCAAAATCCTGCTCTTCGATCACAACTTCTGTTGTGTAAACTTTAACTCCATCACGGTTTGTATAACTACCTGTCTGGATTCTTCCAGAAACAACCATCTTAGTACCCTGTTTTAGATACTTCTCTGCAAATTCCGCTGTGCGTCCGAATGCCACACAGTTAATAAAATCCGCATCCTGTTCACCGTTTCTTTTGAATCTTCTATCTACTGCTAACGTGTATCTGGCGATTGCCAAAGGTGTCTCACCTTGTGAATATCTTACATCAGGGTCCCTTGTCAATCTTCCCATTAATACTACTTTATTCATTATTCGGATCCCTCCTGTTAATTACGCATCCTGTTTAACGCATAAGAAACGTAATACAGTTTCCTCAATACGAAGTCTCTCTTCAAGTTCTGCTGGAACTGTAGTTTCGCCTTCGAACTGGATGAAATAGTAGTATCCTTCTTTCATCTTCTGAATTTCGTAAGCTAACTGTTTCTTACCCCATTCATCGACGTTAGTGATCGCAGCACCTGCTGTAGTAATCATTGCCTGAACTTTTTCAACCATAGCTGCACGTTCTTCGTCTTCGATCTTTGCACTTAAAACTAATGCTAATTCATATTTCATCATTACTTGCACCTCCTTTTGGTCTAGTGGCTCTTTCTTCGTGAAAGAGCAAGGATATTTTTATATACCACGAACAATTACTTTATCATAAACTTCTAATCTTGGCAAGCTTTTTTTATAAATCCTCTAAAATTTTTTTCAACCATCTTTCTTGGCACCATCACCTGTCTGCCACATCCAACACATTTTAAACGAAAATCCATTCCCACTCTCAGAATCTCCCATTCATTTATACCGCAAGGATGTGCTTTTTTTAATTTGACAATATCTCCGATCTGAAATTCCATCCATCAAACCTCCTTGTTCTGATCTATCTTTTACACTATAGTTCTGATTATAACAGAAAAAAGAACCAGGTGGTCAATACCCGATTCTTTTTCTACACTTTGAAGAAGAAGTTATTCTCTTAATCTTAGACTTCTGGCGCTGTTGCGTCAATATCCCCCAGATTCATTGCTTCATATTGTTCTAAAATTAAAGTCTGGATCATATTTCTTGTATCAGAATTGATCGGATGTGCAATGTCTCTATATTCACCATCTGCAGCTTTTCGGCTTGGCATTGCAATAAACAGACCTTTCTCCCCTTCGATTACTTTAATATCATGTACCACAAATTCATTATCGATTGTGATTGACACAACAGCTTTCATCTTACCTTCTTTGGCCACTTTTCTAATACGTACATCAGTTATTTGCATGTTGTCATCCTCCTAGTTTCTAATAATATAGCTAAAATTCGCTCTCCGGTCAGGCTCTGGTAACTTCTTCTTTCTCTTAGACCGTATATGCTAATTTTTATTATAACACTATTTTCAGCAAATGTGAACAAAAACTTGTTTTTCATCAGCTTTTTTATTATGACATTTTACTACTTTTTTCTCCATATTCTTATAGTACATATAATATTTTCCAATTTAATCTCCGTCTTGCAAGATTAGTTGCGGTGACTTATAATAAGGAAAACAATGAAACTATATCAACGATTGAAAGAAAGGGCACATGAAAATGTATCAGATAGATTTTAATAAACCAATTCATATTCATTTTATGGGGATCGGAGGAATCAGCATGAGCGGTCTTGCTGAGATCCTTATCAAAGAGGGCTTTTCGATTTCTGGATCCGATATCCATACTTCCGATATCATCAAACACTTAGAAGATAAAGGCGCAAAGGTTTATCTCAGCCAGACTGCTGATAACATTACAGATGATATCGATCTTGTTGTATACACAGCAGCGATCAACTTCGATACCAACGAAGAATATAAAGAAGCCATCCGCCGTAACATTCCTGTCATGAAACGTGCTACACTGCTTGGTCAGATGATGCATAATTATCAGAATGCGATCGCCGTATCTGGAACTCACGGTAAGACAACAACAACTTCTATGTTATCTTATATTTTACTTGCTGGTAACACAGATCCTACGATCAGTGTTGGTGGAATTCTTGATGCGATCAATGGGAATATCCGTGTCGGACATTCCGAGACATTCGTAACTGAAGCATGTGAATACACAAACAGTTTCTTAGAATTCTTCCCTAAGATCAGTATTATCCTCAATATTGAAGAAGATCACATGGACTTCTTTAAGGATCTTGATGATATCCGCCATTCTTTCCGTGAATTTGCCCACAAACTTCCTGATTATGGTTATCTGATCATCAACGGTGAAATTGAGAACATTGATTATATTGTGGACGGATTAAAGGCAGAATATGCAACTTTTGGATTAGAAAATGATTCTTATGACTATTGTGCAAAGAACATCGGGTATGATGCATTTGGACATGCTCATTTCGATTATTACTATAAAGGAGAATTTATTGACCATATCCAGTTAAATGTCAACGGAGAACATAACGTGAAGAATGCACTGGCTGCCATTGCTGCTGCAAAACGTATCGGCATTGATGTTGATACAATGAAGAAAGGACTTCTTGGATTCACTGGCGCCAAACGTCGTTTTGAACTAAAAGGCACATGCAACGACTTCACCGTTGTTGATGACTATGCGCATCATCCAACAGAGATCCGTGCAACTCTGGAATCTGCTAAGAATTATCCACATAACGAATTATGGTGTGTATTCCAGCCTCATACTTATTCCAGAACAATTGCATTCCTTGATGACTTTGCAAAGGCATTAAGTCTCTGTGACCACGTGATCGTCACTGACATCTATGCTGCCAGAGAAAAAGATACTGGTATCGTAAGTTCTAAAGATATCGTGGACCGCATGGCTGATTATGATGTAGATGTACACTATATTAAGGAATTTGATGACATTGAAAAATTTATTTTAAAAAATTGCAAAAAAAATGATCTGTTGATAACTATGGGGGCCGGAAACGTCGATTCTATCGGAAATTCGCTCGTAAATAGATAGTTATCCACATTATCCACAGACTTGTACACAATTGTTGATAAACAAATCTGTGGATTTCTTTTGCCCTTTTCCACAATTGTAAAATCTATGTAAATGGCTTATTTCCATTGTTTTACGATTTTTGTCCACATTATCCACATTATCCACAGACTTGTACACAATCAGGGTGTGGATTTCCCTGGTATTTACAATTTCTCCAATCTGCGTTATAGTCAGATTAACGATAATAAAAGAAGGAGAGATTGCCATGAATTACATTAAAGTAACAACCACATATCCAACCGGTGGAACGCTGCTTCCAAACGCATTTGTTGATAATTATATGATCCGTGCGAACGGTGAATACATCAAAGTGTATATTTATCTTCTGCGTATGGTTTCTGACGGTGCAAACTTCAGCATTCCTTGTCTTGCAGATGTACTGGAACTTACGGAGCGTGATGTTACTCGTGCGTTAAAATACTGGGAGAAGGAATCCCTCTTACGCATGGAGCTTAAAGACGGCGAGATCAGTTTTATAGAGCTTCTCCCTGTCAGTGGCAATCCACATTCTCCTGCACAGACTACAAAACAAGAAGAACCAGCCCAAGCTACTTCTTCAGCAGCTTCTAAGACTACTGTGAAGGATCAGACGATCACTGGTGCTGAACCGATTCCTGCCATGAAGACGCTTTCTCCTGCAGAACTTCAGCGTAAGAGCGAAGATGAGCGTTTTTCTTATCTTCTCTACGTATGTGAGATGTTCTTAGGAAAGCCATTAACTTGTACGGATATGAACACTTTACTTTACATGTATGAAGATCTTAGAATGTCATGTGAATTGATCGAATATCTTGTAGAGCATTGTGTATCAAATGGTAAGAAGAGTTTCCGTTATATGCAGTCTGTAGCGATCAACTGGTACGAAGCAAATATCAAAACTCCTGAAGAAGCGAAAGCGTACAGCAAGAATTTTCGTAAGGAATATTATTCTATCATGCGTGCATTTGGATTAAATCAGAATCCAGCCCCTGTTCAGGAAGAATATATGAAACGATGGCTTGAAACTGATGGTTTTGATCTTGCACTGATCATTGAAGCTTGTAATCGTACGATCAATGCGATCAACAAACCTAGTTTTCCATATGCAGATACGATCTTAAAGCACTGGAAAGATAACCATATCGTAACATTGGAAGATGCGAAGAACTTCCATATCCGGCAGAAAGCACCAAAGACTTTCGCTAACAATAACAACCAGAGCAATATGCATAACTTTACGCAGCGTGATTATGATTTTGATGCGTTAGAGCAACAGCTTTTACAGAAACAGTTCGCGGATGAACTCATGGAGAACTAACTTATGTCATTATCAAATAACGATTATCAAGATATCATGCGCCAGTATGAGGAAAGACGGCTTTCTAATTACCGTCTTCATGAACAGCGCAAGAAAGATATATACACAACAATTCCAGAGATTAAAGAACTTGACCGGCAGGTCACTGCCAATTCTATTTCTCTCGGAAAGCAGCTGATCGTCCGGGATGATCCTGCTTTGAGAGAAGAATACCGTATAAAGAATCAGGTGCTGATCAGCCAGAAACAGGCTCTCTTAAAAGAAGCCGGATATTCTTCTGATTATCTGGAACCGATCTACTATTGTAAGAAGTGTAAGGACACCGGATATATTGGACAGGAACAATGTTCCTGCTTTCATCAGGCGATGATCGATCACCTGTATTCCGGTTCTAATATGGCTAAGATTTTAGCACGGGAGAATTTTCAGACCTTCCGGGAAGATTATTATTCCGACCAGATGACCAAGCAAGGTCTTCCAAGCCCTAGACGTAACATCCAGAAAGTCGTGGAACACTGTAAAACCTTTATTTCCAGATTTCCAAATCATGACAACATTTTATTTCAGGGTTCCACTGGTGTTGGGAAGACTTTCTTAAGTCATTGTATTGCAAAGGAAATCATGGACCGCGGTTTTACCTGCGTCTATATGACAGCTTTCCAGCTGTTTGATACTTTGGCAAAGCATACCTTTGGCAAAGGAAAGGATATGGAACAGGAAACATCTGCTAACCTGATCTTTCAATGCGATCTATTGATCATCGATGACCTTGGAACTGAGATGATCAATAAATTTGTGATCTCACAGTTATTTCAATGTTTGAATGAACGATTGATCCAGGAAAGATCAACGATCATATCCACAAATTTATCTCTGCAAGAATTCAGAAATACTTATTCTGAACGAATTTTTTCAAGGATCATTGAGAATTATTCATGGCAGAAAATCTATGGAGATGATATCCGTTTCAAAAAATCGAACTTGACGTAACTTATTTATAATGTTATAAAAAACTATAGAACAATATACGAAGGAGATAGTATCATGAGACGATCTGACCGTAACTTTACTAAGATTCCAGACGGTAAACTTGGAATCATTGCCCTTGAAGGATGCAAAGAACTTGGAAAAACAATCGACAACTATATCATCCAGTGGAGATCTGAAACTTACAAAGATTTCAAAGACTCTGTTGCCTGTGATGGATATTTAAGAGATACTTATCTTTTAGATGCTAGTTGCCCACGTTTTGGTTCTGGAGAAGCTAAAGGTATCATTCGCGAATCTGTTCGTGACATGGATTTATACATTATTGTTGATGTATTAAACTACAGCGTAACTTACTCTTTAAGCGGACGTGTAAACCATATGTCTCCAGACGATCACTATGCTGACTTAAAACGTATCATCAGTGCTTCCGCTGGAAAGGCTAAGAGTGTTAATGTTATCATGCCTTTCTTATATGAAAGCCGTCAGCATAAGAGAAGTACACGTGAATCTTTAGACTGTGCAGTTATGCTTCAGGAACTGATCAGCCTTGGTGTTGATAATATCCTGACTTTCGATGCACATGACCCTCGTGTACAGAATGCAATCCCTATCAGTGGATTTGATAACATCCAGCCTACTTATCAATTTGTAAAATCATTAGTTGAACAGTGTGATGATGTTCACTTTGACAACGACCACTTAATGGTTATCAGCCCAGATGAAGGTGCTATGCAGCGTGCGATCTACATGGCAAACGTTGTTGGTGTTGATGTTGGTATGTTCTATAAACGCCGTGACTATTCTACTGTCATTGACGGACGTAATCCTATCGTTGCACATGAATTCCTTGGTGACTCCTTAGATGGTAAGGATGTTCTGATCATCGACGACATGATCTCTTCTGGAGAAAGTATGATCGACGTAGCCAAAGAATTAAAACGCAGAAATGCCCGTCGTGTATTCTGCTTATCTACATTTGGTTTATTTACAAACGGATTAGAAGTATTTGATCGTGCAGTTGAAGAAGGTATTATTGAGAAGGTTATCACAACTAATCTTACTTATCAGACACCTGAATTATTATCTCGTGACTGGTATGCATCTTCTGACGTATCCAAATACGTTGCACTATTAATTGATACATTAAATCATGATGCATCAATCAGTGATCTGTTAAACCCAACAGAACGTATCAAAGAATATCTTGAAAAAAAGAATATGTAATATATAGATAAAGACTTCGTCTTATGGCGGAGTCTTTTTTTTGCAGAATTTTCTTATACACAAAAATCACAGGTATTGAATTACCTGTGATTTTTAATTATCTCAATATTCTTTTTACTGATTCTCTGCTGGCTGTTCTTCTGTCTGTTGTGCTGCCGTTGTAGGAGCCGCTGTCGTAGGCGCTGCCGTTGTAGGAGCTGCTGTCGTAGGTGCTGCTGTAGTTGCTTCTGTGCCCTTTGTGCTGCTCTCTGTCGCTGTTGTTGCCTGTGTTCCTGTCTGCTGGGTAGTCTCTCCCTGATAATCTGTATAATTTCCACCCATAGAATCTGTAGAAGAGTATTCTGAATGAATCGCATTCATGAAATTACTCCAGATGGATTTTGGATAAGATGCTCCACTTAACGATTCCATAATCCTGTTATCATCTCTTCCTACCCATACTGCTGTTGTATAGTAAGGTGTGTATCCACAGAACCATCCATCTTTATTCAGGCTTGTTGTACCTGTCTTACCGGCAGTATCAACATTCGGTACCTTCGCACCAACACCCGTTCCTCCTGTGACAACACTCTTCAGTACATCTGTCATTGCATTTGCTGCATTTGTGGAATATACTCTTCTCTTCTTTGTAGAAGATGACATCACTTCATCTCCATCAGAAGTTGTGATCTTAGAAATACACGTTGGTTCTCTATACACACCATCGTTCTTCAATGTAGCATATCCTGCTGCCATCTCTTCTGATGTTGTTCCTTTCGTGAAACCACCAATACATGTCGTATAATACTTATAATCAGAATCTGTTAGATATTTAAAATTCATCTCTTCCAGATATTTTAAACAGGTCTTTGGTGTCAACTGCTCATAGATCCGCATTGTTGCAACGTTACTTGATTTCTGAACGGCTCTTCGAAGTGAGATCTGTCCAGAATAAGAACCATGAGAGTTTCTTACACGATTCTTATCTTTCGTTGACATCGGTGAATCATTCACCGTTGATCCTGCAGACCATCCATGTTCTAAAGCTGGTGCATATACAAGCAATGGCTTGATCGCACTACCTGGCTGTCTTGGACTCTGGAACGCACGGTTTAATGTATAACCGATATTCTTCTGTTCACGTCCACCGACGATCGCTACAACCTTTCCAGTATCATTATCAATACATGTTCCAGATGCCTGTGTCTTATAAATGCCATTCTTATCTTTCTCTGTATATCCAGACAATGCATTGTCTACACTGCTCTGCAGTTGTTTCTGGACATCTGGATCAATGGATGTATAAATATGATATCCTGCACTGTATAAGGTCCTCTTACACTCTGCATACATCTTATCATATTCTTCCTGATATTTTTCCTTCTCAGAAGTCGAACTGAAATCATATTTGAATTCAAATCCCTTCTGTTTCATAATCTCTTTTGTCGCACAATGAATGACATATGTTTCTACGTAATTCTTCTTCTCTGTCTTACTCTTCTGCGCACTCTTTACGTTAATCTCTTCATTGATTGCTTCTTCATACTGGTCTTTACGGATCAGTTTCTGCTCGTACATATCCTTTAGAATCTTATTTCTACGCTTGATCGTATTTTCTTTGTTTGTACGTGGATCATAGATTGTTGGATTATTTGGAATCGCAGATAAAAATGCTGCTTCTGACATTGTCAGATTTTTCGCATCCTTACGGAAATATCCTTGGCTTGCTGCCTGAATTCCATAATAACCATTCGCATAATAAACATTGTTCAGATAGAACTCAAGGATCTGCTCCTTGGAGTATTTCCTCTCTAATTCTACTGCCATAAAGATCTCTTTAACTTTTCTCTTCCATGTCTTCTGACGATTCAAAAAGACAGTCTTCGCAAGCTGCTGCGTCAGAGTACTTCCCCCCTGTGTGATCCTTCCTTTGTGTACCACATAACTTACTGCAGCTCTTGAGATTCCTTTGTAATCCACACCGCTGTGTTTATAGAAATTCTTGTCTTCGACAGAAATTACTGCAGCTATGACATAAACCGGAAGCTCCTTGTACTTCAGATAATATACATCTTTTTCACCTTTAAACTTCAGTAACTGTTTTCCGTTGGTGTCATATACAATACTTGTCTGTGATGCCTTAAATGTCTCCTCACTCGACTGAGCAACGAGTTTCTTGGCTTCACTTCTAAGCTTCATAACCTTTGCCCCAAAAGTAAACCAGCCGATTACGACCAACAACAAAAAGACAACAGAAACTTTCAAAAGAACTTTTTTCTTTTTATGTTTCTTTTTATGCTTTTTCTTGCTTTCGGGAATAATCTTTTTTGTTTCCTTTGTTTCTTCAGCCATATTCCTTTCACCTTTCGTTTGTTTTTACTGTTCTCATTGTCCGGATCATCTCCAGATATATATCTTAATTTTAACATAAAATATATCATAACTAAAATTTTTGTCTCGACATAGTTCGCACTCTAAAGACAAAATCTAATTGGCATATCCGTAATAAACGCTTCCTGCTTGTTTAAATTCACTCTCAAGCTTCTTGCGATTTGCTTTTACAGACTTTCCATTTGTCGGATCATAATATCTTAAATCCGTCTGATTATAACTCATAACTAATACATATGTGCCATTCTTTCTCTGTGCCACGAAAGATCTTCCCTTACTTATTGCATAAACAAGATCATCCATGCTGCAGTCAGAATAATTAACTGCACGCTTATTGAACACCTTAAATAATTTATCATATGTGCTGCCTGACATCTTCTTGATCTTATCATAGGAAATCTTAATTCCTTCTGATCTTGCCATCATCAGAATACATGCAATATCTGTCTCATCTTTATTCTTTGCTTTGATCATCGGGATATTAGATCCTTTTCCATAATTCTGTGCAACACCTTTCTCCCACAGATACATCTGATGATAATTTACAACTACTCCACCACCTTGCTTGGCGACCTTGATAGCTTCTTTCAGATTACTGTAAATTCCTGACAACTTACCGCCTGTATAGACAAATGCATCCCTATATTTATTATCATTTACAGCAAATTTGATCTTTATCTCATCTTCCTGCTCCTCAACATTTGTAGAAAGATAGTTTGGTCTTGTCTGAATATAAACATCATCCGGGAATGCAAGATATAACTGATTCAATCTTGTTCCTGTATACCCGTACTCTAAAACTGCCTTACTCTCCTGTTTATCTTTGTAACGAATATAACTTACATTGATCTTCTTATATCCATTTCCACTCTTCTTAGAATGTGTCAATGCGATCGTTGTTCCGTCTACACTTGTGTTCGTAATATAAGTACCATCTTCTCCATACTCTTTTACAATCTTTTTATTGTTTCTTATATATACATTTGTCAATGGATACATATAAGAACCATCTTTATTCCTTACAACTTCTTTTTTATTTCCAACTCCATAGATAAAATCTTTCTCTATGAATCCAATTGGACGCAGTACCTGATCATCTTTACATGTGATCACTTCTGTTTTCTGTGTGGAAAGATCCACAACTTTCATCTTATTCTTTGACTGATTCAATGCAAGCATTCCATTCTCAGAGATAACTGTCATATCATCTGTAATGTTCTTTGCCAGAATCTTACTCTTTCCAGAGTCAAGATCTACCTGATAAACCGCTCCATCCAAATAGAAATAAAACTGTCCGCTACCACTTAAAAATGCACCTTTTTTAATGTCATTTTTCATCATATCATACTGAATCTGTGTTGGGATAAAGCCTAGTTCCTCAATCTTCTGGTCTGACGCAGTATACTGATAAACAGAAATACCATTCTCTCCTTCATGTTTTCCTCGATTCATATATCCATAAACCAAGAATGCTATATCTCCATTATTCTTCATCTTCATAATCTGAATCGCATGCTTTTGATAGTTGTTGCGACTGTCACGATAATCTTCTCCTTCAAAAGAAAATACTTTGTGCATGTTGGACTTCTGATAGTCATAATACCACAATTCATCTTGGACAACGAATGCTGCTTTCTTTCCGCCATTTTTACTGATCAACTGTTTCTGACTGCTTCCGATTCCCAATAAAATACGATTATTACTACGATCGATCGTATCGTATCGCATATATGCTTCCATATTACGTTCATAATTTAACAGATACATTCTATCCTTTGCATATCGAACCCTGAAATATTCTGTTGCCTGATAATACTGTTTTGTTCCATCCGTATTCTCTGCTGAAAGAATATATCTCAGCTCCAGTGACGTTACATTTTCAGAAATTTCTTTTACGGTTGCAGGATATACACTTTCAACCTGTGGTTTTAATGTTGCATAAGATACCGCTTCCTGTGTCGATTTCAAGTCAACATTCGCCAGATTATTCGATGTTGTTCCCTCTGCCGTTTCTAAATACTGACTGATAAACTCTGTATTACCTTCTGTCAATGCTGCATCATGGAATTTCTGTGCAAAATCCAGACATTCTTTTAAATGAAAACTAGTTCCATAAATCACACGTGTAAAATAACGGATCGTTTTGTCATTTTGTTTCACTGACAATTCCATTAGATATGTTTTTCCATTTTCCAGACGTTCTTTGATTTTAATGTTTGCCGTCTTTTTTCCTTTGACTTTATGAAATGCTGTATCACCATTTCCAAGGATTGTTTTATTATCTGTATCATAAATCTTATATGACACGACACTGACGTCAGATTTTGCATATGTCAGCATTACTTTTACTTCATTCTCATAAATTGGTGTGATACTGTCACGGATCAAGGATGCATCAACACTTCCCTGATACCCATGCAACTGGTTAATATTCTTTCCATCTGCAGACACTGTTAATAAAGGGATTGTTGCTTGACTAGTTTCTGTAACCCCTTTGTTATTTCTTCCAACTAACATATAATTCCAGATAAATAATGAAATTAAAAATAGAATTCCAAATACTGAAATTTGTATCACTTTACTTTGCTTCATTACTTTCTCCTTTTCCTAATTCCGCGAAGCCTTATAATGTACATTTTATCCGTTTTTGTATATGAATACAACCTTTTTAAGAAATGTTTAAGATGTATGTTTTTCATTTTACAGCGGATTTCATAGTGATTCCCTATGAAACAAGAAAAAACCAGGATTTCTCCCGGCTCTTTCTTTTTATGCTTTAAACATATTTCGTTTTCTTCGATAACGGCATCTTCTATGATAAATCTCTCCTCCAAGCAGCGAAAGGATCATCTGATATAATAATTGTTCTTTCTTCTGACAATCTTGCTTCTCTTGATGATCGATCTTATCATAAATCTTATCCACCATAGTAAGCAGCATCGTTCGATCCATATATTCATCAAACATCCTGCTGCCCTCGTATTCCATCTGATCACAAATATCTTCGATCAGATCCAGAATCTGTCTGGCCAGTGCAGAATACATTCTCGTAATATACTGATAATCGTCTTCCTGCCTCTGTTCCTGTGCTACAAATTCTCTAACTGGTCTTACTTCAGTATCAAATAATGGAAGATCTCCTAAACCATCTCTGTCTGCCATCTTCCTACTCCTTTTTCTCTATCAATCATATCTTATGATCATTTAGAGAAAATATTGCATGTCCTATTCTTTATTTTCTTCCCGAATACTTCTCACTTCTTCATTGATCGCCAACATCTTGCTGTCTAAAAACGTCACAAGATCTGCACACTCCCTCAATTCTTTCTTAATGTATTCTGGTGTATTGCCCTCGTATTTATAATAAATCTTATGCTCCAGAGATGCCCAAAAGTCCATTGCAACCGTTCTGATCTGAATCTCTACTTTGGTAGGTACCACTCTGTCAGATAAAAAGATTGGTACTCTTACGATCAGATGATAGCTTCTGTATCCATTGACCTTGGGATTCAACATATAATCCTTTGTCTTTAGTACTTCTATATCATCTTGTGATGAGATCATATCTACAATTCGATAAATGTCTGGCGTAAAAGAACAAATAACCCTGACCCCAGCGATATCGTCAATATATTTCTGGATATTCTCTACTGTGATCTCTTTTCCTTTACGTATCAGCTTTCTTGTGATGCTCTCATCTGTTTTTAATCTTGATTCGATATGTTCAATCGGATTGTACTGGTGCACAAGTTTAAACTCATCATTTAATATCTCTAATTTCGTTCCGATCTCTTTTAATGCAGAACGATATAATAATTTGATCTTTCGGTATTCAAGCATTACATCTTGTACATCAGGTAATTCTAATTCTCTCATATGTCTCACTCCTTACCATGTTTGCTATTCCTATTCTATCACTGTTTCACTTTGTATTCAATAGCATACAATCCGAGTAGTAAATTCTTAAATACCTAAAAATGGGTAAAAAAAATCCGTGCGGAATGCGTTGTGCTATCTTCCACAGACGTTACCTCTATAGTTAACTCAACCCAGGCACCCTCACGGCACATAGAAGGTTCCACTTAGTGCTGCTTTGTTCCCAACCTGACACGGTTCATGGATTCCTATTGCGTGAGACCCAGATATCAACGCCACTTGTAGAGGGCAGCTCTACAGAAAACAGCCCGAAGCAAACCATCACCTCTGCTATAGCGGATTGCAGAAATAGGGTGCCGCTACCTCCCCGGCTAGCACGGAAGCTTTATGACTTGATTATCTTTGGCATCTTTTACAAGATGCATATTTGATTATACTAAATACTTTTCTTTTGGTCAATAGTTATTCTTATTTGGTTTTTAGATAAATTTTTTTCGTTCCCCGATATCTTCCTCTTCCTTTTACGATCACATATTTGTGACCTTCTTTTTTGACGATCTTGTAATCTTTATTCTTTTTTAAATGCTTTCCTTTGTAATATAATACGATTCCCTTTGGATTCTTATTTTTAGAATCCGCCTTACAATATCTCAAATGAATCTTGTTTACTGGCTGCATTACTGTATATGCCTTTAAACGCACCGTTGCATGATCTGGGTTCAGATCATTCCATTTTCTATGATCATAAAGATAACTCTGTCCTTTTTTTGTTTTATTAACAAAAGATACCCAGTGATAATCATCATTTTCATCAAAACCAATCTTACCAGAAGATCTTAATTTTACTACAACTGCAAACTTGTCTCCTCTCAGAACCTCTGCTTTTCTTGAAAGATCGATCGTATGCGTTCCGGCCTCTCTGATCGTTCCTGTTACCGGACGTTTTAACATCTTTGTTCCACTTGTTGGTCTTCCATCTTTAGGATTTCTATAAATCTGTATACTGTATTTAACGTTTGCAGACCAAGTTACCAGATTCACTGCTTTGATCAGTTCTTTCTTCTTTGCACTTCCTTTTTTCGCTGTAAATACATTTGCGAACTTTTGTCCTTTTTTCAGTTTTAAAATTCCAGGATTCGCTGAACCATCATAGAAATAATTGTATTTATACTCTGAAGCTTTCACAAATTGCCCTGCAACAAATTCACAAAGAGATTTATCTTCATAAGAAATATAGGTATATCCGTTACTTCCTTCTTGATTTCCCCAACTGTTTTTTACGATCCATGCTCCATCTCTGGACGGTCTGGATCCACTGTTAAAATTATCTCTGCTATAACTATCATCCCATCCAACGATCGCAACAATATGATTTGCTGCCTGTCTGGCACTATTGCAGTTGTATGCCTCATGATTCTTTCCGTAATAGGCTGTTTCTTCCCATGTCTCTTCGGGTGCATGGTACGCCATAACTACGGAACCATATCCTATGATATAGGATTTTACTACTGCTGCTTGCGGTGTATCTCCAAGGAAAAATCCATTCTTCAGAATTGCACTGTCTTTTTGTCCTACAGAATCAGATAATCTCCATTTTCCTGTATTAAATGGTGCAATATTTTCTTTTGCAAGACCATACCATCCTGTTAGCGACAACATTGCAAGCAGTGAATTGCCACCCGCATATCTCCAATCTCCTGAAACTTTTGTTTTGTCCCCTTTGGTATTATTTAATATATCGTTTTTTCGATTGTACATAAAATATCCAAAATGTTTCTCCGAAAAATCTATATTCGTACTTGCGATTCCTTGTTTAATCAGAGAAGTCTCTCCCATCGACGTAATCCCAAACGCCCAGCATAATTCTGTGTTCCCCTGATCTTTCACTGATGTTACCTGTCCAAGTTCTGATGAACTGTAATATGAATCCAATGATCTGGCATTCCTCTTTGGCGTTACAGTTTTGGGCACATCTGGAGATTCAATCTTAATATTCAATGGATGATATCCATTAGACTGTGAGGCATAGATAAAAGAAATATTTAAAGAACTTATCATGCCGACACATAAAATAACTACAATAAGCTTCTTAATCCTTTCCATGTTCCTTGTCCACCTTCTTCCTTCTTCTTAATTCTTTAAAAAAATCAGACAGCATCTGACTGCACTCTTCCTCTAATATACCACGTTCTATCTCTACTTGGTGATTAAATTTATCAATCTGTAAAATATTCAATACAGATCCTGCACAGCCCGCCTTTGGATTCATCGCTCCGATCACAACTTTGGGAATTCGTGCCTGTACGATAGCTCCTGCGCACATCTGACATGGTTCCAATGTGATATACATGGTACAATCTTCCAGTCTCCAATCATTAACTTTCTTACTTGCTTTCTGAATCGCAAGAAGTTCTGCATGTGCCAATGTTGTCTTCTTCTTATTGCGCTGGTTATAAGCTCTTGCAATGATCTTATCGTCTTCAACGATCACACATCCAATTGGAACATCTCCGATCACTGCCGCTTTCTTTGCTTGTTTGATTGCTTCTTTCATGTATTTTTCTTCTTGTGTCACTTACTCTTACCCCTTATATCTATGTCATATTTTTCTTTATTATAACATAGAATGAAGCAAAAAGAGAGTACACGATTGTCAGATTATCAACGTATTGTATCTTATCTGTATGAATATCACCATGGAATCAAGGGTTCCAATGTCGGTTTTGCCAAAATAGAAAAACGCCAAAACCGTCTGAGGGTTTATTTCCATGTAAAAACAAATGATCAGGCATTGGAATACAAAATTTATTTTTATTATTTTCATCAGGGTGCTATGAATGGGATTTATCTTGATACGGTCAAGCGAACTGATGCGATCATTGAATTTAAAAACACATATCCTTTGATCGATGATTTTGATAAAATGGATGGATTCTTGCTGTATTATTCGAATGATCATTTCTTTGGATCGCAGTGGAAAGATCATCCGATCATTATACGAAGTTTTGTACCTGTGGAGTCTGCTGAAAATAAAAATGAGAATACTGAAAAAACGGTACCTCCAGAACCTTCGCCTGAAACCGAAACACTTTCTGAAACTGAAGCTTCTCCTACATCCAGTCTCTCAGAATACATTGAAGCCCTTCAATTAGAAAAGGATGCGAAAGAATTCACACATCCAAATCCACCAAAGGGCTTCGACTGGAAGGAGTATCCCACCTTGCCCATGCCTCCTTCTTATAGCCTTGATCCTAGCATTAAGATCGGACTAGAAGATCTTGATCAGATTCCTGATCTTGATGACAACATAAAGACAAATGGTTTTCTCCTTTTAAATTATGGGAATTTCGGCCACTTAATGCTCGCGAAAGATCAAGACAGCGGCCAACGTTATCTTGGAATTCCTGGAATCTTTGATAACGAAAAAGCTTTTATCTCCCGTTTATTTGGTTTTAAGACTTTTATCACGGTGCCGCTAAAACCACATAAAACTGGAAATTTTGGTTATTTTATCTTACCGGTCTAAGATGTTACTTAACTGTGCAAACTGTTCTAAGGTTAATGCTTCTCCACGAACAGATGCAGGTAATTCCATCTCTTCTAATGCCTGTGCTACCTGTTCTTTGGAGAAGTTTAAGCCTCCGAAATTTTTAATTCCATTCTGGAGAGTTTTTCTTCTCTGGTTAAAAGATGCACGAATTAACTGGAATAATAATTTCTCATTTGTAACCTTGATCGGTGCGTCTTTGTATTTCGTAAGACGGATAACTGCAGATCCAACTTTTGGTCTTGGCATAAAGCAGTTTGGCGGTACATTTGCTACCACATATGGTTCTGCATAATATTGAACTGCGAGTGATAATGCACCGTAGTCCTTTGTTCCCGGACCTGCCTGCATACGGTCTGCAACTTCTTTCTGTACCATAACAGTAATACTGTCAATTGGCACATGACTTTCAAACAATCCCATAATGATCGGAGTTGTGATATAATATGGGAGATTCGCCACAACCTTCACTGGTTTCCCACCATTTTTCTCTTCTACGATCTTTGCAATATCGACTTTCAAAATATCTGCATTCAAAATGGACACGTTATCATATGCACTTAATGTGTCTGAAAGAATCGGAATCAGATTCTTATCAATCTCAACTGCCATGACCTCTCTCGCATTTTCTGCAAGATACTGTGTCATTGTTCCAATTCCTGGTCCGATCTCTAACACGAAATCATCTTTGTTCACTTCTGCTGCAGAAATGATCTTCTCAAGAACACGTTCATCAATCAGAAAGTTCTGTCCAAACTTTTTCTGAAAATCAAAATCATATTTCTGAATTACTTCTATTGTATTTTTTGGATTTCCAAGTTTCACTCTTTATACCTCTTTCATACGATACAATTGTCTTGCATTTTCTTCAGTGACTGCGATCAGTTCTTCCTTGTTGATCCCTTTGATCTGACTGAGCGCTTCTGCTACATAATTTAAATTTAGTGAGGAATTTCTCTTGCCTCTATTGGGTTCTGGTGACAGATATGGGCAGTCTGTCTCTAATACGATTCTGTCTAACGGTGTATAAGCTGCAACTTCCTTTAATGTCTTTGCATTCTTAAATGTTACAACGCCACCGATTCCAATATAAAATCCCATATCAAGGAATTGCCTTGCCATCTCTTTTGAATAAGAAAAACAGTGAACCACCCCGCCGATTTCTTCTGCATGTAACGCTTTCATTATATCATAAGTATCCTTTGCTGCGTCCCTGCTATGAATAATGATCGGTAATTTTACATCTCTTGCAAGTTCGATCTGTGCTTCAAACCATTTCTTCTGAATGCTGCGTTCTGGTTCATCCCAGTAATAATCAAGCCCGATCTCTCCGATCGCAAGAATTCGATCCATTGCTGCATATTTCTTTAGTGTATCGATATCTGACTCTTTCAACTCTGCCGTATCACTTGGATGAACGCCGACTGCTCCATACATCATCGGATATCGTGTCACTGCTTCTACGATCCATGTAGACGTTTCCATATTCGATCCTACATCAACGATCGTTCCGATTCCATTGTCCTTCATAGATGCTAACAATTCTTCTCTGTCTTGATCAAACTGTTTGTCATCATAATGTGCATGTGTATCAAATATCATCGTCTCTCTCCCTTTTCTCTTCGTTTCTTTAATCTGACTGTATTTCCGTTGACCGTAAGACAACGGATGCTTCGTAAGAAACTTGACATACGGCTGTAACCATAGTCTTTGATATTAAATCCGCTGTGTTTATCTTTTAATTCTAACGTTACCGCAGAAAGATTATCTAAAGATCCACCATTTTTCTTTACAAAATGAATTACTTCTTCTTCAATCGTTTCTCTGCTTGTCAGTTCTTTAAATTCAACATAACAGTTTGTATCTTCCTGCACAAGCATAAAATTATCCATCTCTTCATCAATTAAAACACTCAGCTTTGTATATCCATAATTTCGCACATCAAAATCTGAATATTTTGCATTTAATCGATTTCCAATCTTCCCTAAATCTACTGGTGCATTTCCATTTTCACTGATAATATCTGCGATCGTATATGAAATCTCATCCAGTGATGTAACATTCTCTATTTCATCACTTTCCATATCCTCTTCTTTACCTCTGTCCGCTTCATAAATCAGATTTAGATGGATAAATTTATTACATGCTCTTGTCAGTGCCACAGGTGTCTTTGATTCTCCCATTCCGATCACATACATATGTTCTTCTCGAAGTCTCATTGCAAGTCTTGTAAAATCACTGTCACTCGTAACAATGCAGAATCCGTCTACTTTCTTTCCATATAACAGATCCATTGCATCAATGACCATTGCCATGTCTGTTGCATTTTTACCTGAAGTATAAGAAAATTGCTGCACAGGAATAATAGAATATTCTAATAACAACTCTTCATTCCATCCATTTGCTTTGGACCAGTTCCCATAAATTCTTCGACAAGACGGAAATCCGTAGGCTTCCAGCTCCTGAAAAATGATCGGTGCGTATTTAGGACTGATATTATCTGCATCGATCAGAACTGCAAACTGATTCTTTTCTTCTTCTATCATATTCACCCTCATATCTAACTATTGTTTATAGTTCTTTCCTGTAAAATGAAAAAAAGGATATATCCTCTCGAATATATCCTTAAATAAACACCAAGCGGGTGATGGGAATCGAACCCACGTGATCAGCTTGGAAGGCTGGAGTTCTACCATTGAACTACACCCGCATATCTTGTTCGCTGTGTTGTGTTTTCCTCAGCGACAAGTAATACTATACCACCACTTTTTATAAATTGCAAGTGTTTTTTTGAATTTTTTTCATTTTTTTGAATATCTTATGATAAAGGGGTTTTGGGGTATATTTTATGATGAATAAGATCTGGTGTTTTATGATCCTTGCAGGACTCATTGTCAGCAGTTTTAATGGAAAGATCACAACACTTTCTGATACCATTCTTTCTTCTTCCAAAGAGGCTGTGGAACTCTGTATTCTAATGTTTGGAATTGTTGGGTTATGGTCTGGACTCATGAACATTGCTCTGTCTCTTGGAATTACTACACAACTTCAAAAGCTGTTAACCCCTTTTCTGACTTTTTTATTTCCAAATCTGAAGAATCAAAAAGCGAAAGAATATATCAGTACAAATATTGTCGCAAATATATTAGGTCTTGGTTGGGCTGCAACTCCTTCCGGATTAAAAGCTATGGAAGAATTACAAAAAGATAACCCTGACAAAAACACCGCAACAAATGAAATGTGTTCGTTCTTAATTCTTAATATATCATCTCTGCAATTGATTCCGATCAATATCATTGCCTACCGAAGCCAATACGGCTCTGTCAATCCATCTAAGATCTTAATTCCTGGACTTATCGCTACTTTAGGTTCCACGATCGTTGCTGTTATCTATATCAAATGGAAGGACCGAAAACGATGATCACATTTCTTGCAAATCTTGTCATTCCTTTATTCATATTTACACTTGTTTTATATGGAACCCTAAAGCGGAAGGATATCTATACCCCTTTTCTTGAAGGTGTCATGGATGGATTTAAAATTGTTCTTGAGATCGCCCCGACTCTGATCGCTTTGTTTTTTGCGATTCAAATCTTTCGTTCTTCTGGAGCCTTGGATCTGATCGTTCGTTTTCTGACTCCTATAGGAAAACTATTAAAGATTCCTAAAGAAGTTTTACCCGTGATCTTTGCAAAACTTTTTTCTTCTTCCGCTGCAACTGGATTCCTGCTTGATATTTATAAAACTTCCGGGCCGGATTCTTTGGCTGGGTTTATGTCTTCTGTGATCCTTAGTTCAACAGAAACTTGTTTTTATACATTATCCGTGTATTATTCTGTGGTTGGAATAAAAAAGATTCGATATACATTGACTGGGGCATTGCTGGCCGTTTTTGTTGGTACTTTTATTTCTGTATTCATCTCTTATCTTTAACTTTTCCCGATATATTTATGATATAATTTTGACATAAATAAATTTAGATTGCATTATAAAAATCAGCATACACAAAAAACGAGTGTTATCAGCATCTACTACTGATAGCACTCATCTTTTTTATTCCATATCTTTTCGTTTCTCTAATTCTCTCAAACTGACAACCAGATCATAAACTTCCGGCCGTCGTTCTTTCAAATGTTCATCCAAACGATGTCTTCGCTCTTTAAATCTCTGTGCAAGTTCTGGATGTTCTTTCATAATACGTTCATGAATTTCCCTTCGATGTTCCTCAAAACGTGCCGCCAGAGTTCTTTCATCTTTTCCAGAAATATTTACGATCTCTTTTAGATGTTCTTCCAGATGTTCTAACCATTCATCTTCGTCAAAAGCTTCCATATGTGACCAGCTTCCATGTAACAGCTTTTCTACATCTCCATTTTGCTTTAACTGCTTAATCTGATTTGTAATCTGCCTCTCAATCTGATCTTCCGTGTCAGAACCAAATGCCCAGACAAATTCCTGCATACGGTTATCTACACGCTTTCTTGATGCACTGCGTTCTTCATTATCAACTCCGCCTTCTAATGGATACGGACGTTTGATCCCCATATCTTTCAACGCAATATAAATCGTCCTTCTGACACATCCTTCTTCGATCAGATATCCGATTCCAAGCTTTCTCATCTGCTCATTTAAATCTGCGATATGCTCTGTGATATAAAATCTTATTCCTTGCTCTTTCAATGACTTATAAAGAATCTCAATGCGGTCTGCTGCCGTGATATCCATACTTCCAATTCCGCTGGCATCAAGGATCACTGCTTTGATATTTCCTCTGCGTTCAAGTTCCTGCTCAATATCCTGCTGCAACACTCCTGCATTGGCAAAAAACAAATTGCTGCTGAAACGATAGATCAACACACCTTCAATCTCGTGAATCTGACGACTCTCAGCTAAATCACGAAAATGCTTATGCCCTGGCTGAATTCCCAGAAAACAACTTGCTGGTTTTGATGATCGTATCACCATTTCTGCAAAAGATAAGATAATTCCGATCAATACACCATTGATCGTTCCAAGTAACAATACCCCAATAAATGCACCCCAGAAAATAAAACATTCTGTGCGGCTGACTTTCCACAGTTTTACCGCCAGTTCAAATTCTGTTGCTCCCAGAAGTGCGGAAATTACGATCGCCGTCAATACCGGAACTGGCAGATATCCAATAAATCCTGTTCCAAATAACAGTAATAGGATCATAGATAATCCTGCAACAATACTCATTAACTGTGTTTTCCCCTGATATTGTTCTCCCATCGCCGTTCTTGAAACAGATCCGTTGATCGGACAGCATCCAGTCAATGCTGCCACAAGATTTCCAACTGCAAATGCTAGTAATTCTTGATTATCATTGATACGATATCCATTTTTCTGTGCAAAATTATTCTCTGCAAGAAGTGTTTCCGCCATAATAACGACCGCTACCGACAAACTGATCGTCACCACTTCATCCATTGGAATTAACATAAGATTTGGAAAACTCCATTTTGGAAGTCCTGGTGCTACGGCATCTAATGTCTTAATTCCCCATTCTTTCATTGGCAGAACCTGCGTCAAAACAGCCCCTGCTGCCATCATCACAACTGCCATTGGGAATTTCGGCATGATCTTTTTCGCTGCCAACAAGATGACTAATGATAGGATTCCTAAGATCAATGATGGAAGATTGATCTGTTCTGCTGTTTTTTCTATATGCTCTAACAGTTCTAATAATTCTCCAGTTCCTGCTGTTCCTCCCATTAATTTCGGCACTTGCATCAAAATGATCGTCGAACAGATTCCTGTAATAAATCCACCCATAACTGGTGCTGAAATATAATTTACAAGTTTTCCTGCATGCATCAGATAAAATGCGAGCAGCCACAATGCCACAAAAAATGTGATCACTGGCACAACTGCAAGTGCTTCTTTGGAACCACTTTGTATATTCATCCCAAGAAGTGCTGATCCAACCAACGCTGCTGGTGCCGCATCCACTCCAAAGATGAACTGCGGAGATGTAGAAAATAATGCAAATAAAATGATCGGAAATACAGACCCATATAGCCCATAAACCGCAGGTAATCCGGCAATCTGGGAATATCCCATAGAAATTGGAATCGATACTGCCATGATGATGATTCCTGTGATCACATCATGCAACAGATTTTCTCTTTTATAATCTTTTATTGTATGTCCTAATATCATAATTCTGTATGAAACACTCCCAACAAACTATTCTCTGATTTCCATCCAAGATATCTCAATGTTTCTTCCAATCCAGACATCACTTCTAACATATCTCCTACATTTGCACTTGCACCCATATGCCCGATTCGAATGACTTTTCCTGCCAATTCTCCGAAAGAACCTGCCAGCATGATTCCATGTTTTTCTCTCATTCTTTCCAGAATATCATCCGCTGTCATTCCTTCTGGTACATCAAATACTGTAACCGTATCTGAAAATCCACTTTCCAAATGTAATTTTAGACCAAATGCTTCAATGGCTTTTCTTGTCGCATTGGCGATTCTGGCGTGACGTTTGATCAGATCTTTATCCGCTGCAATATTATCCATCGCTGCTTTCAATCCATAGATATCACTGATTGGCATTGTATATGGGAACCATAAATTTTTATAGTAATCTTTGAAAATCGTCAGATTACAATAAAATGATGCGATTGGTGTTTTTCGATTTTCCATAGCTTTTTTAGCTTCATCACTGATCGTTACGAAAGTAAGTCCTGGAGGCGCTGAAACTGCTTTTTGAGATCCTCCACATAAGATATCGATCTGTGCTTTATCAACATTGACTTCATTTCCAAACATTCCTGAAACAGAATCTGTAACTGTCATGATTCCATAGGATTTCAATAATGGACAGATTTTATGAATGTCATTTAACATTCCACTTGGAGTATCACAATGAACAACTGTTGCATATTTAAAATCGTGATCTTCCTTCAGATATGCATCTAATTCATCAACATCAAATGCATTTTTATAATCTTTTGTATACATAACAGGAATTCCACCATACATAGATACAAAATCTGCAAATCCTGCTCCATAAATTCCATTATCAAGAATTAAAACTCTATCTCCCGGCTCTGTCATAGATGCACATGCTGCCTCTAAACCAAGGATTCCTTCTCCGCTTAGGATCAGTGTTTCATTCTTCGTATGAAGCAACTCACTGATCAGCTCACAGGTTTCCTTGTATTCATCAAAGAATTGCGGATCCAAATCTGCATTCGTTGTAGAAAGGCTTCTCGCCAGTCTTACATTTTCTGGCACCTGAACAGGTCCTGGTGTCATAATCTTGTATTTACTCATATCCGTCACTCACTTTCTTTTTTATTTTTATAATCTAATATACCGGGATCACTGCATAGAAAATGCTTTGGCAATCCCGGTATCATTATATCATTTTATTATGCGAACTGTGTAATTCCAATTTTCTTAACTGCAATCTCAATTGGTTCGATCACGATCAGTACAACAACTGCTGCTACAGCAATCTGTACGACATTTCCTGGAACAGAACTGATTGGTGCAATAAAGTTTCCATAAAGAATGATCTCTGCAATATAATATCCAACGATCTTAATTACAAATGCTGCAAAGATTGCTGCAACTTTCCATCCATACTGGTCATGCTTCTCTGTCATAACTCCAACAACATATCCCATGATTCCTACGATAATAAATGTAAATGGTGCCCACGCTGTCCATCCTGACAACAAATCAAATAATCCCATTCCAACTCCACCAGCGATAGCTCCTGTTTTCTTACCGAATAAAATTGCCATAATAAATAGAGGAACATTTCCTAAATGAATCAGACCTCCATTAGCTGCGATCGGTAATCTTACGTTAACAAACGCTGTAAACACATAAGTTAATGCAACTGCCATTGCTGTTATTGCAATAAACTGTACTTTATTTTCTTTCATTGTATTTTCCTCACTTCCTGATTTCTTGTATGATATATAGTTTTTAAGTACGCTGCGTTCCTTTATTGTGTTATAATTTATCGTGTCATTGGTATTTTTAAAATAGCCAGTTTTTTTATTTTTAATGGTGCCAGTTTATGATTTTCTTTTATATACCGAATAAATCACTGGTATCAAAACTAAATTTACAACCACATATATCAGCACCATCAAAGCCAGCTGATTCGTCACAAATCCACCGATCTGGTAAATATGATTCACCTTCATAATCTCCTGAAAATTATTCAGCTGATCCGGTGTCAGCAAAAAGATTCCATTATCTCCACCGATTCTTCCTACAAATGGCATAATGCAGAATAAGAAAAATGGAATACAAATTGCGATATTCGAACTTCCCATAACCGCAGATACCAGCATAGACACCGTTGTTGCCAGCAGATTTGCTATATATCCTGCGAACATCATAATGTAAAATGCCTGTCCGTATGTAACATTATAGATCGTATAGCTATTTAACATGCTCATTAATGTATGTGACCCGCTGGTTCCCATCAAGGCAAGTGATATTACGGTAAACAGGCACATACCGATCCAGTAAATTCCCGTTGATGTGATGAGTCCTGCAATGATCTTTGTTTTTATGGCTTTGTCTCTTCCGTATTTGGATGAAAAGAATATCGCATCTGCTTTCAGTGTAATTTCTTCTGAAAAAATTCCTGAAGCTAAAACTCCCATAAGTACTGCCAGAATAATGGAATATGTCACAACATATAATTGCATCGTATCCCATGAATCTGGTGCTTCGTATTGGTATGGAGTGGAAATCTTATCGTATTGTGCTTTTAGATATTTTCTCTGTTCTTCTGTCTTTCCATTTTGCCTGATCAGTTTCTGGATTTTTGCTTCACGGATCTTATAAATATTTAAAAGTTTCTTTGGATTTACATCCAAATATATCGATGGATTATAATCTTCATTTCCTGTTAAAATATAGCTGACAAGCTGTTCCACGTCCAAATATTGCTGTATGCTGGTTCCATAAATTTTGTCGCTTTCACCTTTATCTTTGTATTCACGAAATGCTCTCTGATCCTGTGTGATAAGTTCTGATATTCTTTTGGGTGTCATAAGCCCTTTATTTCGATTCTTGTCTGCAACAACTTTTCTTGTCGCTGAAATTCCTATTTCTAAATGTCCTTGCGGTGAAACGAATCGATTACTGGTTGCTGCAAGGAAACTTAAAATCACAGAAAGTGCAAGCCCGATCGTTATCAACACACGATTCAGCCGCTTTGTAAAAATTCTTTTTAACTCATATTTAAGCATGACTTTCACCAGCCCTCTCTCCAAAGTAGTTTAAAAATGCATCTTCCAGTGTTGCTTCCTCAACGCATGCCCCTTTGACCGGTTCATGATCTGAGAGAATTCTAAGTTCTGCATTCGATCCGAATGTTTTTACATTTGCAACAAGATAATTTCTCATATAATGATCTACTTGTTCTCTTGGTGCCACAAAACAGTAAACCTTCTTATCCATGGATGCGATCACTTCGTCCGATGTTCCTTTAAAACAGCATTGTCCCTCTTTCATCAAAACAATCTTATTTGCGATAAATTCTACATCGGAAACGATATGCGTTGATAATAATACCAGTCGTTCTTCTGCCAATTCACTGATCAGGTTCCGAAAACGGATTCTCTCATTCGGGTCAAGTCCCGCAGTTGGTTCATCTAAGATCAGGATTTTTGGATCATTTAACATTGCCTGCGCAATCCCGACCCTTCGTACCATTCCGCCTGACAGATTTCTCATTTTCTGCTTTTTCTGATCTGATAATCCTACCTGTTTTAACAATTCCTTTGTCCGTTTTTTTGCTACCGCCGGTCGGATTCCTTTGATGGATGCAATGTACATCATATAATCATAAATCGTTAAATACGGATAATACCCAAAATCCTGTGGCAGATATCCAAGAATCTGGCGATATGAAGCTCCCATCTTAAAGATATCTTTTCCATCCCATGTGATCGTTCCACAGTCTGGTATTGTCAGTGTACATAACATTCTCATCAACGTTGTTTTTCCCGCACCATTGACTCCAAGCAGTCCATAAACACCATTTTTCATCGAAAATGAGATGTCATCCACTGCCTTTTTTACTTTAAATTGTTTTGTCACGTTGTTAATACTTAATTCCATTGTCCTTGCACCTCACATAACCTATATTTCAAACTTATCATCCTTACACCTCATAGATTTTCCCATAAAAACTTTGTGATCTTTTGACCACATAAATCAAATATATGATTGATAAAATCAATGCGACACACCAGACCGCTCCTGAAATCTTACAATAAATTTCTTCTCTGGAAATGATAAATACCCACAGGATCATAAACAGGAAACATCCTGCTGCCGCCAAATATTCACTTTCGCTTCGCTTACAATATAAAAATCGAAAACAGATCGCCCCTGTCACATTAAATGGGATCATAAAATTCACAGCAAACATCTGCGCTGATACTCTCACCGTAAATGCCACACTTACCGCAAATGCTGTTACAATCAAAAGATCCATAAATCCAAACAGCAGAATTCGCGCCATGCATACCTGCCGCAGCGAATAATATGCTGCCCCTTCGATTTCCATCGCCTGATTTCTTCGATTTTTCCAAATCTCCGGCACAAGAAAAATTGCAAATAAACAAGCCCCTGCTCCCATTAATCTCTGCATTTCATAAATGTCTGCCGCATCATTTAGAAAAATCCATAAAACAGCTAACAGACACCCTTGCAAGATCCACCATCGTTTCTGAATAAACTGCATCTGATCATATAAAAATTCCATATAAGAAAGCGGATAATCTTCTGCCTGCACAAATGTTTTTTTACAGTTTTTAATTGTTTGTAAGACAGCTTCCTGATCAATATTTTGCTGGATATCTTCTTTGTAGCCGTTTATTTTTTGTTGATATTTTTCGTTCATCTGCTTTTACTCTCCTTCCCCAAGATATTTTGCCAGTAGTTTCTTCGCCCGGCTGACACGATATTTTACAAGTGATAATTTAATGCCCATCATTCTGGCAATCTCCTTCTGGCTAATTTCCTGAAAAAAGAACAAGATCACAACTTCCCTGATTTCTTCTGGAAGTTTATCCAATGCCTCATAGATTTCCATTCTTTTTTCTACCTGCCCCATATGTTCCACTGCAATTTCCTCTGACATTTCATAAACTTCCATTCTGCCCTCTTTCCTGAAGTGGTCTTTACACAGATTTCCTGCGATCACATACAGATAATTCAGGGCTTTTCCATAATGTTTATATCTTTCAAATGCCTGAAAAAACTTCAGAAATGTCTCCTGTGTCAGATCTTCGGCATACCCATGATCTCTGACACGCAGCAAACAATACTGATAGATTTTGGGGTAATGTTTCAATACAAACTGATCCATGGCTTGTTCATTCCCTTTTTCAATTTTCCGTATTAACAGAAAATCCGCATCCATTTTCTTTTCCTCCTCGTATTGTTTCTATAAAGTATAACTCTGATTCTTGTAGAAAAGACAGTCTGGTTATTTATATTTTTTTAAGTATTCTTCCAGACACAGATTTTGATTTTTGATTGTTGCCGCCGCCTCTTTTCCTACATATCGGTAATGCCATGGTTCATTGTTGATTCCTGTGATGTAAGATTTACTGGATGGATAACGTTTGATAAAGCCGTATTTATATGCATTATTAGCAAACCAGCTGTATACTTTTTCTGATGAACATTTTGTCTGGTCGGCGTTAATATCTACACTTAATCCCAACTGATGCTCACTCGTTCCTGGAATTGCCACGTATTTTTCTGCCATTTTTGTTGCCCGTCGTTTTGAATTTCCTTGATTTTCATATTCCCTGATTCGTTCATTCATAATCTGCTGCTGGTCTTGAAAGGTTCGGTATCCTTCCCTGACAAATAACGCTAACCCACTTGCTCTGGCATCGTTGAACATCTTCTGCAGGGATGGATAGATTCTGGAATCGACCTGTTTTCCGTTGGATAATCTTGTTAAATTCATTTGATAATCTTTTGGGATGTAATGATTCCTGTCTACAAGGATTAAGCGCCAGTCACCGGACGTATCTGCGTATTGTTTGTGGCTGTGTAAGATAAACTTTGAAAATCCTATGATAATAATTGCTACTATGCATAGAATTTTTAGAATTGTGTTTTTGTTATTGTTTTTTTTAAAACTGATCTTCTGTTCATGATACCCCTCCTGAACTTGTTAGTTTTCATTGGTTTTAACAAAGGGTATAACGATGTGAAAATCAGATAGGTTAGTTTTATAAGAATTTTTAAGATATGAAAAAACATGGTTTCAAAATCTTGTTTCTTGAAACCATGTTTTGATGTATTTTACTTTTTACTTAAGATCTGTCTTAATTTCTTTTCCTTATCCTGATCCAATACTCTCTTCGGAATAATAATCGCTTGTACAGAGCTCATATAAACATAAAAAGCTTCCTCTGTTTCACAAACATCTTCTACCTTTTTATAATCTACTTTCACTTCCTGACCTTTTGTTATCTCTATGATCTGATCTTCCGTAAAATTTAATGTTGTTTCTCCTGCAAATGGTAGTCCTTCTGTTTCTTTCATTTTTAGAATTGTCTTACGGATCCCTCTTTTCATAATCTTTTTAGCCTGTGTTACACATACAATTGAAAAAATGCATAATACAATTACTTCTGTAACGATCAACATTATTTCTGCTCTTGCCAGAATGAAAATCACTATCGCAAGAATGCTGATCATTGGACCTATTAGTCTAAGTTTAAACAGATTTCTCTTTCCTACTTCTGAATGAATTAACTGATGAAATTCGTTAAATTCTATGTAGTCTTCATCTGTTAATTTGTAATTTAGTTGCAGCATGTTCCTTCCCCTCCTGCTTTGTTTTGTTTGAATATATTTATGATACGATATCGTTCTGTGAAAATAAAGAATTTTTCCTTTATTTTTAAGGTAACGCATATACTTTAATCAAATCATACATACTTGGAATATCTATAGGCATATGTTATATTGTCTATAGGCAAAAATGAGATAATGTCCAAGTGACACAAATAAATCGCTGCATCATTAACTCAAAATCAGTTATCATGCAGCGATTTTTCTAACTATAGCTTATTCAAAACATTTTAAAACTCTATGATTCTTATCTCTTCCATAGAAATTCAAACTCATATTTTCCACTTGATCTTCATCCACAAAATATCCTAAATGATACACCTCACTCTCCCCAGCTTTCAGTGACTTAAATCCATACCCATATCCACCATTACTCTCTTCAAAATAAGCTGCTGCCTCATTTGTTTGTAATTTTGAGATTGCTGTTGGGCGTTTATAATCATCATTCAAAATCTCATACCCTTTTTGCTTCTCTTTTGCAAAACAGATTCCCGGTGCAGCTTCTGCCTGTTTTGTTTCTTTTGTTGTATTCGTTACTTTTAATTCAACAAACACTAATTTCGGATTCATTGTCTGTGTCTTTCCAATTCTCTGCTCTGGAGCATGGAATCCGTCTCCGTAAATAATTGTCTTTCTTTGATATGACTCAATTTTTCCTTTCTTGTCCGTAATTTTTCTTAACTGACTTTGAGCATTATTGTTTCTCCATTTTTTATTTTCACTGCTCAAACCTTTCACTGAATCACAAACTTTAATCTTCTGAATCTGATAAGAGATTTTTCAGTCGTTGATTATCTAAAAATATAAACAAATACCGTAAAATATACATACTATGAGTTTTGATTTATTGGATTTAATACCTGTAAACTTTAGGTATCTTAGAAAAACGAAATAAAAGAATAAAAGATCCAGAACCGTTCAAAACAGCGAGCAAAATTTCTGGTCTGGATCTTCTATTCTTTTATTTCGTTTTTCTAAGATACGGAAAGACTACAGATATCAAGCCAAGGAATTAAAATTTACATATGTTCACGAAAGTAATCATGAAAATACTGCATAACCTTCACCAACAGATCCTGTTCATGCTCATTAAGCGTATCAAGCAGTCCCTGGATCATACGTTTATGAAATTCTCTGTGATGACTGTATGCTTTCCTCCCCTTCTCAGAAAGAGATATATAAACAACTCTGCGATCTTTCTCTCCGCGTTTGCGATTTACATATCCTTTCTTCAAGAGGTTATTGATAGCGGTTGTAAGTGTACCAACCGTAATGTTTAAATCTCCTGCAATCGTTGACATATTCTTCGGTTTCTTGATTCCGATCGCATCAATAATATGCAGATCTTTGTTCGAAATATCCTTAAACTCATCTGTGATCACGGCTTTCTCTTCTTCATATGAAATTCCGTGGAATAAGTCTACCACCATATTATTTAAACGATCTTTATCCAATCAATTTACCTCCTAAACAACGATTTAAGAGTATTATACCTTTAATTATTGGAATTTTCCACTTCTAAATTGTGTGCTTCTCCAATAACTTTTGCTAAAGCTTCTTTTGCCTGTGTAGGAAGTGCATTGTATCCACCATCTTCTACGTCTTTTTCGAAGACAAAGTTTAGTCTGTCTGTCATTCTTGCTTTTAATGTTTCCACATAATTCATATCATTGAAATCTGAAACATATCCTTCCATCTCAAGCACTTCGATATCTGTAAATGGTCCCCACTGTTTGAATTCTCCAGTTCCTTCTACAACCTGCTCAATTGCGGAAATTGTTGTTGCAGGTTTGATATCTTTACCCATGAAGTCTCCTGTATTAATGATATAGCAGTCTACATTTCTTTCTTTTACAAGTTTTCTAAACTTCTTGTAGTCATTTACAAGAGGGTATGTTCTAAATGGGTTTGCATATGGTTCCACAACCAGACGGTTTGGATCTACTCCAGGTGCCAGACGTTCCGCACTGCTTCGTTTTGTTGCAAGTGTTGCTCCCATAACAGATGCTAAAGAAGCTCCTTTGATCTTAACAATTGGTGGGATTGTTGGGTCTTTCATGATCCAGAAGATTGCATTTACCGGGTCATTGATCTTATCTACACGGTTTGGTGACCATAATTTGGACTTGATCGCACGACCATTTCCGTTACGGATATCTTCTGTGACAAGAACGACTTTTCCTTCGCTATCTCTTGTTGCAGAGCAATTCTGTGCTGTTAATAAGTATTTATTATCTGGGCATCCTGTTGGATAGTCCGCTGTTTTATCAAAATATGTTGGTTCCATTGCAATAGATGCACCTGTTTCTGTATTGATGATAAATGCATCGTCATGCAGAACCTGAATCTCTTCGTATTTATTATTATGTGTTGCATGTGTTAATGTGGATTTTCCTGATCCTGATAATCCGAAGAAAGATGCTACGAATTTCTCTCCATTATCTAATCTGAATTCTTTCTGTCCACCATGGCAGGAAGCATATCCGTTACGATTTGCGATCGCCCATGCAATTGTTAATGTACCTTTCTTATGTTCCCCAAAGTATTTCATACCAAGAAGTGCAGCACAGTTTGTGTCTGTATTAAAATATGTTAATCCTAATGGATGTTCTTCATGTGTCCACTGTGGATCTGAGAAAATATAGATATCTGTCTCATCTGCAACTGGCTGTGAATTCTTATACATTTCATTGTATTCAGGATTCATATACTGGAAATTTAACATCCAGGAATATAAAATATTTTCTTCACCTTCTGGAATTAAAAGATGTGCTTTGACCATAAATTCAGGATCTAATCCGATATATACCTGTGCATGGTACATTGTTGTCCATCTTGTATCATAGATCGCATCCATTAATTTTAAATCCAGATCATTTATATCGACACCAGGTTCACTGGAAATTCTTCTTGCGGCTGCACAGCGTCCAGTCACTGATCCATCATTAAATAATAGAACTTTGGACCCCTCATCTAAACCAATCGCTTCTGGTTTATATACTGGCATATCTGTAACGATCGTTCCAGGCGAATTCTTTGCTAATTCATAAGCCTGTTTTAAATCTTTTACTTCTACAACGTTATTTCCATAGAATGCTGCTTCAATAATGGATCTTGTTTTTGAAAATCCAGGCTTTCCTTTTCCGATTTCTTCATGTGTGTAATAAGCTTTTGTTGACATAAGTTACTCCTCCATTCATAGGTTGCTTTCGATGCGTCTTCTCAAAATGTCAAAACTACATGGGCCTGCATCTAAAATCTCTGTGTGGTACGCTTTTAAGCTGTATTTATTCCCTGCCATTTTCTTATAATCAGTCAAAAGCTCATGAAACTCCTGATAACCGATATAATAAGATAAATAATTTGCAGGATTCTCGATAATCATCTGAAATAATTCATCTGCCTGAGAATCATCCATTCCAAATGATCTTAAATACGCCCTGACATCTTTCTTCTTCCATCCTTCATAATGAACTCCAAGATCAACTCTTGAACAAAGTGCCAGATTGTACTCGTACATCTCCATATTCATCTGTTGATAAATATCGCCATATCCTTCAGCATCCATCATACTGTAACTAAAAACTTCTACATACGTTGCATATCCTTCTGAATATCCAGGATAATCAAGCAGATAGCGCACTGGATCATCGTTCCTTGCCGCATAATATACATTCTGGTATAAATGTCCTGGGTATCCTTCATGTGCCAAAGTTGGATATAACTCTGCAGTCTGTGCCTTATTAATGTAAATTACATTCTCCTTGTAAGAATCAATCTCTGGTACCATATAGAACGCAGGACTGGTATATTCTTCCATGGTTTTGTGCACATATTTTATTTTACAGCTAACTTTTGGTGCCTTTGGATAATATTTTACCATCTTTTGCCTTAGTTTGTTAAGTATATTTTGTGGATTTTGCACAATTTTTATATTTTTTTTATGATTTCTATATTCATTTATGATATTTGGATACTTTTTTTGCAATTTTATAAGTTTTCGAAGGCATTTTTCAATGGATCGATCACTGATTTCGATCATTTCTTCTATCGTTTTATCTGATCCTGTTTTCTGTGCAACCAATACTTTATAATATTCTTTTCCATTTTTATAATAATACAGACCATTTTCATTTTTCCCATTTCCATTTAATGCCTGCAAATGGGAATATAATTTTTCATAAGCAGGCAGCACCTTTGTACCGATCAATTTCTTATTTTCTCTGCAGTATTTCTTTTTCTGAGCTGCATTAATTCCTTTAATATCTGCAATTCTTAAATTAAATGTTGCAACCAACATATTGTTTTCTTTTTGCTTTATGACATTCTGAATCTGCTGCAATACTTCTTTTAAAGACTGATCAGATAGGAATAAATTTCTCTTTACCTGTTCCTTGCTGTATTCGATCAGTGAATCAAAATATCCATCCAGTCCCTTCAATAATTGAAAATAGCTTTTGATATCTTTCTCATTTTTCAGACGATATTCACTTAATGTCAGAAGAATCTGTGCCTGCTGCCCAGATGTTTTCCCAAGGATTCTTTCATAATACGGATACATCGAAAGATTTTTCTGTCTTCTTAAATAATCCATCAAAACCATATATGTATTTTGCTGTTTTTTCGTCAATTCCTTTTGCTTAAATTTTTTTAACTTCTCAATTTCTTTTGAAATTTTAATTTTTTCATTCAAGACACTTCCCTGATTCATGGATGGATAAAGATTTTTTGGTTGTTCTAATCTATATTTTTCTGGATTTTCTAAAAAGAAATGCATCGTGATCTCATTTGTTGATATATTTTCTTTAAAAAACGCATCCGTATACTGATCAAATACTTTTTTTGTTGTATTCTTTTTTTGATCTTTCCATTCTTGGATCAGACTATATCCTCCTAGAAATATCAGACAAATTCCAATCATGATCAACTTTATTCTGATCTTTTTCAATCTCCCTGCAAATTCCATTTCTACCTCCAAATAAACACTTGTTAATATCTTATTTTTTAAAGAAAAAAAATAGACTATCCGCACAAGATGTACTATAATTATAAGGATAGAAACAGAAAATCGGAGGATCATTATGAGTAAGAAACCATATTATATTACGACTGCAATTACTTATACTTCTGGAAAACCTCATATTGGTAACACATATGAGATCATCCTGGCAGACAGTATTGCTCGATATAAAAGAATGGAAGGCTATGACGTATTTTTCCAGACAGGAACTGACGAACATGGCCAGAAAGTAGAATTAAAAGCAGAAGAAAAAGGGGTAACACCAAAAGAATTCGTTGATGATGTTGCCGGAGAAATCAAGAGAATCTGGGATCTTATGAACACTTCTTATGACCGTTTTATCAGAACAACTGATGAAGATCACGAGAAACAGGTTCAGAAGATTTTTAAGAAATTATATGAACAGGGAGATATCTACAAAGGTGAATACGAAGGTTTATACTGTACACCTTGTGAATCTTTCTTCACAGAGAGCCAGTTAGTAGATGGTAAATGTCCTGACTGCGGACGTCCAGTACAACCTGCAAAAGAAGAAGCTTATTTCTTAAAATTAAGCAAATATGCAGACCGTCTGATTGAACACATCAATACACATCCTGAATTTATTCAGCCAGAATCCCGTAAGAATGAGATGATGAACAACTTCCTTCTTCCTGGACTTCAGGATCTGTGTGTTTCAAGAACATCATTTTCATGGGGAATCCCAGTTGACTTTGATGAAGGACACATCGTTTATGTATGGTTAGATGCATTAACAAACTATATCACAGGTATCGGTTATGACTGTGATGGAAACAGTTCAGACAACTTTAACAAGTTCTGGCCTGCAGATCTTCACCTGATCGGTAAAGATATCATCCGTTTTCATACAATTTACTGGCCAATCATCCTGATGGCACTAGATCTTCCACTTCCTAAACAGGTATTTGGACATCCTTGGCTGCTTCAGGGCGATGGTAAGATGAGCAAATCCAAAGGTAACGTTTTATACGCAGATGATCTGGTTGACTTCTTCGGAGTTGACGCAGTGCGTTATTTCGTTCTTCATGAAATGCCTTTCGAACGTGATGGTGTGATCTCATGGGAATTGATGATTGAGCGTATGAACTCTGACCTTGCAAATATTCTTGGTAACCTTGTAAACCGTACGATTTCTATGTCCAACAAATATTTTGGAGGAATCGTAGAAAACAAGGGTGTTGTAGGAGATTATGATGATGATCTGAAAGCCGTTGTGACAGGTACAAGAGATAAAGTTGCTGAGAAGATGGCTGACCTTCGTGTTGCAGATTCAATGACTGAGATCTTTAACTTATTCCGTCGCTGCAACCGTTATATTGATGAGACTATGCCTTGGGTATTAGCAAAAGACGAAGCTTCAAAAGACCGTCTGGCTACTGTTTTATACAACCTTGTTGAAGGAATCACAATTGGTGCATCTTTATTATCACCATATATGCCTGAGACATCTGAGAAGATCTTTGCTCAGTTAAATACATCTATGGTTGAATTTGATAACCTTGCAACATTTGGAAACTACAAGAGTGGTACAAAAGTAACTGAAAAACCTCAGATCTTATTTGCAAGATTAGATGAGAAAGAAGTTATGGAAAAAGCCAAAGTCTTAATGGAGAAACAGGCTGCTTCTGTCAAAGCTGCAAACGCTGCTGTAGAAGAAGATACTGTCATCGACATTGAACCAAAAGATGAGATCACTTTTGATGATTTCACTAAGATGCAGTTCCAGGTTGGTGAGATTATTGCCTGTGAAGAAGTGAAGAAATCCAAGAAACTTCTTTGCTCTCAGGTTAAGATTGGAAGCCAGGTAAAACAGATTGTTTCTGGTATCAAAGCTTATTATAAACCAGAAGATATGGTCGGTAAGAAAGTTATGGTACTTGTGAACTTAAAACCAGCCAAATTAGCAGGAGTTCTCTCTGAAGGAATGTTACTTTGTGCTGAAAATGATAAGGGTGAATTAGCTCTTGTAACACCAGATAAAGATATGCCAGCAGGTGCTGAAATCTGTTAATTATACTTATTTATTCTCTAGTTTATAAGTAAACAAATGAATTGACAACCAGATTTTGGTATGCTATGGTTTAAGATATAAAATGATTGTAAGACATTAAGGAGGTTTACACATGAAAAGTACAGGCATTGTAAGAAGGCTTGACGAACTTGGAAGAATTACTTTACCGATCGAATTACGTCGTAACTTTGATGTGAACGAACGCGATCCTCTTGAAATATTTGTAGATGACGATAAGATTATTTTAAAGAAATATAATCCTGCAGATATTTTTACTGGAGAAGACATGGATGATCTGATTGACTACAAAGGAAAGAAAGTCTCAAGAAAATCTATCATTGAATTAGCTAAACTTGCTGGATTCGAAATTACTGAAGCGTAATTTTTTGGATCATTTCAATAAAGACAAACAAAAGGTATGGGAATTGATATTATTTTCCCATACCTTTTTTGTTGATATATTTTTATTCCTCTTCCAACAACTGCTGATAAATCTCTCTCTTACCAACACCTCGATCTTTGGCTACCAGTTTCATCGCTTCTTTCTTTGAATATCCCTGATCCATATAACGGTTCATATGCTCTGACAATGGAATCTTTAGAAATTCTTCCTGACTCTCTTCTTTTAATTCTTGAAATGATTTTCCTTCTATGATCATCACACATTCGCCTTTTGGCGGATTTTCTCTATGATAGGCAAGGATTTCCCCAAGCGTTGATTTAAAAATGCTCTCATGCTTCTTTGTGAGTTCTCTGCATAATGTCATGGATCTGTCTCCAAGCACTTCATGTAGTTCTTCCAAAGTCCTTACTAAACGATGTGGTGCTTCATAAATGATAATAGATCTTGTCTCATTTTCCAGAGAATCAAGAATCTGTTTTCTTTCTTTTTTATCTGATGGAAGAAATGCTTCAAAACAAAATCTTCTTGTTGGCTGCCCAGAGATGATCAGTGCATTGATCAACGCACATGCTCCCGGTAATGCAGTAACTGTGATTCCTGCTTCATGGCACTGTCTTACCAATTCTTCTCCTGGATCTGAAATTCCCGGTGTCCCAGCATCTGTAATGAGTGCGATATCTTTTCCTTCCTGCAACTGCTTTACAAGAACTTTTGCTTTCTCCACACGATTATACTCATGATAGCTTGTCATCTTTGTCTTAATTTCAAAATGATTTAATAATTTGATACTGTGCCTTGTGTCTTCCGCTGCGATCAGATCAACTTCTTTTAATGTGTTTATCACACGAAAAGTAATGTCTTCCAGATTACCAATCGGTGTCGCACACAAATATAATGTTCCACTCATGCTTATTCCTCCGGATTCATTCCATAAATCTTATAAATTTCTTCTGTGTATTTTCCTTCTTTTTGATAAACGATCAATGGAGGCTCAACTGTCATTCTTGACTTTCCGCCTTTTACTGCTTCTAATAAAAATATATTCGGTTCTTTATCAATGTATGGATGCACAAAACGGATTCTTTTTGGCTCTAATCCATCCTTAGACAGCTGGCATAAAATCTCTGACAATCTGAATGTTCTGTGTACCAGAAACAGCTTTCCTTTATTCTTTAAAAGCTTTTTAGCTGCTGCCGTGATATCCGCAAATGTACAAAGTATCTCATGTCTTGCGATTGCTTTCGTCTCCGACGGATTCTTAAGTCCATGCTGTCCGATCATATATGGTGGATTTGATGTGATCGTGTCAAAACTATCATGCGAAAAAATCGCAGAAGCCTCTTTGATATCACCCTCTACGATCTCTATCTTATCTTCTAAATGATTTAATTTGACACTTCTTGCCGCCATCTCCGCCATCTCTGGCTGTATTTCAAGCCCTGTAAGATGAACAGCCTTCGTCTTTGCCTCCATCAAAATTGGGAGGATTCCAGTCCCCGTACCGAGGTCTAGAACTCTCCCACCATTCTTAACTTGTGCAAAATCTGATAAAAGAACCGCATCCATTCCAAAACAAAATCCCTGTTCTTTCTGGATGATCTGATAACCATTGATCCCAAGATCATCAATTCTTTCTCTTTCCATGTCCTTTATTACATCCTTGATTCTTATTATTGCATCCTTTGCTGCACCCCTGACATCCTTGTGGCTTTTTCTTTCTCATCAAAAGATCATCAATCTTATATTCCTGGATTTCTTTATCTCCATTCTCATCTTCCACGATCAGTTTTACCTTCTGTCGAAGTACATCTACTCTCTGAACTTCTCCAACTACGCCATCTTTTGTCTTTAATTTCTCACCAACATTTGGAAGCTTACTGTTTAAATACTCATATGTTTCCTGTTCATTCTTAAGACAGCACATCAATCTTCCGCAGACTCCTGAAATCTTTGTCGGATTCAGTGACAGATTCTGCTCTTTGGCCATCTTGATAGAAACAGGTGCAAACTCAGATAAAAATGTATTACAGCATAATTTTCTTCCACAGATTCCCATACCACCAAGCATCTTGGCTTCATCTCTGACACCGATCTGTCGTAATTCAATTCTTGTCCTGAACACTGCTGCCAGATCCTTTACAAGTTCACGAAAATCAACTCGTCCATCTGCCGTAAAGTAAAATAATACTTTATTATTATCAAATGTATATTCTGTTGATACAAGCTTCATATCAAGCTCATGCTCCTTGATCTTATCAAGGCAGATCTTATATGCTTCTTTTTCTTTCTCTCTATTCTTCGCTGCCCTTTCTTCATCTTCTTTGGTTGCGATTCTTAAAACAGGTTTTAATTCATCTCCGATGCATTTTTCCTTTACCTGTCTTCTCTCAGAAACGACTGATCCAAATTCAATTCCTCTGGCAGTTTCCACAATCACGTGGTCTCCTGACTTTACCTGAAATTCCTTTGGATTAAAGAAATATATCTTTCCTGCAGTACGAAATCGCACTCCAATTACTTCTACCATACTTTACCATTCTCCTTTATCGTCACAAGCAGCATTTCGATTGCCACTTCAAAATTAACATTCGCGATCAGTCGCCTTCTAGCCTTTTCTACTTCATCAAGAATATGACTGATTCCCTCAAATGAAATATAAATCTCCTGATCTTTTAGCTGACGGTATTTATCTTTAAATACAAGTTGATTTAAAGATCCTGTTGTCTTAAGAATCAGCATATCTCGATACCATACCATAATGATATCAAGGAAATCATAAATCTCATTCTTATATTTTGTCAGACTCTTCGCATACGATACAACTTCATAAATCTCCATACTCTTCATATGAGTGATCACGTTCATTGTATCATTCAGCATATCTTTAAATTCTTCTGTATCCAGTACATGCAATGCACGTCCAATATTCCCAAGTGAAAATGCTGCTGCAAATGCGATATCTGCATGACTTGCCCCTGTATTGGCTTTTAGATAATCTTCAATTTCGCTTTCTCTGACACTTCCTAATGTCATGGACACACATCTTGAGAGGATCGTATCTAACAATCTATCCTTATTGTTTGTTAATAGAAGGATCACTGCATATGCAGGTGGTTCTTCTAATGTCTTTAATAAGGCATTCTGCGCTCCTGCATTCATTCTATCCGCATCATCAATGATATAAATCTTATAATCTCCGCTATACGGTTTAATATCGATCGTCTCATTGATCCCTTTTCGAATATCATCAACTCTGATTTCATACTTTTCATGAGTAATATAAATGACATCTGGATGATTTAATGAATCCACCTGCTTACATGCTGCACATTCTCCACATCCATCTTTGTGTTCGCACAGAAGTGCCTTCGCAACTGCCTTTGCGATCATCATCTTTCCGCTTCCATCTTCGCCACTTAATAAATAGGCATGGGAAACTTTTCCCGTCTTGATTGCTTCTTCAAAATGAGAAATTATTTTTTTATGTCCTATAATTGCATCAAAACTCTTCATACTACATCACCCTTTACCATGAAATTTTTTGTTGACCTGTGAAATAATCTTCTGATGAATCTCTTCGATCGTCAGACTTCCGTCAACAGTATAGATTCTATCTGGATGCAGGCTCGCAAGTTGTCTGTATCCTTCAACAACCTTCTTATGAAAATCAATTGTCTCGCTTTCCATTCGGTCCAGCTCTGCCTGTTTTTTCTTTCTTGAAATACCAGCTTCTGCATCCAGATCGATCATAATCGTCAGATCTGGCATCGTATCTCCGATTGCAAATTGATTTACTTTGTAAACAAGATCAATTCCCATTCCTCTGGCAATTCCCTGATAGACTGCAGATGATTCCACAAATCGATCACAGATTACGATCTTTCCATCTTCTAATGCCGGACGAATGACTTCTTCGATCAATTGAGCTCTGGCAGCTGCGTAAAGCAGTAATTCCGTCATATGTCCCATCTCAGTAAATTCTTTGTCAAGGATCACATTTCTTACAGCCTCACTGATTGGTGTTCCGCCAGGTTCTCTACATACTATTATATCATAACCTTTGTCAGATAAGTAGTCTCTTAGTAATTCTATTTGTGTTGTTTTTCCAGCTCCATCTGGTCCTTCAACGGTCAAAAATAATCCCATATTTATATCCTCTCATCTATTTATTATATATATTTTATGATCATTCAGTCCTATCACTTTCATATTATATTGCTCATACTGTCTGATCTTATCGATCACATACTTATCGATCACTTCTCCAGGCACAACAAGTGGAATTCCTGGTGGATACAAAAAAATAAATTCCGCTGCAATCTCATCTTTTGCATCATCATAATCAATCTGTATTCGATCTTTTGTTGCAGCTTCTTCTGGTTTTAACATCTTTTTATTTTGATGAAAATCATTTTCCAAAAATAAATACTCTGTATTCTTTTTTGTGATCTCACTGTCGATCTCTTTTAATGCCTGATACAATCTATCGTACCCTTCTTGTGTATCGCACACACTTGTCATTGCGATCACATAATAAAGTTCTGACATTTCCATCTCTAAATGATAGTTGTCTCTTAAAATCTCAAATAGTTCTTCTCCAGATATTGTCGTGTCTTTTACCGAAAACACAAGTTTTCCAATATCATCCGTTGGTACTAGTTTGATATATTTTAATTCTTCTAGTTTTTCACGTAGTATCCACAATTTCTCGTAATATTGTTGAAAATATCCACGATTTTCATTACATATGTGGATACATTGTTCAATTGATGCTATCAACACATAGGATGGGCTGCTGCTCTGAAATATTGACAATTTCTTTTGCATCATTTCTCTTGTGACACAATCTGTGCACAAATGAAGTAATCCCGTTTGCGTAAATGCGGGCAATGTCTTGTGCAGACTTTGTATCACAATGTCTGCTCCGCTATTTGCTGCACTCTCTGGAAATGCCTCATGATAAATAAAATGAGCCCCATGAGCTTCATCTACGATCAATGGTATATTATTTCGATGCAGAACATCTGATATTCCTTCGATATCTGATACTCTTCCTTCATATGTTGGTGAAACAAGGACCATTGCCTTAATTGAAGTTTCTTTTGTTATGATATTTTCTATCTGTTCCTTCGTAATGCCTTTACAGATTCCATATTCATCAATCTCTGGATAAATATAGATTGGATCAAGTCCCAACAATTCTATCGCGTGATAGACTGACTTATGACAGTTTCTCGCAACCAGTATCTTATCTCCAATATTACACAATGCAGCTATTGCAGCTAAATTCCCCGCAGTGCTGCTGTTTACCAGTAGATAACTCTCTTTTGTTCCATAAATCTGTTTTAAATCATCCATCAATTCTCGAATCATTTCTTCTGGATGGTGAAGATCATCAAATCCTGTGATCTCTGTAATATCAATTTTGGAAATCGCATCTAATAATGAATCGATCTTTAAATTTCTTTTATGTCCTGGCATGTGAAAAGGATAATCTTTTTTGTATTGTAGTTGTTTCAACTTATTATAAATTGATGTCATTTTTTATCCCTTTGTAAACATATTTTTTCATTTTTATTATATCATACTTAATTCCTATTGAATAGGAATTAAAAAAAAGAGTCAACTTTCGGTTTTTTCATTCTTTCTGAAAGTTAACTCTTTGAATTTCTTTATAAAATAAAAAAGATGCCCAGAGCCGGAATCGAACCAGCGACACGAGGATTTTCAGTCCTCTGCTCTACCGACTGAGCTATCTGGGCAGTTAAGTTGTTGTCTCATTTCTGCGACTTCTATACTTTATCATATTCCTCGACTCTTGGCAAGCTTTTTTTTCAAAAAATTTTATTTATCAGCCAGATTCCTGTTTTTGTCTTAAAAATCTTGCCTTTTACGGACTCAATTGTCTCTCTGGAACTTTGTTCTTCTGCAAGATTTACTAAAAAATCTGCTTCTACAAGAATCTGATAATCAATACCATCAATCTGATCATATGTATGGTGATGTCCGATCAAATAGCAGACTCTGTCTGTTTTTGCTTTGTCATATTGTAAGTCTTCCAGCATCTGCTGTGCAACTGCCGGTCCTTCAACCTCTTGGTATTTTCCTGCACTACTGTTGTATTTTTCTTCGCTTATTTTGATACCGATATCATGTGTTAATGCAGCCACTTCCAGGATGTCTAAAATTTCCTTATCTAATCCTTCCTGTTCTCCGATCAGCTTTGCATACGCGTGTACTTTCAAGAAATGCTGGATTCTCTTTGGCTGACCTTGATAGTAATCGATCATTGCTGTTGTCACTTTATTTATATCCATCTGTTAACTCTCCTTTAGTATTTTTTGAAAAAGCTGAATAATCTTTTCTTATTTAAGATCTTAATTGCTTTGTCTGCATCTTCTTCTCTTAATCCGCCTGTACAAAAATCTGTCTTAACCAGATGTTTGTCAAATCCGTGTCTATGCCATTCATATGCACCATCATCTAATATGACAAAACCTTCAATCTTCTCTTCACACTTATCCAGCCAATCTTTGATCTCATCTTCTCTTCTTCCACTGCTTAGGTATTCTGTCTTATCTATGATCTTTAGGTCGTATTTCGCTAAGATGTCAACTAGAATCTGACACCAGTCCTGCACAGCATCACTGTGTTCTGCCCATCCGTATCTCCAGGATGATGATAATACGATCTTTGCTCCTGTTGCATCTACGATTGTTTTTAAATTCTTAATGTTATCCTCATCTACAGAAATCAGCTGATCATCTTCGCATTTCTCGAATAATTGCTGTGAATTCAATACTCCGTCTACGTCTAAAAAAATAACTTTCATGCCTTTGTTCCTCCTTTACCTTTACGGTAGTCAGACATGGTCTTTGATGAGTATTATACTCTCTTTTTTTTTAAACGTAAATGTATTTTAAGGTTTTTAATACCTTGTACATAAAATCCTTTTTTTTGTAAATACTATACTGGAATTCTTTACATTTCACATCAAGGAGGTTTGATTTTATTATGGGAAATAAATGTTTGGATTGTACAGCTTTAACGCTTACGATCATTGGTGCTATAAATTGGGGATTGATCGGATTCTTCCGATTTGATCTTGTTGCATTTTTGTTTGGAGATATGAGCTGGCTGTCACGAGTTGTGTATGCACTTGTTGGATTATGTGGATTGTATATGCTGGCATTTTACCGGCATTGTGGACGTGATATATAAAAGTTTCTTCTTATTAATTATACACGGAAAGAAAGGCCAGGCTATGGTGTACGCCATAATCTGACCTTTTATAAATGGTGAATATACATTAAGTATAGAAACAAGCTATTTTAAAAATAGATATTTATTTACTGTGCATCCTTGATCTTCTTGATCTCTTCGATCATAACAGGAAGCACTTTCATAACGTCTCCAACGATTCCTACATTGGCTACGTCAAAGATTGGTGCATCTTCATCTTTGTTGATTGCTACAATGTATCCAGAATTCATGATTCCTGATACGTGCTGTGTAGCTCCAGAGATTCCGCATGCAATATATAATTTTGGTGCAACAATCTTTCCAGACTGTCCAACCTGATGAATCTTTGATACCCATCCGTCTTCAATGGCTGGTCTTGTTGCTCCTACAACTCCTCCTAAGAGTTTTGCAAGATCGTCAACTAATGCGAAGTTTTCTTTGCTTCCCATTCCACGTCCACCAGATACGATAACTTCTGCTTCTTCCAGGTTGATCATCTCTGCGATTTCTTTTACACTTTCTGTGACCTTTGCTTTGATCACATCATCAGCTACTTTTACTTCTTTGGCTACAACTTCACCCTCAGTTGGGTCTTCCACTTTCTGGAATGCTCCGGAACGTAATGTTGCTATCTGTGGTGTTGTCTTGATCTTTACATCTTCCAATACAGTTCCACCATAAAGTGGGCATGTATAGATAACTTCTCCATCTTCTGCTTTGATATCTAATACATCGGATGCACATCCTGTGTTACATTTTGCTGCAACAACTGGTGCGATATCTTTTCCATCCTGTGTTCCACCTACAAATACAGCTTCTGGATTTTCTTCTTTTACTAATTCTACTAAAACCTGAGCATATGCATCGAGATTAAACTCTTTGTAATCTTCGCTGTCGACACAGATGACCTGATCGGCTCCGGCCTTTGCTACTTCTTTTGCTGCATCTGCTACTCCACCTCCAATAACAACTGCCGTAACTTTATCGGCAAGTTTCTTGGCTGGAGATAACATTTCCAATCCAACTTTGACTGGATTTCCTTCTGCAGTTTCTACATATACCATGATATTCTTACATTCTGCCATGTCCTTTGTTCTCCCTTCCTAGAATACTTTGGCATCTGCCATCATAGCGACTGCTTTTATTGCTGAATCTTCTGGTGTTTCTTCCTGAATCTTGATTCCGGCTTCTTTCTTCGCTGGTTCATATAATTTAACGATCTGAACCTTTGCATTAGATTCTCCGACTTTTTCTTTTTCAAGATCAGCAAGATCAGCTTCTTTAATATCGCCGATTGGTTTCTTTCTTGCTGCCATTTTATTCTTGATCGTTGGGTAACGTGGGTCATATTCTGGTTTTGTGACTGTTACAACACATGGTGCAGAAGCTTCTACTGTACGGTATCCTTCTTCTGTTTCCTGTTTTGCTGTCACTTTATCGCCATCTAAAGCGATTTCTGTAATATTTGTGATCACACTTGTTCCAAGTTCTTCAGCTAACATTAAGCCACCCTGTCCAAGTGCGGCATCTGTTGCTTCTTTTCCACAGAATACAAGATCAAATTTCTGACCATTGTCCGCTTCTAATTTTGCGATCACATTTTTTAGGATATTTGCGATTCCTGTTGTGTCAGATCCTTTGAATGCATCATCACTTACTAAAAATGCATGATCTGCACCAACTGCAAGACAGTTTTTCAGAGAGTTCTTTGCACTATCTTCTCCGACACATACAACTGTTACTTCTCCTTCAGAGGATTCTTTTAATCGTGCTGCCATTTCGAGAGCATAGGTGTCAAATGCATTTACAACAGGTGTTACGTTTGCTAAATCCGGTGTTCCTTCTGCATTTAAATGGATTTCTACAGAATCATCCGGAACCTGTTTGATACATACTAAAATGTTCATAGTCTTACTCCTTCTTATGTTCTATCTTCCGATTGTGTTATTTGCTACAACGATTCTCTGAATTTCGTTACTTCCTTCGAAAATCTGGAAGATCTTAGCATCTCTTAATAATTTCTCAACTGGATATTCTCTGCTGTATCCATATCCACCGAACATCTGAATTGCTTCAGAAGCTACTTCCATTGCGATATCAGATGCATAGCATTTTGCGATCGCTGCTTCTTTGGAATGTGGTAATCCCATATCCATCTTTGTTAAAGCATGTGCAACCATCTGACGAGCTGTTTCTGTTTTGATTTCCATATCAGCTACTTTAAACTGCATTGCCTGATTTTTGATGACTGGTTTACCAAACTGAACTCTTTCTTTGGCATATGCAATACCTTCATTGATACCACGCTGTGCGATACCTGTTGCAACACATCCCATCCAAGCTCTTGCCTGGTCTAATGTCTTCATTGCGATTGAGAATCCTCTTCCTTCTTCTCCAACTAAGTTTGCAGCTGGAATACGACAGTCTTCTAATACAACATCACATGTGTTTGATGTACGGATACCCATTTTATTTTCTTCATTACCTGTGCTTAATCCTGGTGTTCCAGCATCAACTAAGAACATAGAGATTCCTTTAACACCTTTTGTTTTATCTGTCATAGCTGTGATACAGTAGAAAGAAGCGATTCCTCCATTTGTAATGAAGCATTTTCTTCCATTTAATACCCACTCATCTCCGTCTTTGACAGCTGTTGTTGTTCCTGCACTGGCATCAGATCCTGCTCCTGGTTCTGTTAAACAGAAAGCTCCAAATCCACCATCAATGATCTTCTGGCATACATGTTTTTTCTGTTCTTCATTTCCTGCGATCAGTACTGGTTTTGTTCCTAATCCACTGGCAGAAATTGTTGTTGCAAATCCTGCATCTGCGATAGCCATTTCTTCGATCAGTGCCGCAACGTCTACTCTTGATAATCCTGGTCCACCGTATTCTTCTGGTACTTCTAATGAATGTAACTGCATTTCAATGGCTTTGTCATAAATTTCTTTTGGCCATTCTCCACTGACGTCGTATGCTTTACACTGTTCTTTTACTTCGTTTTCACAGAACTCGTGTACATCCTGTAATAAGTCTTTTGCTTCCTCTGAAATTAAATATGCCATCTTGATATCCTCCTAAAATAACCTTAAAAAAGCTTTGTATATGTTTTATGTTACTTGTTTATGTTTGATTGATCGTTTCCTATTAAAATTATAATTTGTAGCAGATCTTACCTGGATTTAAGATCATATTTGGATCAAAGACTTCTTTGACACCTTCCATGATCCTCATCTGAACTGGTCCGAGAGACTCTGCTAGGTAGTCCATCTTTCCATGTCCGATTCCATGTTCTCCAGAGATCATTCCACCGAATTCTGTTGCTTTTGCATATACTTTATCCATAAAGACTGCAACCTGTTTCTTAAACTCTCCTTCTTCCATGTCATTACTGCATGTATAGATATGTAAGTTACCGTCTCCAGCATGTCCAAAGCTCTTCACTCTGAAATCAGCTTCTGCTTCTAATGATTTTGTATATGTCAAGAATTCTGCAATCTTATTTGTTGGAACTACAACATCACATTCATCTAACAGTACAGTATCTGCTTCAATTGCCTCAAGTAATGCTCCGCGGACAGCCCATGCATCTTTCTTTAAGGCTGGTGTATCAGCAACTAATACATCAATTGCTCCTGCTTCAAATACTACTTCAGATGCCTGTTCAATGATATCTTCCAGTTGTTCTTCAGAATTTCCATCAAATGTTGCTAATAAATATGCTCCAATCTCTGTTCCTTCTAGTTCTTTTGGATATACCTGTTTTCCTAAAAACTTCTCAGTATCCATAACAACTTCTTTTTCCATAAATTCCAGAGCCTGTGGTGCCAGATGATGCATAAAGAACTGTGGTACTGTTGCAATACAATCCTCTAAGTTTTCATAAGGAATGATCAGACTGATCACTGATTTTGGTGCTGGAATTACTTTTAATGTAAGTTCTGTGATAATACCTAAAGTACCTTCAGAACCGATCATTAAATTTAATAAGCTGTATCCTGAACTTGTCTTTGATACAGTAGCTCCAAGTTTTACGATTTCACCTGTTGGTAATACAACTGTCATGGCACGTACATAATCTCTTGTACATCCGTACTTAACAGCTCTCATACCACCAGCGTTGGTTGCTACGTTTCCACCGACTGTTGCGAATTTCTCACCTGGATCTGGTGGATATAATAATCCTTGTTTTTCTGCATCCTGTGCAAGGTCATTTAAAAGGACTCCTGACTGAATCTTCACTACAAAGTTTTCTTTGTCATATCCAAGGATCTTGTTCATCTTTGTAAGAGAGATCATAACACCGCCACCGATACTTACGGCTCCTCCTACTAATCCTGTTCTTGCACCACTTGGTGTTACAGGAACCTTGTTTTCATTACAAAGTTTAACGACAGCTGCAACTTCTTCTGTTGATGTTGCTTCTACTAAAACTTCTGGTCTAGCTTTTCCGTAGATTGCCATCTCATCATGGGTGAAATCCTCATTGATCTCATCACCCACTAAGACACGTTTTGGAGCGATCTCTTTGAATTTCTCGATCATCTCTGGTGTCACTTTGTTATACTGATACTCACTCATTTATCTTCCTCCTTAAAAGTTTATAGCTTTTTAATATCTTTTATCTTTATCATTTTCAGATCAATTTGACTCCAAAGTAGCAAACTAATCCATAGATGATAAAGAATAATACGAAATATTTGATAACCTTTGTTAAGATTTCACTTTCTTTTCCTACCGTTGCTGTTGCCGCTGTCGCTACTGCGATACTCTGTGGAGAAATGATTTTTCCTGCGGTACTACCAACTGTATTTGCAGCTACCAGCCAGATCTGGTTGATATTTAATTCTGCTCCTGTACTTGCCTGTAACTTGGAGAATAATACGCTGCTTGATGTAGAACTTCCTGTTACGAATGTTCCGATAGATCCGATCAGTGGTGCAACTAATGGATAAAAGCTTCCTGTTACACGTACGATAAAATCTGCGATAGACTGTGTCATTCCGCTGTATCCCATGATCTTAGCTGTCGCAAGTACTGCCATGATCGTGATGATCGTCTTAAACATCTGAACCACTGTCTTACCTAAAACAACAAAAATCTCACCAACTGGACATTTCTGAATCAGTCCTCCAATAAATGCTGCGATCAAGATCAGCACTCCTGGTGTTGATACCCATGTAAATGTATATGGGCTTGCTCCCTCTCCACTATAAATTGGTACATTCGATTTGATCGCTGATAATGGATCATGAATCGCTGGTACTAATGTTGAAGTCAGAAGTAAGAACAGTAATACAAGAATAAATGGGCTCCATGCAACAAATGCATCTTTTACTGTCATTGTAGTATCATCATTATCTTCGATTTCTACATCAAATTTACTTGTCTTACCTTTCAGCATTACCTTTGCAAGGATGATCGTTACTGCCATACTGCATACAGATCCGATAACTGCTGGAAGTTCAGCTCCTACAAATTTCGCTGTCAGATATTGTGGTACTAAGAATGAAAGACCTGACATCAATGTAATAAATAAAATTTCTTTATAATCACCAATTCCTTTAGCTCCTTCATGTTTTCCTGTGATGAAAACAACAAGGAAAGGAACGAGAATTACCATGATCGCAAGTTGTAATACAACATAAGATGCTGTCATATGTGGACTAAATCCTGTTACATTTGCTGCTGTAACCGTTGGAATTCCGATGGATCCAAATGCTACTGGTGTCGTATTGGCTACCAGGCAAACAGTTGCTGCAAAGATTGGTTCAAATCCTAATCCGCAAAGGATTCCTGCTGGAATCGCTACAGCTGTTCCGAATCCTGCCATACCTTCCATAAATCCTCCAAATCCCCATGCGATGATCAGCACAAGAACTCGTTTATCTCTTGATACAGAAGTAAGCATTTTTTTAATAAGTTCCATGTTTTTTGTATGTACGACCAAGTTGTAAGTAAACACTGCTGCCACGATAACCAGACAGATTGGCCAGATTGCCATCGCAAATCCTTCTAACCCTCCTGTGAGGACATCAATAATTTTCTGCTTCCATAAAAAAAGTGCTTCAATGACTGTAATGATCAAAGCGATCGGACAGGCTACATGTCCTGCCATCTTTAATCCGCTTAATGCAATGATCAGCCAGATGATAGGAAGCATCGCTAATAAAAAGTGAATGAACATCTTAAGTTCTCTCCTTTCTTTTCAAATATGAGCGGGTTCCGATATCCTATTTTTCAGCGTATACGCGACATAGTAAGATTGGTCCTACCAGTTACTGTACTTATATGGTAGGACCAATCCGACAAAAAGTCAAGGGATTTTTTTTTGCAAAACGATTTATTCTTTTTCTATTTTCTTTTCTTTTTTGTAGAAATTGCACAAAAAAAGCAGCATTTTTACAAACATACTATTTTCAATCCAACCATTTTAAGCCATTTGTATAAATACTGTTTTTTATTTATTTGTTAATTTTTCATCAATTTCCACAAAATCGTATTTTCTAGCTATTTTCGAAATCTTTTTTCTTCCGTCATACTATTTTGATATTGCTTCCATATGATCGTGGACGATATTACTGCAATATAGTCTGTCAATGCCTGCCCATATATGACTCCTTGAAGCCTCGCAACCATATTTAAAAGATACAATAACGGAATCAGCAAAACTCCTTGTCTTAGCACCGAAAGTATCGTTGCAGGTAATGCTCGTCCAACAGACTGCATACAATTCATATTCATAAACAATAATCCTATGATAGGTCCTGATATCATATAAGCGATCAACATGGTTACTCCATAATTTATAACTTCTGGATCACTGATAAACAGCTTTATGATCTGGGTTCTGAATACAAAATATAGTACCGTTGCCAGAATTCCTACAACTAGACAACATTTTTTTGTATAACTTTCAACCGCGTGGAATCGTTTGATGTTCCCAGCCCCATAATTATAACCAAGCAACGGCTGTACTCCATTTGCCAGTCCCATTTGTAAGAATGTAATGAACATATTTGCTTTGAATACAATTCCGATTGCTGCAACTGGTGCATTCCCATAGACTACAAGAATCTGGTTTAATACGATGGTTGATACACTCATCAGTACAGAAAATATTGCCGTTGGAAATCCGCTGCTACAGATAGTTGTGAGGATTTTATCTTTGTATTTGAAATATCTGGGATGAATGGAAAAGCACTTACTTTTCTTTATAAAATACCAAGCATAGTATAAACTTGCCAGAATATTTCCGATCGTTGTTGCAATCGCAGCTCCTGCTGCTCCCATGTGAAGCCCGCTGATCATAATCGGATCCAAAATGATATTTACAACCGTTCCTATCATACTTCCTATCATAGCTTCTTTACTTGCTCCTTCTGCTCTTACAACAAAACTTGCTGCTGCGGACCAGATGATAAATGGTGCCCCGTAAGAAATATGAAATAAATACCCATACGCAAGATAATATGTCTGTTTATTAGCCCCGAAAATCTGTAATATTGGCTTTGCTCCTAATAATAAGACCACTGCAAAAAATATTCCTGTGATCAAAGATGCGTATGTGATAAATGCTGATACATTTTTCATACGTTTTTCATTTTTTTCACCCATAGCAATGGATGCTGCCGCACTTCCTCCCATTCCAAACATATTGGCAAATGCCATAAAAAGAATGAAGATCGGGTTGGTTAAACTAACTGCTGCTACTTGTAATGGATCGCCTGTCTGGCCTACGAAGAAGGTGTCTGCCATGTTGTAGACAACCGTGACTAAGCTGCTTATGACACTTGGAATTGCCATGGTTGCTACAGCTTTGGAAATCTTCATTTTGCTCATTAGATTAGTTTCGTTCATGATTTGTGTATTCCTCTCGACTAGTTTGTATTGATGTTTGATTCCAGATTATGTAACATCTTTCCTGCAATCTTCATAAATTGCTCTTGCTCTTCTTTTGTGATTCCTTGCAGCAAAACCTTTTCTGATTTTTCTACCTGACACTTAACTCCATCGTCCATCGATAGTGTTTTTTCTGTGATAATAATCTTTTTCTTTCTTCCATCATTTTCATCTGGAATTCTTCGAATCAAATCTTTTTTCTCCAATGATTTCAATGTTTCTGTAACAGTTGGTGGCCTTAGACCAAATTCTTTTTCGATATCGACTTGGTAGATTGAGCGTTTTGCTGTTTCTAACAATAAAAATCTTAAAATGTTGGCTTGTGCCTGCCCAATACCTAACTTATTTTGTGTGTCAGGTGAAAATCGTTGGAGGCGGTTTGATATTCTGTTGATAATCTTTCCTATTTCCATGTTGTTTCCTTTTTTGTTTTTACTTAGGTTCCTAAGTAATTTTAGAGTTGTTGGGTGTGAATGTCAAGGATTGTTCAAGAATTGAAGTTTAATTTCTCTGTTTAATCTTACAAAACTGAAGAAGAGATGTGTTATATTATCTATATACTGATGAGAGTGTCAAAAAAATTATCACGAGGTGAATAAATAATCATGAAAGCTTACGAACGTTTATTAAATTACGTCAAAATTTTAACTCCAAGCAATGAAAACAGCCAAACTGTCCCTTCTTCTGATTGTCAGTTTGATCTTGCCACGTTCTTGGAAAATGAAATGAAGGAACTTGGTCTCAGTGATGTCTACTTAGATGACAAATGTTACCTATATGGTAAACTACCTGCCACAAAGGGCTATGAAAACTGTCCTGCGATCGGATTTATTGCTCATATGGATACCGTTTCTGATTTCTGTGATCATCCGATCCGTCCGATCCTCACGAAGAATTATAATGGAGAAGCTCTTCCTCTTGGAGATAGTAGTCTGGTTCTTGATCCGAAAGTTTTCCCTCATCTTTCTTCTCTCAAGGGCCGTACTTTGATCACATCGGATGGTACAACGATCCTTGGTGCGGATGATAAAGCTGGGATTGCCGAGATTCTTACGATGACAGAACGTCTGATCCATGAAGAGATTCCTCATGGTCCGATCAGCATTGCATTTACTCCAGATGAAGAAATCGGAAGTGGTGCCGAGTATTTCGATATCAAGCGGTTTGATGCTGATTTTGCTTATACTTTGGATGGCGATACCGAAGGTGAGATCCAGTTTGAGAATTTTAATGCCTGCAAAGCTGAGTTTGAGATTACTGGTTTTAATGTACATCCTGGTTCTTCAAAGGATACGATGATCAATGCCTCACTTGTAGCTATGGAGATCAACTCTTGTCTACCTTCTATGGAGACTCCTAGAAACACGGAAGATTATGAGGGATTCTATCATCTGATCAATATGAATGGTGATGTGAGTCATGCAACATTGCATTATATTGTCAGGGATCATGATCAGGGACTATTTGAAGCAAAGAAACAGACGTTACGTTTGATTGAGAAAAATATGAATGAAAAATGGGGTGATGGTTGCGTCACTTTAACCATTACAGATCAGTATCAAAATATGGCTGAAGTTATTAAGGATTGTCCTCATTTGATCAAAAATGCAAAGAAGGCTTGTGAAAATGCTGGCGTGGATCCGTTGGTTCTGCCAATTCGTGGAGGTACAGATGGATGTCAGTTAAGTTTCCGAGGACTTCCTTGTCCGAATCTTGGAACTAGTGGACATGCTTATCATGGACCTTATGAACATATTAGCGTTGAAGGAATGGATATGTGTGTTGATATTGTTGTGGAATTGATTAAATTGTATACTGAAGGTTGTTGATGTATAAATAGAGAAAGAACAATGCATTAGGGTCAGAAAAACGAATTTCATTGACCCTAATGCATTGTTCTTTCTCTATTTATACACTCAAATCTTTCAGTATACACTACTTACAGATAAGATACTTCATTCTTCACTTTTCACTTCTTTACGAAACTCTTCCTGCATCCATATGATATACTTCGTCTGCAATTCCCATCGTGGATTCTCTATGAGATACTAATACCACGGTTCTTCCTCGGCTTTCTTCTTTCAATGATTTCAGGATGATTCCTTCATTCAATGAATCCAAGTTACTTGTTGGTTCGTCTAGTAATAACATTGGGCTGTCGTGCATGAAGGCTCTGGCGATTCCGATTCTTTGTTTTTCTCCGCCGGATAGTGTGTCTCCGAGTTCTCCGACTTCTGTGTCATAGCCGTTTGGCAAGGACATGATCATGTCATGGATGGAGGCTTTTTTGGCGGCTTTTATGATTTCTTCTCTTACTGCGCCTGGTTTTCCGATCGCTATGTTGTTGGCGATGGAGTCGTGGAAGAGTTCGGTTTCCTGAGTTACGTAGGATTGTGTGTTTCTTAGTGTCTTAGTTGGGATTTCTTTCACGTTTTCTTCTGAGATCTTTATGTTTCCTTTGTTTACATCCCAGAAGCGCATCAGAAGTTTCAACAGTGTGGACTTTCCGCAGCCGCTTTTTCCACAGATTCCGATGACTTTTCCTTGTTTCATATTGATGTTGCAGTCTTTTAGGATGACTTCTTCATCATAGGCAAAGGTTACATCTTCTACGGATGCACCTTCAAAACTTATATCAGCTTCTCCTTCTGATTCTTCTACCATTGGTTCTTCTTCGAGTAAGGATAGCACTCTTTCTCCACTTGCTAATGTCTGGTTTAAATTGTTTGACAGGCTTGACAATGCAGTTACTGGGCCAAAAGAACCCATCATAGCGATCGTTGCAAGCAGCATAGCATCAAATGTAACATTTCCTGCCTGATATAAATGATACATTAAAAAGAACATTCCAAATGAACAACAAAGGATCACAAGGTCTGTGACAACTCTTTGCATAGCTTCCATGCGGTTCAGGTCTTTTTGCATTTTTCCTAATTCAATGGATTTTTCACTTATTTGTGCTTTTCTTTTTTTACCTTGTCCATACTGGATCGTTTCGTCTATTCCACGGAGAGATTCTAAGACAAAACTGTTCAGGTTTCCGAATCCGCTTCGGAATTCCATTCCTTTTTGTCCGCCTTTTTTTCCATTTCTTAATGGGATCACGCAGCCTACTAGAAGATAAGAACAGACTGCAAAGATTCCTGCATAGACATGAAATCTTCCGATAAATACGACCATGATCAATGAAGTTAAAATTGCGATCATGATCGGAGAGATCGTGTGTGCATAGAATACTTCTAATAATTCAATATCGGTTGTGATGATCGAAATCAGATTCCCCTTTTCCCTGCCGTCTAATTTAGCTGGGCAAAGCTTCCGAAGTACCGCAAATACCTGATGTCTGATGATTGCTAACAGTTTAAATGCAATAAAATGGTTACAATACTGTTCTGCATAATGGAGGATTCCACGCATCACTGCAAGAACCACCAAAATGATCAGATATTTCGTCACACTCTGCCCTTTCATAGCAAGAAGTGCACCATGTCCTGCTGTGATCGTCAGGAAAATGGCACACAGATACCCTAAGGTTCCAAGAAGCACTGCCGCTGTCATAATGTGTGCCAGTGGTTTTACAAGACCGATCATTTTCCCCATAATCTTTATGGAACTTCTTCTTTGTTTTGTTGTATTTTCCATCTTACACCACCTTCTTCTTTAAAGACTCATTCCATGACATATTTGCAGAATAAGATTCCAGTTCCTTCTGCTTATCAAATAAACGCTGGTATACACCTTTTTTACGTATTAATTGTTCGTGTGTTCCTTCTTCTGCAACAATTCCGTCTTTCATCATATAAATACAGTCAGAATCTACAACATTGGATAATCTGTGGGAAATAAACAAGATCATCTTCGTCTTTGATAATTCCCGAATAACATTCATGATCATTTCTTCACTTTCCATATCAATGTTGGATGTCGCTTCGTCAAATATGTAGATCGGCGTATCAAACAGCAGCGCTCTTGCAAGCGCAAGACGCTGTCTTTGTCCACCAGAGAAGTTTTCCCCTTTCTCTAACAGAACGGTTTGAAGCCCATCCTGTTCTTTTAAGAATGCAAGAAGATTCACTTTCTCAAGTACATATTCTAACTCTTCTCTTGTGGCATCTGGTTTTGCCATACGGAGATTTTCTTCGACTGTTCCTGCAAATAAATAACTATTATGTGTGATCTTTGTCATATGTGCCATCAATTCTTCTTCCCGAATCTGTGAGATATCCACACCACCAACCTTGATGCTTCCAGAATATCCACGATTTCTCGCTGTTAAAATGCCAGCCAGTGTACTCTTTCCACAGCCAGATTCACCAACAAAGGAAATAAAGCTGTTTGCAGGGAAGTTCATTGTGATTCCTTTTAAGATTTCACGATCTTTTTCATAAGCAAAATGAACATCATCAAGTGAAATCTCTAACTCTCCCTGTGGAAACTTGGATTCTCCGCTCTCTCCTTCTTCAAGATCAAGCAGTCCAAAAATCTTATCACTCGCTGCCATTCCATTCATCGCAATGTGGAAAAATGATCCTAACAATCTTAACGGAATAAAAAATTCTGAAGCTAACAACAAGATGATCAAAGTTCCACCAAGCGTGATATTTCCAGCAATATACTGATGAATCGCTGTGATCATTCCGACAGCGGCACCACCGTAGGCTATGATGTCCATGACACTGGTTGAATTTAACTGCATTGTCAAAACTTTCATTGTGATCTTACGAAAATTCTGCGCTTCCTCATCCATCTCGACCGCTTTCATTTCATCCGCCTGATAGATCTTTAATGTTGTCATTCCCTGAAGATTCTCAAGGAAACTGTCTCCCAGTGTCGTGTATAATCCCCAGTATTTATTTAATAGCTTCTTTGCGATCTTCTGCACCGCAACGATTGAAATCGGAATCAATGGAACGCAGATCAGCAATACCGCACTTGCCTTTAAACTGATAAAAGACAAAATGATAAATAATGTCACAGGCGCTAAAATGCTGTAAAACAACTGCGGAAGATATTTTCCAAAATAAATCTCCAGCTGTTCCACGCCTTCGGTACTCATCTGTACGACTTCTGATGTCGAAACATGTTCACGGTAAGATACACCTAAACGTAACAATTTGTCATAAATCTTTTCTCGTAAAATTCTTTTCACATCAACACTTGCCGCAAATGATGCTCTCGTTGCCATCTGATCGCATAAGAAACGGATCACTACTGCGATCACTAAGATCATAAACGTCATAAGGACCACATTAGAACTCATCTGATGTATCAAAATCCGATCTACCATTCTTCCAATGGAAACGATCGCTGCGATCTGTCCAAGTAATGCGATCCACTGCCACAGAACCATCTGTACAATATATTTTTTTGTATGGGAAAGTAATTTTACCAATCTTGTTTTAATCATATATTATTTCCTTTGCTTTCTCTTCTTTGACAGTTTCTACTTTCAGTCCGAAATATAAGAAATGAAAAATCCATACGATTACAAGAACAACACGACCGATCGGTACGTTGTTCATCATGATAAAACCGATTGCCATTAAGATCGTTACCATCGCAATGATGGATCTCTTTGTTTTCTTCGTCATTGCTTTCTCTTTTGCAAAGCTTTCCAAGTGTTTCTTGTAAAGACTTGTCCCTAAAAACCAATCGTGAAGTCTTTTTGAGCCCTTTGCAAAGCAAAACACTGTTGCCATGTAAAATGGAACCGTCGGCAGAATTGGAAGTACAACCCCTATCGTCCCAAGCACCAGACATAAAATTCCAAGTGCCATCCACACATATCGGATCGGATTTTTTCTCATATTTTTCATCTCCTTTTTTATTAATATTCTATACTGTCAGAACAAATTTCTGTCCATCGATATCTGCTACATTTAAATGAACATCGTAAAGTTCACTGATACTTTCGGTTGTGATCACATCCTTTGGATCTCCCTGTACCAACACTTTTCCGTCTTTTAATCCAATGACTTCATCAGAAAAATGAATGGCCTGATTGATCTCATGAAGTACCATCACGATCGTAATTCCGTATTCCCTGTTTAATTTCTTGACTAGTCGCAGAATATCCAACTGATAACGGATATCCAGATACGTCGTTGGCTCATCAAGGAATAAGATCTTCGTGTTCTGTGCCAGTGCCATTGCGATAAAGACTCGCTGTCTCTGGCCACCAGAAAGCTGACTTAACTCGCGGTTCCTAAATTCCTCGAGTCCTGTCACTTCGATCGCATGATCGATCAGTTTCTCATCTTCCTCACTTTTGCCGCCCATTAATTTCATATAAGGGGTACGACCATAAGAGATCAGTCGTTCCACGGTGATATCATCGGCCGCCTGATTATACTGATGAACGATCGATACTTTTCTTGCAAATTCATTTAACTTTAAATTCTTGATATTCTTTCCATGCAGAAAAACTTTTCCACGGTTTGGATTCAGATTCTTTGTCATTAGAGAAAACAGTGTTGATTTTCCACATCCATTGGCTCCCATGATCGTTGTGATCTTACCTTCTTTGATCATTAAGGAAATATCTTTTAGAATCTGATTGCTTCCATATGCAAAGGATAAGTCCCTCACTTCCATCGCTGGCTTCTCTTCTTGTAATCTTTCAAGGAGTTCTTCTTTATTTGCCATATCTTCCAGACCTCCTTAATAGTAAGATAAAGAACGGACCACCGACAACACTCATGATCACGGCAGCACTGACTTCATTTGGTGCTGCGATCGTACGTCCGATCGTGTCTGCCAGCAAAAATGTAAATGCCCCAAAAAATGCGGAAAACGGGATCAGCATCTTATGGTTGCTTCCGACTAAAATTCTTCCGATATGTGGAACGATCAATCCAAGGAAGCTGATCGCACCTGCAACGGCTGTGGAAATACTTGCAAGTAAGACTGCAACAAGTGAGATCACGATTCTTGTGACATTGACATTCACTCCCAAGCTTCTTGCGGTTTTATCTTCCAGAGATAACAGATTACATTCCTGTGTAAATAACATTGCAAGGAATAATCCTGCAACCACATATGGAAGCAATGTTGTGACATCATCCCATGTCTTCTGTGTGATATTCGCCTCAACGATTGCTGCCACACCAGTTCTGTCCCCGCCGGACATAGAATTTAAGGCACTGGATAACCCAGTAAATAAGCTATTTACTGCCACACCAGTTAAGATAATTCTCATCGGACTTAAGCCACCCTTCCATGACAGACAATACACCATGAAAAATGCGACCACACCACCTGCAAATGCTGCGATCGGTGTGAAGAAATATAGTGTTGGTGCAAATGCCGTAATAATGACAGCGGTAAAACTTGCCCCGCTTGAGATACCGATAATTCCCGGATCTGCCAGTGGATTTTTCAGAACCGCCTGAAATAACACACCAGACACCGCAATGGCTGCTCCTGCTAACATCGAAATGATGATTCGTGGAAAACGAAGATCATAGATCGTTGCCACGTCTTTGTTATATTTTACAAAAAGTCCTGAAAGTAATTCTCCGAATCCGATTTTTAAACTTCCTATATTAATTGAAGCAAAAAACAAAAGAATCAACAGTATGATGACAACTCCAAATGAGATCCACGCACGCATTATTTTATTTTCCTGTCTCTCCTGATCCATATTCTTTGAACTGATTGCTTCAAGCTCTGCTTTTTTTACTTTTTTGATAAACATTTATTTCGTCACCTCCTGTGTATCTTTGCTATCTTGATAAAAATCTTTTTCTAATTCACTTAATGCTTTCTTATATTTAAAGTTTGCACTCATTCCAAAGTATTCATATGTCAGGTCATAAACCCGTTTATTCTTCACTGCATCAAAATGTTTCCAGATATCGTTAGTTTCAAAGTCTTCGTTGAACATCTTTGTCACCTGATCTGGAAGCGCATGTGCCGCACGGACGATGATATCTGGTTCTTTCTTCTTCATATCCTCGGTATTGACGGTTAAAAACTCCTGATCCGTGTTCTGGTAAACATTCTCACCACCGGCAAGTTTAACCAGACTTCCAACGTAAGAATTCTCTGTCGCAATGACATAACTTCCCGGAAGTCCCATCAGTACGAGAACTTTGGGATGTTTTTTATTTTTATTTCGTTTTGTATAACTTTTATAAAATGTTGTAAACTCTTTGGTCATCTTCTCGGCTTCCTGCTGTTTTCCAAAGATTTCCCCTAATTCCTGAACCGAACGGTACATTCCCTGCACACTTCTTAGATTTAAGAATGCATACTCCGTATTCTTCAGTTCTTCAAACTTTGGTTTTAAGTCAGTTTCCAGAGAAGAAGGAGCTAAGATCCAATCAGGATTTAAAGAAGATACGATTTCCATATCGGGACTCATGGCAAGTCCGACTTTCTTTACCTTTTTGTATCTTGATGGAATTTTGGAAACACTGCTCTTTGGTACACCGACAAGATCAAGATCCAGCTTGTCACAAATATCTGCAACAGCCGGAGATGTTGCGACGATCCTTGGATTGCCTGACAATGCTTTGACTTTCGCCTTTGCATTTAACACTGCCTGTTTTTCCTTTGGATCTGTGATCTCAAGCATAGTTTCCACGCTCTCTCCCTGACTGCTCTTTTTGCTGTCTTTTGGATGCTGGTTTACACAACCTGTCAGGAAACAAGAGGAAATTGCAAGCAACAGGATCAAAAAAATGCTCGGATATTTTCTTAATTTAGTTTTCATCGTTGTAAATCTCATCATATTCATCCTGATCACCACCCCATTTATCCCAGTTTTTGCGGTAATAGTAAACGATCGTCGCTGCCACTCCAAGTAAGACCAATCCTGAAAATGTCATAGAAACCGTTAAGATCAAAATCCATGTTCCCACAGACTTTTCAGAAGATGTTTTCTTCTTTGTGGTCGTCTTCGGTGCCGTAGATAAACTAAGTCCCTGGGCGTTGCTTAAGGAATCGTCACTGCTTTGTGTTGCAGCTCCTTGGGATGCAGTTGTTGTCTGTTGGCTGGCTGTATTATTTGTGTCAGCTGTTGTCTGGTTGTTGTTTGATGTCTGCGTATCGGAAGATGATGTTGTGACCATCAAAGCCTTCATACCTACGGAATTCCCTGCAGTATAATTACCTGGGTAGAAATAGAAGATGACGTTTCTTCCCATTGGTTTTACATACATGGAACAACGGATGATACTGTCTTGGGATGGAAGTTTGATCCTTAAATCTTTTGTTGTTCCATTATTATCTTTTCCTGTCGCTGTCTGTGTTACAGATTGTGTTTGAAATCCTGATGCTCCTCGTTTCTGTACGGAAAAACTCAGATCAGATGTATAATCTACGAGACTTATACGAAATGTCAGATAATAACCCCCCAGAGTCTGTTACTTCCAATAATCCTTTGGATGATATTGCTCCTTCGACCATTCCCTGCCCAGTTGCTTTCGATGAACTTCCTCCAGAATCTTCTACTTTTCCAGTCACGGGATGCTCATATGTTCTCGCAATCTGACAACTGTAGACATTTCCTGATGCTGCTTTTACATCTTTTGAAAGACCCCCAAAAGACAAGAGCACCACTAGAATCAATATCCAGTTTTTTAATTGAACAATATGTTTTTTCATTTTTATAATCCCCCTGCTCTTTACTTTATAAACTATACCTAAAATAGAAAGTAATACACTCATGACCGATGGTACTATGATCGGTGTTTCTTCCTCATCTTCCTGTAATGTCTGACTTCCACTGTTTGTTGATGTTGAAACCTGATTCGTATTAAGACTTCTTTCTTCCACAGCTGATTGTCCCTGTACATTGGATTCTGTTGTCTCTGGTAATTTTGAACTTTGAATCGTAACTTTCTCATGACTTCCTGCTGAAGAAGTATTTGAAGAATTTGTTGTTATTGTAGTACTGCTTTTTCCTGTATTTTTATCATTTGATACAAATTCCTTTGAATTTTTTACTGCCTTTACAGAATTAAGATCTAATTTCAGATATACAGCCTGTGTACCACTTCCCGGACTGATCGCATTCATGATCGGAACAAACACCTGTAATGGTACATATCCGTCATTTTTTGCTTTTGATATCAATGGAAATGTTACCTGGTCTGGGTAATTGCTGCCATAAGAATCTCTGACCTTCTTTCCTTTTGTGTCTTTTTGATAAGAATCCACGGTTACATTTTTTAACGAACCTGTTGGTACCTTATATTGATCGATCTTATAAGTATTCGTAAAGTATTTGATCTTACTTAAATAGCCGTAACTTGAACTAATATTCAATCCTTTAAAATCAAGAGTTATATCATATTTTCCATTTTTGACTGTGAGTTTTATCTTGTGATTGATCGCTTCATTTGCCATGGACTCTGTCTTCTTGTCTGTCTTTAACATCTTGCCAGAAATACTGTAAATCCCATCTTCTAATTTCTTTATATTTAGCTTTGATTTCTTTGTTGTAGTTTTCTTAACTGAAGTTTTCTTTGTTGTGGTTGTTGTTTGTTTGTCTTGCTGTGTTGTAACAGATGACTCAATTTTCGTCTCGTCACTTACCTTCTTTAATGTACTCCAGTCAAATTGAAATCTTGCATATTGAAGACCGCTTCCTTTACTGATTGCTTCCATAACAGGTACATAAACCTGAACCCACATTTCTTCCTGCTGATAATTTACTGGAAAATTCATGTAATGTGGATACAGTTTCCCTTTTACCTTAGAATCTGTCCCTGTCTTAGGATCATTATAGCTGTCATATGTATTTTCAAAATATGATTCTATATTTATTGGGATCGGTGTTTCATTTTCTGGTGCCTCGATTTTTCCAGATGTTGTCTTCCAGTTTGGAAAATAAGACATCTGAGCAAGATATCCTGTAAAATTAAGCTTTCCTAATTTTGTGCTCAGAGCCTTGCATTCTGCTCTTACTGTATAAGTTCCATTTTTTACGATCATTTGTATTGGCTGAACAATCCCTGCATTTCCCATAGAAGCCTGATCTGATGAGGCACTTCTTAAGAAACTTTGCATAGTATAAGTTCCATCTTCTAATGTATTTTTTTCATCCGCTGCTGCCTTATGATCTACAAATGCAGCACCAGCCAGACAGCATAATATAACGGAAATGACACAGCTGATAAAACGAAAATATTGTGCTTTTTTCATGATTTTTTCTACTCTTTTATGGGGACTATAAAGCCCCTGTAGGTTTACAGCGGCTTTATCATTTGTTTCCTGTTACTTTTTAATTTTTACAGAAACTGCTTTTGAATATTTACTGTATGTTACTTTCTTTCCTGCTTTTTTAATTGCACGGACTTTGTAATAATATGTCTTTTTCTTTTTCAGTTTCTTGTTTTTAAATTTTGTTATCGAAGCTTTTGTGATCGTCTTAACTGCTTTGTATTTACCATTCTTCTTTGTCGCACGATATACAACATATCCTGTTGCACCTTTGACTTTCTTCCATGTTACTGTTGCCGTTTTTTTGGAAGAATTCTTAACTTTCAGACCTGTGACTGCTGCTAACTTCACAGTCGTTGTCGTCTGTGTTACAGCTGGCTTCTGGACTGTTGCAGCTGGCTTCTGAACTGTTGTTGATGGTTTTTGTTCCTCTTTCTTTGGTGCTTCTTCTGTTACATCTCCACTGCTAAAATCTTTATCATCCGCTGTTGTTTTAACGGCTGATGTAAAATCTAAGGAAAGATTCATTTTCTGAGTTCCCATTCCTGATGCAATGCTGTCCATAATTGGTATAAATACCTGCATTGGTGCGATTCCTGTTTCTACAGCTTCATCTGTCAATGGGAATGTTACAAGATCAGGATAATTGCTTCCAAATTCATCGGATACAATGTCACCATTCGTGTTTTTCTGAACCTGATCAACTGTAACGTCTTTTTCTGTTCCATTTTCAATGTACTGGATCTTATTTAAGTATCCATGGAATGTCTGTCCACCGAATGGAATATTCATTGCCTTTAAGTTTAATGTGACATAATATTTTCCATCTTTTACTGTTAACTTTACTTTATGTGCGATCGCATCATTTGCCATTGATAGATCTTTTCCATTTGTTTTTAACATCTTTGCATCTACCTTGTAGATTCCATCAGAAAGCACTTCTTTGTCTTTCTTTTCTTTTAATGTATCCCAATATAATGTGATCACAGCATCTGTATCAAATTTTCCATGATCAAATGTAATTCCGCCATGTTCACCACTTAAATTACTCATTGCTGGTACATACATTTTAAAGTTTGCTTTGTAAGTTAATTCTGGTTTATCACCTGTTAATGGCATATTTACAGTTGTTACACTCTCACCATCTTTTGTCTCTTCGGATCCTTCTTTTGTCAGATCTGATCCATTATAATACCCATTAAAAGCTAATACATCCATTGCTTCTTTTGTAACCACTGGATATGATAATGTCATCTTTCCATTTTTATCAACCTTTAATGTTGCTGTTACTTTATTCTCAGAATTTGCTGCAGACAAGCTATGTTCTACTGTACTTGTCATATTTTTCATCTGAATCTCATAAGTACCTTCTTCCACTGTTTCTGGTGCTGGTGCAAGAACTTCCTCTTTTAATGTTAATCCTAGAGATTCCATAACTGCATTTTTGATCGCGGAAGCACTTGTTGTTGCTCCAGATACTGTATCGACTTTGTCAAAGGAATTCTGATCTGTGATATCTAGACCTTGTATCTGGTCTTTGATTTTATTGATCGCTTTTGGAAGGTAGATATTTTCATTTTCTTCAGCATATTTTCCTTCGAAATTTTCTCCTTTAATCTGAAGATCTGTCACTTTTCCATCTTTGTATGTAACAGTTGTTTTAATATCGTATCCACCGAACTATGCAATATGAATCGTATTTTCTTTTGTTCCATCTGATACGTTTTCATTTCCCTTAAGACTTGCATAATCAACCTTTAAAAATGCATCTGTTCCCCTTCCAATCGGACTGATCGTCATATGAAGATAGATACCATCGGTTGTCTTTGCACTCTCTGGAATTGTAAATTTAATCTTTGTTGGATTACCAGCTTCATCTGTTTCCTCAACAGTCACATCTTTTGTTTCTGATTTTATATCATTTCCCTGATAAACTTTTAAATCCTTTGCTGCACCTGTCATTCCATAAATATTTAATGCTTTTAATTCAACTTCTAAACTTGCTGTTCCATCTTCTGCTACTTCTAATGTTGCATTTTCACCTACAGCCCCGGCCGCCATTGAATTCTGTTCAACATTATCTGCTTTTTTTAATGATACTGGCACCGTATAAGAACCTGCTGCTAAACTTATTTTGTTTGTTCCAAATACATTAGACACTGCTGCCTTTACAATTGCTGGGTGTGCTACATATATTGGTGTCGCTGTTCCAGCCATCGCAACAGCTAACAATAATGGCATGATTTTTTTCTTTACATGATATTTAGTTTTTCTCATAATTTCTCCTTATCTCATTTAAAGGCATTATTGGTTAGTTTCAATTAACTTACTTTTTTTTATCATGCATCAATATTCTCCGTCAACGAAAACAAGTTTTTCAAAATCGTTCATATCTGATATTTTAAATTTAAATTTTTTTAAAAAACACGTGTTTTTGCCATTTATCATAGAAACACATGGTGTTGCACGCCTGCAACACCATGTGTTTTATTGATAATTCTTCTCATTTATTTTTTGATAGATATGCTTTTCTTTGAGGAGAATGCACCATATACTTTCTTACCTTTAACTGTACGATAAGCACGAACTTTGTAGTAATATTTTTTATTTTTCTTTAACTTTGTATTTGTGTAACTTACTTTTTTATTACCTTTTACTACCTTAACAAGCTTATATTTTCCGTTTTTCTTTGTTGCTCGATAAACTTGATATCCATCTGCATTCTTTACTTTCTTCCATGTAATACGCACCTTACGTTTTTTCAGATTTTGCAGATTGATCTTTGACACTTTCTTAAGAATATCTTTCACTGTTGTCGTTGATAATTTTTGTGTCGTTGTTGTATCCGATGGCTTTTGTTCAGTTGTTGCACTTGATGGTTTCTGTTCGGCTGTTGTATTTGATGGTTTTTTATCATCGTTTTTAGATACTGCTAATTCGTTTGAATATACAGTAAAACGGTATTGTTTTGTTCCATTTAATGTCGCATTTAAGACTTTCTTTATTCTGTATGTTCCCAGATCTGATACACTAAAGTTCCCTTTTAATTCTTCTGCCTGATCAGTTTCTGTATCTTCTTTAACTGTCTCCCATGTACCATCTGCATTCTTTTTCTGAACTTCTGTAATAATATCCCAGTCATATTTTTCATCCATAACTTCTGCGATATTTTTATCTTTCCATCCGTTCTGCTCCAGCATATCTTTATAATCTTCAACTGTTTCTATTTCTCTGGCTTCGTCACTTGCTGTCTTATCAAACCAGAATGCAAGATCTAATACACTTAAATCCTGACTCCAACTAATCTTCTGACCGTTATCTTCCTTTAGTTCCAGATTCATCGCGTTCTTCTGTGGATAAAATTTATTGATCGCTGTGTCTGATTTTTTCATCACTGCCGGATCCACAACTTTGATATTATTTAACGTAAGATCAAGCTTGTGAAGTACTCCATCATAATCGTTTTCAAATGTTTCAGGAAATGCCTTTTCTGTAATATTGGAGATCTGATTATCATGGAAATCTACAGAATATAGTTTTTTATTCTTTGCAAATGTTCCATCTGGCACTTGAGCAATATAGTTCTTGTAGAAATTAACCTCCTCAAGATTTGACATCTTTGTAAAATCAATATTCGAAATGTCTTCTAATGCATTATTGAATGCACTGATCTTTCGTAATTTCTTTGTTGCTGCATTGATACAGTTTGGAAGTTTTACAAACTCGTTATTGGATAATTCAATAAAATCAATCGTATCTCCAGCATCATCTAAGAGATGATCTGGTAATGCATTTAATTCATTTCCTGAAATGGATAGCTGCTTTAGACTTGTATCTCCATCCAGTGCCCCCGCCTCTACAGACGTAATACTATTATTATCCAGTTCAAGATATACTAATTTATCCAATCCTGACAGTGTATCTTTCTTAATCTCCGTCAGATTATTTGCTCTTATATTGATCCAATTCAATTTTTTTGTATTTTTAAACGCATTTTCTGGAAGAGCTTTTATATGATTTGAATTCAAATCTACATACTCAAGATTTGTCATATTATCAAAAAATCCCTCTGGAATTTCTGTGATCTTATTTCCTGAAAGATCCAATTCTGTAATCTTATCTGATAAACCTTTTAACAGATCGATATTACTCAAATTCATGTTTGATAAATCCAGACTTCCTTCGTCTCCATCAAATACTGCTAATTCTTCCTGGGTAATTTCTCCATCATTGTTCGTATCAGCTCCTGCTTCGATCAATGCATCAACCAGGGTCTGGTTCGCATCTTTTTTATCATATCCTTTCCATCCTTTTTCCAAAGATGTGAATGTGATATCCGCTTTCATATATTTGTCATAGTTACCTTTATCAGATTCAGATCCCATAACGGATACTAAAGCTGCCGCTGTATGTATTTTGCTCAGATCTTTAATGCTCATTGTATATTCATATGCATCATAAGAACCATCACTATTTGCATCCCCATACGCTTCTTTTGTTGCTTGGGCAAACGTTCCATCTGTCTCTAATGTGAAGTCAAGTAAGTATTTCGCCATGGAGACATTTAACATGGATAATCTCATTTCTCCATCTTTTACTGTCAGTTTTGCTTTTCCTTCAAAATATCCACCTAAGGAAGAGGTTTCCTCGCTTCCTTGTTTTGTTGCTTTAAGTGTAACTGTATATACACCATCTTCTGTTGGATTTAATGTTGGATCTTCTTTTTTAAACGTATCAATTGCTTCCCTTAATGCAGCAACTGCCTGATCGATCTGATCCTGAGTTGCAGATTCATTATTATATACATCTTCTGCTGTTTTGATCGCTTCCTGGAATGCATTCCATTTTTCATCAGATGCCGATTCTTTCGTATATGCTTTTGCTGCTGTGATCATATTATTTAACGCATTTTTATCGATCACTGCATCTCCTGATCCCAAATCTTCCTGTGAAACGAAAGTTACTGTTTTTGCTGTTTTGTCGACATTCACAATGATCTTTTTATCTTTGTAACCATTTGCTGAAACAATGATTGTGTTTTCGCCATCTTTGATTGATCCCATATATACACAAAGTCCATTCAAATATGACATTGAATAATAATTATCTTTTTCTTCTTCATCATACTCTGGATATTCCTTGTCGTTCACTACAACTTTATTGATCTTACTGCAATAATCTGAAGAAGTAGATGCATATTTATCCATTTCGGTAAATTTAATATAATTTTCTGTTCCTGACCAGTTTTGTCCCCATTCTGCTTTTGTGATCGCAATTCCTGTTTTTAATCCAGTTTCTGTATCTGCTGCTTTTACCTGTACAATACCTGTTGGTAAGATTACTGTCTGTGGAACTGCCATTGCTACTGCCATTGCTAGTGCTAGTGAATATGTTAGTACTCTTTTTCTCATCGTTTTCTCCTTTGTAGATTATTTTTTGAACTTAATTTTTTTGATCGTTGAAAATTTTCCGTATACTTTTTTACCAGATACTACTTTATAAGCACGTACTTTGTAATAATATGTTTTTCCTTTTTTCAGTTTTTTGTTAACATAGGTTACTTTTCCAGCTTTTTTCAATGTTGTGATCTTCTTAAACGATTTATTCTTCTTCGTTGATCTGTAAACTTCATATCCTGATGCATTTTTCTGCTTTTTCCAGCTTATTTTCACAGATCTCTTTGAAGATTTTTTTATTTTAAGCTTTACAACCCTTGATGGTTTTGCTATTTGTGTTTCTTTCTTCTTTATTGTTGTTATTTGCGAAGTTGAAGTTGTTACTGTTGTTTTATCTTCCTTCTTGTCTTCTTTCTTATTTTCAATTGTTACTTCATTTGATTTTGCTTCAAATAAGAAATTTCTCATAGAACTCATGTAACCATAAACATCTTTTACAACTCGATAGGTTCCATCTTCTGTAAATTTGAAAGAACCATCCATTTCGTCTGCTTTTCCTTCATTGATCCTTTGATCGATCGTTACAAATCTTCCATTTGCGTCTTTCTTTTGAATTTTGGTTACGATATCCCACTGATATGACAGATCTTTTAATGTCTTTGTAAAGTCACCTTCTGCATATCCTTGTTCTTTCAGATATTCTTTATATTCATCAACTGACTGAAGTTCTTTTTTCTTTGCATCGTTTGTTTCTTCATACCAGAACATCAAATCCAAAGCACTTAACTGCTGTGACCATTTCATCTCTTGATCACCGCTTTTCTCTAGTCTTAATTCCATTGCAGACTTCTGTGGATAAAATTTATTATATGACTGGCTTTTATTGATCAGCTTTTTATCTATGATCTGCATGTTATTGAATTTAAGGTCCAGTTTTCTTAGACTAACTCCATTTGGAAGAATATCTGGTGATACAGAGGTCAAATCATTATCAAACAGATCCAGACCATCAAGTTTTGTATTTTTCGCAAATGCCTTTTCTGGAATCTGTGTTATCTCATTATGCATAAGGTTTAATTCCGTCAACTCCGGAAGTTTCGAGAAGTCAACTTTACTGATATCTTTCATTCCATTATCCCATGCATGCAATTCTGTTAATGAAGAACAATCCTCTACTGCTTTTGGGAGACTTTCCATATTATTTTCCTGTAAAAACAGCATTTTTAATGATCCCGCCAATGGTTTGAGACTTCCATCTTCTAATGTTGTGAGATTATTTCCATATAAACTCAGCTGTTCTATTTTTTTCATACCTTCAAAGGCATTCTTATCAACTTTTGAAATCTTATTGTTTTCGAGGCCTAAGATTGTCAGCTGATCTAGTCCTTTGAATGTTCCATCTTCTAATGTTGTAATCTCGTTTCCATCCAATGCGATCCAGTTAAGCTTTGTATTATTTTTGAAGAATCCTTTTGGGATAGACGTAAGTTTACTATTTTCCATATAGAAATTTTCTAATTGTGGCATCATCATCAACAGATCTGATGGAAGCTCAGTTATGTTATTATAAGAAAGATCAAGGGTTGTCACAGACTCCGGAAGGTACTTGAGCAATTCCAATCCTTCATTACTTAAATTGCAATTCTGTAATTCCATCTTGTCACCTTTGTATTGCTGAATTTCTTCTTTTGTGACAGTTCCATCATTATTCTTATCCAGTCCATAATCGATCAACGCCTGATTCAGTGCTTCTTTTCCTGTTGGTTTTTGATCTTGATCTTTGATGGCCTCAAAGCCTGTCCATCCTCTCTCGATCGACATATCTTCTATATCCGCTTTTGTATATTTTTCATAATTTCCTATATTGTCTCTGCTTCCTCCCATAGGTTCTGCCAATACTGCGATTTTTGTGATGTCTGACAATTTATTGATCTGAATCTTATACTCATACATATTATAAGTGTCCGCAGAATTTTTCTCTCCTACTGGAGTTTTTTCAGATGTTTTATAATTTCCTTCTGAATCTCCAAGTGTGATATCGTACATCATATCTGCATATGTTGTACTAAGGATCGTTACCCATGTCTTTCCATCCTGAACAGTGACTTTAATCTTTGGATCAATAAAGCCGCTTAGCATTGATTCCTCTGATGTTCCTTCTTTGTTGATCGTCATTGATAATGTATATGCTCCATTCTCCGTCGGATCTTCCAGGATCATCTTTGCCTTTGCTTTTTTTTGTGAATGAATTCCTTTTGCAGCAACATTTTGTAATGTTGCTGGATTACTTGTTGCCAGAAGGATTGCCGAAAATGCAACTGCCAACCCTCTATATAACTTCTTTCTTCTCATTTCTTTTCCTTCCTGTTATTTGGTTTTTAATGTTTTCTTTATACTCCAATTTCCATAAATCTTTTTGTGATCGTTTGTTTTATATGCTCTGATCTGAATATAATATCGTTTCTTTGATTTTAATTTTTTGATCGTTTTACTTGCCGTTTTGGCATTTACTTTGATCCGTTTCGCCTTTTTCATATTGGCTTTTGTTGCATATCGTATTTCATATCCTGATACTTTGGATTGTTTTTTCCATGTTAATCTGATCTGTTTTTTTCCTGCTTTTAGTTTTTTTACAACGACTCTTGGCACGGCTATTTTTGTGTTCGTTGTTGAAGTATTTTGAATCACTGTTGTTGTGTCTGGTGTTGTTGCATTTTGCATTGCTGTTGTTGTATTTTCAACATTGTTTTTTATATCAGGATCTGATTTCTTATCTTCTTCTACCGTGATCACAATCGCATCACTGATATCTCTGTTAAAGTTGTTTGTTCCTGTTGCCACTGCGTATACTCTTGCTGTTCCAGGTCCAAGAATCGTCACTTCTCCATCCTTGCTTACCTTTACAACATCATTTTCATTTGCAATAAATTCAACTTTCCCATCTCCTGGTGCTTCAACATATGCTTCTAACTTAAAGTTTTTGTCTGAAACATATTTCTTATATGAGGTAACTGGAACTTTGATCTTTTGATAACCTTTATCAATCTTGATCGTTACTTTTTCTTCTGTTTCTTTATACTCTTTTGTCTCGGATGCTTTGATCACGATATTACATTTTCCACGTCCAACGATCGTTACTTTTCCATCTTTGACCGTAGCAATTTTCTCATTTGTTGTTTCATACGTGAGATTTCCGTTTCCTCTTGTTATTTTTGCGTCAATTGTAAATGATTTTCCTGAATCATTCATTGTTTTATTTATTTGTGCCGGGGCTGAGATTGCCTGGTATTCTTTTCCGTCTTTAGATTCTGCTGCTTCATTTGTGTTATATTTTTCCAAATGTACATATCCATATCCAAATTCTGTATCTTTTCCAGGCTCCCCAAGGTCTACTGCATTATCTTTAAATGCCGCATATACATCCCTTTGGCTATAATCTGGATGTTTCATTTTGACATAAGCTGCTGCCGCTGCCATATGGGGTGTTGCCATAGAAGTTCCACTTATCGTGTTCGTTGTTTCTTCTCCATTGATCCATGCACTGTATATATTTCTTCCTGGTGCAACAAAATCAAGTAATTCCCCATTATTGGCAAAATCCGAACGAATCAGATTGCCTTTTGCATCAGGCTCAAACGATCCAACTGCGATCGTCCATGGACTACTTGCTGGATAACTTTTAGATGTATCCGTATATTCATTTCCTGACGCCGCACATACTGTTGTATTTGCTTTAAATGCCCTTGCAAACGCTTCATCCATTAGAGTTATCTGATCATTTTCAAATCCTGCCATTATTTCAAATCCAAGGCTCATATTAATAATATCTGCTTTATGTTCTACTGCATAATCCACCGCATTTGTGATCGTTGCATAGGATGCTGTACCAAGAGCACTAAATACTCGAATTGCCATGACTTGTACTTCTTCTGGTGTTGCCTGCGTAATGATCCCTGCGACATGACTTCCATGTCCTTGTTTTGTATCATTATATGCTGGCTTCGTTTTATCATCTTCATTTCCTTCATCCAACGCAAGATTTATACTGTTTTCTCGATCTAGCCTGTTCTTAAACCATTGATGATCCACATTAATTCCACTGTCGATCACGGCAACTTTGGCACTTTTATTTTTCCAACTGTCTTTTTCTTCCTTAAGTTGATCCATTCCCATTTTTTTAATTCCATCGTATGCCGCCACTTCATCTGATCCATTATCTTTTGCTGCTTCTTTTAGTGTGATTGGTATATCTTGAAATATTGTTGTTCCTGGAAGATCCTTTTTCAACTTCTCACATGCATTCTTTGCTTCTTCTGCAGTGTCATAAAACAAAATCTGATAATTTCCCACTGTGTAGTAGTACACACTGTTAGCACCATAAGTATTTTCAATCTCATCTTTTGTTTTTACGATCAATTTTTGTTTAATCGTTGCATTGACCTGAGATTGAGTTATTTTTCCTTTCATTCTGGCTGTATTATTATTTGCTTTTTCTCTCATAACTGCAGCCATCTGTTCTGGCGTATTTAATTGTTTTGCATTATTATTTGTCTGTGATGCTTTTATGTTTTTTCCAAATGGAATAATTGAAAATACCAAAATCGCGCAGATTAATAATGCTAAAAAACGATTTTTCATAAGTCTCTCTTTTCCTCCTCATATAATCAAGTGTTTTTTATTGAAAATTCAAGGTTTTCCAACCTTTCTTATCTCAGTGAATAAGCCACAGCTATGAGCATTTCGATGTATCAGGTACTGAAATAGCGGTTGAATGGTATACAAAATAAAACGTCTTTGATTTTCGCTTTACTGGCCTTGTGTATACCCTTCCCTCTATGGCAGCTAACCTCCTATATCCACCAGGATCATCTCTGTCTCCAGAGGTCCTAACTTCCTTCGTCCTGCCTGCCCATAACCAGGGGTGTCAGCTATGCTCCCTTACAGGGTCTTGCCCTATGGTGAAAATTCCTGCCCGACTACTGGCTCATTCTTTGTATTATTGATTACTGACTTGCTTCCTGTTTCAGCACTGTGATCAGTGGATATAAATGTCAACATTAAAATGTACATTTTTGATCATTTAAGAATGTACATTTTTGCTATTCTTCCTCTTGATCGGTATATTTTTTTAAGCGATAAGATTTTCCCGTGATGTTTACCACATGTGCATGATGTAACACTCGGTCAAGAATCGCATTTGCGATCACTGGATCAAAAAATACATCATCCCATGAAGTAAAGTTGATATTTGTGGTAATGATCGTACTTCTTTTTTCATATCGCTTGTCAATCAGTTGGAAAAACAGCTTTGCATCATCTTTTTCAATCGGAAGATAACCAAGCTCATCAATGATCAGCAACTTATATTTGAAAAAGTGTTTTAATCTTGCTTCTAGACGATTCTCCAGTTTTGCTTTTTTTAGCTGCATGATCAGATCATGGCATTTGATAAAATATGTACTGTAACGTTTTTTTGCTGCAGTTACTCCAATCGCAGTGGCAAGATGTGTCTTACCTACTCCGCTCGGACCTAAAAACACGATGTTTTCAGTATTTTCCAGAAATCTTAAAGTTGCAAAATCCTTGATCTCTTCCGGATTGACGGATGGCTGAAATTCAAAATCAAAGTCACTGATCCCTTTTTGATGAGGGAAAGCTCCGACTTTTACCATGGAACGGATCATGTTTGCTTCTTTAAAATCAATCTCATAATTCGTTAGTTTACAAAGACCTTCCGTAAATGATAATGGTGACGAAGTGATCAGATCGATCACTTCATCAAGATGAAGATCCATCTGATTCAGCTTCAGATACTCAAGGTTTTTCTTTAATTGTACATATGTGCTATTCATTTTTAAACATTGCTCCTATCTGTGTCAGGTTTTCTTTTGCAATCTTTTCAATATCCATTGTCTGCTCTTTGAACGTCTGTTTACTGATAGCAACATAATGATCGTGTGTATAATTGAGTTTTTTTGCACTGATCGGATGTATCACGATCAGTTCTGTGTTATAATACACATACAGATAATTATCATATACCTGTAATACCAGACGTTTTCCAAGATATTTTGGTGGTACGGAATATTGATTGGAACGATAAGTGATCATACAGGATGAATTCACTTTTACAGTTGTATGGGTCATCTGATAAGGCTTTCTTATCACATTGCGTGGAAGTGGTGATAAGTGAGCCTTTTCTTTTTGAAGATACATCACAGGGATCCTTCCGGTTCCTGGGTGTACCGCATGATTGATCCGTTCATTCAGTTTATGGACCAGTTGATTGAGCTCATGATAATCGAGAAGTCCGTTATAAGCATAGAGTTCATCGAGCAGTTTCATCGGAGCTTCTACTTTTGCTTTTGTCTGAGGCCGTGCAGCAATACAGGGGCGTACCTTAAATCCATAATCTGAAGCAAACTGGGCAAAGCGTGGATTCACTTTTCCTTTACTGTAAGCAGTCCGTGGCTGATCCATGACCGTCTTCATGTTATCTGTCAGAAGTTCTTCAGGGACTCCACCGAATGTTTCAAAGGCATCATCGATAAAGGAACATAAGATATCCTGTGTTTTCGATAATGATAATCTGTAAACACGAAACCGAGATGATGACAGCAGCAACACAAAGATGTTGATATCGATCCATTCACCGGATTTTAACAGAAACTTTATGGATTCTTTCCAGTCCAGCTGTGCCTGTTTCCCAAGAGGAGTTTCAAAACGCAGATGAGATTTCTTTTTGATATGTCGTTTCTGCCTTCGTTCAAAATAAGATTGGAATTCCGAATGCTGGCTGATGTATCTGCGGAAACTTGACTGGGCACAGGAAAGCCCGTGATTATCTTTTAAGAATTGCCATAAAACACGTTTATAATAGAAAATCTGCTGGTTTTCATCGGAAAGAAGATCTTTGATGATATCATAATAATCATCAATGCAAGATGAACGCCTGCGGGCTGTTGGTTTTTCATATCCTTTTAGATATTTATCAACCGTCCGTCGATCTTTTCCCAGCTCTCTGGCAATCTGACTTTTATTAATTTTCAATGTACTGTCCTCCAAAAAAGGTTTTAGTTTTACCAGATCCCTTAAAGAATTGATCTGAATGTCACTAGTAATCTTTGGTGTATATATCATAATAAATTCCTCCGTAGAGAATTTATTATAATGTGATTTTGTACATTTTTAAATGATCATTTCTGTACATTCTTATATTAGCATTTATAAGTGGACGTTATCTGTTACATTCTGCTTGATTCAGTGACTGTCCACATGACAGCCTCCATTATAGTTACTTGTCTTTCTTACGCAGCCTGTAGATAAACTGTCGGTCTCTTGATGTCACTGATCATCTTTTTCGGATCATAATCCACACCTTTAGTCAGCATCGCATAAAAGACTCGTATCAGCTTGGCTGCAATTGCCATAAGTGACTGCATTTTCTTCAATGGATTCAGCCTTCTGGTTGTGTAATAATTATGGAGCTCCCTGAACTCCGGATTCTTCGCCACAAGCGACATTGCAACCTCAAAAAGCAGGTATCTGAGTCTCTTTCGGCCTCGTCTGCTTATTGTTGTCTTTCCCTTGTGCTTTCCCGAACTATTTTCAACCAATGCCAATCCTGCAAGCTTCTGCAGTTCCTTCGGATTGTTAAAGCGGCTGATATCACCTACTTCTGCAAGGAACCCTGACACTGTCCTGATTCCCACTCCTTTGATTTCTAACAGCTTTTCAGCCATTGGAATCTCTTTTACCAGTTCTTCAATTAGAACCATAACTTCCTGTAGACGCATATTTTTGGATTCATAGTCCTCCAGAAGCATTCGGATTTCCATTCTTGCAGACACCGTACCTTCTTTGCTTCCAATGCTGTGCTCAGCAGCTTCTATCAGAGTCTTCGCCCTCGCCTTTCCAACTGCTCTTAACTTCGCATCTCGCCAGATCTGGTTCACTCCATCGATACCTAACGTCAAGATATCTTCAGGGAGTGGTGCTGCTTTAAGGATCAGCATTCCGCTCTTGGCATCCGGCTTTCCGTATACCGTCTTATATTCAGGAAAATATATATTGAACCAACGACTGATCCTGTTTTGAATTCTTGTAAGTTCCGCCTGTAACTGGAATCTTATGTTTGATGCTGTTCTAAGATCAGCGTAAACACCATCCGGCAGGTATGGGATCATGTAACGTCCCTCTCTCACTAATCCTGCTATAACTTTCGGATCCTTACGGTCATTTTTAGTTGGATTATTATCGTCGAGTTCTTTTGATTTTTTCACATGGTGAGGATTCACAAGAACCGGTTTCATTTCATTATCCTGTAGAAACTTTCCAAGATTGAACCAGTAGTGCCCAGTCGGTTCCATACCTGGAACCACCTTATCCTTCTTATGTCTATCTTTGAGATCCAGGATCCATTCCTTAAATGTCACAAATCCAGCCTCTGTGTTGCTAAACTTAAATGGTTTCTTCGAATACTCGATTCCTCTGTAATCAAAAGCTCTGGCATAGTGCGTTTCACTTCCAACATCGATTCCGAGTACCAAAGTTTTTTCTGTAATAGCTTCAATTTTTGCGTTCTGTGTGTTAGACTTCATTGTAGATACCTCTCTGTTCAATAAGATTTTTACTAACCTGCCAGTCAGTAGTCTTATTGTACTCTGAGGTATTTTCAATTTTCAACGTCTACGCTTTTTATTATACAGGAAGCTCCTATTCCTGTGTAATTTCCTGCAAAAACTCCCCCTACTCTGGGTTCTGCGGTGCGATGTGCCAGTCACTCCATAGGTTTCCGTCAATGGTAATGGAATCGGTCAGATTCATGGAAAGCATCCCAGCCGGTGTCCAGCAATCCAACAACCATGTATATGGCGTATAGCTTCCATCCGGATACCAAATTGGTGTAAAATGCGTTCTCCTCTCATAGGTACTGTAACCATTTTTCTTAAACTCATGGGTCATATCATAGCCGCCATTCATCCGTTCCAAAAGCCTCCAAAACCTCTCATACTGAAATTCCGGAAAATAAGTCACCGCATTCTGCGCAGATGTCACTGCAGAACTCTGATTGGTGCTGACATGAGTTGTTACCTTTTCCTGGAATCCATAACCGGATTTCATCGTCCTTCCCGTAGCGGTAGGGGACTTTTCATCGGTTGTAATTCTCATATCTGCAGTCAGGCTTGCGGAGTATCGGTCCAGGTCAAACTCCCACCAGCCATGGTCACACCAGTACCCGTCATCATCCTCATCCCCGCTGTGCCATACCCAGTATTCCCTCCACCATGGCCTCCACACACCCCAGGACGCAGAGGTTACTTCTGCATTGGAAGGAACCGAAGGTCTTGTAAACCCGTCATTCCGGTCATCTGCATTGGGATCTGGCGGTGGATTTTCATCCAGATCCACAACCTTGATGTGAAGAGTTCCTTTACTTGTTCCTCCTCCGCCCCGCACACGGACGGTCATCGTCATAGTCTGAGGCTGCTCCGGTGTTGTCCAGCAGATCCAAGCCAGCTGACTGTCGCCGGACGGATAATATACCTCTCCCACCTCGTAGCTTCTTCCTCCTACGGAAAATGTTACGGATACCGGATGATCCGGATCACTCTGTCCTCCGCTTACCTCTACTGCCGTAATCACTTCCGTGTTAGTCCTATACTCATAATCATAGGTCGTGATCTCCGGTTCCTCTGGTGGCACATCCCGAAACCGTACAATGCCAAGTCCCAGGGAACTTTTTATTTCACTGTTGGAACGGATTCCCGATGTAGGACCTCCCCAAGCCGGATATCCCAGATCCGGTGTTTCCAAAAACATAGAAAGTGGTAGATTCTGAAATGCCACTGTTGGAAGGACAGCACGAAGCCCACCACTTAACATCTCATCATAGAGCGCTGCCTCTGTTGCTGTAACTGCAATCAGGGTTCCTTGAAATTTAAGAAAACTGATCGGCTCCAATAAGAGCCTATACTCCCCTCCCACAAGTGTGTCAAAATCCATTCCAGTCAGTCCTGCAATGCTGCGCACCACCTGTTCATCTGTAAAATAACTTTTAATCTGCTCAATATTTGCCTGCCCCAGACTTTTCGAGCTGATGATTCTGGGTAGAGACTGTGCCGGATTTACATACTCATATGGATTGGTATCAATCATCAAAGCACTTCCTCTGGTATAAGACATTTTACTGACTTTCCCAAAGGAGTAGGCAATATTCGGATGCTTGTTTGTTAAGTCAATCGGTCTTGTTACCGGATCATGGCTCTCTGCCCGAATGACAGTAACCCGCACCCCTTCATTTCCCGGTGACCAGGAATTCTGACTGGTCCCCTGTCCCATACTTCCGCCGCCCCCATCAAGATTTCCGTCCCCTACTGCATAAACCTGGATGGAGAGTATCAAAGACAGTAAGATTGAGACTATGAAAAACACACATTTCTTCTGTTTCAAGTATCCTCCTTTCCAACCACAGGAAGCCTTGTTTCCTTCCCTGGTATCTGGGAAAAGAAAAAACACCACATTGATGTGGTGCTTCTTCTTTCTGTCTTAATCCATAATGCCAATCTTATTCCCGTTTTCATACATATCTTCTGCTGCAGTTCCAGAGCCTCCTCCTCCATGGTTTTCTACCCAGCCGAATCCTGGAACATAGATCTGGTTCCCGGAAGTATCTCCTGCCTGCGGCTGTTCCGGATCTGCTACCGGTTCGGACGGTTTTTCTACCGCTTCATGATCCACGGGAACCGGAGGGGTATCCTGCTTTGTACCATCTGGTTTTTTTGTTGGATCTGTCAGGATCTCCTTGCTTGGCGGTTCTGGTTTAGTTGGTTTTGGTTGGATACTCTGCGTTGTCTGATCAGTCTGTGGCGACCGGCTGTCCACCGCCTGAGTGTCTGTTTCCTGATTTTCTCCGATTCCTGGATGAATCACAAGGCTCTCTTCTTCTCTGGATACTACTTTACTTTCCTCTTCCTTCTTTTCAAAATCTCCAGGATCTACAATCAATTCTGTTTCCGTCTCCCCTGTTCCTGGCAGAACATCTTCACCGGACGGTTTCGGACCAAACTGCATTCCAATGGCAGCGATCAGGCCGATTCCTATGAGCACGCCGCCCAAAATTGCCAGATTCTTTTTCATCTTCTCTGTCAGTTTCATGATTCTGCTCCTCCTTTATCCTGTTTTCTGTTTTGTTATGCACAACATACTATACAATCCTCTCAAAGTCCAGGTCATTCCCTAGAACACCTCTGTATATCCAGCCTGTACCTTCAATGTGATCCACATGGATGGAAGAATCCGGCCGCCAAACCGAACTGGAACCTCCAGTCTAACAATGGCATCTGCCTCAAACCGCTGCGCATGGGCTGGATCCGATGGGGCCAGAGGTGCATTCCGAAGCGTCACTTGCAGGCTATCTATGGCAAACTCCATTGCAGTTCCAGTATCCGCATACTTTACATGCCTGCCACCAGACAATTGGGTCCCTATGGTTTCATCCAGATAATCATAAATGTCCCCTTCATTCAGATCTTCTTCCCAGCTTCCCTCTCCAAAGGGAACATAGCTGCCAGAATATCCCTCCCTGACTCCATGATACACACCTGCATAATTATCATTGACTGTGGAAATGACAGCATCCTCCACGGCTTCCCGCACACCTGCCGCAATGACTTGAAGCCGGAAATACTCACTAATCCCACACATCAGAATAATCAGCGAAAGAACAATCCCGATGGTCATGGGAAATGAGGAGGCTCGCCTGTCTCTCAGTATCTCTTTCATCCGTTTCCGCAATCCCTCCACCTCATTTCCAGTAAACTTCTGATTTTCCAGCTGCCTGTGCGCGAAGCGTAACCGGAAAAGAAGCAAACTCGCCAAACAGACCGATATTTGTATCCATCGTCAGGGTAACGGTAACCTCTTCATTTAACTGGATTCTTCCATGACTGGACCATAAAATGTCCGGATGAAGCCCTGTTTTTTCCGACAGCACAGCGGCACGGCGGCTTGTCTCTGCACCTACGCGCCCGCTTACCTCTGCTTCACGCACCAGTTCTGTAGCGAAGGTATCCAGCTGCTGTTTCTGAATAAAAACCGGAAGCACACGCATGGCAAGGGCAAGCACCATGACCGCACACAAAACCAGCACGATCACATCCACATATCCTTCGCCCCGTCTTTCTGACAGCGCTCTCCATAAACGATGACTCCTCATCCTCTCCTCCTTCCTGTCTAAAACATTCCTCCAAGGCTCTCCAATGCCACATAGCAGATAATCGCCAAATAAGTCAGCAGAAAACATACCAGCATGACAAAGGAAAAAACACGGATCTTAGGAGGGATTTTCTGTGCCTGTGCTTTTAATCTCTGCAGTTCGATCTGCTTAAAATCATGAGCCAGCATCTGAAAATACACTGTGCTGTCATCCCCTCGAAGGACACCAATCAATCCACGTACCACATCGGACAGCATGGGCGAGTTCAGTCTTGCCTCAAATCGTGTCAGCGCCGCTTCATAATTGGAGGAACGCATATCCGCCAGAAGAATATCTAACTCTCCAGTCAGCGCTGATCCCGCATTCCCCTTGAATCGCTCCAACATACCGATCACATTACGGCTTGCTTTCAGTTCCTGTTCCATAGTCGCCACCATTCTCGGAAGCTCCCCCTCTATCTCTTCCCGCTTTGCCTTTAAGGTTTCATCAGCTTTCTGATTTTCCTTAAAGTAAAGAAGTAAGGCCAGCACAACCACGACAGGAACCAGCAGCGGAAAAAGGAACATGCAGGGAATCGCCCCCAAAAGTACTGCGCCTGATTTTACCAGAGCATACGCCTGATACACTTCCGGGGTCATATTCATTCCACTGGCTTTTAACACATTCTGCATCCTGCTTCTCTTATATGCATCCATCCGGATGAAACCAGACAGTCGCACTGCTAGGATCATAAAATAAGTTTCCAATGTCTTTGCCGCTTTCCGCTCCTGTTTTACCGTACCCAGCATGGCCTTCGCCGCACCCATGGTAGGTAACTTTAGAACAGACGCAGTTAAAAAGAAAAGTCCCAGAGCTAAAAACAGCCCGAATAAAAATAACAAGCCTTCCATAGCTACCTCCTGTATTCAATGGGACGGGTCAGTTTCACTACAAAGCCAGCGGATATAAAAATAGCCGCCGCAGTGGCAGCCAGAATACACTGTCCCAGTACCGTATGCATCAGTACATCATACCAGTCCTGATTCAGCAGATACATAAGAGGAATATTGCCTACTACAAACACAACCATGATCATAAACTCTTTTCTTGGTTCTGCGATCATGTATTCCAGTTCTGCGTTCACATTCCGCATATCTGACAGCTTTGATACGATGGGCGGCAGTGTAGTCTTTAAGCTCCGGTCATGCTGGCAGTCACTGACCGCATCGCACCACTCCCGAAACACCTCATTATCAATCCTTCCCCGCAAAATCCGAAGGGCGGCCTGAACATCCGGATTTACCATTTTAATCTGGATGAGAAAATCCTGAAATACTCTGGACACTGGAGGATTTAAATATGCTATATTCTCCTCCACCGCCGTCACAATATCTTCTGTCCTCAGATATGCTGTGGTAATGACCGAAAGCGCCGTTTCCAGTTCTGCAGACACATCCCTTTTATAATGATTGGCAGTCAGTTTCACATACCAGAATGGTAGAAATAAAAAACCCACTGCCATCACCGGAGCAAGGAAAAAATTTCCCAACAAAATAGCAATGGATCCCCCAGCGCAAAACAGTGCCAGAGCAACTGCGCAGATGATGGAAAACCGGTTCCCCCTGCCCGTCATTTGAAGGATGTTCTGTGCTTCCTCCAGTTCCCTGCGCAAAATCCCTGATTTTTTTCTTCCTGATGATTCCCTGATGTCTTCCCGCAGACTTCGTTTTGGATTCAATAGAAATCCAAACAGGCTGTCCGTAAACTCCACTGGCTTCATTCCCAGCAGTAAAAATACACCCACGATCATTCCCGCACACGCCAATAGCTGAATCGCCGTCATTCATTCTCCTCCCCTCTATCCTTTTTTACATTCAAAAGTCCTGCCAGCGTTTCCTGCGGCATTCCATTCTCCATCAGCCGTCTTGCCAGACTGTCCGAGATTGGGTTGATTTGTCTATGGTGCCCCACAATTACAAACTTTCCATCCTCCACCCTGTTTTCCGTAATCTGATATTGAAACAGCGGACGGTATCGTCTGGTTCCATCTGCCAGAATCTCACACTCCATGATTTCCATTAAACGGCGTTCCTTGTTTTCCAGCTGTTTGCAGAAAGCGATGATCGGATAGGCTTCCGTTACAAATCCCATCAAAGTCTCATCACTCATATCCACAGCACGTTTACACAGGGAAACCATGCGGCGGTAAGTTGCCTCACAACTCATGGAATGGATGGTTGTCACAACCGCAACACCGGTTCTGGCAGCCTCCTGTGCCGCATTCGCTTCTGGTCCACGCATTTCTCCTACCACAATAATGTCCGGATTAAAGCGTAGCGCCATATCAAGGAGTGCAATCTGATCTACTCTCTGCCTCTCATTCTCGCTGTCACGGGTCAAGGTATGAATCACGGAATTGACTACCCTCCCATCCTTTCTGCGTACCAGCGCCAGCTCCCTTGAACCATTCTCAATACTGTAAATACGCTTACCGTCCGGAATTGTGGTCAGAAGCCAGCCTAACAGGGTGGTTTTTCCGGAGCTTGTGGCTCCCGCCACACACACAGAGATTCCATACCGGATGCACTCCGATAAAAAATCCAGCATCTGACTGGTTGCCGTTCCTCCCTTTATAAAGTCCTGTTTCTTCATGCTCTGGGGATTCACAATTCGGATCGAGGCTGCCACCCCGACATCCTCATCAACAAGAGGTGTCTTCAGTACAGCAATACGGATATTTTTACTTAAATGTCCCAGAACGCTTGGACTCGCATCATCCAGCACCATTCCAGACACATGCAACATACGCCGAATGACATTGATGGCATGTTCGGGGCTTTCAAAATGCTCTTTCAATTTTTCTGTCACTCCACCAGAATACTGGACCTCCACATCATCCCAGGCATTTACATCGATCTCCTCGATTCCTTCCCCGTAGATGTACTTTGTGAGAAAACCGAACTCTGCCATTTCTGAATAAATCGCATCAATCAGCTCATCCGTGGTTTTTCCCGGTACTTGTATACGGTTATCCTGAATATACTTCCCGGCAAATCGGCGGATCTGTGCTTTTATTTCTTCGTTTCCATCTCCGGTTACCAGATTACTGTATTCTTTGGAAAGATACGCCTGTATCTCCTGCAGCACGGACTGAAAGTCACGCCCTTCATCCTCCGATGCAAAAAACAGGTCATGGGTACGGAGAGAACGACCTCCCGTTTTTTGAGTACACAAAGGAGCCTCTATGTCCTCCTCTTCTGACCAGATATCCTCCTTTCCATGCATCTGTTCTTCACAAGCCTGTTCCGACAGGCTATCATTTTGGAAGTTTTCTTCTATCCCCTCCCCTCCATCCAAGCCATCCAAAGAAACCTCCGTTTCCATGATTTCCTCCGTAAGATGTCCAGAATCCTGTCGTGTTTCTTCCCGAACAGCTTCGGGAAAACCCGCAGAAAACGCGGCTTTGCTGCGTCTTTCCCCTAACATCCGAACACCTCCTTTGTGATTGCTTCCATGGTTTTTCTAAACCCCTTACTGTCCTTTAGCACCAGTTCTTTCAGAAGGTTTCCTTCCAGAACCTGTGCCTTTACTTCCTCGGAATGAGGGATCTGGAATGCCACATTGCCGAGCACCCGTTCAATGTGTTCGCTGGCCTCATTGGGATATACATTGCTGGCCACTTTATACTGCTTTTCTGCATCCCACTGACTGTCCTTAAGAAGCGGAAGCTGACTGGAAAGATAACTGATGGATTTCAGATCACAGTTTACCAGCCGCAGCACTGCATCCGCCTCCATCAAGGCAATGGCCGAAAGAATGTCATTGGCAATACAGCTTCCACAATCAACGATGATATAGGGAGCGATCTTTCTCAAACACTGCAGTAATTCCTCTGCCTGTGTCCGCTCGTAAGGTGGATATGTGTATTCATTTTCCCCCTTCCTCATTCCAAGGATCGTTAGATGGCGTATTTTTTTATGAGTAATACAGTTATGGCGTACCAACGATTCCGACACATGGGTTGCTGCCAGAACACTCCCCAGAGAATGCTCCTCTTCCAGGTCTCCAGGAGGACAGATACAGGGAAGCATCGGTGTATTCATATCACACAGAAGGAGAGCCACATCCTTCTTCTGCATGGCAAGACGCGCCGCCAGCTTCACTGCTGTCGTGGTTTTACCAGATCCAGGACTTCCCCAGACTGCCAGCATTTGATTCTCATTTTCCGGTTCCCAGTCAGGAGAGCTGTCCCCGGCTCCCCTGCTGAAAATACTGTTTTTCAGAAAATTCAAGGCTTACTCCACCTCGCTTTCCTCTGTTTCGCCCTGTTCGTACTCCTCCTGCTCCTCTGCTTTGGTTTCCTCTGGCTCCTTATCAGAGTGATCCGGCGCCTCGTTTTCTTCCGCTTCTCCTTCCATATCTTCTGGAGGATACAGTTCCGTTAATATCTGGTTTTGCGCTTCCAAAAACTGCCCTGCACTCTTTTCATCCCCACGATACACCAAAGACAAATGCAGTTTTCCATCTGCCTCCAGCTCTGCCAGAACCATTGACTGCTCTGGCGTTACCAGCAAGGTAACGGTTCCAGGCAGCTCACGATCCGCTCCATCTTCCAGTTCTTCTCCCGTATTTGCGTCATATCCGCTGTTTGCAGTCACAGCAATGACCTCCACATACTGAAGCTCCGCAGGAATTACCGTTTTTCCCTGTTTTCTATAATCTGGAGCTATAACTGACACAATATCGCCGCTCTTTAGCTTTCCAGACAATCCATTGGCAAATGCCTTAACCGTAACAGAGATTGCCTGCTTTTCTCCTGTCAGATGATAGAGATAGGCATTTTCTGCCGCCGGCTCTTCTGCAATCTTGGATGTTAGGATGTAATCTCCTGGCGCCAAATCTGCAGATGCAAATGCCCCAACCACAGTATCCGAATGTTTTACTACATCATCTGGCAGGTTATAACTGCCAACCTCTATGGTCTTTACCATGTCAGAAGTAATTTCTTCTCCCACTGAAATTGGTTTTACTACACGGACAATTTCCGTCTTTTCACTCATAGCCTTATTAAACAATGGTGTAACTGCAAAGCAGATGATCAAAGACAGCACGATGCAAAGCACACCAAGTACAGTCCTGTTTTTCAAAAATCGCATTTCATCTCCTCCAACTCTTTTCCTTATTTTGGTTCCTTTTTAACCAGTGTTCCACTGACTGCTGTCTACCTATTTTCTGTTGTGGTATATGATGGCCGCAATCATTGTAAGCGGCACTGCAACACAAACCATGATCCATAATTTCTTCTTCATATCATCCATCCTCCTAATCTCATACAATAAACGGCTGCCGCTCCTCCTGCCAGAAACGGTCCCACAGGAAATGCTTCTTTATCTCGTTTTCCCTTGAACCGATTCCACAGGCAGACCATACAACCATACATCACAAATCCTGTCAGTCCTAAACAGGAAGCAGTCAGACTTGCAGGAAGTCCCAGTACCAAGCCGGTTGCTCCTGCCAGCTTGATATCACCGCCGCCAATTCCACCTTCCCGCTTGCAAAATAATGCAACTATGAGGTATGGC
>ENA-ORTH01000023-ORTH01000023.1-human-gut-metagenome-genome-assembly--contig:-NODE-23-length-156878-cov-4.434401_pt1 | contig 156878 bp, 185 predicted proteins | sample MGYA00241914_ERZ509192 | MGnify/ENA primary metagenome ERZ509192 (study PRJEB26280, sample SAMEA2338826) | human gut metagenome | biome: human gut; feature: human-associated habitat; material: faeces...
CGATCTCATTGTTCTCTTTTCCACAGAATACACAAACTTTTTTTCTTCTGCGGCCTGGTCTTCTTCTCATCTGAGAATCCGGTTTGCTTGTTTTATCGTAAGCCATTGTTCTTACCTCCAATACTAATTAAATGGTAATTCCTCATCAATTCCATCCGGGATGTTCATAAATCCATCGCCCGCATCCATACTCGGTGTCTGCGGTGCCGGAGAAACCGGGCTTGCCTGATAACGGCTCTGATTTGCTTCACTCGCACTCTTGCTTTCCGCAAATTCCTGCTCTTCTACGACAACCTCTGTCGTATAGACCTTTACGCCATCTCTGTTTGTGTAGCTTCCTGTCTGGATACGTCCACTGATTGTGATACGCATTCCCTGGCGGAAATACTTCTCCGCAAACTCTGCTGTCTTTCCGAATGATACACAACTGATAAAGTCTGCCGTCTGCTCTCCATCGCGCTTAAACCGTCTGTCCACAGCCAGTGTGTAACGGGCGATCGCCAGTGGATTTTCTCCACCCTGTGAGTAGCGGACCTCAGGATCTCTTGTCAGGCGTCCCATTAAAATTACTTTATTCATAAATTTCCTCTTTTCTCTTTATGCTTCCTGTTTCACGCATAAATATCTGAGCACGTTGTCCATAATACGGATTCTCTGTTCGATCTCGCCCGGAGTCGTTGCATCAGATTCGAAGTGGATGAAATAGTAGTATCCTTCTTTCATCTTCTGAATTTCGTAAGCAAGTCTCTTCTTGCCCCATTCATCGATGTCAGTTACATTTCCGCCGAAACGAGTGATTAATGCTTTCACTTTCTCAATCACATCTGCTCTGGCATCGTCTTCGATTTTTGCATTGACAACAACAGCTAATTCATATTTGTTCATGTCGCTTGCACCTCCTTATGGTCTTTTGGCTCCCGGTCTTTCGTGCCGGGGACAAGGATAAATAATATATCACAATATGATACTATACCATTTCTTCCCTTGATTTTCAAGTCTTTTTGCGTATTTCTTTTGTATTTTTTTCCACAATTTTCCTGGCAATCATAATCTGATGTCCGCACCCCTGACATTTCAGTCGAAAGTCCGCTCCCACGCGCAGAATCTCCCACTCAAAACTCCCGCAAGGATGCTTTTTTTTCATTTTAATGACATCGCCCACCTCATATTTGCTCTGTGCCATCTTATTCCCTCTCTTCCGGTTCATTTACTTCCACCTGATATCCCTGTACAATCAGACGATTCTCATTGTTTGCCTTCGTACACGTCGACAGTGTGACAACCTTAGCGTCGGACGGGACCTCCACCCCCGTGTCATAAAAGGAATGTTCCCTCGAAAAGGCCAAAAATGCCTCGAACGCCTCGTCGCTTTCAAATTGTGTCTTATAAGCCTGCGATGTGTCCTCTACTTCTCCGACTGCAAAGATCTGATATTTCAGCTCTTTTCCATCCAGCGTATAAATATAAAAATAAGGGTAGAGATGGAAAAAGGATGCCTCCTGGTACTCTTCCAGCTTCCCAAACATGGATTTACTATTCATCCGATGCCCGTAAATAATACTGTTTTTGTCCGTCATCTCTTTATGGTTTCCTACATTCAGAAAGATCGCCCCGTATGTATTCGGATATCCAGAAATCGTCTTATCCAGATATTCCTGATTGTCTTTCCCCTGTGCGACCGGATAACTGATGATTGACGGCTCATCAAATCGGATCCATGCGACAATGTCCGGATTGACCTTCCAAAGTTCCTCGAAGTCTACCAGATATCTCCCGCCTCCATCTGCGGAATCATCTTCAGTACTTAGTCCGATATCCCTGAGTTTCTTGTATTCCTGCTCCCCCTTATGATAGCCGTAAAAAATCCGAAACAGTTGGAGCCCGGAAAAACAAAACACAACGGCCGCCACAATCAAAATGATGGCGGAAAGAATCCCGCCTCTTTTCTTCGTTTTTCTGTTTTGATCCGTTCTGTCTCTTTTTCTGTACTCTCCCATCCGTCTTCCCCTTGTTCACCGGTAGTCTCCTGACCTTATTTTCACACTTCCCCATTCCCTAGTATAACTGATTTTTCCAAGTAGAAAAAGAGGATGTTTGGAAAATTGTACTTTTCCTTCACATCCTCCTGATCACTCTGACTCTTCCGGTACCGGATTCTAGTATGGAATTTCCAGATAAATATCTTTTCCTTCTTTGATAGAAATCACAAGCCTTCCTGCTCTTGCAGCCACCTGTGCTCCCTGCCCCTGCATTTCAACCGGTTTAGCCGCGTCCAGTATTTCCTCTTGCGTCTCTTCCAGCTCCTGTACCTCCTCTTCTCCTTCCACTACCGCATCAATTACATCGACAGTAATCGGGGTCAGAGAGTCGCAGGTCTTTGTTAGTTTGGCACCAAGGATCTGATGGATCTGAAGACATCCGTCCAGATTCAAAAGCCCACTGTCCACCAGCTCGTCAAAGATACTTGGGTCCTCCAGGTTCTCCGGTCCTATCGTAATTCCTGCCTCCGCTCTACAGCACAGAACTGCCGGATCATGTGCATGTTGTTTTGCGGTTTCTGCTGTAATAGACATATTCCTTCCTCCTTCAAATCTTCTTCTTTCATATTAGCCCCCTAAAAGGGGCTTTTCCAATTCATTCTTTTTATATATTAAATCTTTTTATCCAAAATGTCGATACCCCTGTCTGTCATTTCCGCCTTATTTATTCAAAAACATTTCCCCATCTTTTAAGAGTACGGAAACTGATACCGCATCTTCTCCGGTTTTTGCCTGCTGCCAGCTAACATCCTTTCTGTATCAGAACATCAAATACCGAATTTATGGAAAATTTATATACAGTTTATTGATTCCTGAAGAAAATGCTGTAAAATAATATTCAAAGTATATTATGACAGGTTGTGTAGAGAAGATGAAAGATAAGTTTTTGCGCTTTATGTATGGCCGCTATGGGGTTGATCAGTTTTCCAAATGCCTGGTGGTGTTGGGGATTCTCTTTTTACTGCTGTCCGGTTTTACCCGGAATGGTGGTATTTTTTATCTGCTTTCCCTTGCCATCTTAGTTTATTCGTATTTTCGGATGTTTTCACGGAACCACTCGAAGCGCTACGCTGAGAATCAGCTCTATTTAAAGTATACGGCCGGAATCCGGAAAAAGATTTCTGCCATCCGTTACGGTTTCAGCCAGCGAAAGCACTATCATATTTACAAGTGCCCGTCCTGCGGTCAGAAGATCCGTATTCCACGTGGGAAGGGAAAGATTGAGATTCGTTGTCCTAAGTGCAATGCACATTTTATTAAGAAAAGCTGAGAAAGGAGACCATGATCATGTTGGATTATATGGTTCTGTATCAAAGTGAAACAGGAAACACAAAGAAGCTCGCCACTTCTATCTTTGCAGCTCTCCCTGGCATGGCAAAGGATTTGCGTGGTATTGATGAGCTTTCCTCCCTGCCGGAGGCTTCCACTTATTTTATTGGTTTTTGTGTTCACCGGGGTACATGCAGTCTGGAAATCGGCAATCTGCTTTCTACTATTTCTGGTAGGAATGTGGCGCTCTTTGGCACCTGCGGCGCCGGTAATACGGACAACTACTATAAGAACATCGAAAACAGTGCACGTATCTGGCTGGAAGATGACAATGCGTACCTTGGAGGTTTCTTCTGTCAGGGTAAGATGCCTTTGCAAATCCGCCAGAAATACGAATCCATGCTTAATGGAGATGAGGAGCATGACCGGCATCTAAAGCTCCAGCTTTTAAATTTCGACGAGGCGATGATTCATCCTACAAAGGAAGATCTGGAACACGCCACGACATTTGCAAAAAACTGCCTCAGCCGTCTGTAAGATGGCTGAGGCTTTCTTTCTTACAAAATCATCAAATCTTTCGGGAAGTGCGTCAGTGTTTCTGCACCGTTTTCTGTAATCAATACTGTATCTTCGATACGTACTCCTCCCCATCCAGGGATATAGATTCCCGGTTCCATCGTGATCACACAACCAGGCTGCATGATCTTTGTACCATAGTTGCCAAGGAACGGCTCTTCGTGAAGATCAAGACCCACTCCGTGACCGATTCCTGAATAATAATATTCTTCATATTTGCTTATCACTTTCCGAATTTCTTCATCCGGCTTGGCGGCATGAATTCCAGGCCCCATATTTTGAAGACCAATTTCCTGGCCTTGCTTCACCATTCCATAAATTTCTTTCTGCTTGTCTGACGCATGACCTACAACAAATGTACGGGTTGTATCTGAAATATACCCGTTGTATTTTGCGCCGTAATCTACGAGCACAAAATCTCCTTCTTCTACTTTCTTATCTCCTGGTTTGCCGTGGAGCAGCGACGTCTTTGTACCTGAAATCAATATGGTCTCAAACCCAATATCCTGAGCGCCGTGCATTTTCATACTAAATTCCAGCCTTGCGCACAGCTCTCTTTCCGTCACCCCTGGTTTGATGTAAGGAACCAGCTCTTCCAGCGCCTTATCCGCAATCTCACATGCAATTCTGGTGTTCGCCACTTCCTCTTCGGATTTCGCATAGCGAAGCTCCTCTACAATATTTCTTGTCCCGGTCATTTCAATCTGACAAGCTGACAGGAGTCTGTGAATTTCTACATACTTATCGTATGTTGTGAAACATTCTTCAAATCCAAGTTTTTTGATTCCCGCTTTCATGCAGATACTTTCAAGCGCTTTAGGAATACTCCTATCATAATTGTGCCAGTTGACAACCTCAAAACCCGGACAGTACTGCTCCGCCAGCTCTGTGAAACGACTGTCTGTAATCAGATAATTCCCCTGAGGGCAGATAACAACATATGCAAGTTCATCTGGATAGCCACTGATATATTTGACATTTGCCTCTTTTGTAATATAAATCCCATCCAGTCCCTGACCTTTTAAAATCCCCAATACTTTCTCTATGTTATCCATCACGAAACTCCTTTCTTCTATTGTCTTTCATGTTGTGCCAGCTTCTCCAGCTTTCTGTTAAGAGCAAACAAAAGCAGACCAATCACCAACAGACATCCCGGAATAATGATAAACACCTGCAACATTCCCAGTTTACCGATCACTACTTCTACATAGCCTGACAATTTATTGGCAACAAACATACTAGCAAACCAAACGCCCATCAACAGCGAAGCGTACTTTGCAGGTGCAAGCTTATTTACCATTCCGTATCCGACCGGTGCGAAACACATCTCTCCGATACTCTGGAAAGTGATAAATGCGATAATAAAAAGTACACTTGCCTTTGCTCCTTCCCCTGGAATCTCTCCTGTTTTCATAACTGCCGCGATCATAAACACAAATGCTACCGCAAGAAACGCAAACCCAAGACTCATTTTTTGAGAAATGTTCAGATCCCCATGCCGGGTTTTTGAAAGTTTCACCCAGATCGCCGCTGCAATCGGTCCTAAAATGACGCAGAGCAGCCCATTGTAGGAGTCGATCCATGCCGTAGGAATCTGGAAATTCCCGATTCTAAGATCAATAAAATTCTGCATATAAAGTGCAATCGACATCGATGCCTGATTGTACGCAATCCAGAAAAAAATCGTAAAAAACGCAAGGATCAGAATAACACACATTCTTCTTTTTTCTGTTGTTGTCAGCGGTACTTTGGCAAGCTCTTTTTTCTCTTTCAGATTTTCCTTAGCCGTAGCAGACACGGCCATATTTTTCAAAAAGAATTTCTGGCCGATGGCAAAGAATGCAGCTCCAAACCAGATGACAATCGCTGTTGTCAGAAAAACCGCACGGTATCCATATTCCAGAATTTCCCCTCCGTCTTTGACAGCAAACCACTGATTTGCTATCAAACCACACAGAAAAGGCCCAAGCAGCACTCCCACATTTGTAAACATATATGTCATGGAAAAGGCTCCGTCTTTCCTTGGGTCATCATTTTCAAACAGGCTTCCTACCAACGTCTGAGACGTACTTTTATACAGCCCACTCCCAATAACACAAAGAACAATCATAAGCTGAATTTCTTGTTTGCTGTGTGACATAAACGCCAGAAAATATCCGCATCCAGATATGATCATCCCGATGATCACGCACAATTTAGGACCCAAAAAGCGGTCACTGATCCATCCCCCGACAATCGGTGACAAATAAGAAAACGCCATAAAGGACGCCAGAAGGGAGGTAGCCTCCCCATTACTAAGCCCCAGACCTCCTTTTGTCGTAGATTCCGCAATAAAAAGCAGAAGTACCAGTTTCATTCCATAGTAAGAAAAATTAGTAAAAGAAAACACAGATCCGCAAAAATACATTGCTTTCGGATATTTTTTTGCGACCACCTCTGACGTACCATTCATATCCATTTACCTCTCTTTTGTAGTTTTTATAAAAATCGGCTTCTATTCCCAATTCATTCCGATTCCCGCTTCTACAGCCCGGTCATAAATTGCCTTTGCTGCCATCAGATCCTGAGCAGCTACACCAACCGTTTCAAAGACGATGATCTCTTCATCACTTTCTCTTCCCGGAATCTGCCCTTTGATTAACTGCCCCAGATCTCCTGTAAAATCTTCTTTCGTGATCGTTCCATCCGCAAGTGGAATCAGAATATCTCCTGACTCTGAAAGTACAGCTTCTTCTGAGTCAAAGTAAATTTTGGATGCCCGAGTCAAGATTGCCGGATCCATCTCCTGCATATGCGGCTGGTATGCTCCCACACAACTCACTGTTGCTCCTTCTTTTACTTTGGATGCATCAAAGACCGGCCTGGAAGATGGAGTTACCGTCACAAGAAGGTCCGCTCCCTCTACCGCCTCATCCGAGGACACCGCAGCGACGATCTTCGCCCCATATTCCTCAAGTTCTTCCTGCATGGTCGCCGCAAATGCCTGTGCACGCTCTGGATTCATGTCAAACACCCGGACTTCCTCCAGTTTTCTTACTGTCAGCATTGCCTCCAACTGGGCTGCCGCCTGTCCGCCTGTACCAATCAATGCCCCAATACGACAGTCTTTCTTCGCCAGCAGGTCAAAAGCTGCTCCCGTAGCTGCTCCTGTCCGAATCTGGGTCACATAGGTTCCATCCAGTACTGCCTTTACAATCCCATTCTTCCCGTCGATCAGAAATACCTGGGCCGGGGATGTCGGAAGCCCCTGGTCAATATTGTGTGGGAAAATATCGACGACTTTTAAAGACGCTGTGTCCATTTCCTCCACATAAGCCGGCATAAAAAGAAAACTGCCTTCATGTTTCGGAGCTTGAATATTCGTGCGGATCGGTGCGTCGCACTTTCCCTCCACGACAAGACGGAACGCCTCTTTGTCTGCTTCCACAGCATCTTTCATGGTAAATACTTTTTTAATATCTGCTTTTGATAATAATAACATGTCCAATCCTCCTGCCTTTTTCTATCGTTTGAATCGCGCGTCCAGTCCCCAAGGCTGCATCGCGCCCCCCTCTTCTGCCGGTCTGCACATCTTCGCATAAATATTCAGACATCCTTTTTCCTCTTTGAGCGGCGGACATACCCAATCTGCCTTTCTTCTGGTAAGCTCCTCTTCTGACACAAGCAGATTCACTTCCCCATTCGGAATGTCGATTACAATCTCATCCCCATTTTCAACAAGCGCAATAGTTCCGCCGTCGTACGCTTCAGGAGATACATGGCCGATAATAGCTCCGTAATTGAATCCGGAGAATCGAGCGTCTGTAATCAGTCCCACACTTTTGTGAAGACCCAGTCCGATCAGAGCGTCAATACTCAGCATCAACTCCTTCATACCCGGGGCACCTTTACATCCCTCATACCGAATCACAATAATATCTCCCGGTACAATATCTCCTGCCTGAATTGCTTCAAAGGCCGGACGGTCTCCTTCAAAGACCTTCGCCTTCCCTTTCAGGTATTTTACCTCTTCGTAGACAGCCGTCGGTCGGACGATGGCTCCATTCGGCGACAGATTGCCCCTCAGAATCTTAAGACCCGGCTCATGGAAAAGTGGACGTTCCAGAGAATGAATGACCTCATTTTCCTTTGGTGTTACTTTGGACAGCAGCTCTTTCCATGTGCAGCCGTACATACTAGGCACATCGATAAACAGCTTGCTCTCCAGCATTTTCATCACGTTCATCACGCCTCCTGCGTAATGGAAATCTACCACAGTATACGGGCCACTTGGCACTACGGCGTTGATGCAGTAAATTTCGTCGGCATATCGTTCAAAATCCTCCAGCGTCAGTTTTATTCCCAGTTCATATCCATAAGAAAGAAGGTGAAGTACCGCATTTGTGGATCCTGCCACTGCCATATCAAACATGATAGCATTGAGCAGGACTTCTTTTGTAATCAAATCTGACGGCTTTCTCCCTTCTTTTACAAGTTTCACCGCATATTTTCCAGCCTCTCGCGCTCTTCTGAGCTTCGCATTGTCAGAAGCCGGAATCGTGGACGTTCCAGGAAGGACAAGATTCAGCACTTCTCCGAGCATCTGCATCGTGTTTGCCGTTCCCATAGACGGGCAGGCGCCAAAGGATGGACAGACATTGTCTTCCATATCCATCAACTCTTCTTCGGTCGCCCCGGAAAAGCGGGCGGAATCCAGATCCGCTTCCACTACAGTCTTGCCGCAGTACTGCCCTGGCTGCATCGAGCCTCCCGTTACTACCATAGATGGAATGTCCAGGCGCATTGCCGCAAGGTAACAGCCTGCAATAATATTGTCACAGGACGCAATCATCACGAGCCCATCAAAATTGTGGACACGGGTGACAAATTCCACCGACATCGCCACAATGTCTCTTCCAACCTGTTCATATTTTAATTCTTCCGCTCCGTTTGCGATATTTCCACATGTTGCGGGAATCCCAAACTCTACCGGCACACCGCCTGCTGCCCAGATTCCTTCCTTTACTGCTTCTGCAATCTGCCGAAGATGAGCTGATCCCGGTGATCCTGACATATACGAATTTGGAACCCCAATGTGTGGTTTCTTACGGATATCGTCATCCGAATATCCGGCCGCCTTCATCATAACTCTGCGGTGCGCCGCCTCGGCGCCGTTCCAGTACTCTGTTCCCATAATTTCCTCCTGATCTGTTCTTGTTTCTTCTCAATCACTTGACAATTCTTTGTCCTTTACAGATAATAATAAAAGAAAAGCACTGAATTCTGCATTAATAATTTTTAATGATATTATTCAGATTTTCTTATAGATAATAAAATAATATAGTATATAGATTTTATTTTAGTTTTTTTAATGATTATCATTAGATTTATTGAATGAAAGGCACCTATATGAATAAGTATAAAACGATTTTGAGCGTCTGCGAGACCCACAGCCTCTCCCGAACCGCCGCACTTTTAAACTACACGCAGTCTGCCGTAAGCCAGACCATTAAAAACTTTGAGAAGGAACTAGGTCTGGAGATTTTTATCCGTTCTAAAAACGGAATGGAGCTTAAGTCGGATATGACCTGGATTTTGGAATCCCTGCGGGCAATCTGCGACGCGGAAAATGAGATTGAGCGCACTGCCGCTTCCCTCGTCAATCTGGACAGCGGTCTGATCCGCATCGGTACGATCCAGAGTATCTCCTACCACTGGCTTCCGGGTATCCTCAAAGATTTTTCCACGGAATATCCCAACATCCGCTTTCAGCTCACCATTGGAGGATTTGGCGAACTGAAAGAAAAGCTCCAGGCGAACGAGCTGGATTGCATCTTCGTATCCGAGTTTTCCGTGCCGGGTCTTCCGTTCGTACCACTGGGAAGCGACGAGCTCATGCTCGTAACACCTCTGTCCCACCCCCTTTCAAACCATCTGCTTGTATCTCTTTCTGACGTTAACCATCAGGATTTTATTCTCACCGCAGACGGACTGGAATACGAAACCGGAAAAATCTTTGAACTAAACCAGATTGCCCCTCACATCCGCTATCAGATTAACGAGGACTTTACGGCTCTTAAAATGGTGGAACAGGGCTTTGGCATCACCATTCTGCCAAAGCTCCTCCTCCATAACGCCCCGTTTGAAGTGTGTATCCGCTCTTTTACCGAACATTATACCCGGACTCTGGGGATTGCCCTCCCATCCGGAGTCACTCCTTCCAAAGCAGTCCTCCAGTTCCGGGCTTTCGCGAAACGATGGTGCGAAGAAAATTTAGGGCGCCGATCCGACTGATCCTGACGGTATTGAAATCTGTTTTGTTTCAAATCATCAGAAGTGCCCGAAAATACATTCCAAAATTGTAAGTAACGGCAAATACCCCCGTCAAGCTCGTCTTTTCCCCTCACCCACATTCTCAAAAAGACGGCAGGATTCTTCCCGCCGTCTTTTCACAACCTTTTCTATCGAATCTGTTCTACTACCTCTTTACAGAGCTCCTCGATCTTGTCGAAGCGTTTCTCCTCAATCAGATTTTCTCTCACCATCCAGCTTCCTCCACAGGCAATGACCTGAGGGCATGTAAGATAGTCTTTGATATTATCTGCATTGATTCCTCCTGTCGGCATAAACCGGAGCTGGATGTACGGTCCGGACAGCGCTTTGATCGCCTTAACGCCACCGTTGACTTCCGCCGGAAAGAATTTTACCACAGACAGGCCAAGCTCCAGAGCCTGCTCGATCTCGCTGGCCGTCGCTACGCCCGGATACACTGGGATTCCTTTTTCCTGGCAGTAGCGTACGATCTTCGGATTCAGCCCGGGACTTACAATAAATTCCGCACCCGCCTCGATCGCCGCATCCACCTGCCCGGTTTTCAGGACTGTCCCTGCTCCCACGAGCATTTCCGGATAAGCCTCACTCATCAGGCGAATGGATTGTGCCGCCGCATCTGTCCGAAAAGTCACTTCCGCACACGGAATCCCACCTCTTACGAGCGCTCCGGCAAGTCCTTTTGCGTCCTCCGCCCTTTCTATCTTCACCACCGGAACAATCCGGATCTCTTCCAATCTTTCATCTATGATACTCATTCTTTGATTCCTCCTTCTACCAGTGAGCTCCTGTTGCGCTTTCATTTGCCGTATCATCTCTGTAGCTGATAATCAGGCAGACAGCATCCAGAACAATATGGAGACTCTGGTCAAAAAGGGAACTCAGAAGCTGAATCGACCCTCTGCTCTCTCCGGTATCCCCTTTTACAGTTCCTGGAATTATAAGCACTTGATCCGCATATCCGGCAAGCGGGGACTCTTTTTTACTCGTCACCGCAATGACGACACCTTTTTTTTCTTTTGCTTTTCTGGCCGCATCTATAACGCTGATACTCTTTCCTGAACCGGACACCCCGACGAGAAGATCGCCCTCCCTTAAAGCCGGAGTGATCGTCTCACCAACCACATATACTGTATATCCAAGGTGCATCAGTCTCATGGCAAATCCCTTGGCACTAAAACCGGAGCGCCCCTCGCCGGCCACAAAGATCCTTCTGTCTTTTCGGATCAAATTCACCACCCGGTCAATCTCTTCTTTTTCTACCTTGGAAACTACACATTCAATCTCGCCCATGATTGTCCGTAATACATCCATCCTCTTTCCTCCGTTTCTATCCACGAACCGCCTCCGCAAACCGGGCGGCCATTTCATGTTTGTTCTCTGATTTTGTGATTGCGCTTCCCACGATACCAATCTCGATCCCGCATGATTTTAACACCGGAACCATTCCAAATGTCACTCCTCCTGCCACCGCAATCTTCTTGGCTCCGGAAAGCTCCTTCACACTGCTTTTTACCAGCTCGACAAGCCCTTCTCCCTGCTTGTCCGAAGGAAGATGAATACAGAAAATTGCCTCCGGGAACACTTCACAGAGGGCCCTGATCCGATCTGCCGGAACTTCCAGCAAATCAATCATATATTCCTTTCCAAGTTCCCCTGCTACACCGGCGCAGGCACGAATCGTCGTTATCGAGGAAAATCCCATGACAGTTGGAATATCTCCACCTGCCTCGTAGCTCTTCCGGAATTCATAAGCTCCCTCGTCGCAGGTCTTAATATCCGCAAGAAAGCACTGATCCGGAAACCGCTTCTTAAATCTGGCAACGCTGTTCTCAAGACCATAGTCTTTGATCAGAGAAGTACCCACCTCGATGATGTCCGCCAATCCCCGCATCTCCTCTATCATAGCCTCCGCTGTTTTAAGGTTTACCCTGTCGATCGCCACCTGAAGTCTCATTCTGCTCACCTCTATCTCTCATTCTGATGTGTTTCGATGTATGTCCGCAGCTCTTCCCGGGTCGGAAGTCCTTCATTGTCACTCTCCACAGAAACCTGGATGGATCCGATTGCGTTGGCTCTCTCGATCATCTGTTCAGTGGAGAGTCCTTCCAGATAACTGCTGATGACACCGACCGCGAAACCATCCCCAGCACCTACGGTGTCGATGACTTTGTCCACTTTAAAGCCCGGATATGACCTCTTCTGATCTTCCATCTCCACATAGGCGCCTTCGGCTCCGGCCTTTACGATCACCGCCTTTGCACCAAGTCTCCGGTAGAATGAGGCTATCTCTTTCGGATCTTCGCTTCCCATAAGTACTTTTCCTTCTCCTGTTCCCGGAAGGACAATATCTGCCCGGGAAGCCAGGTCATTGATCGTACGGATCATCACGCTTTTGCTCTCCCAGAGAGTCGGCCGCAAATTCGGGTCAAACGTGACGATCATTCCGTTCTCTCTGGCACGTTCGATCATCCGGTACGTTGCGTTGCGGCAACTCTGGGAGAGGGCCGGCGGAATTCCGGTAAGATGGAGTACCTTCGCTCCTTCAAAATCTACTTTCTCCGCATCCTCCTCATTCAAATAGGAAGCCGCGCTGTTTTTCCTATAATAAAAGACTTCCGGATCGCCCTCGAACACTTTGTTTTTCAACTGATATCCGGTAAAATGCTGATTATCCTTTGTAATCTGAGTCTCTATTCCTTCTGTTTTCAACTTTTCCTCAATGTAAACGCCAAACGGGTCCGTACCCAGTTTCGTTACATAGGACACGCTGTGGCCCAAACGTTTCAGACCGATCGCTACATTGACCTCCGCTCCCGCAAGGAGTCTTGTAAACTCTTCTACTTCATGGAGCCTTCCCGGTGTCTTTGCTACAAACATTGCCATCGGTTCTCCAAATAAAATCACTTCTGACATGAACCTCTTCCTTTCCTGTCTAGGTCGTCTGACGGACGACAAGCTCCGGACGGATAATCAGAGACGCTTTCTCCGACTTTCCTGTCATCAGATTTTCCAGAAGCTGAACAGAAAGCTCGCTTAAAAGCTCTCCCTTATTATTGATTGTCGTCAAAGGCGGATTGCTGATCCTGGAATACTCGGAGTTATTGCACCCGATCACCGCAATATCCTCCGGGATCCGGTATCCCATATTCTGGAGGGTGTTCATCGCATAAATAGCCGTCAAATCCTCGGTAAAAATTGCCGCATCGTACCGTCTGGCATCCCCGACAATCTGCTTGGCAGCCTGTTCACCGCCTTCTACTCCATACCCGGTATACAAAATCCGCTCTTTTGCGTCATCATACCCAAACTGTTTCATTTTCATCAAAAATCCGTTCTGCTTGCGAACTGCCGCATCTTTCTGCGTGTCCATCACAAAACTGATGTTTCGGTGGCCCCGGTCATACAGATGCTGAACCGCAAGCTGGACTCCATACCCCTCGTCCACAAGAATGGACTGGACACTCGGAAGTTTCAGCTCCCCGTTAGCCATAACAATGGGCGTCTCCGGCAGAAGCTGGGAAAGCTCGTCAGGATCGCAGAGCTCATTGAACTCAGATCCGACAAGAATTACTCCTTCTACCTGGTTTCTGGAAAGCATCCGAAGATATTTCATACATTCTTCCTTCTTAGCTCCTGTATTACAGACCAGCACCATGTAGCCAAGCCCGGTCAGCTTCTGCTCCATAATGAACGTCGTCATAGCATAGTGCGGATGACGGACATCCACAGTTACGATGGCTACGTTTTTCATAGTTCCGCTGACAAGTCCCCTTGCAATGGCGCTTGGCTGATACTTGTTCCGCTTTAAAACTTCCTGTATTCTGGCCTTTGTTTTCGCACTGACGTAACCTTTATCATTCAGGACTCTGGATACCGTTGAGATGGAAACGCCGGCCTCTTTTGCAATATCATATATATTCATTTCCTGCTATCTCCTGACATTTTTCTACCTTTTAGTATACGTTTCCCCGGCTTTCATTGTCAATCGACAGCTTCGGTTTTAGCTTTCTACAAGCACTTTTACCACTATTTTTTTCACCTTACAAGGCGCGTCCCCGATGCATCTCGGTTTATGTCCGTCCTCCGGCGAGACAATGGCGAAGTCGCCTTTCCTCAGGTGAATCCAGCCCGGATTCTCCGGCTCCTTATAAAACTCCAGATCCCGTGTCTCATCATAACCGGTGTCCTCCTCCAGTTCAGAAAGAGGGATATATCCGAAGAATTCTTCCCCCTCTGCCACATACTGGATATCGTAGTATTTCCGGTGAGTCTCGAACCGGCAGTCTTTCGGATCTTTCGTCGTGTACTCCTGGATTTCAGCGAAAATCCGGTCTCCGTCGATCGCAACCTTTCCCGGCTCCATCCCCGTGAAATCCGTTGTCCTCAGAAATGTAAGCGCCTGCTCGATTTTCTCTTCCGTGTAATTGTATTTATTTCCGATCTTCACGCTTGTTGTCAGCATCGTTTTCCTCCTTTTGGGAGGCGGCCTCCATGATTTCTTCATAAAGCGCCTCCGCAGCTTCCTTGCTGTAACAGTACATCAGGACCACATCAAAAACGTACGGGGAAAAGGGAAGCCCTTGTATCTCGCCTGCAAAAGCCATGGCTGCCATCTCACTTAAAGCAATAATCCTTGATTTGTTGGAAAATGGTCTCCGCCAAAGCTCAATCTTTTCAGTCTGGGTGAAAATCGTATTCCGCTTTTTGTGCTCCACCACATGAAACAACTCATGCGAGAGCAGGACTGAAAAGATATCCACGTCCGCAAACAGCTCTTCCATACCTTCGCTTCGTATCAAATCATCAGCCTTTTTTATACAGTCCATAAAAATGATGATCTTTCCTGTTTCCTCGTACTGGGCAAAAGTCACATGACCGCCACCGTTTGGAATGTCCGGTGTTTCCACCCGGATTCCCATATCACGGGTAATTTCCAGCACCGTCTTTTGTGGATTGGCTGTCTTTAAAAGTACTCCTTCCTCTCGTCCGCACTTCATAGCAAGCTTTGTATAACTGGCTTTCTGCTCTTTGGAAAGTTTCCGCTTCAGGGGCTCGTGGAAGAAAGCGTAGTGCCCCCACGCCTCGTCCCCAAGTCCCATCAATTGTTCTGTCATTTCCCGTATTGTCCGCCGCATGTCGTCCTTCTTTCTCAGATTATAATGAACTCTTTGCTCCAACCACAATGATATCCATATTCGGATCCAGTGCCTGCATTTCCACATCAATGAGCATCAGAATCTGCTCCAGCTCAGTGCTGCCTCCAAAATCCATAACTCTTGCTCCCGCACAGATGTAGTAATCCGGACGCAGAATGGAGTCTGCCTTGTAGACTGCCAGCTCCTCCCACATCTTGGATACAGCGCTCCGGTAGCTTGCTGCCTTAGTCTGTACTGATACACCATCCGTTCTCTGTACCTTGATGAAACCTTTTTTGTCCAGAATCCTCACTGGTCTCTTGCCTTTTTCTTCTGCCTGGAACACCCAGAAATTCGGAACCTGGCAGGCAAGTTCAATTTCGTTTTCTTCTTTTCGCAGGTTCAAAGCCGCAAGTCTTCTTGCTTCCTCATAAGTACATTCTTTCATCAGGTCTGCTGTCTTCACTTCAGTTGACCCAAGAGCGATCGCCGTCAGCTTGGACGTCTGCTGGTCAATCTCAATATGTACTTCCACGGTATCCGGAGCGGCCCCACTTTCGACCGCCTTGTCAATCGCTTCCTGTTTGATATTACGGATATCTTCTGCTGTAGGATTCGGAACGACACGTTCTACCACGTCTCGCACCATAGCCAGTGCAACGCCTATAGAGGAGATAACCTCTGCGTTTTCCGGCACACTGTAATTGATCTTCATCTTATCCGCACAGAAACCGATCAGGGACGTCGCCCCGCCTCCTACTCCCACGAGGGAAATCTGGTCTTTTTCTAGTTTGTATTTTTCCGCAAGTTCCATGATGACCGGAGAGATTTTCTCATACGCTCTCGTGAGAATCTGCTTCGCCACTTCCTCCACTGTCACGCCCAGGTAATCCGCAACCGGCTGCATCGCTTTTCTTGCCGCATTAGCATTTCCGTAGGAAAAATGCTCCGGCTTTACCAACCCCAAAACATTCGCCGCACAGGAGTTAGTGATGGTAATGCGCTTGCCACTCTTCAATTTAATTGCAACATAGTCCGCCGGATCTCCTTTCTTTGGGGAGAAAAGTTCCAACTGTGGTTCCACGATTTCTTCTTCCGGTGTAAAGACTGCATAGTCAAGTCCGGCAATATGTGCGGAACGGGGTCCCACATCAGATACGCCGCTCTTGGAGAGGCGTATCATACTTCCTCCTGCCACACCAAGTACACGAACATCCAGGGAAGTAATGTATGTCCGGTGTCCGCCAACGACAGAGTAATCGATGGCAGGGCGGCCATCCTTAATCACACCGATATTGGTCGTCGTTCCACCAACCTCAAAGTACACACCATTGGAGGCTCGCAGGTACATGAGAGATCCCATAACAGATGCTGCCGGTCCGGAAAGCATGGTCAGTACGGGACGTTTCTTCATCTCGTTGATCTCCATAACACCACCATCACCACGCATGATCATCAGTGGCACTTCCACGCCTGCCGCACGGACACTTGCCTCGGTAGAATTCGCTGTGTTAAGCATCTTCGGGAGGATGCTGGCATTGATCGCCGCCGTTCTTGTCCGTCTCGTGAGTCCGTAGAGCTTGGTGATATCAGACGCCATGCTGGTCTCCATTCCCATTTCTTTTTTCGTCACTTCGTAAACCGCTTTCTCACTGCTCATATCATCTACGCCGAACGCCTCGGACGCTACGATAACTTCCGCGCCTTCTCGCTTCATATCTTCCGCCGCTTTTTTGATGGAATCATGGTTTAAGTCTTGTTCCTTTATGAAACGGCTTGTAATCTCAATTTTCCTTCCGGATCCAAGATCAATGTCTTTGAGTTTTGTCTGAGCTTTTGCCAGGAATCCTTCCAAACCGCCTCTTGCGGATGCTACAATTCCGACTTTTGCCACATCTCCTTCGATAAGGGCGTTGGTTGCCTGTGTCGTACTGTGAGCGACGAACACTACATCCTTCGGATCAATATTATTTTCTTTCAGACAGTTTTCAAATGCCTGCACAACTCCGGCCGCCACACCCTTTTCATCATCGTGCGTCGTCTTGACAGAGGACTTTCCGATGATCTGCTGGGTAGCATTGTCGATTGCCACTGCTTTTGTATGTGTACCACCGACGTCAATTCCCATTCTGACTTTTCTTCTTTCCATATTTGTGATTCCTCCATCCATGATCCTAACCGAACATCAAGTAAACCATTGCCTGAAGGATGATGCAGATCATCCATCCGGATACTGCACTGAGCTTCAGGAAATCCTTTGTAGCAACCTTCGTGTAGTTTACACCCCATACGATCCAAGACTGTGTAATACAGCAGGATACATTCATAACCGTACTAGGTATGATAATCAGCGGCGCAAGGTATGCTGTGGAAAATCCGATTCCTTTCAGAATACCAAGTGTTGCCGCGCCGCATCCGAATAAGGTGAGCGGCCCACGAAACATTCCGATCGGAGCCAGAACCGCAAATACAATACTGATGACCAGCGTATTGTTCGGGATAATTCCTCCAAGCAAAGCGTTGAAATACGGGACACAGAGTTCTGCCGCCTTGTTAAAGATCGGAAGTACGAGCAGAAATCCTACCAGCGGAGCGGTATCTACCACGCCGTCGAAGAAATCTTTATTAATCATCCGGCAGGTCTGCCCCCAATTCTTGATCTTCTTGCAGGTAACGAGTGCGTAAAGACTTCCGATAATAAATCCAAGGATAATCGGAACTTTGAACACAATCAAAAGCACAACCGGGATAATCGGGGAAATCAAAGAGATTCCCGGAGCGTTATCCCCTCTTCTGTTCTTCTTTACCGGAACGGTTGCCGCCCAGGTATGTACTTTTTTCTGCCTGGATAGTACCAATACCATCACGATAATAAATGCCACCTGAATGAGAAGTGCATAGATCCCCCAGGATGTATGCTGTTCATAAGAATAGAGTGTCTTTCCATTTTCATCAAGGAAGAATGCAGAGTACTGTCCGTATAGTACCGGGTTGACAAACATTCCGGCGCCGACGCTCATCATAAACGCACAGGTTGCAAGTACCTTCGGGATTCCAAGGGACATGAAAATGGGAAGTACAATAACTCCGATTGCTACGACTGCTCCTGCCCCGAATATAGATGAGAAGCATGCGGTTGTCACGACACAAAGCAGAATACAGGTCAGTGCCGGTTTGTCTCCGCCAAGCTCTGTCGTTGTACGAATCAGGGTAGAAGCGATTCCCGTGTTCATCAGGACACGTCCGAACCATGCGCCAAAGATGACGTTTACAAGTGTCGCTCCCCATCCTTCCGGACCACTCTGAAACGTCTTTTCCAGTGCCTCAATCCAGGTAATACTTACCGCATCTTTATTAGCCGTAATGAAATCCGGGTTGGTAGCGAATGTATTTCCGATCATTGGGAGTACTGTCCAGATGACGCCCATCACGAAAATGCCTAGCATTAGATTTCCTCCGCGTACTGCATAAACAACCAGTCCGAAGAAGGAAACCAATAACAAAATTCCAATTACATATTCCATAAATGCCTCCTGTTATTCTTTTGTTTTCTTTTCCTATCCGTTCTCTCTTTCTAAAAGCGCTTTCATATTTTCGATTATATCGTTTATACAAATAAAGTCAATATTATCACTCGTTTTCTCAGCATTTTGTCATTTTACATAATTTAATTATTAATTTTTTGTAAAAATTTTTGAACTTCTTTTTCCAAAGATGTGAAAGCGCTTTCATATTTATTGTTCAAAATAACCGAAGGCAAAGAAAATCACGGGACGGTCAAGGCCGTCCCGCGATTTTCTTCCTGTCAGTTTACTTTTGCTCAGATTCTAAATTTAAGTATTTTTACTAAAAGATACCAGCCCTGCGGTATACTTCCTCGATAAATGCTTTCTTCTCCTTCACTGCCACGAGCACGTCATCACCAGATGAAGTGTGGACGTAGATCCGGTCAAAAGACATTGCGAGAGAAGAAAGCGGATTATGCGTCTCTTCCAAAAGCTCAATGTTACTATAGCGGATCCGCTTTTTGATAAGACCAAATACAATCAGAAGTTCCTGCTCTCCAAGAAGAATATAGTTCCTGAAACACATCGGCACCATCAGAAGATCCACTATAACAAGTACCATCAGTACAATGATGATCTCTATCATACTTTCCTTTCCCTGATTTAAACTTGAAAAAACGGCCCAGAGCATCATGACATTGACAAAAATGACCAATGCCCGCGCCCACAGATCCACTTTCCCCTGGAATTTCATGTCCGGAATTCCATGAGTGTCGTCCTCCCGTACCGGTCTTTTTTTCTCCTTTGCGTACCCTGTTCTGTTCCGAAATTCTTCCATCCTTTTAGCATCATGCTTCTGGCTGATTACAATCACCGCCATCAAAACCGCCACCAACACAAAGGCTACTGCAATAAAATATTTTCCCAGCTTTCCAAACCCGATTGTACCGACGGTAATCCATCCGAAAATAACCGCGATCACAGGTCCGGTGAGGACAATACAGTTCCGATTTATCATCACCGGTAATCCTGTCTTGATCGTAGACTTTACCGCCTGATGAAGCGCCACCTGGTCTATGAGCATCACGACCACTTGGACAAGAAACGGTCCCAAAATACTCGTTTTCCCTCCCCATGCATCCGGCTGTCCAAACAGCCCATAGTGGGTCGGGACGATGTCCGGGATCCGGCTCCACATGGCTGCCAGATAGACGCCCACCCCGATGGTAATAACCCACATGACAAGCGATGCCACAATCTCTATTTTTCTGTAATGTCTGAATGTCGTCATAATGGATCCCTCCTTTTATTTGATATAGAATCCGACACAGTTCATCTCTGTATCAAAAGAAATCGTAAACTGTGCCTTACCCTCCTCGAATTTTGCTATGACAATAGCAAGCGCGTATTCGGTTCCCGTATCCTTGTCTTTCTGACTGCTGACATTGGTGCCGTTAATCTTTTCAAACTCTCCCAGCGGCTCGATAGTTCCCTCGATCCCGGCAGTAATCTGCTCCTCTGTGACCTGCGCCTTTAACAGATCGCTTAATAAACCGTACGCCTCGCTGATTTTACCGGTACACGAAAGGGTCGCGATCTTTTCCGCCTGCTTTTCCACCTGGTTTTCGTCAAATTTGTCGGAAAGTCTGGATGTGCATCCAACGGCCAGAAATGCCGTCAAAACGAACACCAGAACGATTCCCAAAATCGGTTTGATTGTTCTCATACTTCTTCCCTTCTTTCTACTATTGGTATGGTAATACTCGTCTGATAACCTTCCTGGATACGGCTGACCTGCATTGTCCCGCCATAGGCTTCCACCACATGACGGACATTAACGAGCCCCAGTCCTGCATGGCCTTTTCTCGTCTTCGGCTTTGCCGGACAGGAGTTCCTCAGACAGATCACAAGGAATTCCCTTGCCTTCTCCACCTTGAGGAAAAGATACCGCTCATCTTTTGTATCAGCGATCGCCTCTCTTGCATTATCCAGCAAGTTGGTAAAAATCGTCGTCACGTCAATATCCTTCAGAAACGAAAGATCCGCCGTCCCGATCTCAATGTGGAGTCTTGCTCCCTTCATCTCCTGCATATTCAGCTTCTCATTGAGAATCAGGTTCAGCATCCGGTGATCTGTATATGTGACCCTCTCCAGGCTTCTCAGCATCCCGCCAATATCCTGGCAGTAAGCGTCCGCCGCTTCCAGATCTCCTGAATGGTACAGCTCTCCTATCATCTGGATGTGATTTTTCACATCGTGAATGACTTTGCGGGATGCCTGGTACTTTTCCTCCAGCTCCTGATATTGGTGCATCATCATCTGACGTTGCTGCTCATAGAGCTTCAAGCCTAAATTTTTCTTCTGCTGCTCCATCATGTAGCCAAACAGATAGGTCACCAGCAGATGCAGTAGAACAATCCCAAAAGCGATCACAGCAATGCTGCTGTATCCATAGATGAGCATCAGAGTGTCCCCTCCAAGATAGAGCCCGAAAAGAAGTCCCAGCATCAGGAACGGAAACACGAGAAAAATCATCGTCTGCCCCTTTGTCAGGAGCACCTGGTCCTTTCCCCGGAAAACCTTTACAAAGTATCGTGAGATTAGAATGTACTCTGCAGCCAGAATCAGATAAATCGCTGAACGCCATAGAAAATACCATTCTCCGACTTTCATCGCTACAGCGGAACCAAATCCGAACCACAGAAGCTGTAAAAGCAGTGTAAAGATCAGATAACTCCCGAAGACCGCCATGGCGAACAGCAGCGTCTCCACAATCCCCGTCCTGCTCCGCTGATAGGCTCCCACAGACAAAATGATTAAAATTACCATTCCTGTCCCCGCGTAAAGGAGCGCATGTTCCTGCCAAAGCGAGAGTACCGAGCTTAAAAACAGAAGAAGCACTGTAAGTGCCCTAAACATCCCCGGGATTTCATCCGCCCTGTGGTTTCGTTTCAGGAAATACCACGCCGCATAGCTGTAACCTGTACAGTAAGCCGCTCCTGACAGACCGAGGATCGCCCGTTCCAACATTGTATATCCAATTTCCATTTCCTTTCCCTCACATTCGTCCCGCCAGAAAGAGACCCAACTCCTCCCGGAAGCTCTTCCCTTTTTTCTGGGACAGTGGAACAATGCTTCCGTCCATCAGTGTGATATCATAACCCCGTATCCCCCGGACCTGATCCAGATTGACCACAAAGCTCTTGTGTGGCATCGCAAAGCCGTAAGGGCGCATCTTTTCCAGACATTCGCTGATTTTCTCCTGTTGTTCATAGACTCCCTCCCGTGTATGCACCTGAAGCATCCGGGAAGTATATTCAAAATAGTAAATATCCTCCACCGCAATCCGGATCCGCCCTGCCTTTGTGAACAGTTCTGCCATGGGACGCTCACTTTCCTTTTCCATATATTCCCTTGCCTCCTTGAGCTGCCGCTTGATGTCCGGCTCCTTGACCGGCTTTAAGAGATAGCCAAACGCATGGACACCGAAAGCATATCCGGCGAAACCACCGTAATTTGTAATATAGATGATTTTCACCTTTTTATCACTCTTCCTGAGCGCCTTGGCTGTCTCGATCCCGTCAAGTCCCGGCATATCAATATCCAGAAACAGAATATCAAACGCCTTTCCGGAATTAAGAAGCGCTCTTCCATCGGAAAACACCTCTACTTCATACCTGTTTTCATCGCCATGCAGAATCATTTCTTTGATCTTCTCACTGACCAGTTTCTGATCGTCACAAACCGCGATTTGGATCATCCTCCCCCCTCCTTTCCCCTTGTGCGTTCATTATAAGTCTCCTGTTTTCTATCTTCAAGACCCCTGTCACAAAAGAAAGAAAATCCCACACAAGAGACAGTTTCCTTTGCATTTCAAGGGCAGCATGGCAAAGCGCGAACCCAGAGGATACCTTTTCCTTTGGATTCGCGCTTTGTTGTTCGGCAAGAAAAGATTACTTCTGCTTTCCCATGCCTTTCCATATCTTTCTTTCCATATAGGTAAGCCAAATCTCCCACAAGAGATAATAGAAGATCGTAAAGACCACCGCCGCTATCGTATAGCGCAGGATATCATCCGGCTGATAAGACCGGTTCTCAAAGGTCAACAGCGCAAACACAGCTTCAACAACCACTCCGGCTGCTGCCGAAATCCAAAACGGCTTGTGTATCTGGCGGTGCCTAAGTCTTTTTCTCTCCTTCTCTTTCATACCAAGTCGAAGAAGGAAGAGATCCTGTTCCCGTATGGCAGCCGCCTCACTCTCAGTCTTAGAGTAAATCTGGAAAAGACCGAAGACAAAGAGCAGCGCTGCCGCTACTGCCTGAATTGCCATATCTCCCACATTGAACTCCCTGACAGTCGTTATCATCTGATCCTTTGGATAGAGATTTCCGACCCGCTCATCAAACAAGCGATCGATAGGGTGATCCTCTTCCAAAAAGGACAGTGCCAATACCACATCGTCGTACTGCTCCTTTGGCACATCCCAAAGAATCAGATTCGTCGGTCCGTCTGTCAGATTGTCCTCGTGTTCCATCAGATATTGCTCCCAAGCCAGTTCTCCCTTCTCCCGAAGGATTGGCAGATTCTCCTCGTTTTTCTCCCTGATCTTTGTATATCCGCGCTCAAATTCCTCATCAGAAAATACAACCAGATGCTCCTGCTCTCCTTCTCCCAGCATCCCTATGAGAAGATCCCGCTCTCGCCCGGTCTCCTTATGTCCTTGGAAAAGCTCGTGCTTGCGGTCGACACTGTAATAGAAGAGAGGCTGTCCGAACCGGAGATAGTTTCCCGTTCTGGATCCGCTGTAATCCAGGCTCCGGGAAGGCATGGAAACATTCTGCTGGTAAACCGTGTAAATCTCTCCGTCTTTTAAGTCCAGGTCCTTAGACTTCTCTCCGAGCGCTTCTTTCAGCGACCGGTATGTATCCTCTGTGATCCCTATATAGGCCCCCTGTTCCGTATTTACTGACCGTTCATCCTGTTGCAAACTGCTGTTCCCACTGATGGAGCTGACTCTAACCATCGGATAAATCTGGACGTCGACATCATATGTATCCATGACCGCCTTCACCCGATCCATATCCTGATCGTATACCATACTCACAATATCGTACGGGAGCTGATCTGACGCCTGAGGCGTAATCACCGCCCCGATCAGAGGAACGCCCTCAAAAGAAAGCACGCATATATGTACGACCAGCATAACATAGATGCTCCAGCGATTCTTTTTGAACCGGTATCTCCACTCCTTCTTCCAAAGGATATTCCTAAGAAGCTTATCTTGATTTCCTGCAGCTTTTTTTACACTCCGAACCATACATCCGGTCAGAATCATAAACAAACCGATCGCCGCAAAAATATATCCAGCAATCCGGCCGTCCATGAATGTCATCGTATAGCATTTTTCCCCCAGTTCAAACACCCAAAGCCCAAAGATAATCCGCCTCCAAACAGCATTCGGAATCGTCTCTGCCTCTTTTTCCTCATAAAGCACCGTTGAATTTCCCATCCGAAGAATATTCTCCTGATTGAGCATCGTTGCAAACACCAGAATCAGCAAAAATCCGATTCCGCCCCATCCAAGTACTTCGATTGAGAAAAACGGCGGAAGCGCGATCCGGTCCTTTAATACATGCCGGATCAAAGTATACACAAGCCCTCCCGAACACAGACCGGTAACAGCCGAAAGAATCATACTGACGCCAAATTCCACCGCAAAGAGCAGATAGATGGTCCGGGTCCGAATCCCCAGAACCAAAAATGTCCGGTACTCCCGGTTACGCACTTTTGTATAGTTGGAAATCAGATTGTACATGAGAAGAACGCACAGAAAAATAATCATTACCGTGGCGCCCTGGAAAATCCCCTGGAGTCTTAAAAGCCACCGCGGAATCCCAGGTATCTGTGGTATCGCTCCTGCAGTGAGAAAGACTCCGAAAGAAACAATCAGAAAGATCGCCGTCAGGGCCCCGCCCACAATCAGAAGAATCCCATCGCTCATGCTCTCCCGGAAGTTCTCCCAGATAAGAATGGTGAGCTCTTTCGGATAACGTCCCGGGAAGTACAACGCTTTCTTTCTGCGAAGCTTTGCCTCCCTCTCCTGTCTCTTGACTTCGTGGTAAGCCGCAAGCTGTTCATACCACTCGTCCAGAAAGCGGAATCCCACATATTCAAAAAGGCTGGCGATGGAGACAAAAAGCAAAGGTACCAGTTGTTTTTGTTCCTCGTTCAATGGTGAATTGTTATTGACGCTCTCATAGACATTTGCCACAAGTATACAAACATTCAGGCTAAGAAACACCATCGCCCTGGAGGCCAGATCCAATATGTGAATCTTTTTTCCAAATACCATCAGAATCAGCCGAAGCAGATAGAGTACCCCCGCCAGAGTTACCGTAATATGACAGAGCGCCAGTGTAGGTCCTGCCGGTGACAGGATCCAGAAATCCATAAACGACTCTGCCCGGAACACCTGGATCCAGGCTCCGATCACAGAATACCGCTCCTCCCCTACCGGAAGGCGCCATATACCAAATATCAGTATTACCACCGCAAGTGACAATACGGCTCTCCAGATTTTTGCCGCCCGTTTCATCTTCTTTCCTCTCTTTCCCCTATATCTGCTCCAGTAGCGTTTCTAAAATGCCGCAAGCAGTTTTTCCAGATTTTCTTCTTTTGTAGCCCATGAAGTACAGATCCTGATCACCATATGGTTTTCGTCGTAACGCATCTCATGGTTGAACAAAAATTGCTGTTCCAACTCCTGTAATTTCTGATCTTCCACTATCACAAATTGCTGGTTTGTAATACTATCGATGTAAAAGTGGTAACCCTTTTCCAGAAGTCCCTTTTTGAGCTTCATGGCAAGCCGGTCCGCATGGCGTCCCATCTCCATGTACAAATCATTCTCGAACATTGCCTGGAACTGAAGTCCGAGGAGACGGCCTTTCGCAAGCATACCGCCCTTTTGCTTCATCAGATAGCGAAAATCCTCCTTCATGGCGGGATGGTTAATGACCACACATTCTCCAAAAAGTGCCCCTACCTTGGTGCCCCCAATATAGAAAGCATCCGTCAACACCGCCAGATCGTGAAGAGTCACATCCGTCCCATCCGCCGCAAGTCCGTAAGCAAGTCTCGCCCCGTCCAGGAAAAGATACAATCCACATGCATCGCAGACATTCCGCAGATCCATAAGCTCCTGCTTCGTGTATAACGTACCAAGCTCCGTCGGATGGGAAATGTATACAAGCTTTGGCTGCACCATATGCTCGCGCGCCCCATCCGTCCAATGACTCTCATATGCCTTATTCACCTGCTTTGCGGTAATCTTTCCTTCCTGTTCTGGCATTGCAAGCACCTTGTGTCCACATGCTTCTACTGATCCGGTCTCATGCACATGAATATGCCCGGTTTCCGCACAAAGCGCTCCCTGATGAGGTCTGAGGGCCGCTGAAATCACTGTCAGATTTGTCTGGGTTCCCCCTACGAGAAAATGGACGTCCGCATCTTCTCTGCCTATGGTCTCCCGGATCCTCGCCCTTGCCTTCTCACAGTAGGGATCCTCTCCGTATCCCACACTTTGTTCCATATTTGTATCCACTAACTTCTTGAGAACTGCCGGATGTGCGCCCTCCACATAATCGTTTTGAAACATGATCATTGTCATTTCCTCCTATCCTTTCTATGTATCTTTTGCACCGCTCTTTGGTTTGCATACCATCTTTCCTTCTCCTTACAGAAACTGTGCAAAGAAGGATGCACCTATTACCGTCAAAAGTCCCGCCGTCACAATCGCCAGACTCCCCATGGCGCCCTCTACTTCTCCCATCTCCATAGCTTTGGCCGTCCCCATGGCATGAGATGCCGTCCCAAGAGCCAGCCCCTTTGCAACCGGGTGGCGGATCCTCAAAATTTTGAACAACCATTCTGACGTCATATCCCCGATCATTCCGGTCACACAGATAACCGCCACTGTGATGGCTGTGATTCCCCCCATCTCCTCGGAGACGCCCATTCCGATGGCCGTCGTGATCGACTTTGGAAGTAGGGTCACATACTGCTCATGGGTAAGCCCGAAAAGCTTTGATAAGAGCAGAATACTCACCAGGCTGGTCAGCACGCCCGCCAGGATGCCGCAAAGTACCGCCGCCAAATTATCTTTTAAAAGCTTGAACTGCTCATAGAGCGGCACCGCCAAGGCAACTGTCGCCGGCGTCAGAAAGTAGCTGATATATTTGGCGCTTGCATTATATGAATCGTACTCCACTCCGCTCACAGCCAGAAAGGCAATCAACACAATCGCAGTAATCAGGAGCGGATTGAGAATGGCAAGCTTATATCTGCGTTTGATCAGAAGCCCCACCTCGTAAAGCGCCAGACTGATCACCGGTCCGAAAAACAGCGACTGTTCAATAAAATCCTGCATCTTAGTTTTCGCTTCCTTTCTCCGTTTTCTCAATGACCTTTTGGGTCACAAGCCCGGTTGCTCCCATGACAAGGAGGGTGGTGACAAAGGTGATAACAATCACCGGAACGACCATCGGACGCAACTTCTCCCAGACAGTCATCAGCCCTACCGCCGCCGGGATAAACATGACCGGCATCAGTTCGATTAAGATAACCGCCGCTTCTTTTACCTGCGGGATGAGGATCGCCCCGGTCATCAGCGCCGCCATCATCAACACAAGCCCATATACACTGGCAGGAACCGGAAATGGCAGCAGCCAGCTCAGGATCTCGCCCAAAAGCGAAATCAGCAATATGATTAAAAACTGTCTCAATATTTTCATCTGTTTCTCCTGTTATTCTCTTCTTATTCCGCCAGAATATCCAGCACATAGACAACAAGCATGTCCACCATCTTGTCGTAACTTTTCACACCTTGTTCTTGCCCATTGGATTTTAAGTAAGCATCATTGATCTGGTTGGATACCTCGGCAATCTTCCCCTCATATTTCGCCCAGAATGCGTCGTTTGCCGCAAGATCCCTCCGCGCGTTCTCCGGCAGCATCCCGTAGAGTTCTTCGTAAGAGGAAGGATCGTACTTCCAGAGTTGATTGGACGCATAGAGCCATCCGGAAAGCGCCGCACTGTAACGGAATTCCGGGGCGGCTGCGCGGCTGCACGCAAGCCACGCAATGAAATTCGCCTCCTGCTCCTGCATAAATCCTTTCAAATGGGAAAGCTCATGGCACATAGTAAAAGGGATATTGTATGCCGTCATGTCGCTGTTATAATTCGCTTCTACGGTAAACGGAGAATAGATACCTGTCAGCGACTGAACCGATAAAAAGGCCGGGACAATCAATGTTTTCGGCTGCGGATAATAACCCTTTAACTCCCGGTAGTCTTCCCCCAGCTCCTGCATGGCCCGAACCGCGTTTTTTCCGGCATCGGTGGAAAAGATCATCTCACCATCACTGTCCCGTGTGATCTGGGGCTCCGTCTCCTGCACTTTCTGGGCGAGCCACAGGCAAACATTTCTTAACTCCTCCACGGAATATTCTCTTGGCTGTATTCCACTTCGCTCTGCAAAAGATGTCGCTCGGTAATTGACGCCGCAATTAACGACATATAAAAAAGCGAGTACCGAGACTGTCCATAACAGTACTTTCGCGGCCCGCTTTGTCCGAAAGCGGTTCCAATTTTTATGAATCAAGGAAAGGATAATGTAAAGCATTCCCAGCACAAAAATTATCACGGTCAGGTACAGCCCAATCTCCGCCACAGACGTCGGCACCAGCCCGAAAACTCTCCCGAAAGCACCGGCTGATACCGGATAGAACCACGCCGCATACCAGTCGGCAAATCCGTCAATGTACACGGACGCCGCCATCAAAAGCATTGCCACCGCAAGAAGAAGGAGCGGAATCAGTACGCTCTTTTTAATTCTTCCTGCATTTCTCCTGGACCGCCGTCTTTTTATTCTTCTCTTCATTGTCATATCCTCCCGGAACTTTTTCCTCAAAGTATGCCAGCGTCCGGCGGATATCCTGATCCACCTGCTCTTTTACTGCCTCCAGGGACGGAAACTTCCGGATCCCCCGAAGAAAAATGTGAAACTCAATCGTCATCTCTCTTCCATAAAGATCCATGTCTTCGCCCGGTAGGAACGTTTCCACCGTCATCCTCGGATCGTCGTCCACCGATGGTCTCGTCCCTACATTGGTAACACCTGGATACCACTTGCCATCGATGCGGGCCCGCACCCCGTAGACTCCACGCTCCGGAAGCTTTGCCCCCTCGGCATAGTACAGGTTTGCCGTCGGCATCCCTACCTTTCTTCCATTTCCTTTTCCATGAATCACTGTACCTGTCAATGTATACAAAGCTGATCCTCCACCTGTCCAATTTCCTTCATAACGCTTATTATGACATTTTTCACCAGAGCAATCAAGTCTGACTTCTTTTTTCATAATGATTCAGCCATGCGCTCTGAAATCACAAAATTCTGTCTCAAGCCACGAATCCGGGCCATGTGGCTGAATCGTTACTTTTCCCCCTTGCATTTCCTATGATGCAGGGTTAAAATAGCATACTGTAAATACAGCTCTGATCCATTTACAGGATCTGTTTTCTCACAACAAATCTTGAATTGGAAATGCTGTCGTAAAGGAGAATTGGCATATGGAAAACATACTGATTGCATTTTTACGAAAGTTTACAGATTATCCATTTCTTGTAAAGATGGATGGAAAAGAATACCTGATCGGAGAAGGGGAACCGACCTTTACAGTTGTATTCAAGGAACCGATTTCCAAGACAACACTTCTGACAAGCACCTCACTGGCTCTTGGCGAGGCCTACATGGACGGCGCCCTGGAGATTGAGGGAGATCTGTACTACGCACTTGACCACTTTCTTGGTCAGCTCGGCAAATTTTCAACCGATGAATCTGCATTAAAGAAACTGATGCACACTTCCCTCTCGAAGAAGAACCAGAAAGAGGAAGTCTCCTCCCACTACGATATCGGTAATGATTTTTATCGTCTCTGGCTCGATGAGACGATGAGCTATTCCTGCGGCTATTTCAAACACCCGGACGACACCCTCTATCAGGCCCAGGTCAATAAGGTAGACTATATTCTGAAAAAACTGCATTTAAAAAAAGGGATGGCACTTCTGGATATTGGCTGCGGATGGGGCTATCTCCTTATCGAAGCAGCAAAAAAATACGGAGTTAAAGGAGTAGGTATCACTTTGAGCGCCGAGCAGTGCGCCGAATTCCGGCACCGAATCCAGGCAGAGGGCCTGGAGGACTCTCTGAAAGCAGAGCTCATGGACTACCGGGATCTTCCAAAGAGCGGCTATACCTTTGACCGTGTCGTCAGCGTCGGGATGCTAGAACATGTGGGACGGCCAAATTACCAGCTTTTTGTAGATTGTGTGAATGACGTTCTAAAAGATGGCGGAATCTTCCTATTACACTTCATCAGCGCACTCAAAGAACACCCCGGGGATCCGTGGATTAAAAAATATATCTTTCCCGGCGGTATGGTGCCAAGTCTCAGGGAAATGCTTTCCTGCCTTTCGGAAGACAATTTCCACACGCTGGACGTTGAGAATCTGAGACTGCATTATCATAAAACACTGCTTTGCTGGGCAAAAAATTTCCACAAACATCTGGAGGACGAACGAAAGATGTTCGACGAACGTTTTTTACGGATGTGGAATCTTTATCTGAATGCCTGTGCCGCCACATTCCACAACGGTATCATCGACATTCACCAGATTCTGCTCACCAAGGGCATTAACAACAGCCTCCCGATGGTGAGATGGTATTAGCTTTTTAATAGAAGAAAAAAGATAAGCTTTCCGCCGCAATACCTGCGGCTAAAAAGGGGCCAAGCGGAATGGCCTCTTCTTTTTTTCGCTTTTTCAGGACTGTCAGCCCCAGTCCAAAGAATCCGCCAAACACCAGGCCAAAAAAGAGAGCATACAGTCCCTTTTCAGGGCCAAGACATACTCCGGCGGCGGCCATTAGCTTAATATCCCCGCCGCCAAAAGACCCCTTTGCCAAAAGCGCTGCCACTAAAAGCGGAAGTCCACAGACAACCGCTCCTACCACCGCTTGGGAGACCGTAAGATCCGGCCCTGTCTGTCCCACAAGCGCCAGAAGTCCGCCTGCCAAAAGCAACAGAGGGTAACGGTTTGAGATCCTTCTGGTCTTCCAGTCCGAGACAGCTGCGCCTAAAATTACTGCCAGAAACAGGAATTCCCATATCAGACTCATCCTATCCCACCTTCCTTTCAGCCAGCGCATTGACATCTCCTGACAGACCATAAACCGGCAGGAAGAATCCACTTCATTTTTCTGATTGAATTATTAGCACAAAGTAAGGCAAATGTCAAATTTTTAATCTATGCTCCACTGTTTCCAGTATCTGCTTTAAGGTATGACCTCCTTGACATTTTGGCGGACAGGGCTTACAATCAAACAGCAAAACTTTAGGAAAGGGATATAACTATACTATGAAAAAAAGAGCGATTGTCATATCAGCCATCTTACTTCTCATGCTGTTTATCGGCGCCTTTTTCCTTTACCGGAATTATCTTCCTAAGACAAAAGAGGGCGAAAAGAGCATTACTGTCACAGTCGTACATGGGGATGGTTCCAGTAAGGACTTTGACCTCCAGACTAACAGCGAGTATCTGCGCGAAGCACTGGAAGAGCAGGATCTGATTACAGGAACGGAAGGCGAGTACGGCCTTTTCATTACGGAAGTAGACGGCGAAACAGCCGACGACACCAGACAGGAGTGGTGGTGCATCACCAAGGATGGGGAAAACGTAAATACCTCCGCAGACCAGACTCCTGTCGCAGATCAGGATCAATTTGAATTGACACTGAAAGAGGGCTATTAATGTCCCGGATCCATGTACATGAACTTCTTTTGATGGGAATTCTCACAGCATTGTTATTTATAGGACAGGTATTTCTTGCCTTTCTACCAAATATCGAGATTGTGAGTTTTCTCATTATCCTCTATACACTGGTTTTCGGCAGAAAAGTATTCCTGATGATTTACACGTTTATACTTCTGGAAGGGATTCTATACGGATTTGGTCTCTGGTGGTTTCAGTATCTCTATCTCTGGAGCATCCTTGCGGCAACGGTACTGCTGCTGCGCCGTTTTAACCACTTTCTCTTCTGGAGTGTAATATCCGGATTTTTCGGACTGGCTTTCGGAGCCCTCTGTGCCATTCCTTACGTCTTCCTCAGCGGCCCGGACGCCGCTCTTGCCTACTGGATAGCGGGAATTCCTTTTGACCTTCTGCACTGTCTGGGGAATCTGATCGTATGCTGTATTCTTTTCCGGCCGGTTTACGCCATTTTATCAAAGCTTTCCCGGCAATATCATTCATAGTTTTGCTTTACATCAGCTAAATCTTCATATTTGATTAAGAAATTTTCGTTTTCTTTTATGAACTGCACATATTTTAGACATATTTTCTGGTTATACTATAAGTCAGATAGTTGATGAACAATCACTATCTCCCCCCTCATAAAGTAGGCACATAAAAGTGCCGCACTTTACTCTCATTCCTTTAGATAACTTATAAACGCGAACACCCGTTAGCTACTTGGTTAACGGGTGTTCGTGTTTTTACTCTGTTTCCATCTCATAAATCTCTGTTTTATGAAATACTGCCCTCTGGTGTTTCTTCGTTTCTGGTAACCTGCCAGTACCAAAAGCAAAAGCAGGCAGCACCACGCAAGCTTTCTGCTCATTATTCCAGCCTTCTTACCTGCAAAAACCCCATGAACGAGGGACGTCATAAAAATCAGAATTCCATAGACTGCATGAGGCTTCAATATGACCTGTACTATCTTATTTCCTTTTAATGCACGATTCTTTTTCATGGGTGCCAACATACATAATACAAGTAAAATAAAAGAGATCAGACTCATCAGTTTTTTTCAATCAGCATAAATCCTCCTGTTGGTTTTGGTTAGTCATAACCAACTAAGTTTACACCAATTTGACAGAATTGTGAAGTTCTGATTTCTGATCTCTTTCCATTCTTTATTTCCGCCCGGTTCCTGGGATTTCCAATGCTTCTTTCACCAGACCCTCTTCACGCTGGCCAAAAAACTTATAACTGATCTTCAAATTTATCAATAGCGTCCACTTTTCCGATTACAGAAATGATATCTCCCTCCCAGAGGCGATCCTCCGGATGAATTTCAATCGTAGTCTTGTGATTCCGTTCGATAGCAATAATATTGAGCTGATAATTTCTCCGCAGAGCCAGCTCCTCGATACTGCGTCCATTTGCACTTCCGGACACCTGAACCTGACGGATCTCCACACTGTCATCCAAGGACAGGAAATCCATAAAGCTGTTAGAGACAAGTTTCTTCCCGAGCAGATAGGCCATATCCTTCTCCGGGTAAACGACCTCCGCTCCCAGTTTTTTGAGGACCGCTCCCTGCTCTGTCGTCAACGCCTTGGAAATGACTCTCGGTACTCCCATATCGATCACCGTCATCGTTGTCAAAATCCCGACACCCATATTTTCGCCGATACATACAATGACAACATCACAGTTTTGAATTCCTGCCTCCCTGAGAGACTCCTCATTAAGATCACTCGTCACAAAAGCCAGATCCGTATACTGCCTGATCTCTCTTACCTTACTTTCACACTCGTCGAGTACAATGACTTCTTTTCCGGCCTTTGCAAGCGTTACTGCAAGTGCCATTCCAAAACGCCCCAGTCCGATCACCCCAAATGAATTTGCCGTTGGTTTCTTTTTCATATCTGATTATCCTTTCTTATCCAAATGTTTATCCGATCGCAATCGTCTCTTCTGTGTATCGGATCATCTTTTCCGGTCGCTCAATCCACATTGAGATCAGCGTCATCGCTCCCAGACGTCCGATAAACATGACCAAAATAATCACCAGTTTCCCTGCCCCACTCAAATCCGGCGTGATTCCCGTGGAAAGTCCTACGGTACCAAATGCCGAGATCACTTCAAATAACAGCTGTATAAACTGAAATTCCGGCTCTAACACGCACAGCAAAAAGGTTGCCACAATCACAACCAGAGCGGACAACATGGAAATCGCATACGCCTTGCTGACATTCTGACTGGAGATGCTTCTTTTAAACGCGCCCACTGCCTGTTTGGAGAACATACTCCTTGTAGATTGTGCAAGTACAAAAAATGTACTCGTCTTGATACCGCCCCCGGTGGAACCCGGCGACGCCCCAATAAACATCAGAACACAAAGGACAAACAGTCCCGCATTTGTGAATTCTCCGATCGAATAGGTGGAGAACCCCGCTGTTCTCGCGGAAATGCTATGAAAAAAAGCCCCCATCCAGGAAATGTGTTCTGTAAATTTTAAGAGTACTGTTCCAAGAACAATCAATACTATACTTGTCGTCAGGACTACCTTGGAATGGAGAGCAAGCTTCCGGAAGTTCCTTCGTTTCAGTACATCCATGATGACCAGGAAACCAATCCCCCCAAAGAAAATCAACGTACATGTCGTTAAGTTTAATAAAATATTGTCCTGGTAAGGAGTCAGATTCCGAAGACCTCCCAGGATATCAAATCCGGAATTATTAAAGGCTGCAACGGAATGAAACACACTAATCCCAAGCGCATGGAGTGGAGCATAGTCTTGAACAAATACAATAAAACTTAACACCGCACCTGCTGTTTCAAAACATACCGTAGTAATCAAAATTGCTTTTACGAGCTTTACAAGCCCTCCATAAGAGTCCACGTTCAGCGCCTCTTTGACAAGTGTTCTGCCGCGAAGTCCCACTTTTCGTCCCGCCGCGATCATAATACCGACGCCAACGGATGTGACGCCAAGTCCCCCAATCTGAATCAAAAGAGCCACAATTGCCTGCCCAAGAGCTGTAAAATGATCCGCCGTATCAATGGCGATCAAGCCCGTCACACAGACTGCACTGGTAGACGTAAACAGTGCGTCAATCACACTTACTTCCGCCCCGTCTTTCACCGAACATGGCAGAAGAAGCAAAAAAGCCCCCAGCAAAATCACAACTGCAAATCCTGTCGTGATCAGACGTCCCGGCGGCTGGTACTTTAAAAATTCCACAAAATGCTTCATTTTCCTTTTCCCACTTTCCCCATTATTTTGTCTGTTTTTTCTGTCTGTATTTTAAAAGAACTCTCCTGCGGCAGTGTCTCGTTTCTTTCCATCCTTTTCTTTTTGAGAAATCAGTTCGTGTAAGAATCTCTCCATCCAGAATCTTCGGCGCCTGTCATTTTGAAGCAACCCCAATACATGCATTTTTACAAAAACAAAGTAAAAAAGAATAAAAAAGGACACGAAAAAAAGAGTCATGCCCCTGTCCATCTTCTGCCTGCTGCCGTGCGCTGACCCACGTAGGCCGCTCTTCACCGACTCATATTTTGTATCCAATATCAGAGCAGACTTATTGCCATGTTCTGAGATCGTCAACTTCTCTGATCCTTTTTCCTCTTCATATGCCGGAAAGCCCCCTATCGCATTTCCCAGATCAGTGAGGGTAAAACTCATCAGCGCAATCATAATACCGCACATCACTGCCACAGCTTTCTTTGCCATATTCATTTCACCCGCCACCTTCCTTTATAAATTCTTAACGAAATTGCCCTAAACATATCACGAAAGAACCTGTTTGTCAACACATGGAATGTATCCGTAGGAAATGCTTCCAGACACAAAGGGAGCCCTGGACTACAGATACTGTTCTGTAGTCCAGGGCTCCCTTCTGGTTTATATATTGACCGGAAATAGAATCTTCAGAAACGCCATCTGGGCATATTGCCTACTATTGAAATTGAAATATTTTCGTTCTGACTGAGCGTCATACAATTCAAAACCGCGTTCCGATACCCGGATAGTATACCTCAGATTCTGCATGGCTATATGCAGGGCGAGCTCCCATTCAACCCGGTTCTCCACTGCTCTCTCTGAAATCCTCAGATAAAGCCATTCAAATTCCTTATAGTCAAAGCCGTTCTCTAAAAATCCTGTCCATAACGTGACTTTCTGCTCAAGTGTCAAGGCATGTAAATAATCACTTGGCTCCACTTCCTCAAACAGGCTGCCATAGCAAAAACAACTATTCTCCCAATGATTCTCTATATTTTCCTTTTCAAAAAATTGGTGATATTTCCAATCCGCTACAATAATCCCTTTTCTCCAATCATCCGATCGAAACAGATTTTGTAGTATATGAGCCTCTTCGCAAGAACCACATTCGATTTTCAAGCAAAAAGAATGGATTGTGTCAACTTCTTTTCCAGACACTGTATTTTGAATTCCATAACACTGTCCGTCTTTTTCTTCCAATGTCAGCCACACAGTTTCCTGGGAAGGGTAGGCTGTTCCAAACACATCCAATTTCCATCTGGAATTCATTACATAAAAGTATTGTCCGAAAGTCTGCCAGAAATCGTCACCGGAAAAAGCGAAATCACGGAACAAAAGATAAATAACTTTTCCACGGTCCAGCCCGCCGCGGTAGACCAACGGACAAGACTGGGACCATTCACAAAGTTCAGAGAGAAAACAAAACAGCTCCTTTGCCGTTACCTCTGCTTGTTTTTCCGGCAACAGGCTCACCACTTGCGGTGTTTTTTTGAAAGAATGCATTTCCATCATGGCACATCAGCCCTCTCTTATATAAGATCCATTGCCTGAGCAATTTCAATGTTTACCATCAAGACATTCACTTTATCTTCTCCAAATACGCCAAGCACCTTACCAGACGTATTATTCTTGACGATTTTTTCAATTTTCTCCTCGCTTAGCCCGGAAGCCTCGGCAATTCTTGGAATCTGAATCTCGGCAGATTTCGGAGAAATATGTGGATCAAGTCCAGAGCCAGAGGCTGTCAGCAGATCCGTCGGAATATCTTCTCTTTTTACATCCGGGTTCTTTTCCAGGAATTTCTCGATATCTGCTTCTACACGCTCTGTCAATGCCGGATTTGACGGTGCATAGTTGTTGGATCCGGAGCTAAGCCCCGCAAACTCTGTTCCATCACTATAAGTCTGCTTGCCATCTTCTTCTGTATATACATTATAATGATAAGCAGAAGGACGGCTCCACATATAATAGTCTTCTGTAAACTCCTGCCCCACATTCTCGGCGCCTACTGTTTCCCCGTCTACGGAAACCAAATTCCCGTTTGCCTGACTTGGAAAGATCAGACCGGAGATTCCCGTAAGCAGACAAGGAAACGCTAGGCCGCATATTAACATCAGAACCACTGTAATCATCACTGACTGACGTGTTCCATGTAATAGCTTTTTTACTGATTCTTTCATTTCACTATCATCCTTTCTTATAATCCTAATCCGATCATCGTCAGCAGTGGATGAATCAGCATATCGATAATCTTAATTCCTACAAACGGTGTAACAACACCGCCCAGACCATAAATTAACATGTTTCTTGCAAGCATTTTCCCAGATGACATCGGGCGATATTTTACACCCTTCATAGCCAGCGGAATCAAGCTTGGAATGATGATGGCATTGAAAATCAGCGCTGACAGAATCGCACTGTAAGGCGATGCCAAATGCATAATATTTAATACCCTAAGTTCCGGGATCGCCATCATAAACATTGCCGGAATAATCGCAAAGTATTTTGCGATGTCATTTGCTATGGAGAACGTAGTCAAACTTCCCCGGGTGATAAGAAGCTGTTTTCCGATTTCTACAACTTCCAGAATCTTTGTCGGGTCAGAATCCAGATCTACCATGTTTGCCGCTTCTTTTGCGGCTGTCGTACCACTGTTCATAGCAAGACCTACGTTTGCCTGAGCCAGTGCCGGAGCGTCGTTTGTCCCGTCACCGGTCATGGCTACAATTTTACCTTCCGCCTGTTCCTTTTTAATAACATCAATCTTGTCTTCCGGTTTACATTCTGCAATGAAACCGTCAACGCCGGCTTCTTTGGCAATCGTAGCTGCTGTCAGCGGGTTATCCCCGGTACACATGATGGTTCTGATACCCATTGCTCTCAGACGTTCAAAGCGCTCTACCATACCAGGTTTTACCGTATCTTTCAGGTAAATGACACCCAGGATTGTCTTGTTCTCACATACGGTCAACGGCGTACCGCCCAGGCTGGAAATTTTATCTACTTCGTCATGTAAGTCGGCCGGGACAGATCCCCCCATTGCCTTTACATATTTCTCAATCGCTTCTGCAGCGCCTTTCCGGATTTTTGTTCCATCCGGCAGATCCACACCGCTCATTCTTGTCTGTGCTGTAAATTCAATATACTCAGCTCCTGCTGTTTCACGGCTCTGATCTCCCAGACGCTTTGCAAGCTCCAGAGTCGACTTTCCTTCCGGGGTTTCATCTCTAAGACTTGTAAGGGCCGCACAGCGGATCAGATCGCTTCTGTTTGCGCCGCCTACCGGAAAGAAATCTGCCGCAAGACGGTTGCCGTATGTAATCGTACCTGTTTTATCCAGGATCATAGTGTCTACGTCACCGCAGGCCTCAACTGCTTTGCCGGACATCGCAATGACATTAAAACGTGTAACACGGTCCATACCAGCAATACCGATCGCGGAAAGCAATCCTCCGATAGTCGTAGGAATCAGGCAGACACACAGCGCAATCAGTGTGGATGTCTGAAGCTGAACACCAGAATAAATACCAATCGGATACAAGGTTACAATTACAATCAGGAAAATGATTGTTAATGAAACCAACAGAGTGCTCAGCGCAATCTCGTTTGGTGTCTTTTTACGGGAAGCACCTTCAACCAGTGCGATCATACGATCCAGAAAGCTGTTTCCCGGTTCTGAAGTGATTTTTATCTTCAGCCAGTCGGATACAACCGTTGTACCACCGGTTACAGAGCAGAAATCCCCGCCGGATTCACGTACTACCGGAGCAGACTCACCAGTGATAGCAGATTCATCTACGGAAGCGATTCCTTCAATGACTTCACCGTCACCCGGGATGATTTCGCCTGCAGAAACCATGACGATATCACCTTTTTTCAGTTCGCTGGACATCACCATTTTTTCTGTGCCATCCGGCAGAAGAACACGTGCCTGCGTATCTTTCTGTGTTTTCTTCAGGCTGGCAGCCTGTGCCTTTCCCCGGCCTTCCGCAACAGATTCCGCAAAGTTCGCAAACAGTACTGTAATAAACAAAACAACACAAACAATAATATTGTAAACCCTTAAATTACTTCCATTACTGATGTCTCCAAACAATCCTGGGAAAATGGAGAGCAACAAGGTAATAAAGAACCCAATTTCTACCACAAACATGACAGGGTTTTTCATCATGTAAAGTGGATTCAATTTGGTGAAGGAGCCGATGACCGCCTGACGGAAAATGTCAGGCGTAACCAGCTTCTGATTTTTCTTGCTCATAAATGTTCCTCCTTATGCCCACAGGGTTAAGTGTTCCGCAATCGGGCCCAGCGCCAGTACCGGGAAGAAGGTCAGCGCCGCAAAAATATATACTACAAATACCAGAATAATTGCAAAGCTTACGGTATCCGTATGTAATGTACCGGCCGACTCATTGACAAACCGCTTCTTCATCAAAGACCCCGCAATCGCTAACTGAATTACGATAGACAGATACCTGCCGAAGAACATTGCAAGTCCGGCCGTGATATTCCAGAATAATGTATTATCCGCAAGTCCTTCAAAACCAGAACCATTATTTGCCGCTGAAGAAGCATATTCGTAAAGAACCTGCGACAATCCGTGGAATCCCGGATTCGTAATGCCCTCCATTCCGGCCTGCGTTCCAACTGCCAGTGCGGAAAACGCAAGAATCAAAAATGGGTGGATAATAATACACAGTGCCGTCAACTTCATTTCACGGCCTTCAATCTTTTTACCTAAATATTCTGGCGTACGTCCAACCATCAACCCGCAGATAAACACTGCTAAGATGGCATACATAATCATATTCATCAGACCGACGCCTTTTCCGCCGAACACAACATTCAGCATCATATGAAGCATCGGAATCATACCGCCAAGAGGGGTCAATGTATCGTGCATGTTATTAACAGTACCTGTCGTAAAGGATGTCGTTGTCGTCGTGAACATAGCGGACTGTGCGATTCCAAAACGAACTTCCTTGCCTTCCATGCTTCCCATAGACTGAGACAAGCCCACATCCTGGAGAGCCGGATTTCCCTGATTTTCCGCCCAGAAGCAGACGCTTAAGCCGATCAGGAAGATAATGCCCATTGCAAGAAAGATACTGCGTCCTTCTCTTCCGTACATCCTTACCGTCAGACCCTTACGAACCTTCTCGGTTTTTACAACTGTCAGTCCTTTCTCACCTGCTTTTTCTGCCGCCTGCATACGTTTGCGATCACGTACCATCTTACCGAAAGTGATGACACATGCGCCCGGAAGCAGCATCATAGAATAAAGTTCAATCAAATCACTGATAATCGTCGGGTTCTCAATCGGGGTAGATGAGTTCGCTCCCAAAAATCCACCGCCATTGGTACCCAGATGCTTGATAATCTCAAGCGCCGCAACAGGTCCCTGTGCAATAATCTGTTTTGTACCTTCAATGGTATTGACTACGACGTTTGCACTGAAGTTTTGTGTCACTCCCTGCCATACAAGCAACAGTCCGCCGATAATGGAAAGCGGAAGCAACACACGGGTTGTAATACGGACAAGATCCGCAAAAAAGTTTCCAACATTATCTTTTGTTTTTCCTGCAAGTCCCCGGATAAATGCGATACATGCCGCATAGCCTGTGGCCGCCGATACAAACATCATAAAAATGATTACCAGCATCTGGGACAGGTATGACAGACCGGATTCACCGGAATAATGCTGCAGGTTTGTATTTGTCATAAAACTGATAATCGTATTGAAGGAAAGTGATTCCTCCATTGCCCCAATCCCATTCGGATTGAAAAGAGCGATACTCTGGATTCTCAGGATAATGTACCCTAAAAGAATCATAACTCCGTTTGTCGCAATCAGTGACAAAGCGTATTTTTTCCAACTCATCCCGTTTTTCGGATTGACTCCGCCAAGCTTATAAATAACTCCGTCCACACGGTCAAATACGGGATCTGCAAAGGTGTGTTTTCCGGCAGCGATGTGGTACACATAAATTCCTACCGGAATCACCAAAATCAGATAAATTAATATTGTCAATATAATCTGTAACATGATGATCTCCTCCCGCCGGGTCTAAAATTCTTCAGGATGTACCAACGCATATACCAGGTAACACCCCAACAATAAAACAATAACTGCAAGAACAACCATGTTCTCTTTCCTCCTTATTCATTCCTCTCTACCTGTTTTTGGCACCAATATACCAATAGAGTGACTAGCCCTATACAGCCAGCCAAAACTAACAGCATAATAATATCCATCATAAGGCTACTTCCTCCTTTCTGTATGGATTATAGCAGTATTCACCTGAAGATTGTTTTAAGACATCTCCCGCCATATTAAAAAGCTGTTAAGATTATATTTATGCGCCATTAAATACAATACCGCCTGCCCGATTTTATCAGGCAGACGGTATGTCTCCACATTGGCTTGTTTCTTATTTTTATACTGAAATATATCAAACTACTGCCGGATCATCCGGTATCCAACCCCGATATGAGTCTGAATATATTGCGGAGTCGCAGGGTTTTCTTCGATCTTTTTCCTCAATGTCGCCATAAACACGCGCAGGGAAGAAGCATCCGCAGAAAAAGCGTTCCCCCAAACTTCTTTCAGAATATAATTATGGGTCAGAACCTTTCCGGTATTTTTGGCAAGCACGCAAAGCAACTTATATTCGATCGGTGTAAGATGAATTTCCCGATCATCCCGGTACACGCAGCCTGCCGCATAGTCTATCGACAGATTTCCGTTACGATAAACGCTTTCCTGCGGCGCAAGCCCCGTATCATCCAGCTGGCGCCTACGTAGTGCTGCCCGAAGCCGTGCCAGAAGCTCATCAATACTGAACGGTTTGGTAAGGTAATCATCCGCTCCGGCATCCAGTGCTTCCACTTTATCACTGTCTTCGCTTCGTGCACTTACTACAATAATCGGCACCGTACTCCATCCACGGATCTTCCGAATAATTTCCACTCCATCCATATCCGGAAGCCCCAGATCTAAAATGATCACATCGGCATTATAAGCGACTGCATCCATCAGACCGGCAGACCCGGTTCGCGCCGTATGATACTGATAATCCTGGGTATCCAGCGTTGTTCGTATTAAATTTGTAATTGCCGGATCATCTTCAATAACAAGAATTTTGGATTTATTCATATTGTAAGCTCACCTCTTCCAATGGTAATGTAAAATAAAATACAGATCCTTGTGGTATATTATCTTCCACTCCTATCGTCCCACCATGCGCGTCAATAATGGATTTACAAAGGCCAAGGCCAAGGCCAAGCCCCCTTCGATTATCTGGTTTCCCAATCCCCGCGGTGTAAAACATATCAAACAGATGTTTCTTAGCTTCACCGGAAATTCCCTGTCCATCATCTGAAATGCTGATACGCACCATGTCATCCTGCTTCTCTGCTGAAAGTCGGATGTGCGACCCAACAGGCGTATATTTGATAGCATTATTTACAATATTGATAATCACCTGTACAATCAGGCGCACATCCATCTTTGCCATAAGAAGATCATCTGAAAGATTTACTGAAATATCATGCTGCTTGGACTGACGATCCACATGAGCGAGCGCTTCTTGGAATACCTCATCGAGCAGTTCCGCCTCAATCTGCAACTGCATCGTACCATTCTCAATTCTGGTGATAGACAGCAGGTTCTCCGTCAGATTGACAAGCCACATCGAATCATCATAGATAGCATTATACATTTCCTGTCGTTCTTCTTCTTTAAGTGAAATACTTTTTTCCATTAAAATAGTCGCGTTCCCGCTGATACTTGTGAGCGGCGTACGTAAATCATGGGAAATCGCCCGAAGCAAATTGGAGCGAAGCCGCTCTCTCTGGGTCTCCATCTCGACAGCCTGCTTCTCTGCACGCAGCCGGCGCCTTTCCAGCGTCATACCACACTCATTCAGCAAGGAGACCATCACATTTTTTTCAAACGCCTCCAAAGGCGGATAAAATCTGGCCGGTATCCCAATCACGCCCATTACTTCCTGGCTTCCGCGGATAGCGAGATACAGATTTTGCGCGTGGGAAAGCGTATTGGTCCCCGCACCTGCGTGTTTGTTATTCTTCGCGACCCAGTCTGCCACTCCCTGTTCCTCTGCCGTCATACTTCCAAGAAGCTCTCCTGCCTTTGTCTTTGGTGTGGCCTGAAAGGAAAGGTCGCCCCCCTTTCCTGCCAACGCATACAGGATCGGACGGTTCAAAAGCTTACTCACCTGCTCTGCGGCAAGCTCGATTGTTTCCTGCTCGTCACGTCCTTGCTGCATTTTCTGGCTGCTGTTCATTAAAAGCTCCATATAATATGCCCTCTGAGACGACTGGCGCGCCTGCTTCCGTACTCGGGACGCCAGTGTACAGGACATGATACTGGCTATCAGCATGATAAAAAAAGTAACCGGATAATCCGGATCCGCGGCCACCAGGGAGAAACGTGGTACTGTAAAGAAATAATTAAACAAAACTACGCTGCACAATGAAGCGATCACTCCGCAAAGATGCCCATGAGTACAAACCGCAGTCAATAAAACCCCCAAAATATAAACTGTAATAATATTCGCTTCCCGCAGTCCCAGAGAATAAAATCCAAAACCGATCAACGTCGCCCCGCTAATAATCAGTAATGTTTTCAGTAAGTCAACCCAACGGAACTTTTCTTCCTCATCTTTCCGGAACAGGGAAAACTTCTTTTTATATAGGGGCTGCGAATCAGGAATAATATAAATATCAATATCGTTTGCCAGATTCGCCAGTTTATCAGACAATGTCCTGTCCCGAACCCCCGCAACCGTATTATGATTGGTTCTCCCTACCACAATCTTAGTAATTCCGCTGACTCTTGCGTATTCCGCAATCTGTACCGCAGGTTCATCTCCATATACAGTGGTAATCTGCGCCCCAAGCTGTTCCGCCAGCCGCATGTTGTCCCTCAGTCTTTTCAGGCTTTCTCCCTTTAATTCTTTCGTCTCTGACGTCTCGACAAATAGTGCGGTAAAACCACTATGAAACGCCTCTGCCATACGTGCTGCTGTCCGTACTACCTTTGCATTGGAAGGTGAAGCGGAAAGACAAACTAAAATGTGCTCTCCGGCTTTTGCCGCACGTTCATTTCCTTCTTTCTGGGCATTCCTGCTCAGGCGGTCCGCAGTACGGCGAAGCGCGATCTCACGAAGTGCCGCCAGATTTTCTTTTGAGAAGAAGTGGTCTAACGCCCGATTCGCCTGATCTTTCCGATATACTTTTCCAGATTGCAGACGTATAATCAGATCATCCGGCTCGATATCTACCAATTCTACCTGATCTGCAGAATCAAATACCGAGTCCGGGATACGCTCGCTGACGGCAACTTGTGTAATCGAAGCCACAAGGTCGTTCAATGACTCCAAATGCTGCACATTAATCGTCGTATATACGTTGATCCCGGCTCTCAAAAGTTCTTCTACATCCTGATACCGCTTCGTATGTCTGCATCCGGCTGCATTACTGTGTGCCAGTTCATCTACCAGCATAATTTGTGGATGCCGCTTTAAAGCCGCATCCAGATCAAATTCTTTTAGCTGAATCCCTTTATAATTCACTGTTTTATTTGGAAGCTGCTCTAGCCCGTCCAGAAGTGCCAACGTATCCGGCCTTGTATGTCGCTCAATATAGCCGACTACAACGTCCTGTCCCTGTTCGCTGGCTCTATGCGCAGCTTTTAACATTGCATACGTTTTCCCTACACCGGCAGCATAACCAAAAAAAATCTTAAGAGTTCCCTGCTTTCTTTCATCTGCCGGTCCCTGATTTTTAAAATCCAACGCAACAATCACCTTCCTTTTATTTTTTCTAATTATACCATGCTTTATCTTGCTTTGAGTATAAAGATATCTCTTCTCGCATTAAAATTATGTTAAGATACAATAAAGTCCCTCTTTAAACCTTAATGTCATCTTAATGCCAAACAGAAAAGTTTTATACAATTTTTATAGCCAAACATAGATAAAACGAAGATAATGACATACAGATACTATATTAGTGTTATTTTGTATATTAAGACTTGAATGTCAGTTGGAGGTGAACCTTGTGGGGCGATGGAACATCCGGCGTAAACAGAATATGTCTCCCTTTCAGGTGATCATACTTGGCTTTCTGCTTGTGATACTTTTGGGAAGTTTTTTGCTTATGCTTCCTGTAGCCACCCAAAACAGGCACCCTACACCATTTATAGACGCTCTGTTTACCTCGACTTCTGCTGTCTGTGTTACAGGTCTGGTCATCCATGACACAGCGACATATTGGTCCCAGTTTGGACAGTTTGTTATCATTGTGCTGATTCAGATTGGCGGACTCGGCGTGGTAACGGTAGCCGGAGCTTTTGCCATTCTTTCAGGCCGCCGGATCGGATTGATGCAAAGAAGCGCGATGCAGGAGGCGATTGCCGCCCCTAAGGTAGGCGGTGTCGTCCGCCTGATCTGGTTTATTCTGAGGGTGTCCCTCATCGTCGAATTCATTGGCGCCGCCCTGCTCTTTCCTGCTTTTGCGGCCGATTTTGGAATAGTAAAGGGACTGTGGTTTGCCTTTTTCCATTCCATATCCGCTTTTTGTAACGCAGGATTTGACCTGCTGGGAATCAGAGAACCCTTTTCTTCTCTTACCAGTTATGCGGCCAACCCTGTCGTTCCCATTGTGATTGCTTTGTTGATCATTATTGGAGGTATCGGTTTTCTTACCTGGGAAGACATCCGGTGTAACCATTTTCATATTCGGAAATACCGTATGCAGACCAAAGTAATTTTGTCGGTGACGGGAATTTTGATTTTCCTCCCGACTCTGTACTTTTTCTTTTTTGAATTTGCTGACGCCCCTGTTGGGGAAAGAGTACTGCTGTCCTTTTTCCAGGCAGTCACTCCTAGAACTGCCGGATTCAACACCGCTGATCTTACCTCCATGAGTGAGACAGGACAATCTATGATTACGATTTTAATGTTGATCGGAGGTTCTCCCGGCTCTACCGCAGGAGGTATGAAAACAACAACGATAGCCGTTCTGTTGGCTAATGTTATAGCGGTTTTTCGGCGCACCGAAAATCCACACTTTTTCAAACGCCGCATTTCCGCAGAAACGGTATCACGGGCATCTACCATACTGATCATGTATCTGGTTCTGTTCCTGACAGGCGGTTTCATTCTCAGCCGTCTGGAAGGGATCCCGGCTCTGGTCAGTCTCTTTGAAACGGCTTCCGCCATTGGTACAGTCGGTCTATCATTAGGCATTACGCCAGAACTTAGTACGATCTCGCATATGGTTTTAATTGTCCTGATGTTTTTTGGTCGTGTAGGTGGTCTTACTTTAATTTACGCCACCCTTTCCAATATGCGAAATTCAAACGCCCGACTCCCACAGGAGCGGATCACAGTTGGTTAACAGAAACAGATAAAAAAATAATTTACGGAGGAAGATATGAAGACAGTATTATTAATTGGACTGGGCCGTTTTGGCCGACATGCCGCTTTGAAATTAAACGAATTAGGACATCAGGTAATGGCCATTGACAAGGATGAAGAACGTGTAAATGACGTTATGCCCTATGTAACAAACGCTCAGATCGGTGACAGCACAAGCGAGGAATTTCTGGAATCCCTCGGCGTCCGTAATTTTGATGTATGTATTGTCACAATCGGTGATAATTTCCAAAGTTCTCTCGAGACTGCGTCTCTTCTAAAAGATTTAGGTGCAAAACGTGTCGTGGCAAGAGCGGCCAGAGATATCCAGGCTAAGTTTCTCCTTAGAAACGGAGCAGATAATGTCGTCTATCCGGAAAAAGAAATGGCAATCCGGACTGCCATTCGTTATACTTCTGACCATATTTCTGACTATGTGGCCTTGGGAGACGATTATGCTCTTTTTGAGGTGGAAGTCCCGGAAAGCTGGGTAGGAAAAACCATTGCTCAGTTAGACGTGCGGAACCGTTTTCATGTAACGATTATGGCAATCAAGCAACATGGCAAATTCACCATGACAGTAATCAAATCAGATACCCGGTTCCCGGCAGACAGTACGATCCTTGCATTAGGCACATACCGTGATGTTCAGCGTTGTTTTCATATCTGATCTAAATGTTACAAATCCATGATAGAGAGAGGTTATCGGTATGGAAGTTATGGTTTTAACCGGCTGCTTTATTTTTATTTCTCTAGTGGGATATTTGTTTGCCGGAAGTGTAGATAAATTTCTGAATCATGTGCTGAAAAACAGAGAGAACGATGAATAATCATCATTCTCTCTGTTGCATATTATACTATCATTTTTATTTGCCTAATTTCCACCAGCTTTTTTCCTGAAAATAAGATCCCAAGCTGCCAATCGCCTCTTTTCCTTCCCCTTTAAAATTCTTTTCGATATCGATAGCTGATGTAAGCACGTTTAAAAGCCCCATGGGAATGGATAACGTATTCAAAAACAGCCTGGTATGGCTTGGCACTGTCAACACATCATCACTGAATCTCGTAATCGCCGCCTCTTTACTATCTGTAATCGCAATTACATGGCTGCCTTTGCTTTTTGCGTATTCAGCGATCTTTTCCGTCATAAAATAATAGTCCGGAAAGGAAATAACAACAGTCAGTGTCTGATTCTGGATCAATGGAAGTCCCATATGAATATTATCATTCAGTTCTGTGTCCATCACCACCGACCCAATCGTACATCCTGCCAATCTGATGGAAATCATTTCTGCAAGCATCTTAGATACACCCCGGCCGCAAAGCACGATCTGCTTCCGGTAAACAAACTCCTTGGCGATCCGGAAAAGAGCCTCATAGTCAAGAGAAGCATAGTAATTTTCCCACTGTACATTTTCTTCTTCCGCAATCGATTTTAAAAGCTCCTTTTTATTATCCAGTTCATATTTGGGAATCGTGGACACCCCCAAATCTCCGCTCTCATGTAAAAAAAGCTTTTCTCGCAATCCCAGATATTTCCTTGCTTCATATTTAAACTCCTTAAAGCTTGGAAACCCAAGCGCCGCACATGCATTAAGAATCGTCACTTCTGTGACAGAGGTCGCGTCACTTAATTCTTTCATTGTAATAAACGACATCTTATCTATATGATTGATCATATAGTCCGCGATTTTCTTCTGCTTTTTTGTCAGTCCATCATACCTGCTTTTGATTGTTTCGATAATATCCATATATTCTTCTGTTCCTTTTCTAGTGTTCTTTCAGGTATTCCGCCATCAAAAGACCACATTCAAGCTGGATCGATACCAGTTTGCGAATCGGAACAACCAGATAGTCAATCTCCTGTTCAAGATATTCAGCCAGTTCTCTATGCTCCTTTTCCGCAATCTCAAATGCCTTCTTCAGTGCGGCCGCCTTTTCCTGTTCCTCTTCACCCTTACCTTGCATTTTCTCTAGTTCATACTCGTTTGCCCGGATGAGCATCCCGTAGCTCAGAAGTTTATAGAACTTAGAAACAAGTCCATTATCAAACTTTTCTGCAATCGTAGCCGTCTTATGATACTCTGGATTTTCTTCCACCATTCTCTTTGTGGCTTCTCCGGAATCATCCTCCGTAAACGCACACAGCGCCAGTAAGAACGGATTTTCCTCCTCCATATACCTGCGGGAAATATCCAGTGTCTCACGAATAAAACGATTGCTCTTTTCATTCCATTCCAACTTTTCCAGTACCGCATCTTTCCTCAAAATATCGGACGGGCTCATATCTTTAATTCTCTTATCATAGAAATACGGAAGCTCCGTCAGCAAAGTAAACGCGCCGCATACGTCTTTTCCATAATCAGCGCTGCAGGTGCCGCATTTGATCGCTTCCTTCATGTCCACATTTCCATACTGCTCCATGTAGTCATAGTCCTGCCGTATTCCAAGACTCTGATATACTGCCGGCGCCCATTCCACACAGTACGGCGCCTCCGGTTCCCCCAGATTGAGCGGAACATCCTGACGGTTTGCCGCTTCACGCATCTCTTCATAGATCTCCGGCGTCTTTCTGGAAAGATACCAGTACACTCCGCCGAAGCCCGCATTATGTAAGGAATAAATAAATTCCGGTCTGATCTTGTCAATGAGATGCATCATTGCCGTTGTCTCCGGAAGTGTATTGTGGAAATGAAGCTCTTTGTAATCGATTGGAAATGTCCAGTCCACCTGCCTAAACCCTGCCGGACGGAAAAAGTTCCTTGAATAGTTATACAGTGTATATGGTCCTTTCAGCCATTTCTCATTTAGTCTTAGTCCATCCGCGTCCCAGGCTTTCACAATATACCATGTATAATCCAATTCTTTTCTAAGCTCTTCATCTTCTGCAAGCCGTTTTGAAAAATATTCCAGCATCATCGTTCCGATTGGTTCATTCGGGTGTGGACATCCAAACATCAATGCTGTATGTGAGCCGCTTCCAATCTTTAAGCAGTACAGTTCTATTCCATCCCTGGTCTGTCCGATTTCAAATATAGATACGCTCTCCGGATGCTCTTCGGCCAGTTTTTTTGATGAGCTGTTCATCTCTTCCACAGTCAAAAACTCTTTATAATCTGGAATCCCTTCCAGAAGTTTCTGGTATATTTTTTTCATCTGTAGTTCCCTCCTGGTGAAAAAATTTTCATACCCGTTTTTGCTGTAAATATTTTCCATATCATCTACATCTTAACGGGGTTTTTGAAAAATGTCAATTTTTATTAGTTTCTCTTTATTGGAGGGCCGGAAACCCAGCCCTCGCCTTTCCTTCTAATTTGCTTTTTCTACATGAGAGTAGTCTGCCCATGCCCACTTTCCTTCCCCATCATACGGAAGGTTTTTAAATCCGGCATTGCTTGCCTCTGGCCCTGCGAAGCTTACAATATTGATATATGGAAGTTCTTCTGCAAGGATCGTCTGCGCTTCTTTATAATATGTCGCACGTTCACTCTGCTCAGCAGTAGACGCCCCCTGCGCCAGAAGTTCATCTACTTTTGTATTACTGTAACTTCCATAGTTAGAGCCGCCTCCTGTACCGATTCTATTTACAAGAGCTGACGGGTCAGGTCCCATGAATCCACCCATCAGGCAAATATCAAAATCTTTTTCCACTGACACTTTCTGGCTCCATGCATTATACTCAGAAACCTCAATTTCCGTCTGAATGCCAACTTCCGCAAGCGTTGCCTGAATCAGTCTTGCTGTATCCGGGTATCCTGATCCCTCAAATACATCAATCGTTAATCCTGTGATGTAATTGCCGTCTGCGTCCGCAGTAAACCCTGCGTCCTCCAAAACTTTTTTGGCCCCTTCTATATCAAATTCCGGAGCTGTATCCTCTGTATTGGCTGCCCATTCTACATAAGACGGATACAGCGCATATTCTGGTTTCTGAATTTCATTAAATACTTTTTCTGATACCTCATCCCGGTCAACCGCCATGGCAATCGCTTTCCGGACAGCCTGATTTTTCAATGTATCATTGTTAAAATTAAACAGCATACGGATCGGAGACGGGTACTCATTAATTTCCACCCGGATATTCGGATCTGCTTCCAGCTCTGTCACATAGGATGCCGAGAAATTTTCAAAGAAATCAATCTCTCCGTTCTGAAGCGCCTGAACCGCTGTCGCTTCATCCGGAATAATGGAAAAGATCAGTTTGTCCAGTTTTGCCGGATCCGCAAATTCCTCGTTCTTTACAAGAGTTACACTCTCACCCTGGTTATATTCCTCCAGTTTAAACGGTCCACATGTTACTGTAGGATTCGTCGCCTCGCTGTTCTCTTCCCATGCCTGACCATTATTATAGACATGTTCCGGCATAATAAAAGTTGCATACCATCCCAGGAAATAAACAAGTGATGAATCCGGTTTATTCAAATTAAATATAACGGTATAATCATCCGGCGCTTCAATAGAATCTACAACTGCCATACTTGCACTGAAATAGTAGGTTGGATTTGCCTTGATCGTGTCAAACGTATACTTAACATCCTCGCTTGTCAGCGCTTCTCCATCCGACCACTTCAGATCATCCCGTAAGTGGAAGGTCAGTTTTGTCGCATCCTCATTATACTCCCAGGACTCCGCCGCTTCCGGCACAAGATTTTGTTTACTGGAATCCAGCGCACACAGCCTCCGGAACATATTCTGAGCGATCGGATAACCATTGTCATCTCCCGCGACATCCGGGTTAAACGACATCGGGTCCCCTGCCGAACGGACAATAAAAGTACCTCCGCTTCCATCTGAAGAAGACGCGTCACCACCACTCCCTTTCCCGGAGCCGGAGCATCCACCAAGCGCTGCCGTAACACACAGCGCCGCTGCCAATAAACAAGCAATTTTTTTCCTCATGTTTTTTCCTCCTCTTTTGATTTTATTTATTGATTCTGGAACACGTTGCCCAGTGTCCATTCTCCATTACTATTTTCTCAGGATAAGACTGTCTGCATGTCTCGCACGCACAATAACATCTCGGTTCAAAGTAGCAACCCGGTCCCGGATTCAACGGTGTCGGCGGTTCCCCTTCAATGGCAATATTCTGTACTTTCTCCTCCGGATCAATCGATGCACAGTTGGAAATCAACGCCTTTGTATAAGGATGCTGTGGATTTTTAATAACATCATCAGCGGTTCCATATTCCACGACCCGCCCCAGGTACATCACCGCAATATAATCGGAAATATACCTGGTCAGCGCAATATCATGGCTGATAAACAGCACCGCGGCACCCTGATTACGGCTCAGATCAATCAGCATATTGATAATATCCGCCCTCACAGAAACATCGAGCATGGATACCGGTTCATCCGCAATAATAAACTGTGGATTTAGAAACATGGATCGGATGATGGAAATTCTCTGAAGCTGTCCGCCAGACAGTTCGTGAGGAAACCGTTTCATAATATCCTCTGCCGGACGAAGCCCGCCTTGTTCCAGTCCTTTTAAGCAGATCTGATACCGTTCCTGATCGTTTTTCCCGATCTTATAGTTTTTCAATGGCCGCATCAGAATCTTTCCAATCGTATCCCTTGGCGTGAAGGTATCAAATGGATTCTGAAAAACAATCTGTACTGTCTTGTGAAACTCTTTTGCATCCTTTTTGATCATTGCACCCGTGGAGACGCCATTGATAAAGCAATCTCCCTTTGTCGGCTTCTCCAATCTTGTCAGAATCCGCCCCAACGTAGATTTTCCACATCCGGATTCCCCGATAATTCCGAGAATTTCTCCCTTTTTAATAGAAAGGGACACTCCGTCCACCGCTTTGATCCAGTTCTTTTTCCCTGTTGCCTTTGCTTTGTCCTTCCCTTTATACGGATACCACATCGCTACATCTTCAATCGAGATAAATTCTCTATTCTCCATCTTTCACACCTCCTCTTTCGTAAAGCCAGCAGGAAACCATCCTGCCATCCTCCATATAGGAAGCCTGAGGCTTTTTGCGGAAACACTGCTCCGTCGCTTTCGGACAACGAGGCGCAAAGATGCAGCCTTCTTGTTTCCTGGAAAGATCCGGAAGAAATCCCGGAATAGCATGGAGTCTCTCATTTTCGCCTTTCAGAGACGGAAAAGAATTCAGAAGTCCCTGGGTATACGGATGCATCGGATTTTTAAAAATGTATTCGACCCTTCCGATCTCCATAAATTCTCCCGCATACATCACCGCTACTTTATTGCACGAGGCAGCCACAACAGACATATCGTGGGTAATCATAATCCTCGTCATATCCATCTCTTTCTCCATCTGTACTACTTCCTGGAGAATCTGTCCCTGGGTAACAACATCAAGTGCTGTCGTCGCCTCGTCGAAGATAATCAGCTTTGGTTTATGCAGCAGACTAATCGCAATCGCTACCCTTTGCAGCATCCCACCCGACATCTCGTGTGGATAAAGCCGGTAAACCCGTTCTGGAAGATTGACCAGTTTCAGAAGATAGATCATCCGCTCTTCAATTTCTTTCCTGGACGCCTGCGGTTCATGGACATGATAGATATCTTCCACCTGCCTGCCGATTCTGTGAACCGGACTAAGTGCGTTCATTGCTTTCTGGAACACAACAGAAATCTCTTTCCAGCGCAGCTCATTCATCTCTTTCGATGTCATCTTAATTAAATCTTTTCCCTCAAATTCTGCCGCCCCGCTGATCAATGTAGACTTTTCATTGTGGAGGCGCAAAAGCGCGTTTGCTAACGTCGATTTCCCTGACCCGGATTCTCCAACAACTCCCAGGGAGTCCCCTTTCTCAATGGAAAATGACGCATTTCTGACTGCATACACTTCTTTCTCTTTATTAACGTATGTCACATTTACGTCATCTAACTTCAGAATTGTTTCCATTTAATTCGCCCCCCTGTTCAGATGTTTTGGATTCAGCACATGATTGAGTCCGTCTCCCAACAGATAGAATACAAGGACAGTAATAACGATAGCGATTCCTGCAAATGCGGAAATCCACCATGCACTTGTAATGTACTGTTTTCCGGTATAGATCATCTGCCCCCAGCTGATAATGCTTGGATCTCCAAGTCCAAGGAAGGAAAGCCCCGCCTCTGTGAGAATAGCGTTGGACATTCCCATCGTTGTATTGGCTATCACTGGGAAAATTCCGTTTGGTAAAATATACTTAAAAAGAATCTGAAGTTTCGTCTCCCCCATCGCCTCCGCACTTTTTACGAAAGTGCGCTGTCTCAGTGAAAGTGCCTGGGCACGCATCAGCTTTGCATTGCTTGGCCATGTCGTGATTCCGATTACTACCATAACATTTGTGATACTGTTGCCAAACAGAGCAATGATCAGAAGAATCAGGAAAAAGCTCGGAAGCATCATAAATACATTGATCAGTTCCGACACAAACGTGTCCACTTTCCCACCAAAAAAGCCTGCCACACCTCCGATCAGAACTCCCAGAACACCGGATATCAGTGCCGAAATCACGGCAACCCGTAGAGACGTTCTTACACCGTATATAATCATACTGTAAATATCCTGTCCCATATGGTTCGTACCCAGCAGGTGGCCATTTTGTCCTAGACTGTTTAATATGTCCTTCCCATAATGATGCGGATTTTCAGAAGCAACTACCGGGGCAAGAATCACCAATGCCAGCAGGATGACAATCCCAATCATTCCTGCCAGAAGCTGTCTGTCTCCCTTAATCGTTTTACAAATTTTTTTCATCTTTTCCATATACTCCACCTCTATTCATAGCGGATTCTCGGATCCAGCATTGCGTAAATGATATCAACAACCAGCATGACCACCGCAATGGATACGGACATAATCAGATATATTCCCATCAGGGTTGGATAGTCTCTCTGGTTGATAGCTGTCATTACAAGCCGTCCCATTCCAGGCCAAGCAAATACAATCTCAATTAGTGTCACTCCGGTAATCAGGTAAGCCATGGAAATACCAAAAATCGTAACCGTCGGAAGAATTGCATTCTTAAATATGTATTTATTAAAGATTTTCTTCTCACTCATGCCGACAGCTCTGAGTGTTGTGACGAAATCCTCATTCGTAACCTGAAGGACAGATGACTTTGCGATCCGGAAATATTGCGGAATCAGCACAAGCGTCAAAGTTGCCACCGGAAGAACCATATGTTTCGCAATATCCATATAGTACATTATCCCCGTGTAGGAAGCTCTTGTATCCGTCATTCCATAAGAAGGTAACAGGCCCAATCCAGATGAGAACACAAGGATCAGCATTAACCCCAGCCAGAAGTTAGGCATTGAGTTAAACACATAGGAGGTTCCGGACGATACAACATCGAAGATCCGGCCCTCCCTTCTGGCGGCACAAATCCCCATGATCGTGCCAATCAACGCGGCCAGTATGGCGGCTGTAAGCCCTAAAAGTACGGTTGCTCCCACTCTCTCGGAAATCATCTCCGAAACAGGTCGGTTGTAGATCATGGAATTACCAAGATCTCCCTGCAAAGCGGTTTTCAGGTAACTCGTAAACTGCACCGGAATCGGTTCGTTCAACCCATATTTTTCTTCCAGCGCCTGCCTCATTTCCGGACTATCATTGTCTTTTCCCATCAATGTTGTGATCGGATCTCCCGGAGCCATCTTCATCAGCGCAAAATTTAAAGCAAATGCAATAAGCACTGTAAGAATCCCCGTACAAATTCTTCTTACAACGTATCTCTTCAATGTATGTCCCTCCTCCTTAGTTAGTTTTATACTTATTATTATAATTTTTCACTTTAATTTCGTCAATATATTGTGTCATATTTATACTTTTTACTATTATTTTCGTTGTTTTTTACAACTTTTTTCATTTTTACCCAACTTTTCGTACCGCAGTATTATAATATTTGCACTAATTTTCTTTATTTATAAATGTATGTGTTATATTCAATTTATGTATATAAAAAGAAGGTTCTTATGAAATAAGAAAAACCTCAGTCAGACCTGTTCTCCTCCTGTCTGACTGAGGTTTTTCTTTTTATGATATGTTACCTGATCATGTTCATCTTCTTTACACTTTAAACCGATATCCCACTCCCCAAATCGTCTCAATATACTGTGGCTTAGATGTGTCGTACTCGATCTTTTCCCGGATCTTTTTGATATGGACAGTTACAGTGGCAATATCTCCGATGGACTCCATGTCCCAGATTTCACTGAAAAGCTCGTCCTTAGTATACACATGGTTCGGATGGCTTGCAAGAAAAGTGAGAAGGTCAAACTCCTTCGTCGTAAATGCCTTTTCTTTCCCATTGACCCACACGCGCCTTGCAGTCGTATCAATCTTCAATCCCCGAATCTCGATCAACTTGTTTTCTTCCACATGGCTTCCGATCAGGCGCTCGTAACGAGCCAGATGAGCTTTCACCCTTGCCACCAGTTCACTCGGACTGAACGGCTTTGTCATATAGTCATCGGCTCCAAGTCCCAGACCCCGGATCTTATCGATATCGTCTTTCTTAGCAGATACCATGATAATCGGCACATCCTTTTCATCCCGAACCCTCCTGCAGATTTCAAATCCGTCCACACCAGGAAGCATGAGATCCAGTATCAGAAGATCAAAGTCCTCCTCCAGGGCCTTCTGAAGCCCCATGTTCCCATCGTTTTCTACTTCCACTTCAAAGCCGCTTAACTCCAGATAGTCTTTCTCCAGATCCGCGATTGCCCCTTCATCTTCTACAATAAAAATCTTACTCATAGATTGGTACCTCCTGATATTTTCGGATGACAAAATACATAACCGTCCCTGTACCCGGTCTGCTTGTGGCCCAGATCTTTCCTCCATGCTCTTCAATAATCTTCTTCACAATCGATAGTCCGATCCCACTGCCTCCCTTGGAAGAATTCCGCGAGGCGTCCGTCCGGTAAAACCGGTCAAAGATATATGGCAGATCCTTGGCGTCAATCCCTTTTCCGTTATCTTCCAGCTCTACCTGGATAAAATCTCCGACATCCTTGACTCTGAGATTAATCCGTGGCTGTTGCTTGTCCATATATTTCAGGGAATTGCTGATGATATTGTTGATCACACGCATAAGCTGCTCGGCGTCCGCAATGACCTTGACGTCATCGCTCACATAATTAAAATAACCGAATTCCACACCCTGGTTTTGAAGATCAGATGAAAGATTCTCGGCACAGTCGTTGAAATAATCGTTGACCCGAACCGGCGCGAAATTATATGGGATGCGGTTTGTATCAATCTTCGTATAGAATGTCAGCTCATTGATCAGGGTATTCATTTCATTAGCCTTATTGTAAATAGTACGGATATAGCGATCCATCTTCTCCGGCGTATCCGCAACCCCATCCATGATCCCCTCTACATAGCCTTTGATAGCCGTAATCGGTGTCTTTAAATCATGGGAAATATTACTGATGAGCTCTTTGTTGTCCTTGTCATTTTTGAGCTTCTCCTCTGCGTTATCTTTCAGTCTGCGGCGCATGGTCTCAATGTCCTTGCAGAGCTGACCTATCTCGTCATTCTTCTCCGGCCGGAGTTCAAAGTCCAGTTCTCCTTCCGTGATACTTTTCACCGCAATCTCCATCTTCTCGATAGGGCGCAGGAGGCTTCGATATATCCACAGAATCATCGTCATGGCTGTTAGAGCGAGAATCAGAATCACTCCACCCATCATCGTAACAAGAAACTCATGAACCTCCGGCATCTCATTTAAGGTTCCAAGCGACTGCTTGAATTCCCGATACTCCTCCCCTGAAATCCCATAGGTCTGTTCAATGGCATTGATGTGGTAATTAGCTACTCCCCACACGACGAATCCCGCCAGAACCGCCGGTAAAATCGTGATAATAACAAATGAAATAATCAATCTTGTCTTTAATTTCAAAACAGTTCTTCCTCTCCGCTTTCCTGGCTCTGATCACAGATACAGTATATCACGAAGGGGGCGCTTCCTCTATAAGCGCCCCCGAAATTTTCGAAACTTTTTATAAATAGCTTTTCAGAGTCTCTACCTTGTCCAGCTTCTCCCACGGGAGAGCCAGATCATTACGTCCGAAGTGTCCGTATGCAGCCGTCTGCTTGTAGATCGGTCTTCTTAGATCCAGCATCTTGATGATTCCTGCCGGTCTTAAATCAAAGTTCTCACGGATGATCTTTACAAGTGCTTCATCAGAAAGCTTTCCTGTTCCAAAAGTATCCACCCATACGGAAGTCGGCTGTGCCACTCCGATTGCATAGGAAAGCTGCACCTCGCACTTCTCCGCAAGTCCTGCCGCCACGATATTCTTGGCCACATAACGTGCCGCATAGGCCCCGGAACGATCTACCTTTGTGCAGTCCTTTCCGGAGAACGCGCCGCCGCCGTGGCGTGCCATTCCGCCGTAACTATCTACGATAATCTTCCGTCCGGTCAGTCCGCTGTCTCCGTGCGGTCCGCCAATCACAAAACGCCCTGTCGGATTAATAAAGAACTTCGTATTCTCGTCAATCATCTTCGGATCGAGTACTGGATCAAAGACATATTTACGAATGTCTTCGTGGATCTGCTCCTGGGAGATCGCCGGATCATGCTGTGTGGAAAGAACAACTGCTTCCAGACGCGCTGGCTTTCCATCCTCGCCGTACTCCACTGTTACCTGAGACTTTCCGTCCGGGCGCAGGTATGCCAGTGTACCGTCTTTTCTTACATTGGCAAGCTGCTTGGTGAGCTTATGTGCCAGAGCAATCGGATATGGCATATATTCCTCAGTCTCATTGACCGCATATCCGAACATCATGCCCTGATCTCCTGCTCCGATCGCCTCGATCTCTTCATCGGACATCTTGTGCTCTTTTGCCTCCAGCGCCTTGTCAACACCCATAGCGATATCGGTGGACTGCTCGTCGATTGCTACCAGAACGCCGCAGGTATCAGCGTCAAATCCAAATTTTCCTCTCGTGTAGCCAATCTCTCTTACCGTGTCGCGCACGATCTTCTGTATATCGACATAAGCGTTTGTTGTAATCTCGCCCATGACCATTACAAGCCCTGTCGTCGTACAGGTCTCACATGCCACACGGCTCATCGGATCCTGCTCCATCAATGCGTCCAGAATCGCGTCGGAAATGGCATCGCAGACTTTATCCGGATGACCTTCCGTTACTGATTCAGAAGTAAATAATAATTTTTCCATGATTTCCTGCCTTTCCTTTTCTCTCATAGCTTTGTCTGTTTCCCTGGCGGACTTGTTTTTTGCGGGACACGGGTTTCATGTTGCTAAATATAGAGTTCCGCTTGCGGAACTCCCGCGCCGAGCGCGGTCGTTTTAACGACAGATTTTCACTTCGCGCGAGTGCGCATCCCGCGGAGCGTTTTTTTAGTAGGGAACCTTGTTCCCTAGTAAAAAAAATAAGCCCACCATAAGCGGACTGTATATTGATATCATATATCAATCCTCTTATTGTTCGATTACTCGCTCAGGCTGGCACCTTCCGTATCCGGGGTTGCCGTGGCTTCCTAGATCCTATGTATCTCCACCACTCTGAATAAGAGAAAATATAACTTAATTTACTTGTCACTGAACAAAATCATAACATTATCGTATGTTTCTGTCAAGAGGTTTTTAAATCAAAGCAGGGATACGGCTCTCCGCATCCCACTCTTCTCCACCTATTAACTTACCTTTAGTCTGAATTTCTGAATCTCTTTCTCGCTGGAAACCTTCTCAATCTCTGCTCCAAGCTCTCTTAACTTCTCTTCAAACCGCTCGTATCCACGCTGAATATAAACGATATCATCTACAATCGTGATACCTTCCGCCGCCAGTCCTGCCAGTACCAGCGCCGCTCCTGCTCTTAAATCCGGTGCACTCACACGTGCTCCGGAGAATCCCTCCACACCCTCGATGGTGGCAGAGTTACCCTCGATCTTGGACACCGCCCCCATACGTGCAAGTTCGTCAAGGTATTTGAACCGGTTCTCAAAAATACTCTCAGTGATGGTGCTGGTTCCCTCACACAGAGCAAGCGCCACACCCATCTGCGGCTGCATATCTGTCGGGAATCCCGGATAAGGAAGCGTCTTCACCTGTGTATGGCGCAGCTTTCCCTTGGATACAACACGCACCGCATCGTCAAACTCCTCTACCTCACATCCGATCTCCACAAGCTTCGCAATCGTTGCTTCCAGATGCTTTGGAATGACATTGAGCACAGTCACATCACCCTTTGTGACCGCAGCGCCGAACATAAACGTCCCCGCTTCGATCTGATCCGGAATAATGGAGTACTCGGTCCCGTGGAACTTCGACACTCCTTTGATCTTAATGACGTCTGTACCTGCCCCGCGGATATTAGCTCCCATACTGTTAAGGAAGTTCGCAACGTCTACAACGTGCGGCTCCTTGGCTACGTTCTCCAGGATCGTCATGCCATCTGACATGGATGCCGCCATCATCACATTAATTGTCGCTCCAACACTCACCACGTCAAAATAAATATGGCTTCCTACAAGCCGTTCCGAATCAGCCAAGATCTTGCCATGCTCGATCTCCACCTCTGCGCCGAGCGCACGGAATCCTTTCAGATGCTGATCAATCGGCCTGCTTCCAATGTTGCATCCGCCAGGAAGCGCTACTTCCGCGTGCTTATATTTACCAAGTAGCGCACCCAGAAGATAATAGGACGCCCTGATTTTCTTGATATAGTCATAATCAATACTGAAATCATGCACAGAGCCACCGCTGATTTCCACCGTATGGCGGTCGATCCGCTTAATCCGGGCTCCGATTCCTTCCATCGCCTCTAATAAAACATTGATATCATTCACATCCGGAAGGTTATCAATGTGTACTGTCTCATCTGTCATAATGGCCGCCGCGAGAATCGCCAGCGCCGCGTTTTTGGCTCCTCCGATGACTACTTCGCCAACAAGCGGAGTCCCTCCCTTAATAATATACTGCTCCATATCACACCTCGACTACTATTTAATCGTATTCGTAATTTCGTCCAAATCTATCTATACATTCAACTGATGTTCACAAATCATTCACAAAACATAGCTTTACCGATCTAGTATAGCACAAAATCTGTCATTGTAAAACACCTAATTTCCAGCTCTGCCGGATCTATACCAAACCATCAGACAGACCGGACGGCTCATTCTCAGCTTTCTCCCCTGATATCACCGAAAATGGCAAGTACTTTTTCCACCGTTTCTCCCATGGACAGACCGTCTTCATTGATACGGATATCCGCGTACTGCTCAAACAGCCTGCACCGCTCGTCATAAAGATCCCGAAGCGTCTGCCCGTCTCTGAGCACCACGCCGCGGCTCCTTGCATTCTGAATTCTGGTCTCAATCTCTGTGTACGGTACGTGAAGATAAACAATGATCCCAATCTCCTGATAATGCCGCATGGCGTTCTCACAGTACACGACACTCCCACCCGGTGCGATCACTGTCCTCTCAGCCTGCACAGAAGCATTGACCTGGTCTTCTACCTCCAGGAAACCAGCCGTCCCTCTCTCCTGAATGATTTCCCGCAAAAGCTTTCCCTCCTGCTCCTGAATCATCAGATCCGTATCGATAAACCGGTATCCCAGACGCTTTGCCGCCACAATCCCGATCGTACTTTTTCCGGATGCCGGCATCCCTATAAAAATGAGATTCTTCTTCATCCGTCTTCCTCTTTTCTATTATCGATCCCTTTCTCCCTAGAAAAACGGTATCGCTTTTGTCTTTCGTTTTTATTTTATCATGCTTTAAACCTTGCGTAAACCCTGTATCCTGACGAAAAATTCAGGAAAAGTGTCTGCAATTTCTGCGATATCGGCATCTTCTTTGCACAATCTCCTGAAACAGCAGGATTTCCACCAAATCCATTACAGATTGTTCCCTTGTTTTCCTCTTTCCCCCCAGTTCCTGAGTCTTTATCTGTTCTTTTTCCAGTTCCATGGCGATCTCCTGCTTCTCCCCCTCTTTCATCCTGTCGTAGATCCTCCCCGCCATCAGATAAAGAAGCAGCCGATCCGGATATTCATCGTAAATCATACTGCCCTCATATTCCATCCGGTCGCACTCATCCTCCACATACGGCAGAATTTTCTTGGCAGACATCGGGTACATACTCTTCATGTATTCCATATCCCGGCGGTCCTGTTTTTCCTCACCGTACTCCTTCAAATCCATCGGATAGGTCATATAATAAGGTAGTTTATGTTCCATATTCTTCGCACTTCCTGTCTGATATAATCTACTTTACCATATGCAATAACTGGTATTTTGCAGCTTGGCCCCACGCTTTTCCGGGAAATTTCTTTATTCTTCTATTTCCTGTGTCAGAAAGCATGACGAAATTTTGCTTTTCTGCTATAATTCTTCATATCGCAAAACTGTGTACGAAAGGAAATTATTGGAAATGATAAAGAAACTGGCTGTTCTATTTAAAAATGATATTGTACTTCTGATCTCTTTTTGTCTGGCCTTACTATCGTGTCTGATCACGCCGCCCGGGCCGGAATACCTCGGCTATCTTGATTTTCATACCCTGATCTTACTCTTCTGCCTGATGCTCATTGTAGAAGGACTCCGGGAGGCCAATTTTTTCCCGTACATCGGAAATCTTCTGCTCTCACGAACTTCCTCCAAACGGGGGCTTTCCCTTGTTCTCGTGTTTTTATGCTTTGTGAGCAGTATGTTCATCACTAATGACGTCGCCCTCATCACCTTTGTGCCATTCGGCATCCTGATCCTGGAGATGGCCGGTATGGAATCGCGAATCTGTTATCTGATCGTCCTGATGACAATCGCGGCTAATTTGGGAAGTATGTTCACCCCGGTCGGAAATCCGCAGAATCTTTATCTGTACTCTCTTACCGGCCTGAAACTGCACGAATTTCTCCTGCTGATGTTGCCGTTTACCGCACTGTCTGCCGCACTCCTTGTTTTGTTTGCCCTCTTGGGCACGGAACGTGGATCCATCCGGATCCAGATGGAAAATACTTCCCTTACGAAAAAAGGGACGCTCCTGTTTCTTGGCCTTCTCTTTCTTTTCTGTATGCTCTCGGTAGCAGGCATCCTTTCCGACTGGATTTTGCTGATCCTCATCGTGATCCCGCTTCTGATCCATCAGAGGACCCTGTTTACAAGAGTGGATTATTCGCTGCTTCTTACCTTTATTTTCTTTTTCATTTTTGTTGGGAATATCGATCACTTTGAACAGTTAAGGGTTTTCATCAGCTCTGTCCTTGCGCACCATGAGCGGATCATCAGTATCCTTGCGAGCCAGGTTATCAGCAATGTTCCCGCCGCCATGCTGCTCTCCAATTATACGGCAGAGGTGCAGGAGCTGATTATCGGAACAAACCTCGGCGGTCTTGGAACTCTGATCGCCTCCATGGCAAGCCTCATATCCTACAGGCAGATTTCTGCCCGCTACCCACGGCAGAAAGGAAAATATTTTGTCATTTTCACCATCTGTAATGTGATTTTCCTGCTGATTTTATATCTCGTATTCCGGTGTTTCTGATCCTGTTCTATGACAATGTAAGAAATGCACAATACGTTTTATCATCGCAATTCCCGGATCTTACACAGAATACATATTAACAAATGAACACGATCAAAGAGGGCGTTACGGACTGACAGTCCTTCATAGACTGCCACTCACGTATCCGCCCTCTTTACGATTACGCCTGATGCTCTTTATAATGATGTGCTTCTTCCAGCATCATATCTTTTACTTTCATCAGCCGGATCTGAGAACTTCTCTCATTTTCATCCAGCTTCATTGTGATATATCTGATATTTTCCCGTGTCTCAGGAATAATGACATGTTCCAGCGCGTTCACCCGGCGTCTCGTCTTCTCGATCTCGGACGCCATTAACTGACATGCCTTTTCCGTCTCCGCCAGCTTTAGCATATCCGGAAGGATATCAGCCAGTGACTTCACCGCTCCGTCCAGATCGCTGGACGTAAAGGCAAAGCCGTAAGAATAGATATCGTTTGCGTCCGCTGTTCTTGTCTTTGTTTCAAAAACAGGGATATCCACGCTCATAACATTCTTCTCTCCAACCCGAAGCTCAACAGACTGTTTCGGCATCATCAGAGCTGTACGCAGTGTCTCCCCGGACATACCTGCCCTGGCAATGACAAAGTTTTTATTCGCCGTCTTGATTCCAGCTTCTACCTTCTCTCGAAGAGCCATATTTTCCCTGACAAGATCCAGGAACTGGCGCATCAGCTCATCACGCTTATCTTTCAAAAGTTTATGGCCTCTCGTCGCAGTTACCAGCTTTTTCTTCAGCCTTGTGAGTTCCATACGGGTCGGTGTTACCTGTGTAGATGCCAAGCCAGTTCACCCCCATTTCTATTTGCCATAATACAGATCCAGATATTTATCGTCGATTCGTTTCAGCTCGCTTCTTGGAAGAATGGAAAGCAGTTTCCATCCGATCTCCAGCGTCTCCTCGATAGAACGGTCTGTTCCGTATCCCTGGGAAACATATTCCTTCTCAAATGCATCCGCAAATTTCGCATAGATTAAATCGATCTCGGTCAACGCCGCTTCCCCAAGGATGACCATGAGTTCTTTCGCCTCTTTACCACGCGCATATGCGGCGAAGAGCTGGTTCATTGTGTTGGAGTGGTCCGCACGAGTCTTGCCTTCTCCGATTCCTTTGTCTTTCAGACGGGACAGGGACGGCAGTACGTCGATCGGCGGCTGTACTCCTTTCCTATAAAGGTCACGGCTTAAGATAATCTGACCCTCTGTGATGTATCCGGTAAGATCCGGAATCGGATGGGTCTTATCATCTTCCGGCATGGTCAAAATCGGAATCATCGTGATACTTCCGCTCTTTCCATTCTGGCGTCCTGCTCTTTCATACATAGACGCAAGGTCTGTATACATATATCCAGGATATCCACGACGTCCCGGTACTTCTTTCCGGGCTGCGGATACTTCTCGAAGTGCGTCCGCATAGTTCGTGATATCTGTCAGGATAACAAGGACATGCATGTTTTTCTCAAATGCAAGGTACTCTGCCGCTGTCAGCGCCATCTTCGGCGTGGAAATACGCTCTATCGCCGGGTCGTTTGCCAGGTTGATAAACAGGACTGTACGGTCCAGAGCTCCTGTCTCGCGAAAACTCTCAATAAAGAAGTTGGATTCCTCGAACGTAATACCCATTGCCGCAAATACAACGGCAAACGGCTCGTCAGTTCCACGTACCTTAGCCTGCCTTGCGATCTGCGCAGCAAGCTGTGCATGCGGGAGGCCGGATGCAGAGAAAATCGGAAGTTTCTGTCCACGTACCAATGTATTCAGGCCGTCGATTGCGGAAACACCTGTCTGGATAAACTCTTCCGGATAGCTTCTTGCCGCCGGATTCATCGGGAGACCGTTGACGTCCAGACGCGCCTCCGGCAGGATTTCCGGGCCACCGTCGATCGGACGTCCAAGTCCGTCGAACACACGTCCCAGCATATCTTCGGATACACCAAGCTCCATACTTCTGCCAAGGAACCGTACCTTACTGTTGGAAAGATTGATTCCTGTCGCACTCTCAAACAACTGTACCAGTGCGGTATCTCCGTCAATTTCCAGAACCTTGCAGCGACGTGTCTCCCCGCTTACAAGTTCGATCTCTCCCAATTCGTCAAACGCTACGTCTTCTACTCCACGGACCATCATAAGCGGTCCGGCAACTTCCTGAATGGTTCTATATTCTTTTGGCATTTAGAAGTCCTCCTTTCCGAATGTGTCCGCTACTTCTGCCGCGAGCTCTTCTGTTACCTTCTGATAAGCTCCATCCAGCTCATCTTCGTGGGTGTATTTAAAGCGTCCGATCTGCTCACGTACCGGCATACTGATCAGCTTATTCATGGACGCCCCCTCTGCAAGCGCCTTAGAGGATTCCTCGTAGAATGAAAGCACCAGTTTCATCAGCAGATACTGCTTCTTCAGAGAAGAATAGGTGTCAATCTCGTGGAAGGAGTTCTGATGCAGGAAGTCCTCACGGATGGATCTTGCCGCTTCCATTTTCAGACGGTCGGACGGTGACAGTGCATCCATACCTACCATCTTCACGATCTCCTCGAGTTCTGCTTCCTCCTGGAGCAGCGCCATCATCTTCTGGCGGTTATCCATCCAGTCTTCTGCTACCTCTGAATTAAACCACTTTTCCATATCGTCCAGATACAGAGAATAACTCGTCAGCCAGTTGATCGCCGGAAAATGTCTCTTGTATGCCAGATTGGAATCCAGTCCCCAGAAAACCTTTACGATACGAAGGGTCGCCTGGGATACCGGCTCGGAAATATCACCACCCGGAGGGGATACAGCTCCGATTACGGAAAGGGCTCCCTCACGGTTATCCTTTCCAAGAGAAACCACGTGTCCCGCGCGCTCATAGAACTGTGCAAGACGGCTTCCCAGATAAGCCGGGTACCCTTCCTCACCTGGCATCTCCTCCAGACGTCCGGACATCTCACGGAGCGCCTCGGCCCAACGGGATGTGGAGTCTGCCATCAGGGCTACAGAATATCCCATATCACGGAAGTACTCCGCAATCGTAATACCTGTATAGATAGATGCCTCACGTGCCGCAACCGGCATGTCGGAGGTATTCGCAATCAGAACGGTTCTCTCCATCAGGGATTCTCCGGTTTTCGGATCCTTCAGTTCCGGAAACTCGTTCAGAACGTCCGTCATCTCGTTTCCACGCTCTCCGCATCCGATGTAAACAACGATATCAGCCTCCGCCCATTTTGCGAGCTGGTGCTGGATAACTGTCTTACCGCTTCCGAATGGTCCCGGAACCGCTGCCACACCGCCTTTTGCGATCGGGAAAAACGTATCGACAACACGCTGACCTGTAATCAAAGGCATCTTAGGCGGCAGCTTCTTCTGATACGGACGGCCCTTTCTTACCGGCCATCTCTGCATCATCGTGAGCTCCTTGTCTCCCTCCGGTGTGGAGAGTACGGCAACCGTCTCCTCCACTGTAAAGGAACCGGAACGGATCTCCTTTACAGTTCCCTTTACATTCGGAGGCACCATAATTTTTTGCTGTACGACAATCGTTTCCTGAACAGTCCCAAGCACGTCGCCGCCTTCCACTTCGTCTCCTACCTTTGCAACCGGGACAAATTCCCATTTCTTATCTCTTTTCAGAGAAGGAACTTCTACTCCACGTTTCAGGCTGTTTCCACCTGTCGCCTTCATAATATCGTCGAGCGGTCTCTGGATCCCATCGTAGATACTTGTGATCAGCCCAGGTCCAAGCTCTACGGACATCGGCACATCCATGGATTCTACCGGCTCGCCCGGTTTGAGTCCTGCCGTCTCTTCGTATACCTGTACAGAAGCCTGATCACCGTGGATCTCGATGATCTCGCCGATTAATCGCTGATCACTTACACGAACCACGTCGAACATGTTGGCATCACGCATTCCTTCAGCGATAACCAGCGGCCCTGCCACTTTCTTTATCGTTCCCTTACTCATTTCGACAATCACCTGCTTTCCTAATTACCACCAAACAGAATATCCGAACCTACTGCCTGTTCCACAGACTTCTTTACTCCTTCAATTCCCGATCCCGTGTTTCCACTGATTCCAGGAATCTGGATTATGGTCGGAACAATCGCATCCTTATATCTGTCTATCTCGTGTTTCAAAACAGCCGCCAGAGCCTCGGTGACATAGATGATCCCCGTCTTGGCCTCCGCAAGCTGTGTCAATGTTTGCTTTGCCTCCTCCGGGCCATTTACCGGAAAGATGTCAAGACCGAGGGCAGCAAAACCATAAATACTGTCATAATCTCCTAATACTGCTATCTTATACATACATCTCCCGTACCCTTTCCCGGATGGATTCTACCGGAAGATCGTTCTGCTTTCCGGTCAGTATAATCCTCACCGTTTTGATTTCGTTTTCCCGTGCCAGCACATATGCTACAACCGGGCCGATCGTAAACGGATTGTAAAGCTGCGGCCGGATCGTCTCGACAATCCGGTTGTCGCACCAGCACTCAAACGCCGAAGCCGACTCTTTGAGCGCCTTGGCTCCTCCTTTGTAAGCGGTGCTCTCCAGATATTCTTCGATGGCATCCATTCCGTTTTGTGCCGCTCTCATCAGGGCATTGATGTTGACACTGTCACATTCTGCCATTGCTCTTTTCATAAATTCCAAACTCTTTGCGGTCTTCTGTGAACGTACCGCAATTTTGATATCCGCAACCGCAACGGTAGATTCCGCATAGTCGCGGATAATCTCTTCTCCTGACCTTTTACCGGCCTCGTAAATTGCCTCCAGCGCGGCTTTGTCAACCATAATGTCGCAGAGCTGCCCGTCCTGCGTATGAAGCAGTGTCTCATACGCTTCCCGGACGATCCCGGCCATAAAGCCCGGAAGTCTTCCAAATTCTTTCTTCTTAATGATGTCCAGCATCTCCTCCCCGGAAATCTGTGTATCGGGTATAAAGATATCGGACACAGCCCTCTCAGAAGCCGCCTGTTTAATGGCCGCTTTCAGATTCTGGAACAGATCCGCATAGGAGATCACGTCAAACACCGACGGATCATCCGCAAGGCTTTTGACCTCTTTCCATGTCTTTTCACGTTCACATGATAAAATCGCTTCTGCATCGAGCGGGGTATCCGCATTTCCCCATCCTTTCTCCTGAAGGAGCAAAAGACACTGCTTCTCATCTTTGCAGGCAAGAAGCTGGTCTATGACCGCCTGGGAAAACAGCGATACTTCCATCGCCCTGATCCGCGCAACCGCATAGGTGTATTGATTTTTTGCCATTGATTACATCCTCCTTTTCGCGGAATTGCGCTGTTTAAAAAAATAATACCTTGTGTACCCTGTCCTGAAGCTCATCCCTCTTTGCGTCAAAGATTGCTCTGAATGAGCAGTTCTCTTCGATTCCATTATACAGAAGGACGAATCCGCCTTCCATGCTTCTCGTCTCTTGGGAAACAGTAAGCTTGCCGCCCCTTTCATCCGCAATCCGGGCAAGCTCCACCGGAAAGCTTTCAGGCATTCTTGCCAGGTCCTTCTCAGAAAAGAGAATCTTTCCCTCCTGCGGAAGTACATATGTTCCAATCATCTTCCGGATGGTCTCAAAATACTCTCCCGGCTCCATGGAGCAGAACTTCTGATAGGCAGACTCGATCACCTCGGCGATGATCTCCTGTTTTGCGGCCAGAAGTGCGGTACGGCGTTTCTGCTCATCAGCCGATTTTAGTCTTGCCTGATAATCTTTCACGTCTTGTTCCGCTTTCTTCATAATTGCTTCCGTCTGCTTCTTCGTCTCCTGTTCCGCCTCCGCCCGGATGGCATCAGCCTCCTGGGCTGCCTTTGCTTCTTTTTCTTTCGCAAGGGATTGTGCTTCTTCCAGAATCTGGCTTATCATCTTATCTAATCCAGTCATTCTCAAGCTCTCCTTTACTTCTAGATTATCGTCCTTCTATTCATTAAACCTGAATTGCTGTTACAGCAAGGATAGAAATCAAAAGTGCAAGGATCGCATATGTCTCAACCATCGCCGGAAACAGCATCGCTTTACCGAACTGATCCGGTTTTTTTGCTACGATTCCGATTGCCGCTGCTGCTGTCTTTCCCTGGGAGATTGCGGAGAGAAGTCCTACAATTCCGATTGGCAGACATGCCGCAAGGATCAGAAGACCCGTCTTCACATCAAGGTCTGCTACACTTCCGCCAAGAAGTCCGACTTTGGAAAGCGTAATAAAACCTACCAGTAGTCCATAGATACCCTGTGTACCAGGAAGCAACTGCATGATCAATACCTTCGCGAATTTGCTTGGATCCTCCGTTACTACGCCTGAAGCCGCCTGTCCGGCAATCCCTACGCCAATAGCAGATCCGGTTCCCGCAAGGAATACCGCTACTGCCGCACCAAGTAATGCATAAACAATTCCTAATTCACTCATTATTTCGTTTCCTCCTTAATATCTACATATTTTGTATCTGCTCTAAGCGGATGAAATTCCCGTCCGCCGCCTTCATAAAACTTACCAAAGAATTCTACATACTGAAGACGGTTTGTATGGACATAGGCGCCAAGCAGGTTGATCGCCAGGTTAAATACATGCCCGATGATAAATACAATAATAAATACGATGGCACCAAAGATTCCCTTGCCAGCCATACTTCCCATCTGGTTTACTACGGACGCAATTACTCCGGTTGCAAGTCCGAGTGCAAGCAGTCGGGAATAAGAAAGCACATCGCTTAACCACCCGGTGATGTTGTACAGATCATATGCACCAAGCGCAATCCGAAGCCCCGGATTTTTGCTGCTTCTTCCTGACATCAGAAGAATTCCGACTGCTCCGATAATCGCAAGCCCCTTCGATAAAGTCTGCAGCGCCGGCGGAAATACGATTGTCATCTGTGAAATTGAATAAAAAAGACTGCTCGGTAACAGCATCAGGATCAATCCGATCAACAGCAGATACCAGAGCACCACGTCACAGAAGAAATCCAGGTAGCGTTTGTCGCGGATACACATGTATCCTTTAATTCCAAGTCCCGTAAACAGATGGATCATTCCAAGCAGCATGGAGAAAATCAACAACCTCATCGGATCGTTCAACGGGATAAACCAAAGTGCCGGAATGCTGACCTCATGGCCGAAGAAGACTCCGGACACCACATCCACCACATCTCCAAAGTAACCGCCGAAAAGAATCCCCCACACCAGTGTGGAAATTCCACAATACATGAACATTCGCAGGGACTTTGACATGCTCTCCGACATTCTCGGGTACTTTTTTAACAGTACAAAACATGCCACCGATACGATCAGACCGTACGCTGCGTCTGAAAGCATCATTCCAAACAGAACTACATAAAATATGAACATGATCTTTGTCGGATCCATCTCCCCTTTGGCCGGAAGTCCGAAAGACGCAAGCACACCCTCTACGGATCCTGCCGCCTTTCCATTTTCCAGAAGAACCGGAGCTTCCTCCTCTTCTTCCAGATCCTTCACCTCAACAAAAAGGCTGTACTTCTCATTCAGATATCCAGATATTTTTCCTGCAAGCTTGGCCGGGATATATCCGCTTAAAACAAAGGTTTGTTTTGTCTGAGGCATCTCCGAAAGCGCTTCATAGCGCTGCACTTTCATACGGTAATAATCGGACAGTAGTTTGAATGAACTGCGCTCATCGCTCTTTTTGATGATCTCTCCTGTGATCTTATGGATCTCCTGACGGATGTCGTCAAGTCTTTCTTCTATCTTCTGTATTTCCTCCGCCGGAATACCGGACGGTACATTCACCGGCTTCGCAAAACCGGCTGCCCTCAACGCTTCTTCCATACGATCCGCCTCTTCCCTGAGACAAACCACCGTCAGGCAGGTCTGATCTTTGTCTTTTGATACAATCTCAATATCTGCCGCTGACAGATCCGGCGCATACTCTGCGATCTGACCCGCAATCTCATCCTGATTCAGGACACTGCCTATACTTCCGATAAAGACTCTCGCTGCTTTCGTTCCCTCAAAACTCATCGGGATATCCAGCGCAAGCCACGGTCTGAGTATCTCTTTCTGGGTCTGCAGTCTCACGGTCTCCGCAAGAGCCTCGGACTGCTTCTTCCTAAGAGCAATCAGCTCTCCAGCCGCCTCAAGAATTCGGACATGGTCTGCCACTACTTTGGAGTACTCATCCTGCTCTACCAGTTTCTTCCCTTCCAGTGAAGAAAACATAGAGGTCTTTTCCGGGGTCTTTTCCTGCAGAACATCGAGTGCCTGTTCCAGAACAGAAATCCGCTTTTCAAACTTCTGTCTGTCTTCCAGTGTGTCCATCTTCGTAAGTCCGTCCCCTCCGGCCTTTGACGTCTCGATTTCAATCGCCCCAAAACCCTGAAGATCTTTCAGTATTGCTTTTCGGTCTTTTTTCATCGCGCAGATACTTATTCGCTGCATCTGCAATACTGACATACGAAAATTCCCCCTTTCTTTTGGAATCCACTACAGCAGTCCTGCCATCACCGCATCCACTGCCTGTGCTTCCCTTTGTTTCGCCACCGCCTTCAATGCCTCCACCTCTTTTGAAATCTCTGCTTCAAAAGCTGCTTCCCCTTCTCTGGCACTGTCTGAGGCGGCATCTAACTGTTGCTTCGCCGCTGCGTTCGCTTCGCTGACAGCAGCGGCCCTCTTCTCTTCGGCTTCCTGTTTCGCCTGTGCAAGCATTTCTTCCGCTTTTTCGTCGGCGTCCTTTACAATGGCGTCGGCTTTCGCCTCGGCCTCCTGAATCGCCTGAATTGTGTCATGTATCACTCGCTCACCACCTTTGTTTATCATTCTCTGCCCCATATAGGCCTATCTTATCACAAAATATTTTAAACTGCAATTTTTTTAATGTGCAATTCAGATAACAAAAAAGGCTTATTTCTTCCTATTATAATGCATATTTCACAAATGTAACTTTCCGTAACTTTTTTCGGCCTTTTTATACTTATTGATGAATCTTTTGAAACATCCTGACTCTAATTAGTTTATCTATAAGTTAAAATTTTTATTTGAATCTATTATATTTTTTTCAAATCGGCTCACTTTTTTCGTACTTTAGTCTAAAATAATGTTTTTTGAATGCACTCCCCAGCCACAGACCATAGAAAAAGAAATTCCCTGCCTCTCATCTCTGAGAGGCAGGGAGCTAAAAAAAGAATATCCTTTATAGCAGTTTCGCAAGGACTTGAAAACTTAACTTACACCTTCGTTGTATTACGGAGTAAAGGCAGAGCAGGCGTTGAAAATACCGGCTTTACAGACCTAATTTTCAAACGGTAAGGAGTTTATAGCTTTACCCACAAAAGCTGTTTTTAACTGCGTAACACCTCTCACAACATAAAACCGCTTATTCGTTGCTGCTATCGTCTTTCCGTTTCGTTCCTTTCCGATATCTTTATCGCAGAAAAGGACTGTAAAAACTCCGTAGCAAGCATAGGAAAAGGGTACCCTTTCCTAAAAATACCCCACGTTTTTGCCTGTTGGGATAATCCCAATCCCTTACAAATCGGAATTTGCTAATGTATATATCCCAACTTTTTCAGGAAATCAGCATAGCGAACCTTTTGAATAGGTATCATATCAGAGGAATTAACAAAGAGAATATATTCCTTTTCTGGTATCCACCTATATGCAACGGTTTCACCCTCTTGAAGAGATACTCCTGTTTTGTCGCAATCTGTAATACAAAGAAATTGATAATAGATTGTATCACTGGAAATATATCGACCTATTTCCTCTAACGAATTTGCTTCAATGCCAGTTTCTTCAAACAGTTCCCGTTTTGCACAAGTAATTTTGTCCTCACCTTTTAACGCAGAACCGCCAGCAGTTGCTTCATAATATCCTCCGAAATTTGACTTTCTGAAATCCCGTTGCATTAGCAAATAATCGCCGTCTGTATGGCGAACTAAGATTTCACATACCATGTGATATATTCCATTTGGTATTGGTTCTCCGCGAACTAAGTCTATATTTGCCAACGAACCATCTTCCCAATATCCGTCCCATATTTCCATCTAAGCAACCTCCAAAATTCAGATTTTGTCAATTTTATATTTTACCATCAAGATGTAATTTTTCTACCATTACGATAAATAGCATAGTTATTTGTATTCGTCAATGGTCAAGATGAACGGGCCTTGCCCGCCATTGACAAGTACAAATGATAATGCTTGTATGGTAGACAAGAAAGTGAAAGCAGCGAGTACTTTCGATAATTATGGCCTTTCTTTACATCTGTTTGTATCGTTTTATATCGCCGCGGAAAATCTGGGCACCATTTGGGTACCAAAGTACTAAAAATCAGAATGTTTTCAAATGCTCTAAAAGGCAAAAAATTCAGCATTTAAAGGCTCCCACGGTGCAATGTCTTTTTGAAGCTTAAAATCAAATACTATTTTTTATTTTCTTCTTTCCAGCAGATTTCTATTCCTTCCAGTCCAGCCTGTGCAGATGTCCTTCCAGATTCATTCCTGCAAATCCATTCTGACGCAGTGCCTCATAGAGAACGATGGCTGCCGAATTACCAAGATTCAGCGACCGGATCTCTCCGATCATCGGAATCCGGATACAGGTATCTTCATAGTCCACAAGGATCTCCTCTGGAATCCCCGCACTCTCTTTGCCGAACATGATATAGCAGTCCGGCTCATAGTGGACTTCCGTATAAATCTGGTGAGCTTTCGTCGTCGCCATGTAAATCCTGGCTCCCGGATTTTGGTCCAAAAAATCTTCAAAATCAATGTAGGTCCGAACGTCCAACTGAGCCCAGTAGTCCATCCCAGCCCGTTTTAAATTTTTCTCTGTCAACCGGAATCCTAACGGCTCAATCAGGTGCAGTCTCGCACCGGCCGCCACACAGGTCCGCCCGATATTTCCGGTATTTGCCGGGATCTCCGGCTCATGCAGCACAATATTCAGCATCTGTACCTCCCCGCACAGCCTTCCTGTTTTTCAAATTAGCTATGCCTGTTTCTGATTTCTAAGTTTTATGATAAAAGATTCCAGCCGCCCGATAGCAACTTTCAGATCCTCCAGGGAATATGCGTAGGAAATCCGAATAAATCCTTCTCCACTGTCCCCAAACGCCGTCCCCGGCACGACAGCCACCTTCTCTTCTTCAAGAAAGCGCGTCGCAAACTCTTCTGACGTCATACCGAATTTTTGAATACACGGGAACAGGTAGAAGGCGCCTTCCGGCTCAAAACACGGTAAGTCCATCCGTTCAAATTCGTGGAGCAGATATCTTCGCCTCTGGTTGTACGCCTTTCGCATCTCCTGTACTTCATCTTCGCAGTTTCTTAAGCCCTCCACAGCGGCATACTGGCTGTTGGTCGGTGCACACATGATGGCGTACTGATGGATTTTGAGCATCTGCTCCAGAATAACCTCCGGCCCGCACGCATAGCCAAGCCGCCATCCTGTCATGGCAAATCCTTTGGAAAATCCGTTGATGACAATCGTCCTCTCTCTCATACCTGGGAAAGATGCAATGGAAACGTGATCTGTCCCGTATGTAAGCTCGGAATAGATTTCATCGGAAATGACAAAAAGGTCGTGCTCGACAGCCACCTCCGCAATCGGAGCCAGATCTTCTTTCGTCATTATGGAACCCGTCGGATTATTCGGGAACGGAAGTACAAGGATCTTCGTCCGGTCTGTGATCTTTTCCTCCAGGTCTTCTCTGGTGAGTTTAAATTTATTCTCCTCATGAAGCGGAATGACAACCGGCACCCCGTCCGCCAACATGGCACACGGCAGATAAGAAACATAACTTGGCTGTGGAATCAGCACCTCATCTCCCGGATTTAACATGGCGCGCATGGCGATATCGATTCCTTCGCTTCCTCCTACTGTGACGACAACCTCAGACACCGGATTGTAGGACACCTGGATCTTCCTCCTCAGATAGTCCACAATCTCCTCTTTTAATTCTTTCAGCCCTGCGTTGGAGGTATAGAAAGTCCTCCCTCGCTCCAAAGAATAGATTCCTTCCTCGCGAATTCTCCAAGGCGTATCAAAATCCGGCTCACCCACTCCCAGGGAAATAGCGTCCTTCATCTCATTTACAATGTCAAAAAACTTCCGGATTCCAGACGGCTGGATGTTTACGATTTTATCAGATAATGGATTTTTCATTACGGCATCACCAGTACCCTTTCTGCCTTCTTCTGTGTCGCAAGAATCGTCCCATGATCTTTATACTTCTTTAAAATAAAGTGGGTCGCCGTAGAAAGCACCGGCTCAATAGGGGAAAGCTTTTCCGATACGAAGCGGGATGCCTCTTTTAATGTCTTGCCCTCCAGAATAATCAGAAAGTCGTATGCTCCCGAAATCAGGTAGACTGCCGTCACCTCCGGAAACTTGTAGATCCGTTCCGCAATCCGGTCAAAGCCGAGATCTCTTTGCGGCGTCACACGGACTTCGATCAGGGCAGTCACTGACTCTTCCCCTGTCTTGTCCCAGTCAATCAGTGTATGATATCCGCAGATGATTTTCTCCTTTTCCATTTCCGCAATTTCATTTGCGACTGTCATCTCGTCCGTACCGAGAAGCACTGCCAGCTCTCCTAAATCTACACGGCTGTTTTTCTCCAGATATCGTAAGATCTCTGTTCTCATATTCATGCTATGTTCCTCCTTTACAGATCCGAAACCACTCATCCTCCGCCGGACGGTCTGTACACCGTCTCTCCTCCCCGTTGAGAATGATCTTGTCCTTCCCTGCTTTCATTCTGCCAATGACAGACGCCATAATCCCTTCTCTTTTACAGGATTCTACAAAACCGCGTCCATCTTCCAGAATTACAAGCAGGCATCCTCCCGATGCCATCTGATATGGATTCAACCGGAAAAGTTCACAGATTTCAATGACGTCCTGCCGGATCGGAAACTTCTTTAAGTCCACTTCATATCCGGTTTTTGTTTCCTCAGCCAATTCCCACAGCGCTCCGAACACGCCTCCTTCTGTTACCGGCTTTACAAAATCCGCATGAAACCCTGCCGCTTTTTCGGCCGCTCTTACTGCAAACAGATCGTTTTTGGAATTATAAAGTTTACTTAAGAATACTGGTACAAACCGTTCTCTTACTTCCTTTTCTTTCTCATAGAGCACCCGAAGGCTTCCCTCCAGAGCAACCGGATTGACAAGGACGATTTCCCTGCCTTCATACTTTCGTCTGTACGCTTTCCTTTTCTCTCCGGCCCAGCCCAACCCCGTGACCGACACGGTCATCGTCCGGATATCCGGCGCGGCCTGCACCAGGATATTCAGAATCTGAATGTCCTGCTTCTTTACCATCCCTTCCAAAATTTTTGTCATCTCTTTGACCGATTCTTCCTCTGTCTGCTCCGGGACGAGGACGGACACCCTTACCCCAAACGGATGCCCGCCCTTTGCGGCGACTGCTGTCACCGCCCTGGCCGCGGCATAGACAAAAAGCTCCTGCTCATTTCCAGTCATCAGGCTCTCGGAAACCACCAGCTCCTCACCGGAGGCCGGGATCTTTGTACAGTGCTCCCATACATACTCCGGAAGTCCCGGATGATCGTCTTTCAGTTTTCTATATACGGACCTCTGATACGCCGCCTGTGTCAAAATTCCATTCCTCATCGTTCTTATCCTTTACTCGTCCTTTTCCTCGTCATTTGCTGCCGCTCCATAGATCGTGCAGACAAGCTCCCCCTCCCCGTTTATATACGATTCAATATAGAGAGGTGCTTCTGTTTTATTCTCAATTTCCAGATCCTGCTCCCTGTCAAACCTGACAGTCAGTCCGTCCTTTTGGCCGCTGCCCAAAGACTGCGGCTTATGGAACTCGGAAATCACAATTCCGGCATCCTTTGCAGACTCATAAAGACAGGAAGCCATCATCTGTAACGCCTCCCCCGGCGTACCGTCCCTTAAAAATTTCTCCAGGACACTCTGTAAGGAGAGCTTCTTCTCCGGCATCACAACCTGCCCGTTTAAGGCCGCGGTTAAAGGCAGCAATTCCTGTTTCCTGTCATCACGTTTCACTTTAATAGTGGAGCTCCCTTTTTCTACTTGAATTTTTTCCAGGTCCTTCCTGGAGATCTTTGGTTCCTCCTTCATAGAGGATACTTCCAGTTCGATCTCCCTGCCAGCCTCCAGGTCGTCCAATTCGTCCCTGATCCGGTCGAGAAGATCCTCTGTATCAGCCGTCTCCCCGTCTTTTTCCCCTATAATCTGAAACACACCGCCCACTCTCGTGATACTGGCGTTCACCGCCCCTTCAAAAAAATCCACCGTCTTTTCTTTCAGCACACTCTTTGCCTGTTCTTCTTCGATCTCATAACCGGTCTCATACTCAACCTTCTCTTTCTTTGCCTTACGGATCTTGCGATAGCGCTGGTAAAGATTTCCCCTCTTTCCATAGGCCACAGCCTGATCTGCCAGCTTCTCCACGTCTCCCTGCCGGATCCCGAGTTCTGACAGCGTCACTTTGGCCGTCTTGTCCCCGGCTTTCAAGGTCATCGGCGTATTTCTTAAGACCGTCCACCGACCCTCAATCTGTGCAATCGCCTGCTTCTTTGTCAACCCCGATACATCAATCCCCTGTACAAACACGTTCTGCTCAATCTGATCTTTGTCCATCCTGTGTACATAACGATAAACCGAGGAATAAAAAATGCCGACTATAAAAACAGCGCATAGAAAAACAAGCCCCGCAAGAGCAATAAACTTTCTCTTCTGAGCCGCACTCATTCTCTTCGATGCAGTTTTTTCTTTCCTCCGCAGTCCCATAGGCGCTCCCACCATTCCTCTTATACCAGATAAGGTATAATCATTGTCGCAACCATCGCAAGAATGACCACGACGATAATGATCGAGATCAGTCTCCGTGTCTTTTTGTCATAAAAATTCATCCTATCGTCCTTTCTCCTGTCAGACTTTTCCTTTTATTTTATACTCTTTACAGTACTTTTGCAAGGAACAATCCCCACACTTTGGGTTTCTCGCCGTGCAGATCGTCCTCCCAAACTGGATAATCTGAATATTGTAAAGAATCCAGTGGTCTTTCGGAAGTTCCTTCATCAGATCCCTTTCGATCTTTTCCGGATCCTCCTGCTTCGTAAATCCCAGCCTCCCTGAAATCCGCTTCACATGGGTGTCCACCACCACACTCGGGACATGATAAATATTCCCCCGGATCACATTGGCCGTCTTTCGTCCCACTCCGGCAAGGGAAGTCAGCTCCTCCAGTGCAGACGGCACCTCATCCCCATACTTTTCGTGGATATCCCTCATACAAGCAATCAAATTTTTCGCCTTGTTATGGTAAAATCCGGTCGGACGGATATCCTCCTCCAATTCTTTGAGATCTGCCGCCGCGATCGCCCCCGGAGAGGTGTATTTTTGAAACAGATCTTTTGTCACAATATTAACTCGAGCGTCTGTACACTGAGCGCTCAGCATAGTAGCCGCCAGGAGCTGCCATGGAGTTTCATAATTCAGATAACATTTATATTCTGTACCAAACTGGCTGTCCAGAATATCCAAAATCTCTTTTGTCCGTTTTTTCATCGATCGTCTCTCCCATCTTCCCCAATCCGCATCATATGCGCTTCATAATTCAGCGGATTCCTTATTTGATAATCAAAGAGCAGAACAGTTCTGCACGGTTTCATATCCCGGTCCACCTCATAGTCAAATATTTCTATATGTGTCATCTTCCGAAGTTTCCGGCTCTCTGTCTGTCCGTAGGATTTCAAATATGCCGGTTCTTTTTCTTCCCGGTCATAAAATGCTTTCAAATACGCTTTATCGGCGGACGGTTCCCCCGCAAAGTCCGGCCTGTTCTTGACATTTTCCCTCAAATAAAGGTCAAAGACCAATAGCTGTCTGTAGAATTCCTCTTTCCCACTTACCTGCTTCCGTATAAAAGCTGACAGGATCTCATACCTTGCGATCCTCGTATGATTTCTCTTAAACAGCCCGTTTTCTTCATAATATGAGCCAAGCGCTTTATACATGGAAAACGGAGAATCAAATTCCAGCACCAGCCAATCTAATGTGTGGGAAAACTGTCCACTATTATAGTAGACTTCCACCATTTCCTCGATCTGTTTCAGTCGGGCGATCTCCCCGTAGGAAAGCCAGTTTGTCCCAAGCACCTCGTACGGCGGGCGGGCTTTATAGATAAGCCCATATTCCCTTGCATGTTCCTGCATATACGAGCCTTTCAACACTTTCAGAAAACCTAGCTGAAGCTGGTCCGGTCCAAGTGCGTACACATCGTCAAAGGATTTTCCAAAGCTTTCATAATCTTCCATCGGCAGTCCGGCGATCAGATCCAAATGCTGGTGCGTATTGCCCATGGTTTTAATCTGCTTTGTCACTTCAGAAAGCCGCTTGAAATTCATGGTCCTTCGGATCTTGCGAATGGTATCCGGATTCGTGGACTGTACTCCAATTTCAAGCTGAATCAGTCCCGGCCTCATCCGGGAAATCAGCTCCAGTTCCTCTTCATCGAGAAGATCAGCAGATACTTCAAAATGAAAGTTCGTCACCCCATTGTCATGTTCCAAAAGATAACGCCATATCTCTTTTGCATGGGTGTGATGACAGTTAAACGTGCGGTCTACAAATTTTACCTGCGGCACTTTCTGGTCAAGGAAGAATTGAAGCTCCTTTTTCACCAAATTCAGATCACGAAAGCGCAGACACTTGTCCACTGAAGACAGACAGTAGCTGCACCGGTACGGGCAGCCCCGGCTTGTCTCATAGTAAATGATTTTGTGTTCAAACAGGCTCAGGTCCTCATATACAAACGGTACCCGACTTAGATCCATAACGTCCCGCCATTCGTTTTCCCGGATCTCTCCATTCTCTGTACGAAACGTAATTCCAGCAATCTCCTCCAATGTTTCCCGTCTGCCATGGTAATATTCCAGAAGTTCCAGAAAGGTCTCCTCGCCCTCCCCTTTCATCACTCCGGTCACTTGTCGAAGACGGGTCAACACGTCCACGGCATCGTAGGAAACCTCAGGACCTCCAAGCCACAAAATCGTCTCAGGGAAAATTTTTTTGATCTCCCTTGCCAGCTCCTCCACATAATCCAGATTCCAAATGTAGCAGGAAAAGCAGAGCAGATCCGGCTTTTCCCGGTACAGATCCATAAGAATCTCATCCATCTGCTGGTTGATCGTATACTCTAAAATCTTCGTTTCGCTTACATAGGCTTTTGCAAAAGCCCGAAGCGAATAGACAGCCAGATTGGAGTGAATGTATTTTGCATTGACCGCCGCCAAAATGATTTTCATGTGTAAATTTTCTCCTTTTTATTTTGCCGTTTTTATTGACATTTTCCTCAAAACACGGTAAACTTATGAAACGTGCAGCCGGGGTGTTAGCGGTACCCTGTACCTACAATCCGCTATAGTAGGGGTGATGCTGTGCCGAGGGCGTATTCTTGTGAGGCTGCCTTTGGAAAGTGGCGTTGATACTTCGGGTCTCGCGCAACTGGACTCCGTGAACCGTGTCAGGTCGGGAACGAAGCAGCACTAATCGGAACCTCCCGTGTGCCGCGAGGGCGCCTGGGTTGAGTTAACTGCCAAAGTAACGCTTGGGAGATGCGTTCGACGCACAGCGCACAAAAAAGAGCAGATGACTGCTCTATTTTTTTTGCCGTAATTCTTTAAAAAATGTCTTAAGCATCTGACTGCACTCCTCCCCCAGAACTCCCGTCGTCAGTTCCACCTGATGATTAAACTGAGGCACCTGTAAAAGATTGAAAATAGATCCTGCACAGCCCGCTTTCGGGTTCATACATCCTACTACCACACGCTTGATTCTGGACTGCACGATCGCCCCGGAACACATCTGGCATGGTTCCAGGGTGACATACAAGGTACAATCTTCCAGTCTCCAGTCATTCATCTTCCGGCTGGCCTTACGGATTGCCTGAAGTTCCGCGTGAGCCAGTGTATTCTTATCGATCGTCCGCCGGTTGTATCCCCGGCCGATGATCTTATCCTGATATACGATGATACAGCCGATCGGGACTTCCCGCAAAGCGTATGCTTTCCTGGCCTGCTTCATCGCTTCTTTCATGTATTTCATATCCAGCTTCGCCTGAAGCTCCTGCTGTAATCTCTGTTCGTGTTCTTTCTCTTCTTTTGACAGCTTTCGTCCCATCTGTTTCGCTCCTGTATATTCTCTACAGACCGCCCTCTCTCCGCCATGCCTCTGCACTTTCACGGGTCTCGCCCTGCACCTGCCTTCTCCGGGCAGTAATTTCGTTTTTATTATACTCTAATTTGGTGAACCTGTCGACACCAATACCCGAAATCATCCTTTTCCTCTCTCTCCGTCTCCGGAAGACTGAACATTTCTTCATCGTAGTTTACAAATCCCGGAAATCCAAAGGCCTGTGCTGCTCTTCGTTCCTTTTCACTGTAGACTCCCGGCACCCCGAGGAAGAGCTTCTCACCCTCCTGTAAAAAAGCAAGATGATGATAATTATAATATCCATGGAGGAGAAAGCTGTTGTTGGCAAGCTGCCATTCCCTGCGGATGAGCCTTGCCAGATCCTGCCGTTCGATTTTGGTACATTGAAACCGACTCCTTGTCTGGCACTCCTGCTCTGCGATTTCCGGTTCCTCATCCTTTGGTTCCTCACCCTCATCCAGCATCTCTTCTTCGTACGCTTCTCTTTCGTCTGAGGCTCCGCCCATGTCCGCATAAACCTCCGTTACATCATCAGACACACCCGTCGATCCCTCCGGTATGGTTTCCTCAGATTCTTGCGTCACTTCTTCCTGATCTTTCGTTCCCTGCGGCATTTCCAGAAGCTTCTCTGGAGTTTTCGGCATTTCCGACTCCGGAAACTTCACTTGCTGCGCCGGCGCCGTCTGATCTTTTGTTTCCTCCTGTTCCTCTCCCATCTGGGTTTCCTCATACTGTGATTCTGTTTCCCTTCTCTGTTCTTCTGTATCCAAATGGAATCGATCAGGTATTTCCTTGCCGACCGTTTCCAGTCGCCCGATATCAACAGCCTCATCTGTCCAGGTCGCCGCATACCTCGGTCCGCTCTCTCCACATAGAATGATTCCTTCCACCCTGTCATACCGCTCCTTGCTTCCTACGTCTTCTGCAGTATAAGCAAGCCGGTAGTTCAGCGCCGGACTAATATTGCTAAGTTCCCCTTGATACACACCAAGACATCGTTCATTCTCTCTCCAGAACAGATACAGCGCAAGTTTCCTCGGACTGTTCATCCCCCATCCTTTCCCATGAATACTTACCGCACATCCTTCTTCTGCTGTTTCCACTTTACAAAATCCGATATTTCTGATCCGTCTTCCTTCCTGATACTCATAAAGATAACAGATAAAACGCTTCATGTCTCTCTTACCGCCTGTTTCTTTTTACCTCAGTCTATGCCCGTCCCCTCCAAAAAAGAACAATATTTTCTTCTCCCAGTAATCTGGAATCTCTCAACACCATCATTTATCCAACATTTTGCCATTCTATGGACATTTGAGTAATCAGCTCTTGACAGGGATTCCTGACAGGCGTATTATAACATTGTTACATATCACTGTTATACGGAGGCAGTTATGGAAGAAAAATTATCAGATACTATGGTAAAAATCCAACAAGCCGCTTTGGAGGAGTTTTCTGACAAAGGATTCTTTGGTGCTTCCCTGCGCCAGATTGTAAAGAACGCGGGTGTGACTACCGGGGCATTTTACGGATATTTCTCCAGCAAAGAGGCTCTGTTCGCATCCATTGTGGAACCGCATGCCACCGCTCTCATGGGCCGATTTATGGAAGCACAGATCGGCTTTGCCGAGTTGCCCGAGGAGGAGCAGCCCAGACATATGGGTGAAGCTTCCGGCGACTATGTGAATTGGATGGTGGATTATATCTGTGAACACCGGGAGCCGGTCAAGCTGCTGCTTTGCAGAGCGGAGGGGACTTCTTATGAGCACTTTATCCATAATATGGTGGAGGTCGAAGTAGAGTACACGCTGAGATATATGGATGTACTCTGCCGGTCAGGCAGGAATGTTCCTACATTAAATCAATCTCTCTGCCATATCATAGCCAGTGGAATGTTCAACGGTCTTTTTGAGATCGCAGTCCACGACATGCCCCGCGAACAGGCCATCCGTGATGCGGCACAGTTCCGGAATTTCTACACAGCCGGATGGCTGGAACTGATGAAAGAGTAACTGTATCTCATCCAGACCTGTGGTATGCGAAGCGCTCTGCCACTTTATTGACAGAGCGCCTGCGAGGGATGCTTCCCCTTATTTTTTTAATTTTTAGTTAGTTCTACCTAACCATTTTTACAATTTTTTTAAGGAGGGAAACCCATGAAAGAAAAAAAGAAAAGTGATGTGTCAGTTCTGCTTGACTATGCAGGCAGCCACAAAGGGCTGACCTTTCTCGGCCTGACCCTATCAGCGGTATCGATGGTGCTCTCCATGGCACCCTATATTTGTATCTGGCTGGCAGCACGGGATCTGATTGCCGTCGCGCCAGACTGGACACAGGCCCGTGGTGTAGCCCGGTATGGCTGGATATCTTTTGCCTTTGCATTTGCAGGAATCCTCCTGTATTTTGCCGGCCTAATGTGTACACATCTGGCAGCTTTTCGTACGGCATCCAATATCCGCAAACAAGGCGTCGCCCATGTGATGAAGGCGCCTCTTGGTTATTTCGACGCCAACGCTTCTGGACTGATCCGCGGACGGCTGGACGCGGCAGCATCTGATACGGAAACGTTGCTGGCCCATAACCTGGCAGATATCGTAGGAACGATTGTCCTGTTTATCGCTATGGTAATTCTGATGTTTGTGTTCGACTGGAGGATGGGAATTGCCTGCCTGCTGGCTGCCGTCATCTCTGTGGCGTCCATGTTCACCATGATGGGCGGCAAAAATGCCAAGATCATGGCAGAGTATCAGACCGCCCAGGACCGGATGACCAAGGCCGGAACCGAATATGTCCGCGGTATCCCTGTGGTTAAGATCTTCCAGCAAACAGTATACTCCTTCAAGTCATTTCAGAAGGCCATTGAAGATTACAGTGCAAAAGCCGAACACTATCAGGCAAATGTGTGTCGTATACCACAGTCCATCAACCTGACTTTTACAGAAGGCGCTTTCGTATTTTTAGTGCCAGCCGCGCTGTTTCTGGCCCCAAACGCTCTGAAACACGGTACATTTGCCGGATTTGTCACCGATTTTGCATTTTATGCGGTTTTTTCAGCTATCATTTCCACAGCACTGGCAAGAATCATGTTTGCTTCATCCGGCGTGATGCTGGCCGGCACGGCCCTCGGCAGGATCAACAGAGTCATGGAAGCGCCCTCTCTGAAAATCCCTGCTCATCCTCAGACGCCCCACAGCAACAAGGTGGAATTCCAAGACGTCAGCTTTACCTATGACGGTGCCGAATCAGCAGCCCTCACCCATGTCTCGTTTACTGCTGAGCCGGGACAGACTATTGCTCTGGTTGGTCCTTCCGGAGGTGGCAAAACCACGGCGGCCAGCCTGATCCCCCGGTTTTGGGATGTGACTTCCGGCTCCGTGAAAATCGGCGGTGTAGATGTGAAGAATATGGATCCCCATGTGCTCATGGATCAGGTTGCATTCGTATTCCAGAACAACCGTCTGTTCAAAGCCTCGATCCTGGAAAATGTCCGTGCCGCACGTCCAGATGCCTCCAGGGAACAGGTGAGAGCCGCCCTTATGGCCGCCCAATGTCAGGACATTCTTAATAAACTTCCCGACGGCCTGGACACTATGATCGGCACGGAGGGTACCTACCTTTCCGGAGGCGAACAACAAAGAATCGCTCTGGCCCGTGCCATTTTAAAAGATGCGCCGATCGTCGTCCTGGATGAGGCGACCGCATTCGCAGATCCCGAAAATGAAGTTCTGATCCAGAAGGCATTTTCCACACTGACAAAGGGACGCACTGTTATTATGATCGCCCATCGTCTTTCCACCGTAGTGGGAGCCGACAAAATCATCGTCCTGAATAAAGGCTGCATATCCGAAGAGGGTTCCCACAATGAACTTTTGACCTCAGATGGGCTGTACGCCCGGATGTGGGCGGACTATAACAAGGCAGTCCAGTGGAGAATCTCCAGCGAAAAGGAGGCAAGATAAATGTTCAGCAAAAAATTTCAAAGAAAATATGCTCTCACCGACCAGGGTGTCCAGAACACAAAAAAAGGCGCGTTCTGGACAGTGATCGTCAATCTCATTGTCATGGGTGGAATGGGTATTCTATATCTTCTTATGGGGGCTTTCATGGGAACCTTAACAGAACAGAAGCCTCTGCCCGGTACGGCGCTCATTATCACCTTGACAGTCCTGTTCCTATTTTTGTCGTTCATAACTCATCTTCAGCAGTACCGGGCCACTTACGGACTGGTATACAACGAGGTGAAAACGACCCGTCTTAGCATGGCGGAACGGCTACGTAAGCTTCCCCTCGGTTACTTTGGAAAGCGGGATCTTGCGGATCTGACCGAAACTCTAATGGGCGATGTCAATCGTATGGAACACGTATGGTCCCATGTTCTGGGATATCTGTACGGCTCCTACATCTCCACAGCTCTGATTGCCTTATGCCTTCTGGCCTATGACTGGAGGCTGGCCATTGCCTGCCTGTGGGGCGTCCCGGTAGCCTTTTGCCTCCTATTCGGCAGTCGCAAAATCGCGGCCCGGGCGTCCGAAAAGACAAAGAAGGCTGCGGTCCGTGTATCTGACGGAATCCAAGAAGCATTGGAAAATGTCCGCGAGATTCGTGCCACCAATCAGGAGGAACGGTATCTTAAAAGCTTAAACCGCAAGATTGACGAACATGAACGGATTATGATCCGAGGAGAACTTGGCACCGGCGTATTTGTAAATGCGTCCAGCGTGATTATGCGCCTGGGCGTGGCGACAACGATTCTTACAGGCGCCGGACTGACCCTCTCCGGTGAAATTGATTTTATGCTTCTGTTTTTGTTCCTTCTGGTCATCACCCGAGTTTATGCACCTTTCGACCAGAGCCTCGCCTTGATTGCAGAGATGTTCGTCTCTCAGGTGTCCGCCAACCGTATCATGGAACTCTACGACACTCCCATCGCCGAGGGGGCTAACCATTTTCATCCAAACGGACACGACATTGTTTTCGAACATGTGCATTTTGCTTATAACGTCAATTCCTCTGAAAGCCAAAGAGCGACTGGCTCGAACCGTGACGGGAAAGAAGTACTCCATGATGTCAGCTTTACCGCAAAGGAAGGGGAAGTGACCGCCTTAGTCGGTCCTTCCGGCTCAGGGAAAAGCACATGCGCCAAACTTGCCGCCAGACTCTGGGACGTCACCGCAGGCAGGATTCTTGTGGGTGGCGTGGACATCTCGAAAGTGGACCCGGAAGTGCTGCTTACCGACTACTCCATGGTGTTTCAGGATGTTGTGCTCTTTGACGATACAGTAATGGAAAATATCCGCTTAGGGAAACGGGGAGCAACAGACGCAGAGGTACTGGCCGCAGCCCGGGCCGCCAACTGTGAGGAGTTTGTCCAAAGGCTTCCAAAAGGCTATGACACTCCCATCGGGGAAAATGGCGCAAAACTTTCCGGCGGGGAACGCCAGCGCATCTCTATCGCACGGGCTCTTTTAAAAGACGCTCCCATCATCCTGCTTGACGAGGCTACGGCAAGTTTAGATGTGGAGAACGAAACCAAAGTGCAGGAGGCTCTGTCTCACTTACTCACCGGCAAGACTGTTCTGGTCATTGCCCATCGGATGCGTACTGTGGAAGCCGCAGACCACATTATCGTCCTTTCTGATGGCCAGGTAGCAGAAGAAGGCTCCCCGGCGGAACTTATGAATCAAAACGGTCTCTTCTGTCGTATGGTGGAATTGCAGCGCCAGAGCCTTGGATGGCGATTAAAATAGGGAATAGCATCAAGCGGACTGAAAAGAAGTGCGGAAAACCGCACTTCTTTCTATCTCCCAGTATGCTATTTCATCAGCAGCCTCATTACCTGCTCCACGGCCTGGGCCAGATTCTTCCCTGCCTGTTCGGGCTGCATAGCAGACTTTCTCTATTCCCGCTTTTGCCGCCCTGCTAGCTTCAAGGGAACTCAGACTCCCCTTAAAAGAATCGATCGCAATTACAATTTTCACTGCTGTTCCTATCCTTTTACTCATTTTGCCCATAGTACGCATTCGCACCATGTTTTCTGTAATAATGCTTGTCCTGCAATTCCTGAGGAGCCGGACGGACCTCCGGGTTAATCATCTCGCACTGTGCCGCCATCTTTGCCACTTCCTCCAAAACAACCGCATTATGTACTGCCTCACATGCGTCTTTCCCCCAGGTAAACGGTCCGTGATTTTTGCAGAGGACAGCCGGAACCGCCTCATAATCTTTCCCCTGGAATGTCTCTACAATCAGGAGACCCGTGTTCTTCTCATACTCGTCAAACTCCGTTCCTTGCAGACAACGCGCACACGGAATCTCTCCATACATATAGTCGGCATGGGTCGTTCCGTAACAAGGGATTCCTCTTCCTGCCTGAGCCCAGCTCGTGGCCCACGGAGAGTGCGTATGTACAACGCCTCCAATCTTCGGAAACGCCTTATAAAGCTCCAGATGGGTAGCCGTATCCGAGGAAGGATTGTATCTTCCCTCAATCTTATTTCCGTCCAAATCCATGACTACCATGTCTTCCGGCTTCAGCTTATCATAGTCCATACCACTTGGCTTGATGACAAAATATCCGCTCTCCCGGTCAATAGCGCTTACATTTCCCCATGTAAAAGTGACAAGCCCGTATTTCGGGAGATCCATGTTCGCCTCGTAAACAGTCTGTTTTAATTGTTCCAGCATCTTTCATCCCTCCGTCTTTTCCTGTTTGCTATCGTCAGTTTGCTATTACGAATTATACCACCTGATCTGCCCTCCTGTCATTCATTTTCCCGGATCACTCCATATTCGCTGATCTATGGGATACACTTCTACAGATATTTCTCCTCCAGGGCAATCAGATCTTCCGGTCCCTTTGCCTCTTTCAGTTCCGCAATTAACTCATCATTGGATAAAATCTCTGACAACCTTGCCATATTGTCAAGGTGCTGATCTGGATTGCAGGATGCAAAGGTAAAGAACAGCACCGCATCCTTGTCTGGATCACCTGGCTCGAAACTCACAGGATGCTCCAGCCTCATAAATGCGATTTCCGTCTTATGAACACCCTGCGCCCCCTCTTGGCAATGTGGCATAGCAAGTCCCGGCATAAGCACAATGTACGACCCGTACTTTTCTACACATTTGATAATATCCTCTTTGTAGTTCTCCTCAACTGTCCCGTCTGACTCCAGTACTTCGCAACTCATGCGAATGGCTTCCCTCCAGTCTTTTGCTCCCTCCACAAATCGGTAATGCTTCTTTTCCACCAGTTCTTTTAACATGTCTCCCCCCCCCTATTTATAAATAAAATTCATTCTCCCTGCGGACTGTTTTCAAGGCCCCAAGCTTCTCGTTCATCTGCTCCTGCAATGGCGGTGGAAGAATCCGTGCTCCTTGCGGACAAGCCACTGTACATGCCATACACAGAATACATGCTTCCGTGTCGGTAGTCACCATCCCGTCCGAGATAGAAATTGCTTCTGCAGGACAGATGGAAACACATCTTTTGCATTGATTGCACACTGGAAGAGAGATCGGCGTAGCCGGCATATTCATTGCTTCTTTATAAGGATCATTGCCCGGAACCTTAACTGTACCTTGAAAGGACGTCCTCAGCTTCTCCAGTACGCTCTTTGCAAAATCCCGGATCTCTTCCTGGTCTTTTTCGTCAGGCCTTCCGGCTCCGACCTCCGGCACAATCGAGTGTCGGGCAATCAGTGCCGCGGACGCAGCCACCTGAAATCCCTGCCCTTCTACGGCCCGGTTAAGTTCCAGAAGCGCGTCTTCATAAGCACGGGTTCCGTACACTGCCAGAGTCACCGCCCGTTTCCCGTTTCCATGAAGCTTCCTGATCTTGTCTGTCACCAGTTTGGGAATTCTGCCCCCAAACACCGGAGCAGCAAAGACGACGACCTCTCTCTCCGGTTCTCTCACTGTCTGCTTCGGCACCCCCAGATCAATCACTTCTACCTTTCCTGCCATCTCTTGGCAAAACGTCTCCCCCGCTTTTTTCGTCCCTCCTGTAGGACTGAAATAATATAGACTGATCTTATGCAGCATCTTCCTTTCTCCTTCCTGTATCCTTGCCGGATTGCTCTGAAGATTATTATACTCTGCCACCGGAGTATACGCAAGTTAAGGGACGGTCGGCAATGACAAAACCCCGCCACCGGGCCCTTACGGAACCTGGGTTATGGCAGGGTTTGTCTTGTGAGGTATTTATTTATTAGAAAAGTTTTGACTGTAAAAATTCCATGATTCCCCGGATTGTTTCCTCGCAGAACGGATTTCCGATTCCTGAGTACTCCAGGGTTTCAAAATAGCCGCGGCTTCCGCCCGAACGGCAAAGCCTGTAATATTCCTCCCAGGCCGTCTTGGGGTCTTCATCCATCATACGGTAGAAATGGAAAGCTCCCATCTGTGCCAGCGCATAGTCTACATAGTAAAATGGGTTGATAAAAATATGTTGCCTTTGCATCCAGTATCCACCGGCTTCAAAGAACGCGTTGCCGTCATAATCTCTCCATGGCATATACGTTTGCTCCAGCTCATGCCAGATCTTTTTTCGTCCTGCCGCATCCGGTTTTTCCTCAAAAACACGGTGTTGAAATTCGTCCACCGTCACCATAAACGGAACAGCCTCCAATGCCTGGATCAGATGATCCTTTCGGTACAATCCGACCTTGTCCCCAAAGAATTTTTCCATCCACGGGTAGGTCAGAAATTCCATGGACATGGAGTGTATCTCATTTGTCTCACTGGACGCCCATGTCATAGAAGAAAGCGGATAAATCCGGCTTGCCGTATACGCCTCAAAGGCGTGCCCCATTTCGTGAGTCAGCACGTCCACGTCTGCGCTCGTCCCATTAAAGTTCGCGAAAATGAACGGCGATTTCACTCCTGGAAGAAAAGAACAGTATCCACCCGGCTGTTTGCCCGGTTTACTGTCCAGGTCAAACATTTCATGTTCCAGCATAAAATCGAAAAATTCTCCCGTTTCCTTGGAAAGTTCATGGTACATTTCCTTGGCGCTCTTTAGCATTTCCCCTTTTGTCCCTGTCGGAGCCGCATTTCCGTCCGGATGCTTTAACTGTTCATCGTAGAATGTCACGGCCGAGAGCCCCAGACTCTCAGCCTGTTCCTTAAAGAGCCGTTCGCAGACCGGAACAATCTGATCTTTCACATAGCCCCGGAACTTTTTGACGTCCTCCGGACCGTAATCATAGCGCCCGAAGCGTGTATAAATATAGGAAATATAGCTGTCAAATCCCAGTTTTTCCGCAATACGGCTACGTACTGCGACCATCCTCTCATAAATGTCATCCAGACGATCCCCAATACCTTCATACATGGACGCCCACACCTGGAATGATTCTTTTCGTACGCTGCGGTCTACGTTCTGCATGTATTTGAACAGTGTGGAGAAGGTGCAGGTCTCACCATGAAATTCAGCGGTACAGGAAGATACGAGCCGGTTATATTCCTGGCACAGTCTGGATTCCTCCGTCAAATCTTCCACCACGTTCGGTGACATCAGTTTTAATCCTGTCTCCATGTCCCGAAGAGGCAGCGGGCCAAATTTCTCCTCGATACCGCTTTTATACGGGGAGCGGAGAACCGCTTCCTCTGCCTGCTGTCCCAGAAGAGACAGTTCCCCGATCTCTTTGTAAAAGTTGGACATCTCCTGCTCATAAAACGGATCTGTCGTATCAATCGTGTTCCGAATATAGGCCAGATCGTACATCGTCCACATCATCCGACTACGCTCGTCTTCCTTTACGATGACATCCACCAGCTCTTCCTTACTTTTCGCCTGTTCAATCTGCTCCACATACTGTCTGCGGGCGGCCTTCTCCGCCTCAAAATCCGGTCTTTGATATTCCATGTCTACAAACCGTTTCATCTTCCCCATCCTTTCTTCTACCCCTGCTTTTCTTCCAGGAGACTGGAAAACTCATGGAAATAACGCTCTCTTTCTTCCGGCGTAAGCCTTACAAGTTCGCCAAAGCGTTCCATACTGATATACCCTGCGGAGAAGAGAAGCTCCGTAAAATCCTTTTTGGAAAATCCATATTCCTTCTCCCACCCACAGATTTTCTTCATACCATAATAATAGCAGGTAAAGTATCCAGGTGAATTCTGCTGTGCCTGCACCTGTCCTCTGGCTGTTCCCCTTTCAAAGCCAAGCTCCGTCTCATAAAGCTTCACCACCTCTTCCAGCGATACTCCAAAATAAAAGAGCATCAGATCCGCACAAATCCGCACAGATGCGTGGTGGCGCCGGTAGGCGACAAACAGAGGGAAGAATGGATCTTCCCCAAACAGGAATTCAAACGCACGCTCTGTCCGAAGGCAGGTCCCCTCCAGAAGCGGCACAAGCTTGGCGCCGATCTTCACTGTCTCCGGCGTTTCGTCCACCGCTGCCCGCACATACTGTACATGATGGCCGGGATATGCCTCGTGAAGAGAATTGAGCTTGATCCATCCGTCTGTGACATTCTTGTAATTATATGTGTTTAAGAACATCTGGCCACGGATCGGCCGGATAGAAAAATCTCCTCCCTCATAGCCGCCCCACGGATAGGAATCTTTGCAGCTCTCCGGCACCGCCACACAGCGGCAGCTCTCATCCTCCGGCAGTCGGACGTACTCATGGGCCAGCGCCCTCGTCCGTTTCAGATATTCATTTGCACGCTCAAGCATCTCTTGCGGACTGTCGCATGGACCCTCATAACGAAACAGCATCTCATTGACCTCCTGCATTGTCTTCGGCGCAGGTTCCGGAATATCCAGTTTTGCGGCAATGGCAAACACTTCATTACGTGTCCGATCCATTTCCTCTTTGTACCAGGACAGCAACTCATCCAGAGAGACGCCGTACCGTTTCTGAAGTAATGTTCGGTAATCTTCTTCTTTCATCTTCACGGTCACATTTAAATCATCGTTTTTTCTCTCTTCCTGCTTTTCGACGCCGTCCGTAAGCTCACCTGCCATAGAAGAAAGCACAACCCGGATCTCCTCAAGGGCCCCTTTGACACTCTCCATCTGTTCGTCAGAAAATGTTGGAAAAAACTTTTTCAGATCCGCCCGGTACTCCTCTACCATCCGGCTCTCCCGGACAAACTCTCCCGCGATATGGGAGAGCTCCTCTTGGGAATGTCTGCTTCTGATCAGATTCAAGAACTCTTCTCTGCTCTCGCAGCGCTCTTTTAAACTCTTTGTCAGCTCTTCACACCGCTCTTGATCCGGATGACGATTCAGGCGGGATACGTTTTCAATTTCCCAGTGCAGAGAAAGATATGTATATTCCGGATGCTCCTGCGTATCACGCAACGTATACGCAAAGGATTCCAGAAAATCCTGGAAATGGTGCTTTACCAGCGAAAAGACCGCATCCGGCTCTTCCAGTTTCTCCACACCCTCATTCAGTTGCTCCCAGCGCCCCCAAAGCCTGGACATCCTTTCATCGTCAGGAATAAAAAGACCCTGACGTTCCTCGCCCTCCTGGGTCTGATACCGGGAAAGCAGCGCACAATCTCTGTCCATCTCCCGGTACTTACGTACATATTCTGATTTCATCCTCTTGCCCTCCTTGACAATCACATTTTATTTTATATATTTTACCATTTCCGAGTCAGACAAGTAAACATAATGTCTTCCCTCTACATGATGCATGGACGGCTTTTCCACACTGTAATCGTGTACCGACGGATCATAGGTCACATACCCTCTCCACTTTTCGTAGGCCGGGTCCGGAACCGGAATCGCCGACAGAAGGGCTTTCGTATACGGATGAATCGGATGACTGTAAATCTCCTCCGGAGTTCCCTGCTCTACGAGCCGACCCTTGTTCATCACGCCGATATAGTCCGAGAAATATTTTACGACGGAAAGGTCGTGGGCGATGAACAGAATCGTAAGCCCCAGCTCCCGTTTCAGTTTGTTCAGAAGATTCAGCACTTGCGCCTGGATCGATACGTCCAGAGCGGATACCGGTTCATCCGCAATGATCAGTCCCGGATTGGAGGCCAGCACTCTTGCAATACCAATTCTCTGTCTTTGTCCTCCTGAGAACTCATGCGGATACCGACTCAGATGGTCTTTTGTCAGCCCGACCAGCTCAATCATCTCTTCGCAACGTTTTCTCAATTCGGTATCATTTTTTACAAGTTTATTAATCAGCAGTCCTTCTCCGATAATCTCCTGAATTGTCATACGTGGGTTCAAGGAGGAGATCGGATCCTGGAAAATCATCTGGATTCCCTGATGAACGGCGATTTTCTCCTCATGGCTTAGTTTACCGGAAATCAGCTTGCCTTTATAATAGACTTCACCTCCGGTCGGTTTATACAGCCGGATAATCGTCCTTCCTGTTGTCGTCTTACCACATCCGGACTCTCCTACAAGTCCGAATGTCTCTCCTTTCGGAATCTGGAAACTGACATCATCTACCGCTTTTACCACAACCTTGTTCTTTCCAATTCCATTGGAAAAATACTGCTGTAGATGACGCACATCCAATACGATCTCCTTATCAGCCATTTACTTTTCCCTCCCTCCGCTTGATGCTGTTTGCGATTCTTCTCTCCAGCACCTCCGGACGGTTTACCTTCGGTGCGTTTGGATGAAGCAACCATGTAGCCGCATAATGCGTGTCGCTTACCTTGAACATTGGAGGCTCTTTCTCAAAATCGATGGCGACAGCCCACGGATTTCTCTCCGCAAAGGCATCGCCTTTCGGCGGAAATAACATGTTCGGCGGAGTTCCGTGAAGGGCGCTCAACTCTTCTCCGGCTTTTAAGTTGGTATCCGGCATGGACGCCAGGAGGCTCCATGTATAAGGATGAAGCGGATCATAGAAGATGTCTTCCGCAGTACCATATTCTACAATTTTACCTGCATACATCACAGCGATACGGTCCGCTACATGAGCCACGACTCCAAGGTCATGCGTAATAAAGATCGTAGATACATCTTTCTTTTCTTTCAGATGTCCGATCAACGCCAGCACCTGTGCCTGGATCGTCACGTCCAGAGCCGTAGTCGGTTCGTCGCAGATCAGGATATCCGGATTAGATGCAAGCGCAATCGCAATTACAATACGCTGGCGCATTCCTCCTGAAAAATGAAACGGATACTGATTGTACCTCTTTTCCGGTTCCGGAATTCCGACTGCTTTCATCAGCTCCAAAGTCTGCTCCTTGGCTTCCGCCTTCGGCATCTTATGAAGCACCGTGAAAATTTCTGAAATCTGCTTCCCGATTTTCTTAATCGGGTTTAAGGAGGACAGCGGATCCTGGAAAATCATCGCAATATCTCTTCCCCTGATTTTTTCCCAGTCTTTTTCCGTAAACTTTGTCAGGTTTCTCCCTTTATACATAACGGTACCATTCTCAATGACAGCCGTCCTTCCCAGGAGTCCCATCAGTGTTTTTACGGTAACTGATTTCCCCGAACCGGACTCTCCTACAATCGCCAGCGTCTCTTTTTTATACAGATCAAAGCTGCTTTTTCTGACAGCCTGCACTTTCCCCGCATAGGTCTGAAAGGAAACTGTCAGATCTTTGACTTCCAGTACTTTTTCTTTCTCCTCATTCATAGCTCATTTCCTGTCCTTTCTGATCTGATCTCATCCTTCATTATTGCCTGAGCGTTGGATTGAAAGCATCCCGAAGGCCGTTCCCAAGGAGATTGAATGCCAGCATCAAAAATACAATAACAATACCAGGCGACACAATCATAAACGGATAGTCCAGAAGTGCTTTCTGTCCATCTGACAACAGCATACCGATGGATGGATTCGGCGCCTGCACACCAAGTCCCAGGTAAGAAAGTCCTGCTTCCTGGAATACAACACTTGGTACGGACAACGCACACTGTGTAATAATGGTTCCTACCGCATTCGGAAGTACATGGCGGAGCATGATCCGCACATCACTTGCTCCCATCGTCCTTGCCGCAAGGACATACTCCTTATTTTTATACCGGTAAAACTGCATTCGCACTCCATTTGCCATTCCCATCCATCCTGTCAGACAGAACACAAGCATCAACGGCAGAATCCCAGAACCAAACAGCATAATCAGAAGAATCGTAAGCGGCAGGGATGGAATATTCCAGATAACATCCATGAGCCGCTGGATAATCAGATCCACCCATCCCCCGTAGTATCCGCAGATAGCACCTACAATCAGCCCAACTGTCAGATTGATTGCTACAACGGCAAAGGCAAGAATGAGAGATACTCTTGTACCTTGCCACAGTCTCGAGAACAGATCCCGGCCAAGATTGTCTGATCCGAACCAATAGTAGACGTCATCCGCCCCTTTGTATTTGTACATGTTGATTTTGATCCGTTCCATCTCCACAGTTCCGAATGCGGATTTGTCCGTCACCGTACCAAGATTCTTGATGATACAGTCCTCATACTCAGAAAGATTGTCTTTCTTTACTTCAATCACTTCACTGCCGTCAAAAATACCAAGTTTCTCCAGTCCCTGGATGCGGGGCGGCATATTTTTTAATTCCACGTTTTGTTCCAAATAATTGTACGGACTGATATACGGTCCCACAATTCCCATCAAAATAATAAACAAGGTAATACATGCCGCTACGACAGTCGTCTTGCTTCTTAAAAATCTGCGGAACACGTCTTTTCCGTAGGAGACAGCCTCCGTCTTAAATTCCACATCCCTGATCTCCTGCTCTCTCTGAACCAGTTCAAATTCCGGTTTTTCGATGTGGATCAGCTCCTCGCTCAGAGGTGTACCATCTTCCATACATATCTTTCTATCAGTCATCTTTTTTCCCTCCCATCCGGATACGAGGATCCACAACTCCATAGGACAGATCCGCAAGTATGGCCATTAGAAGACCAATCAGCACATAAAAGATTACAATTCCCATCGTCAGCCAATGATCTTTCCCATTGATGGATTGCAGCAGTGTTTTACTAAGCCCCGGAACTCCAAAGATCTGTTCGATCACAAGAGAACTGGAAAGCACTCCCAGAAACAGATACAGGAAAGTACTGGCAAGTGGGACACAGGAATTACGCAGTGCATGGCGTAAAATCGTCTGACGATAATTCAGTCCCTTTGCCCGTGCCAGGAGCATAAAGTCCATTGTCAGCACTTCCGCAAGTTCTGCTCTTAGTGTTCTGGCAATACTTGCGATTCCACCGAAGCCTAGTGCCATAATCGGCAGAATCATAGAGTAGAATTTCGACCAGCTCAATGACTCTTCTGTCTCCAGCACAAGCGGAAACCATCCAAGCTTATAGCCTAAGAAGTACTGCATCAGAGCCGCAAGTACAAAGGATGGAACTGAGATCAGCAGAATGACAAAACTTCCCGCGATATGATCGTAGATCGTATCTTTTTTGATTGCCATTGTAATTCCAAAGAACAGTCCAAACGGCAAAATAAAAAAGGCCGCAAAATAGTTAAGCTGAATTGTAACCGGAAGTCTCTCCAGAACGCACTGGAATACTGGCACGCCCGGTCTTACTTTCAATGAGTACCCAAAATCAAAATGCAGGTAATCGGCCATTGTATATTGAAACTGCTCGATCAGCGAATCGTTCAGATGATATTTATCCATGATCATCTCCCGGATCGCCGGATCCAGTTTCGGAGAAAAGTCAATGATATCACCCGGCATAGAGTGAAGTACAAAGAAAACTACAATCAGAATCACAACGAACGTGAAGAACGCCGCTATAAGTCTCTGTATAACGTATTTAACCATCTGGTATCCCTCTTTCTAAAGTATGCCGCCAAAAGCATGGCCCTTTGGCGGCATTTGTGTGATATATTAGTTGAATTTTGCCTGCATCAGACAGAATTTCAGTTCTGGATCTCCCTCATCCATCAGAGGAGTAATCTTCTCGCTGAAGAAATAGCGGCTGCCTCCGGAGTAAGCCGGAATGAAACTACAGTCGTTATAAAGAATCTCTTCCATCTTCGCTGTTGCTTCCAGTTTCTTCTGCGCATCCCATCTGTAGTCATACATCGCACATTTATAGAAAAGGTCATCCCACTGTGCGGCCAGATTGTCATCCGCAATCACACAGTACTGAGTATTGTAAACGTATGGCCCGCTGTATACCCAGTTGGTATTGTTCCAAGGCGCGTCATAAGTATTTCCCCATCCACAGCTCAAGCACATATCGTAGTTCATCTTATCTCTCGCAATTTCTTCATAAATAATTGCTGATGGCGTTGCCTGAAGCTCGATTGCAATCTTGTCCTCTCCAAAAAGATCCTGGTAAGCAGACTGAATGGCCTCCGCCCAGGTCTTTGTGACGTCACTGCTGTCCGCGTAGATCGCCTGAATCGTAATTTTCTGATTTCCGTTCGCCTGATATGCCTTGTCAAAGTATTCTTTTGCCAGATCCGGATCATATCCTTCCTGTGTCACTTCATGTCCATCCATACGAATTGCTTTTGCTTCCTTAGTATCATGGTATACGACCGTCTTGTTGTCTTTGTCCGCCGGGTCCGGCATGGTAGAGAACGGTACATACATATAGGCACTTGGAAGCGCGGTCGGATATACTGCTTTTACAACTGTCTCTCTGTCAAGTCCCCAATAAAGCGCATAGCGCAGATTCACATCCTTTAGCGCCGTACAGGTTGGCGTCTCAGAATTCAGGTAAATTCCGTAATTATCGATGGTATAAACATAACGTGCACCATCGTATTCATCGTATGCCGGCTGGTTTGCGACAACCGCGTCAAGCTCACCTTTTTCAAACATCTGTACGATTGTGTTCGCGTCTGTAATCGCCTGATATTCCACTTTATCTGGTGTAAAGACATCCTCCAGAGGCGCCTTTCCATCTGTTCTTCTGGTCAGTTCCAGATACTGCCCCTGAATCAGAGAAGTTGGCTCATACAGCGCTGACGCCATAAATGTTTCCAGGCTGGAGCCGTAGGAACATTCTGTCTTATCCTCATTCAGACAGGATTCATAAAGTTCTGGTTTTACAAGCGCCGTCCCTACGAAGCAGAACAGATCTTTTACGTCCTTTTCACTTTCCGGCTCATAATTCTTTGCATATGTTACTTCCAATGTGTTCTCATCCACTGCCTGAAATCCCACTTCTTCCCAGTCACACTCCCCTTTCAGGTATGCATCTCCGTTTTCAAAATTGGTCGCGTTAACATTTCGATTCGCAAGCTTCGGATCATTCAACATCTTAATACTGTATTCTACCGTCTCAGCATTGATCTCGGTTCCGTCCGCAAAGGTGTATCCGTCTTTTACTTTGATCGTCCAGACTTTATGCTCATCATCATTGCAGACCGGATCCCCGTCCGCCAAAGATGCCACATACGTCTTGGCTCCTGTTTCTTCGTCCCACACCTCTCTGTACAAGGTTGCACTCATATCGAGCAAAAGTTCATAATTGTCTGCCGTTGTATGCGGATTCAAAGTCTGCGGAGTATCAGAAAAATATGTTTTCAATACTTTCTCCCCGTCCGAAGACTTTTCCTTATTTGACGTCTCTTTGGAAGAATCCCCGCCACCACAGGCTGTCAATCCCATCGTCGCTGACAATATTAATGCTGTCAAAATACGAGTTTTTTTCATCTGAGTCATCTCCTCCCGTTCTTTTAAAATGCTTTTCTAATATTCAGTTGAAACCCTCCTGCCCTCCTTTTTTCATATATTTCTTTCCTTTCATGGTTAAGGCCACATCCGGAAATGAACGTAATTTAAAATTGCCGATAAGAATGCACAGGTACAACCGGCACAAAGCGGAAACGCAACCGGTTTCTGTCTTCTCTCATCCATAACGACGTTGACGGTATAATCCGCCAGACTCATAGGGCGAAGTTCTTCGTTCCCCTTCAATTTGTGACGCCGCCTTTTATATGCAAGGTATGAAAATGTTTTGAATAATCCAACATTACGGATATATCTCGTCCCTCCGACCACGATATACACTGCGGACATCACGAACAGAATATTAGAAATGTTTAAAAGAATACTGGCGCACAGATGTGTCGCCAGATAGATCACTCCAAGACAAAGGGCAGTGACAAATACCCTCACTTTTTCCTTTTTTATATAATGTTTCAGCACCATGTCTTTCGCTCTTCTTTCTACTCCCTTACTTTTTCATAAATAAATTTTCTGATAGAAACATTTTACCCCCCCCCCCGTATATTTTTGTCAATTTTTTTTAGAAAGCAATGTATAAATTCAGATAAATATACAATTTTCGTCTCTCCGTTTTGTGCATTTTAAATAGCTATTTTATTCTTTCAGTTCATTTTCAATCCGTTTACTGCCATCAAAAAAGAAGGACATTTTCAAGATTACCATCAGAAAACTGTCCTTCTACTATACAATATTTATACTTGATTTTTATCTGTTTCCTCTGATAGATGTTCGTGAACCAATCGCCGAAGCAGCTCCTCAGGGCTATCTCCTCTTTTTTCAGCATAATCTCTAATTCTTTGAATCGTCGGAGCATCCATAATAATCGGCTTATATTTCTCCGGAAATGCCCAGCAGCAAGCCCTGCAATCCTGCCTGCAGTTTCGACAGGCAGTACTTTTGAAATTGTTGCACTCATCACAAAGAGGCTGCCAGTTTATCGTTTCATCGCTTCAGCCTCGGAATCTTGTGATCCTGCTGAAATCCAGTTGTCTCCGGAGTTCTTCCGCATACCGCACAAACCCCTCCATACCGTCTTCGTATTCTTTCCCATTCCAAGTCATTCAGATGTCCCCTCGGATGCCGCTTTTCTGATATTTCAAGGCTGATTAGCTGATACTTATTTCCACTCTTCACAATTCCGAGCAGCCCCTCTTCTCCTTGCAGCTCTCTCATCCGTCGGAAGGGATCCCGGTATGGGCTGCCTCTGTATGCATCAATCGCTTTCCTTATTTCTTTTTCAGAAACAAGAGGACCAGGTATCCCGTGTCCGACCGGCCACAAAGTTTCAAGAATTATGCGATAATACGCCTTGTTGGCTTTGCTTGGGGAAATAAATCCTGTACAAGTTTCACATATCCATTCATCTCTGTCACGCAGTTACGGAGAAGGATTTTTACATGGGCTCTGCGTAGGCTGATGACAGACCCGGGCGCGGCTCTTCTTACGAATTTCCATCATTTGTCAACCCCCCCTTGAATTAAAATCAGACTTGTATTCTATGATTCCTACTTTGTCTTATTGCCGGCAAAACAAAAGCTCGTAAAGATGGATTTTTGAGAAGCTCCGATCAGATTTCCGTTGTAAATGTACTATTTCTTGATTTTGAGTTACTACAAAAAGTCGGCCATTTAACACAAAAATTGAACCTATCCAATACACAGATGATACAATATTTTCCCTCCGGAGTCTACACCCCGGAGGGATTTCTTTAGTTCTTCACAATCCGGATCTGTACCCGGTCAATCCCGATTCCATAAATCCCGGCGTAGGCATCCGCGCCCGTGCTGTACTGGCTGGACCAGGAAAGCCATCCGATCCGGTCGGTGAGCTGTACTCGTACCTCCGCATGATATCCCGGTTTATTGACAAGCTTTACCTGGATTCCGTCGATGACGTGTCCGTAGATCCCGGCGTAATCATTCGGAGCCTTTCCGGATGCGTCCGTCACCCACGGCAGCCACTGGCCTCCCCTCAGGTGTACCCGGTACTGTAAATTTCCAACTGCGGACTGGGAGCCAACTGTATACGCTTTCAGTCCGGTGACCGCCCTGCACGGAATCCCGGCGTAGCCGTCTGAACTGACATTATTATAGTTTGTCACCCACGGCAACCATTGCCCATTCACATATGCCTGATACCGGACATTGATTCCGGATGCGGACACAGATCCTCCAGTGGACGGTTTGGACGGTTTTGTGGATGTACTGGAACTTCCCGTATCCGGCGGCAGATCTTTGTCCCCGGCTACCATGCTCTTGAAAGAGCTCCATGTTACCGGGTCGTCGTTCAGTACAAACGGATTCGGACAGTATTTCCCGACCACATCATAGTGCCGAACCACACGGGACAGGGGAACATTGTACTTCTTCATCAGCCCCTGCACCAGCTTCACTGTGCTGTTGATCGTGGCGTTTTCAAAGTACCAGTCCTTGGACGTATCACTCCGGCTCCCGGACGTCCTTACACACATCTCAATATTGATGCTGTTGTAGTTGGTGCATTTCCCATAGACGCTTCCGCCCTTTGTGCCTGGGTATTTGTTACCGCCTACCGACCAGGCCGCCAGACTGTCAGACACACTCTGCCAGACCTCCCCGGAGTACCCGACAAAATAGTGGGCGGACGCCCCACGGTATCCAGTTGAAAAATAGGTCGCATTGTTTGCGGCACTTCCCGGAGCCCCGGTATAATGCACTACGATGTACTTGATCCCGTTCCCGTACCGGCTGGACGCATTGATGGTCTGAAGCTTCTGGTTGATCGGCAATCCGTTGATGGACGCCGCCTCCGCCCGGATCGGCGGCGCTAAGGCCATTATCCCAAAAATCAGGGTACAGAAAAGGACGGCTGCCAACGCAACCGCCCTTCCTCGTTTCAGTAATTTATTCTTCTTCGTCCGCATCTGCATCATCCCCCTTGTGCTGGAATCTCCAGAATAGATCTGCCACATAGGTCCAGCCCTTGGTCGCTACCAGTGCCAGGACAAATCCGATCACGATCATGGCAATGACAAAGTACCATGTCACCGGGAAGCCCGTCATATCCACATAGGCAAAGTACGCCACCAGGGTAAACACCACAGACAGCACCAGAACCTGTAAATCGGTCGGGATGCTGCGCAGTCCCGGCAGTCCTTTTGTCACCTGGGTAATCACGACGGTCAGGAAACAGATGACCCCTGCCACAAAAATCAGGAGATTGAGATTCTCCATCACCATTTTAAAAATATCCAACTGCATCGCTTCTACCATAAATCACTCCTCCTTTTATTTACTTTTTTCCAACTTATCAATTCTGTGATGTGCTGATTTAACGGACTGCTCCACAGCCGTGATCCGGCTTCCATGTTCCACGATTTCCTCCCTCAGTCTGTCAACATTTTTTGATGTTTCCCGTACATCAGAGGCAATATTATCCAGCTTTGTACTGATTTTAGTATTCAGTTCCGCTCGTTTCACTGCATCATCTATATCTGTTTTTTTGCTGTTTTTATTGCTGTAATATACTGATGCCAAAAATCCCAACAGCGATATTACAAGCGCAATCCACTGAGTATTCATACCCACTTCTCTCCTATCATTTTTTGCACAAAAATAAGACCGGTTTACGGTCTCGCTCTGATCTCTATCACGTCTCTCACCCTTTCTTGGGAAATATGATATCATTTTTTGATAACTCTCTTAATTCTTCAAGCATATAATCTGGACTATTGCTATCACTAGCTAATTCGCTTAATAGCATGATATTCCTCGTATTTGAAACCTCAGATTCAATCTTTCTGTATTTGTCGGATAGTTCCTGCACTGCTTTTAATAATAGAAAGACAAGCTGGCTGATTATAGGCTGCTCCATAGTATCCAGTACATTTCCTCTGATGTCCTTTTGCCCTACACTTCTGATAAATTTTTCATCAACAGTTTTCAGTTGTTGAGTAATCACACCAATATCTTGATGACCACCATTTTTATAATCAAACTGATAGAAAGCAATTCTATCAATCTTATCAAGTGCCGATGTTGTACAGATATCTATATTTTTCTTTAATCTTGCATCTGATTCTGAAACATCAAAGGTATACGTTTTTGTAATTGTAACTATTTCCCCATATGATACACCTGAATTATTGACAAAATTTAAGCATCTTGCATATTTACTACGCTCGGAAGTAACGCCACAATATCTTATTCCATCAATCTCAAATACAAGAGGTTCATATTTACTAATAGGATCCAAAGAAAGTATAAAAGAATTATCTCCTCTATAAAAACTTATTCCATATGTATCCATACTAAAAGAAAAATCGATGCTCGTATTCGTTGCCCAAAGAAATTGAGATCCAAAAGTAGGAATCGGATCTTTAACAGGCGCTTGAACGCAAAAAGTGCCATCGGTTTTTTCATCTACTATAATGAGATATGGACCGTTAAATGGATCTAACGGAGTAAGATAAACGCCAAGCCCAGCTCCACTATTATTCTTAACATGGAATCCATCAGCATTTATTTTAATTGTCCCTTCGCTATTTTCAAAATTAATATCCGAACCAGTAATTTTACTACCTGTAATACTTCCTGTGAATGTTCCGTTTTTAGCTACAATACTTCCATCCGTAAGAATTTTGAAATTGGAGTTGGCTGTCACCAATCCTTCTAATTTAATCTTAGATGCTTTAATTGTGGCACTTTCGGATGACAGGTTGATCTGTGCTATCAACTTGCCTTTATCCGCTTTTCCCTCCCATGCACTGGAGGACGTCACTGTGGCAACAATGGCGCTGTCTGTGATTTTTAAACTCGCCTCATTTTTCCATGTTTCCAGCGACGAGATCCGTCCGGTAGCTGAATTAAGTGAGCTTTTAGTGGCGTAAGTGCTGGACACCGATGCAGTAATAGAGTTCGCCTTAGCGTTGATTGCCAAATTCATCTGTGCTGTTGTGCTGTAGTTCTTGCTCAGATTCTGCTGTACCGTCGAGATATTAGCAGATAATCCGTCCACGCTCGCCTTGTACGTTGCCACCTTGCTGTCCAAGGAGGTATACTGCCCGGATACTGTATTATATTTTGTAGTCAGACCCGAAAAGTTCAGCTCCAGGGAATCGATCTTCATAACCGCCGACGCCAATTTGCTGTACATAGTGGCGTTACTGTTTTCCAACTCCACAAGCTCTGATTCACTGATCAACGCCGAGAGCTTGCCCTGTACCACAGAGATACTTGTCTCATTTGTTTTGAATCGTTTCAGAACGGCCTCATCCCCGTATATGTTTATCTCTCTTTCAAATCGCACACTGTTTTCACCGTCTTTCTTGTAAAAAATCCATGTTAAAAGGCACCCTTTACGGATACCCTTTAGAATAGATTCTTCTAATAGTGAACTAAATAGTAAGACGTCAAGTGAAATTAAATTCGCATATAAAAATTATAAAGTAAACACATTTGAAAACATTGACTCAATGCTACGTCAATGTGCAGATGATATGCCGTCCGATTCTAAAACTTATATTGTCCGAATTGTTTACGGTAGTGTATTTACGGCTATTGTGCAAACCTATGATGATGACACATATCGAGCTGTCTGGGCTTTCAGCTATACGATCAGCGAGCCAAAGTTCCAGGTAAAGCGAAGAGGAGAGTGGGTCGTCTAATCACCTGCACAAACAAATGCAATGCACTGTCTTAAAAGAAAGCCATCTTCAATTTTGATTGACGTGCTGGCATATATTTGAACTTCGCCGGTTGTTGACGATATATTTAAAAACATTGGCTCTCCATCTTGTGTAATGTAGTTAATCATAACTGTTGATACCGGACGTAATTCTTCCGGAAGAGTGAAAAGTGTAATAAAGCTTCTATATTTTGTGATGGTTCCTTGGACGTTAAATTGGATATAAGCAGCTCTTCCGATTCTCCGCACTGTAGCAGTCCATAATTTTATTTCAATGCCATCTACATTTGATGGTTTCGAAATTGATTGCGCATTGAATTTTGTCTTACTATTTAGTTCACTACTGTCTGCTTCCTGTCCTACAATGGGAACAGGAGGTGAATGGAGAATGATAGAGAAAGTAATTAATGGAGTGGTAGCGGCGATGCAGGAAGATCTGACAGACGAACAGCTTCGGAAGTTGGAAAATGTATTGTTGGTACAACTCCACGGGCTGAAAATCGAGGAGGAATGTATGGAACTTGTTGTTAGTGAGAGGCACTGGGAGAAGATCCTGCGGTTGTATATCGCCAGTAAACGGCTTGAGAATTGTGCAGAAAGTACGTTGCAGAATTATGAGCGGTGTATCCGGATGCTGATGGAGGCGCTGAATAAACGGCTTCCGGACATTACGACCAATGACTTGCGGTTTTATTTGGCGATATATCAGGAACAGAGGAAGATTTCTATATCTTACATGGAAACTCTGCGGCATTACATATCCAGCTTTTTCAGTTGGGCAGCGGATGAGGGGTACATTGTCCGGAATCCGGCTCGGAGGTTGAAACGAGTAAAGGTGCCGCAGAAGATCAAGAAGCCTTACACGGCGGAGGAGAGGGAACATCTAAAGGATATTGCCAAGACGCAAAGGGATCTGGCGATCATGGAGTTGTTGTATAGTACGGCTGGAAGAATTGGTGAAGTGGTGGCAATCAATCGGGAGGACATTGACTTTTATAAAAAGGAGATTGTGATCTGGGGGCAAAAGGGGAAGAAAGAACGGACGGTGTATCTGACGGACGGATGTATCTACCATCTACGGAAGTATTTGGATAGTCGGAAGGACAGCAATCCAGCGCTGTTTGTTTCCCTCCGGCGCCCATACAAGAGAATCGGAAAGAACGGTATTGAAGCAATGCTGAGGAAGCTGGGGCTTACAGCCGGGATCCATGCCCATCCACACAAATTTAGGCGGACGATGCTGACGGACGGAGGCGCACGAGGGATCCCGCTTCAGGAACTACAGGCATACGCAGGCCATACCAAGGCCGATACGACGATGTTGTATATATCAGTTAAGCAGGAGGCGGTAAAAGCATCGTTCATGCGGTGTATCGCATAAGGAAGGTATAAAATATAGGAGTTTTAAAGCCGGCCGTATGGGTGGCTTATTCGTTGCGCCGGCGCAAAAGTAGCAAGTGGAAGAGCGCATATTTAACAAAATAGTAAGACAAGCGTATATGCAACGTCCAAACAGGATTTTCTTAACCTTGGAACCAAATTGAAAGTTGGAATTAGTTATCCGCTCTATTTGTCAGCGACTGCAATGCAAGAAATAACTAACGCTACTTATACAATTACCGGAAAAGGTATTGTATATGTAGGTGCCGGAAGCCAAATGGATATTCTTTGTATGATTGGGGCAGGAGATGTAATTCTGACCGGGCGTATTTATGCTGACCAAGATCCACTATTATACCGAATTAAAACCGAAAAAATTGTGTAGTCGTACAAATAGGAGGCAGGGAATGGAAAGAATTTGACAGAATTAACTTTAAGTTTTCTATGTTATAAAAACTTCCAATCTTTCCATTGCAAAGGCGATCCAGATTTTCCTCTTACCGCAATGCCAGACGCCCCACTGAATGATCCAAAAACTAACTGCGACATTACTGAGCCATAGTCAATAGTAAGTGCGAATCCATAAACGGATTTTTGGTTTATCAGAGCGCCGTTTACATACGAAATCTTGGTTTTCTCCATTTCGTCAAGTTGTAAGATGTCTGTCACAACATTTGAAGCTTCAAATGTCTTACTATTTAGTTCATTAAGCGCCGCCACCAATGTCTTTGTCCCCTGGTTTAGGGTAAAGGTTTTGGAAGTCAATTTGTTCAAAATTGCCGTTGCCAGCTTGTCGTAATCAATCAGATACTCCTCCGACGCTCCTGACAGAAGTACTTTGTCACCTGTTACCGGCTCCGTTTTTGTTGGTAATGCATTAATCATCTGATCTGCCACGTTTAATCTCTCCTTTACGTTTCTATCCATGTCGTCAGTCTATTGCCTTTTCTCGTTTTCAAATAGGCTCCTGACCTTGTTTTCAGATATCTTGTTTCGTAGGTAATAAATCGCCCAATATAGGTAGACCCGAAGCCTACATCCGTTTTTTTTACCGTGATCCCATATCCGTAGCCGATGTACTTCTCACCTGACTCGCTTTTCGCCCACCAGGTAAACCACCGGCTTGTAAACGTGCTTGTCACGTCTTTCCCCTCTTTATAGACTTTCGCTGTCAACGTCACGGTGTTATTCCCATTGTCGTTGTACTGGACGTTAAAGAGTAGCGTGTTGTCCGTTACTCCTATGATATCTGTCTGCATACTGGATATATCCGCCTGTATCCCTTTCATGCCCGTCTGGATGTTTGTCACGTCCGTCCGGATCGTCTGCATCCCTTTCCGGACTTCGTCGATATCCTCCGCCAGCCCTTCCGCATCTGTCAGCACAATCACACTCTGGCTGTCCAGTTCATTCAGCCCGCCCGACGAGTACAGGGTACAGCGGATCGCCTTGACATTCCCACTAGACGGCGTGTAATTCTTCCAGAGCTCATCAGCCGCAGACATATACTTCTGTGCATAGTCCGTCCCGTCGGTGCTCTCCTCGATCTTGTAACGGCCTATGTAGTCCGTCAGCAGAACTCCATCGTTATACTGTGCATAAAAAGTCACCTGGGACGGCATCATCGTGCCATCCTGCTGTTTCCGGATCACTAGCGTGCTGCACCGCAGATTGTAGGACACACCGATCTTGCCGTCTGGAGCCTTGCTGATCGAGAAGCGCTTCTTGATGTGTGCGCCGCCGGTACGGACAACCAGGTACTTTCCATCTCGGGTTGTCAGTTTGTTGCCGGATTGGTCTGTTAGGTACATATCTCCTGTCCCGTAAAGGGCGTCAATATCCACCCATCCGTCATCGGTTGTCATGCCTGTTACCTGATACGTCCTTGTCTGGGCGTTCCAGGTTCCGGTCACGCCATTGGACTTCGTGACCTCATACGTTGCTTTTGCCGATACATCCGCATCCCCGGAGTAGACGGTGATTTTTGTGCTACAGTCCGAATAGTCCCCGCCGGACCCGTCCGTATTCGTATGTACCACATGCGCTTCGTTGCTGAGTACGGCGCTGATCGCATCCAGCGTATCAATCCCTTTGACCGCTTCCAGGGCTTTCTGTGCAGCGTCTTGGGCTGCATCCGCCGCTGACCCTGCCATCGTGATCTCACTTGACATCTGAGAATAAACCTGGCTCAGATTCTGGTTCTTCTCATCAAACCAGATCCGGCTGCTCTTTAAAACCTCCGTGGCTCCGTTCATTTCCTCAAAAAGGCTGACGATATCCAGCTTGCTTCCTGCGATGGCCGCATCGTCCGCTACCATATCATTAACAATCATCCCGTCGGCAATCGCCCCAGGATGGATCCCCTCATCGTCGATCAGGGTTCCGGTGCCCTCCGCATTAAACAGAGCAAAGGTAAAGTCACCATTTGCGTCCAGACCTGCCTGCATCCGGACTGTGCCGTTTTTGTCTTTCCACTGCTGTGTGGCGCCGACAATGGAGATCCCGCCATCATCCGACTGGATCCGGAACTTATTTGTGCTGATCGTTCCGGCCAGAAGGTCGTTGACTGTCACCGCCTGCATGACGGCGTTGCGGATCAGAGCGCTGTCAATCACGGCGTTGGCCGATGTAAGGTGGATGTTTTGGAGGTCGCCGATCCCAGCATTTCCGGAGAGCAAGGACTTGATATTGGCGCTGTCGGTTTCTAAGACATTAATGACTGCATGGATTGCTTCCAAATTCCCCGCTGTTAAATCTTCAAATTCACCATATTCAACTTCCAAATTTTGAATGTGAGCATTAACAGCTTCCAAATTTTGAATGGTTGCATATGTAATTTTTGCCGTATCAACATCGAGTTTGTTTATCAGCGCATGATCGATCAAAACAAGCTGTGCATAGTATCGATCCATTTCGTTTGTTTTAGGACCTATAAACCCATTTACCTGCTCAGATTCCGACTTTCCAGACGCTTCCACTTCCGTTGTAAGACCACCATCAAATTCTACAGTTAAAGACATAACTGGCACTTTATAGGATGTTCCGTTTTTGTCTTTTACTGTTAGAATATCCCATGGATCAATACACGGGTCTCCCAGAAACCGAATTGATCCCGGCATATATGCAAAATCTCCAATGACGTCCCATACGGAATTTAAAATAGCTTGTGTCATAAATGGATTAGAGAAGCTGATTTCTCTTGTGCCACTCCCTGCACTTACTGAAATATCATTTCCTTCTTCATCTTGTCCCATATAGCACGTGATTTTCTCTACAATGTATGGAATATCACTATGTGTAAAACCATCCCAATACCGATTCGTATTGATTTCATAATTAGAATCTATATATGTTCTGATTTCAATTTCTCCGGTTCTATTGCATATTGCAAAGCCACCGTACATCTGAGCAATATAGGAAAGTACCTCTCTACACGTATAGCCAACTGGCTTGTCTATACTTAAAGAATCTAAACCTTCCGTTACAACCGGAACTCCAGTTAGATTTTCAATTTCTGATAAAACCGCCGTTGTGGTAGTCTTGTCCGGAAGACTTAGAAAACATGGAACCTCCATTTTCATCATGCGATCATATGCAGTAATTGAAATGATATCCTCTTGTTTGTCCGGCTTCTTAGTTGTAAAATACCCCATTGGCACATATTCAACCAATCCGTTAACTTCCAAGCCAAACTGAAGTAATAGTTCTTTACTTTCAAATTGAACATCCATGCTCTCAAGAGTCATCTCAATATATTGAGAAACGGCAGATCCAACCGTGAAATCATCTCCACGATTAGAACCGCCGTTTACCTTTATACTCTTTATTCCAGACGTTATTATTGTATCATCAATAGAAATAAGAGCCTTAAATGTTCTGGAGTCTTCTTTAATCAACTGAGAAAAGGCATCTGAAACTTGATACATTTCCTATCACTCCATCCGTTTTTTACATAGCAATCATAAATTGCAAAATTTCCAAATCTTCTGGTGTAAGGGCGTCAAATTTACCATCGTCACACCGTTCTATGTCTTCCAATGTTACGGTATGGATCTGAAACTCTATTTCAATTTCCAGAAGCTCGTTCATCTCCTCAGCATAGGCTTTCCGGTCTTTCAGCACATACTCATTTCCATTTGTCTGATTCTGTCCGTTTTCATCTTTCGCACAGTACTTTTCCAGAATCTCAGCACGTGCCTCTTCATATGCCTGTGCCGCTGATTCCATAGCTTTCATATTTTTGTTGATTGCAAAGCCAACCTTGATCGGGAGCTGCTTCCTTTTGATTTTGGCAATTCCATTAAAAACTGCCACCATCTGTTTATTCTTGATCTTCATTACTCTGCTTCCTCCTTCTTCTGATTGTCATCTGTATCTTCTGATCCTCCTGCCTCCTGGGTCTGCTGGTCTTCCAGATCAAATAGCAAGTTATCAAAGTCAACCATATCTTTGCGGCATTCCGCCTTATTTGCCTCGCACAGATCCAAATCCTGAATGGTCTTACTGCTGTTGCTCCGGCCAGACTCAGGGATTTGGGCAGACATATAAACTGCGATTCGATCTCCACTTTCTTCATTATGGATTATTGATTGATAAGATAATGATATACTTTTTGTTCCTTTTAACATCGTTTTTTCCTCTCAATTCTGTTTATTTTTCAATCAAATCTACTTTTACACCGTTATATGTAAGCATTCCATTTACATAACTGTATACAGGATATGTCGGAGTACCTGCATAAAACCTTTTGGTGATCCGACTGTTACTTCCTGGATCCAGGAAAGTCACATAAAAAAAGGCGGGGGAAATAGCAGCATCAATAATTGCCACATCCTCCCGACTTAAAGGCGGCCACTCACACTGTAATTTATATTTGATCCCTACTAGATCTCCTATTAAATTACCGTCAGCCGCCCTCCCTGTATTCGCAGACCAGACTTTTTCTTTTGTAATCGTTAATCCTTCTTTTTTCAAGGTTGGCATCGTAACACTGCCAATCACAAGAGGCTGACTCACGATACCACCTCCTAATACACAAATCCAAAGTTTGGATCCGATCCTTTCATCTCATTATATTTTTTTACGATTTTTGTGACCAGCTTACCGCCATCAATCTCAAGAGTTATATGAACATCCCCATTTTTCCCTCCGACTGATTGAGACATGGCCGCTAAAACCGCATTGTAGATTGCAGGTCCCACACCTTCTGCAATACCAGAAATAATCTGATTATTATTTGCAACCACATTTCGGTTCCCCATTCTTCCTACAAGTTCTGGCCCGCGTTCATTGGCTATAAACAATTCCCCCATATTTGGGAAACCACCCTGAGCATACCACTTGACTTTGAACCGAGGGATTGATATTACCTTATCGCCAACACTTTGCTTGGAATAAGATGATATATTCATGTGTGGAGTAGGAATATGTACAGATTGCAATCCTCTTTTGAATGAATTTGCCGCATTTTTTCCAACCGTGTACATACTTGACATTGCGCTACTTACTTTTGATGGAAATGACCGAAATACAGACATGCATGAATTCATTTCACTTTTTGTTACGTTCACCATTGATTTCCAATTTGATCGATAGGAACTGATAATAGAGTTCATAGAAGACGAAATACTATTTTTCATATTTCCCATTTTTTGCGAGACGCTTGTCTTCATCTGGCCTATTGCACTGGTCGATGTAGAACTGATAGAACGCCATTTTGACTCAAAAATATTTCCAACTTGGTTCATCGTACTTGATACGATGCTCTTCACAGAGTTCATTTTTGACTTCACAGAGCTATCAATTCCGTTAATCGAAGAATCCACCTGTCTTTTGGAATTCGACCATGCCTTTGACGTATCGGATTCCGTTCCTGACCAAGTTTCTTTTACCTTGCGGCCGATTGATCCGAAAATATTTGATGCGCCACTCTTCATGCTTTCCCAGATATTTCCGGCCGTTTTCTTTGCACTTGACCACAAATTTGAAGTTGCTGACTTCGCTCCCTCCCAAGCCTTGGAAACGCTGTCCTTGATGTTCGTGAATTTTTCAGAAGCCCATGATTTCAGATTGTCCCATGTTTTAGAAAGTGAAGTGCTGATTTCAGACCATTTTTTCGATGTCCAGTCTTTCACCTGATTCCACTTTTCTCCGACCCAATCTTTCACTTTCGATGCTGCATCCTTGATCTCATCCCAATGAGTCACAATCAGAGCAACTCCACCAGCAATTCCGGCAATTAAAAGACCTTGTGGACTGAAAATAACAGAACCAATACTACTTAAAATCGGTCCTGCTTTTCCTACAACTGTAGACGCAGCAGACGCAATTTTGGAAAACAGACCACCTTTTCCTGTAATAAGGCTGATCCCACTTGAGACTTTAGGAACTACTCCAGTCTTAATCAGATCACCGAATCCACCAAACGTATCCGATGCTTTCGTGATCCATCCGAGAATTTCTGTGGATAAGTCAACAAAACCAAACACTCCTTTTAACAGCGTCAGACCGGCAACGAACGCAAGGAAAACTCTTCCTGCTCCCGTGTCAAACAGCCCTGATATGACACCGCTAAATGCCGTATATATGATATCTCCAACCGTTGTTAGGATTCCGATCCAATCAATGTTTCCAAGGAAGTCACCGATTGCAACTCCTATCGCATTCCAATCAGTATTCTGTACCACTTTGTTAATGGTTCCCAATAAACTCATTACAAAGCCACTCAGGGATGAAGCCAGTGCCACCCAATCCGTATTATGAATGAAATTGTTTATTCCGGTATATAAATTCTTTGCAATCGAATCCCAATCAACCGTAGAAGTAAAATTACGCAAAATGGTTGCCAATCCATTTAATCCAGTTGATAATGTCAAACCAATGGTTCCGAAATCAACTGTAGAAAAAACTCCATTTACAGCATTTGCAAATGAAATTCCAATTGTCTCGTAATCCAAATTCATTACTGTTCCATATAAAATGTCCCAGATAATCATAAATTTGTTTCCTACGAATTGACCAAGGTTGTCCCATTCTACCTCATAAAATATTCCATTTACACCTTCAGCAAACTTTGATCCGAGGTTTTTCCAATCTATACCGGTAATTAAAAGATTCAACGTATTAATAATTGAATTTATTCCTGCTCCTACCGTTCTTCCCATCAGATCCCAGTTGATATTATCAACAAGGCTGTTGAATGTAGTCGTGAAAGCATTGCAAAAATAAGTAATCTTTGGACCTACGTTCTTCCAATTGATTGCATCGTACAACTTCTGCAATCCTGTGTTGACTCCATCGGCTAAGATTTCTCCAAGCCCTTCCCAGTCTTCAGCAAGGAACGCTTCACGGAGTTTCTTGGCAAAGTCTGCTAATGGGCCATCAACCTTAACGGTTTCAAACATATCTGAAGGTGACAGATCTAATCCGCCACCACCTGAACCATTTCCACCTCCGGAACCTCCGGAGCCAGATCCTGCGTTAGGATCATTTAAAATATTCAACTGGTCAAATCCTAAGACTGTTCGTTGAAGCTTTTTTGCGGATTTGTTGGCATCATCTAAGCCTTTTCCTGCATCACTTCCGGAAGAACCGACATCAGCAAGTGAAGCCCCGTAATTTTGCACTACCTTCTTTGCGTGAACCACAAATCCTTTTCCGGTTAATGCGGCAAAAAAAGTGCCGATGGCATTCAGCGCACCGGCAATCATATTAATGAATGACTGTATATAAGGTGCCACTACATTCACAATCGGAGCAAATGCCGCCGCCCATGCATTTTTCAGGTACGTCAGGGCAGACACCATAGAAGAAATACTCTGATTATAAACATTGCTGTACTGTACAAGGTTATTAGAACCTTCCGCAATCGCCCGCTGGATAGCGCTGATCCCTTGGAATACAAAAGAAAAAAGGACAGATGATCCGATCATCCTGCCCCAACTCATTCCTTTATTTGTCTGCTGTTGCAATCCAAAGACAGCATTTCTCAAACGGCCAAGCTGAACTATTGGAGAAGCCAGTCCTCTCCCCAGTTTTCCAAGAGTTGATATAAAGCCAGAAACAGAATTAGAAGCTTTCTTGAATCCGCTTCTTACAGAAGATGTAAACTTCTTGACTTTGGAAGTAGCCGTTCCAAGTGCGTTCCCAATATTTTTTAATCTGGAAACATTTTTAGAACCACCAACATCCGCATTTGCTTCATCTCGCAATGCTTTATTGTACTGCTTCTGTTGAGCCACCAGAGTCTCAAGTTCCCTTGCCTTATCATCGTATTCCGGATCACCCTGTTTGAATCCTTGAGACGCAAGCTCTGAGAGTTCTTTTTTCACTCTCCGGATCTGCGCTTCGTAAGTGCCTATCTTATCGGTATCTATTGCCTTATCAAAATCATTCAGGGCATTTCTCGCCTTAGTTGCGCTTCCATCAAATTCATCCATCAAGTAGCCCCAGTTTTTAAACTGTTCCGCACCCTCTCCAAAAGTCATTCTCATGGCTTCCGGATCATAATTCATAGAAGATTGCGTAACCGGAACATCTTGTGGCGTATATTCCACACTTGACTTGTTTGTTGTTCCACGATGTATTGTGAACTCCGGAACTTTTCCTTTTAAATTGTCAATCGCTTCACGGAATATCTCTGCTTGATTAGTCGCTTTCTGGATATCGTAGACAAGGCTCTCAAATGCTTTTCCAAGTACTTTAGGCTGTTCAACGGATAACTTTTTCTCCAGACTATCATTGAACCTCGCTGCTGCACTCTCTGACTTTCTCAGCCCGCTTTCTAGTTCAGAAAGCCCCATTCCAGATACATCAATGTTCTTTCCAACATTGCTATATTTATCATACAGATCATCCAATGAAGTCTCTGTATATTTCAGATCAGCCCGCTTCACTCTTGGTTCATTTCTCTTTTTTCCACCATTTAAGGCTGAATCCAAGCTTGCTTTTGCATTGTCCAAACCAGAAAAATCGAACTTAAATGATTCCGAAAGAGATTTCATTTCAGAAAGAGATCCATTGAACGCATCACTTTCCGCTTTTGCTACTTTCAGTTCTGCATTCAAATCCTCAACGCTTCTTACGACAGCTTCATACGCTTCATCTTCGTTGACCTTCCGGAATGCCTGATCTCTCAAAGAAATAAATTCTCTTACAGCATCATTAATCGTATAGAACTGGTCCTCTGTATTTGAAACATCAGGAAGAATATCAGGGAATCTTCCCTTTAATTCCTGATAAATACTATCAAGCTCAATCCCTTTTCCAGTGGAAATTTTGCTTTTGAGAATACCGGACCGATCCTTATAATCATCTCCAAGAGATTTTGCCGTTTCCGGGCTGATCTTGATATTCCCAATAGCACGAATTGTATCGTAAAGCTCTTTATAATCAGAACTTACGCTCTCTGCTACACTTCCGTTTTTCTTGATAACGTCACCAAGTTTGTCCATGTCGGAAATATAGCTTTTATTTTTTTCTCCGGAATACAGACCATTGGCAATACTGTTTGAAAGGTTTCTGACCTGTCTTTTTACCTCTGAACCGGCACGATCCAGGTTGAATCCCTTAATCAGTTCATCTGCCATTCTTTTGCCAAGCTGCTCAGCTTTTTTCTCACCCATGGAAGTCCCAAAGAACTTGTTCATGTCAAAGCCTTTGTTTGCAAGCAACATGACTTTAGCAAGGCTATCCGCAACACGATCTAACCTTTTTTCCATGCCAGACAATGCACGATTCGCTTTATTCGCTTCTGCTTCGACTACTATCTCAAGTCTATCAATTTCATCTGACACTTAATCCACCACCTTGCTTGCTTGATTTTTGTTAAAGGCTTTTGCCCACTCACCAAATCGTATGGACGCTACATCTGACTGCTCTACCGCTTCTTTCTGAGACGTACCAAAACGCTCTTCTGGGTACTTGCTCTTATTATCAATCGCCGCACCTATAGCTCGAAGAACATAAAGTCCATTAAGCCACGCTGAATAATCCAACAAATCGGCCTGCTTCTGCATCTCATTTTCATGTTCTTTCGCATATATGTGCATGATTTTGGGAGTCAAATTCATAAACTCCGAATACGGAATCCCACATCGGATTGCCAAAGGCAGATAGACATCTCTGATTCCCTGTTTGAAACTTGTGATACGGATTATCTCTCCGCTTCCTCGGTCTCCAGTTCCTCTGTCTCCATCTCCGCATTTTCTTCGTTCATGCTGAGCATCTTTTTGAAAAAATCAGATTCATTCACCGCCTGACTAAATGCATTAATAATATCCTGAAGCTTTCCACCTCCAAGAACATGCTGTTCAATCAAGTGTTCCGCCTTTTCCCGATTGCATCCAACAACAGCACATACGAACCCCATAGCACAGAGCATCATCTGTCCCTTCTGAAATGCTTCGATAATGGAAAATCCCTGTTCCTCCATAATCGTGAAGTGTTTAAAGGTCAGCTCTGGTACATCATAGACTTTGTGATTAAGTTTCAATTTCATATCGTTTTTCCTCCGTCAAATTATAAAAATAAAAGGGAGCAACATATATCACTCCCAACTTTCAATCTATACGCTCGGAAACGCTGTTGCCGCAGCTTCCGGATTGATAATAGTGGACGGTGTAACCGTAATTGTCATTTCACGAACACCATTTACTTCACCCTCATTTACGAAGACGGAATGTTGACCTTTCCAGGAAAATACACCGTCTTTCCCGCCTTCTCCAAAATTCAGTTCATAAACCTGCTCTTTTCCAGCGCTTTCATTGATCTCTTCGTATTTCGTCTTATCAAAGTTTGCTGTAAACTGCATAGACTCTACCTGCTGAACACCTGGAACAAATGTCTGCATAGTGTCCTCAAGATCGGTTGTTTCGATTTGTTCCGGCTCTCCACCTAACTGTGGATATGTTTTAATTTTGCATAGTTGCTGAAGTGCTCCAGATGTAGCACCAGCCTTTAATACAGTATTAATTGTGCTTAATCCTGCTGACATTGTTTACCATCCTTTCTACCGGCTAACTCCTGCCGGTCAGCGACGATCCCTTTCGATCGCCGGTGCATAATAATAAGGAAGCTTTTATGCTTCCTTGGTTTCAAATTTCTCTATTTCATCCACCGATGACACGATCCTGCGGAATCTTGCAACCATGCGGTAGATATTTGTATCTGCTGCATTCTGAACCCTTTTCGGGCCATACTGCCTCACATATCCCATGATTCTCATGCCACCACAGGCTTTATTGATGATTGTCTTTGCTTCCGTGATATTTTTGTTGGAAAACGACTGAATCTCAATCATGGAGACCACCGCATTTTCAGCATTCTCCAAATCAACCGCCGTGTCCGGGTTGTCAATCTGCTCCACGCTGACTGCCGGGAATGAAGCAGGGCTTTTTGCACTATCATTCTGTACTGTCTGGCAAACATCCGAAATATAGGTCTTTACATTGGTAAGCACCCTGTTCTCAACATTAATCACTTCCAAACACCTCCCGTGCAATATTCATTATTACGCTCATGTCCCGTAACTCCTGCCCTGTCTCATACATAAACGGACGAGACGGCATACCTTTTGTCCAGTGCCATTCTCCATCATTAAAGTACCACCACCCGGCTTCTCCGTGATTGTTGGTATCATACTTCCAATTCGCAAGCCCGGTATCTGGATGAGGATTTGACTTTCCGACAACGCCCGTCCCAAACTCGACGAAAGCCGCCCAATCGCAATCCGTGTATATATAATAGGAAGCTCCGTTGGAAACAATGTCCCCCGGCTCCAGATTCATACTGTTCAGAAGTTCCCCAGTCATCACAGCGTCAAAGCTAAGTATCTTTAACTGGGCGATTGCCACGCCCTCTTCTGCCATCCGATAAGCAAACTCTTCGCACTTATCTGGCAGGCTCTTACGATACTCTCGGACTTTCCTCGCAAGATCACGGAAACCCTTTGCGGATAAACCTGTTTTATACCTTGGCATAAACTATCCTACTTTCTGACCGTTCACATACATTACGTACTTTCCGCCACACTCGCAAACAGCCTTTGTTTCGTACGCACTCCAATTTTCATTGGATCGCTTCTCGTCTTTTTTCTGCGGACGACCACATTTTTCACACTTCATTTCCATTTTAACCTTTGGCATTTTTCGCCCTCGCTTTCAGTGCAATCACCAGTTCATTCAGCCCATCTGCCGGCGGCGCCGCCACCTCATAATCTGCCGATGCCGGATCTGCCGATCCGTCTTTCAATAACCCCGGCTCCGTCTCATACCAGACAAGCGATGTCTCGGTAATCGGTAAATCCATATCAGTTGTTGAGATAGACCGTGTGAAGTCAATATCTGTCCCGAATACTGCCGCCTGCGCTGAACCTTTCCCTGTGGATAGATTTGCGTAAAAAGAAACCGGTGAACTATACCCTGTCGTATAATCCCCGGTCTCATCTCCATTTTCATCTATAATAGGAATCTTTTCTCGGTACAATGCGTACCAGAGTTGTCGTTGATTTTTCTTTAATGAACGCATAGATTTCAGTTCCCTATTCCTTCTTTTGCATCGGATTTATTATTAAGATTTTAATAGCAATCAAAAGAATTACTATACATATAACAACAAATAAGTTTGTTACTATTATCCCTACAAACACAATTTTAGTATTTTCCTGTGTAAGATTAAATATAATACTTGCATTTGTAGCAATCAATGAAAAAATCGAAACAAATATAGACATCAAAGTAATAAAATTTATATAAAGCGTATTTACTTTGATTTCTATATTTTTTGATCTCTTCTTCAGTTTGCATAGCTCCTTTTTATAAGATACATTAAGTTCTTTCGTTTCTTTTTGGATTTTATTTATATCTGCCATTTTATATCTTGTGTTTATGTAATAAAAATCCCCATCCTTACACACAAGATCTTGACTTACCAATGAAGCCAACTCTTTTCTTACCATTTCCACCTTAACTTCCAATTCTTGTGCCATTTCCTCAATGCGTAATGGACTTGCTGCTTCCAACATTTTCATACAATATGATTGAATAGAATCTTGCATATTAATTACCACCTTTCATTTTATATTTTATCAGAAAAAATGGTAATTTCCAATAATTTTACGTCCTCCCCACCACCAATACTGGGCGCACCCTGCGGATCTCTCCACGCACGATCTTCTTTGCGACTTCACCCTGCCGCCGGGAGATATTGAATCACCGAACCTTTCTTCTTAGAATCCTGCCCATGCAAAAACTCCTTTCAGACAATCCTCTCTGTCCTTCCATGTCCTCGATGTTCCATTTTCTGAATGGGCGCTCTGCCCTTCTGCTCCGATCTGGTTATAATCATAAAGAGCCAGTCCACGGATATTCGAGTAAAGTGTAGCAAGATCTTTCTGGATGCCCTCCTCGGTGAAGTGCGACGGATAACTCCGCCGGTTTTTCACTTCCCGGACAGCATTTTTCACTTTCACAAGCATAGCCGCCTTATCGCTCTCTTTTGTCAGATTCAGTTCAGACACCAAATCCGCATATACTTCGCTCTGAATATCCATGATCTATCACTCCTATGAATCTTTCGCTGTTACTGTGGCAATTCCTGCTTTCACAGCTCCGTATGATTCATCACACTCTACAATCAAAATTTTCTTTCCAGTTTCCGCTACAATTTCAGATTCACCATCCCACGCACTGTACATCCGCACGTTTGCTCCGTATTCCGGAACAGTTACATTACTTCCAATCTTATAGCGGTAAGAATTTCCTTCTGTAAGTTCCGGATCAACAGTAATTTCTGTTTTTCCCATTTCTGAAGCACTTGCACCACTTGTTACATCCAGTTCTCCGATTTCACCATCTGTAGCATCATCTACAGTTCCTGTTTCCAGAAGGTACACAGAATCCATTCTTTCATAAGACGGAAGAAGTGTTTCCGCAACAACCGTCATTGTCTGCATAGTGGAATCATATGTAGTAACAACTGCGACAGCCACACCAGACGGAAGAATTGTCACATCAACGTCTTTCGCTTCCATTTTCGCCAGTTCTTCCGGAGTCATACCAAACCATGTGCTTCCGAGATTTCCCTCCGGAACGAACGCTACAAATCCATCTGGAGCAAACGGATGAGTTACTCCCGCTTCATCCTTGTATTTTTTCTTGTATACAAGAATTTCTACGCCCGGATGCAGATTAGAAATCAGGTTCTTGACAAGCTGATTTGTCATATAAACATTCGCTGTCGGGTTCTGTGCAAGAATCGCCTGCTGTACCTGCTTGCAGTTCTTCAGAAGCGTAAGCTCTGCCTGGGACATTACCAGGTATTTAATCGGCTCATTTGCATCCTCGATGATTTTCGCAATATCATCAAGAGGTTTCGCCGTCTCTGGATTCACCCACAGTCTTGTCCTACTTAAAACCTTTCTGTTGTTCTTCGCCCACTGACCATCAGCATCATAATTATACTGATACACCACTCCATCACTGGAAATGTAGATAGATGGGCCGTCAGCCTCCGGGAACAGGAGCTGCATCCTCATTCTTTCAGGAACAACATTTGCACCATCCACCAGTGTCTTTGTGTCATTGAAAATATTGTTGACAACATCTTTCACAAACGGAGATGTCACGTCAGACAGCTTCGCCAGCTCGATTCTGTCATGTTCGGAAACAACCATTGCTTCACGGAAGAACGCCATTTCCTGTTTGTTGATGCCGAATCCTTTTCTTGCCCGGATAGTAGCCTTCGCATCAAAGTTACTCGGAGCAAGAGACACCGGCAGCCCATTCGCTGTTTTAATCCATTTTAGATCAATAGATGTCTTTCTTTTGTTCGGCCAGAACGCCAGACCAAGATCTGGAATGCTGTTACTCTTGTCATTTTTCGTATATACGGCAATGGCCGCTGAATCATATACTTCGTTCAGGTTAATCATCGTTTCTTTACCTCCCTTATTCAAACACGATCATCGGAAGCGCTGTTTTTGCTACATCGGCAATAGCCGTTCCGTAATGTTTCGTAATCACATCATTGCGGACATATGCTTTTTTCAGGATTGTCCCCTGCGGTCTTGTCTGTGGCACGTCGTGAAGCAGGATTCCGATACAATTCTTATCGTTCTTAATCACTCCGCCTGCACCAATCGGCGCCCCTGCCTTGCAAACACCATCCGTAAATGCTGTAGAATCAAGTGTAATCGGAATCGCTTCAAATCCCGGTCGTTTCAGTATATTCACCTCATCCACCACTGTAATATTTTCGTTACCCATAGCCTGAATAGCCATAATCTCATACCTCCTACTTGTAATTTCCGATAATGTCCTCTGCGCTTTCCGCATCAGATCCTTTATCTTTTACCAAAGACTCCGCAAATTTCTCTGCGTCTGTCTTGTCATCAGCTCCCCCGCCACCGCCAGAACCTCCCGGCGTATTTGTTCCATCCATAAGCTCTTCCTTGGTTTTCTGGACTGCTGATTCTTTCTGTTTTGTAATCAGATTTGCAAGGTTTGTTGCCATTGACTTTGTTGTATCTGCATCATCAGACACAATGCCGTCAATCAAATCCTTGTAATCCTCCTCTGCCAGTCCTGCGGCTACGAGAATTTTTTCTGCATCCAGTCTATTTGTTTTTTTCGCAAAGTCGGCTTTTGCATCCTCCGCTTCTCTTAAGGCTTTCTGCACTTTCTCTTCGTCTGTCAAACCGGCTTCTTCTAACTTGTCATACTCTTTAGCCTTACGAACCAGTTCATCATAATCTGCTTTTTTCGGCACCTTATCTTTCCATGCCTTCACATCATTCCCGTTGATATTCAGAATCGCCGTAATCTGCTCTTCCGTAGCATCCGGAAAGCTCTTTTTGATATCTTCTCTTGTCATTTCGATTTCTCCTTTTCTTTCAGAACATACACTTTTTTAACACGGTGCGCTCCGTATAGTTCCTGTCCTCTTACACTCGAACTTGCAAAATAAAAAGACAGCTACGCTCCAAACGTGACACCGCTCGAAGTCTTTCTGTCTTTTAGATAGCTTGGTTTTCTTGGTTTCTTTGTTTTCTCCGGGTCATCCCGGCTCCTCTGTGATTTTACCTTATCTGTCTTATTGTCCATTCCTAAACTCCTTTCAGCTGACATCGGCAGCCGATATGTGGTCTTCGTGGTACATTTTCTATGTCAAATATCATTCCGTGTAAATCCGCACATTCAGAACACACCTTGTCATCCTGTGCCGTTACCCATTGGACTCGCTTCACGCCGGAATCTTGCAATTCCCTAAGAAAAATCGTCCGCTCCATATCCACGGCGAACTCTTCCACCTGCATATTCCAGTTTCGGACATTCTTTTTCTGCTGAACCAGAATTTCCGGGTCTGACAAATCTCCAATGGACAAAATTGTTTCAAAGTACCGAGATTGTTTACGCTCCATCTCTGATAAGAAAGCATACAGAAGTGTTCTGCTGTATGTCGCCAGCAGTTCATCCAGATCATACTTATCAGCTTCAAATCCGTTCTGTTCTGCCAGATATTCAATCAGACCAGAGTAGAACTTATCGCTCTGCCGCTTCAATTTCTTGAAAAGGCTTTCTGTTTCCGTCTTAACGCTCATCACATTAAGCTCATCGAATTTCAACAGAGTCAGCCTGAAATTGTTGAACGCCGCCTGTGTTTGTTTCTTCACCTTTTCTATATTTTCGTCTATGTACTCATACATCCACTATTCCTCGCCGTCTCCGCCATCATACGACCACTTCTGAAAACTTGGGTTTTTTGAAGCGTCAACCTTTCCCATACCAGATTTTTCTCCGGCTTCTTCCGGGGAGAACCCGGCATTGAGGTACTTCACGAACAGTTCTGCTTGCTTTGTCTGCGTTTCTAGGTCATCCGCCGAAACCTTATACTTGGCATCCAGATACGGCTTAGATTCCAGATAAACTTTTTCCGGGTCGCTCCAGAGTCCAACGGTTCGTATTGCAATCTTCGGATGAATCCCTTTTTCAAGCAGATAAATCAATGCCTGCGATTTAACAAGCATATTGTCCGTATTATTCCGAGTAATCTTGACGTCAATATCGGAGATGGTCAGTTCCTCTGAAATCTGCTGCTTCGTCTTAAGAATGTTCAGCGCAATCCGAAGGAATTCTTTTTCCGCCTTGATGGTAACGGGTTCATCAATCTTTGCCCTCTGCTCGGCAAAATCCCATCCATTTCTTAAGTACACAGCCTGCCCGGTATCGCCGCCGGTATTCTGCTCCCTGGACGGCATTCCCTGAATAATAAGGAAATTCTTATAAAGGTCATCCTTTGAGGTCTGGGTCTGCTGTTGATCGAGCTGTGAAGATACCATACCGACATCAGCCGGGAAGGACGGATTCACCGTTTTTACCTTCAGAGCCCCAATCTTACACATCCGCAAGAACGTATCTTCATCAATCTCGCAATTTACAAACTTTACAAAAGCCTGTACAAACTGCTCTATCCCATCAACACGGTTTGATTGAATCTTGTTGATGGCATCCGTCATTGTTATGGTAATTTCTACATCAGACAGCCGCCGCACATTATTCGGATACTCCACAATCAAGATTCTCCCATGACCGTTTGGAGTATCGCTAATGATTTTTCCATCTTTTATCTCAAACACTCTTTTCGGAGTCGTGCATAACCAGTACTCTTCATCATTTTCGTCCCAACATTTTGAAAACGATGCAAGAGGCTTGTGTCCATGTTTGGAAGAATACACAATGAAGTTATCCCGTGGATCAACACAGTCAATGCCCATCGCAGGTTCCCCTTCTTCCAGCTCTTCTCTCCTTTTGCTCCAAGTCTCTCTGTAAGCTGTACCGCAAGTACTCTGCCAGTCTCCAATTTGAATGTCGTAGAATGATTTGTCAAGCACTCTCATGTAATCATTCAGCTTGTCAATCTCACCAGATAATCCTTGCTTGTCCTTCGTGCTTACATACTGAATGGGTTCGCCGTAGGTCTGGGCGGTCATAAACCGCACAACTTCCAGGGCATGATTTTCAACCACATCATTCTTGATTTCTGGGCGAACGTCCTTTGTCCGATACAGAATCGGCTGATCTCCGGCAACATAGTGACACAGGTAATCAATCTCTCTACGGTTCTGGTTGTGAATCGTCATTGCACTTCCCCTTACTGTAAGGACATTCGCTCGATTAACCTCTCGTACATTACTGTATATCACCTTTCGCCCATAATGCCCGTGACAGACTTTATGAAACGCTTTCCTGTTCTCATGCCATAAACTTGCCACCTGCTCACCCACTTTCCGCATCAAAAGAAGCCCCATGCGAAATTAATCGCACAAGGCTTCTTGTCTGATTTCTCATTATAATGATACCACACCTAAAATATAAATGTGATAAATCTTTTTAGACCGTGTTTATGATCTGTGATACCCTCGCTTGCGTATAGCCGACACTATCTGCAATCTCTCGCTGAGAAGTGCCGTCCAGATAAAACATGCTAAAAATTTCTTTCTTCTCGCCATCTGGCATCTCATCTATAAAGGATTCTACTTCTGCAATTTCCTTCAGGACAACATCCCTGCGAGTTTCCTTCTCCCTTAATCTTGCATTGATTGCGTCCGTTGCTTTTGGCTCATACATCTGTACAGTCATATGAGTTTCGATATATGGAAAATTTCTTGATGAGCCTGACACTTTTCCCTTTACAACCGGGACATCTTCCAAGCGATCGTTAAGTTTCTCAATCGCTTTTTCAAGCAGCGCAAGCTCTCTTTTATTCTTCCTGTATCTCGAAAAAACACTTCTGCTCATACCCATCACCCCACCTTTTTCCGTATGGCACTCATAATCGCCTGTCCATCTATATCCGTGTATGTTGATATTTCTCCCTTAAAAAATCTCTCACAATCGTCACGCATATTTAGCGCCCATATATCTTTTGGGTGGCGCTTCAGCTTTTTCAGTGCCATTTCATAATCCGTAACCGCCTTTTTTACTACTGCTGCCGCCAACCGTTGATATCCTTCAATACAATACGTTTTTTCTTTCATAAGTCCCTCCTAAAACGGTCGCTCCATTGCTTCGCATTGTGCATATATCTCACCTTCGAGTGCCATTGCCAACTGTGTCAACCCGTCTGCCGCATCGTCATGCTCATTCTGCCCGATCTGTACAGTCATACACAGCTCGTCCATTGCTTCGCTGTATTCTTCGTCCTGCAAATCTGGTTCAAGAAAAACGAAATGTTGCTGTATGTACCCAGAATAGGCGATAATCTTCGCCATTTTCTCCATGTTTCCCGGCGCTTTCTTATCAGTGCAGCTACACTTATAGCCCATCTCCTGTAATTTCTCATCAACATACTTGCGGTACATATCCCCACCGTTGTTTCCCTCAAACTGAATTTGACGAATCTTCTCCCCCATGATTTTCCCAACAACAAGCGGCAATGTGGCTTCTTTCTTCCCTTTGTTGAATATCCAGGATGGAATGTAAACGTCCTTGTTCTCATATTCATATCCAACCGGCATTGATAGGCTGTCGCCGCCGCCCCATGCAACATCGCAGGCAGAAGCAACTCTGTGATCGCCCTCCGGCAGTACCCCGTTGTAATACCGTAATGAACCTTCCTGGAATAACAGACCTTCTCTGACAAACGGGTTCTGCATGAATTTCGCTTCCCACTCGTTCTTATCAAGTTTCTTTTTCATGTCTTGATAATATTTTGTAGAGAAGCCCTTTACTGGATAATCAAAGTTAGACTCTCCCCGTTCATTCAGAGCCGGTATCTTTCGGAAACGATACCGAGGGTCATTCTTAAACTCTTTCTCTACCCGACCAAGCGGGTCCATCACGTTCCACCGGGTTCCGACCATCAACTCTTTAGAACCATCGTTCTTACGGTCAACAAGAATATTGAGGTAATCTTGATAACGTCCTTCAAGCCGCCGTGGGCTTAATGACTCCTTACGGTCCCTCACAAGGTCGTCCACATACAGATAACCGTCACCACTTATATCAACAGCCCCCGTCCAGGTTCCATCAATACCACGGCATGTTACGGTGGCGAAACTCTCTACATCATCATAGAACAGCTCATTCTTTTCAGAAGATTTGCTCACAAGGCGTACATCTGGGAAAATCTCATGGAAGGTATATTCCTCATTGTCCGTCAGCTTTATGATGTCGTTATAGAATCTGTCTGCCAGGATTCCACTGTGTCCGCTCATAGCGTTGTGACTGGATGGACGCTTTCCGCATATCCACGCAAAGAAAAAGATACAGATTGTTGACTTTCCGACTCGCGGCGGCATGGATAATCCGTAAAATTCAATCACGCCATCTTCCAGGTCCTGAAGGTCATCCACAACGATTTTCAGCGTTTTCGCCCTTGGTTCATAAAATTTCTTCTTGAATGGTCTTTTTTTCTCCATGTACAGGAGGAAACTTTCAAACAGGAACGGTGCCTCCCAGTGAAGCACATTCCAGTACAGCTCATTCAGATTATCTGCCGGCGGCAAGCACACAAGCATGTCCTTCGCATACTTTGTCAGCTTCAAGCAGTACGGAAGTTCCGCATTGTCCTCTTCATATACAGCCCGTGCCATGCCAAAGAGGTCATTAAGCGTTTCATATTCTGGATTCAGTTTTTGTATCGCATTGATAATTCTTGTGTTTCTGCCTGAAATCACTGAAATCTCTCCTTAAACATAAAAAAAGAGCCGACAACCTGTAATCTCTACAAGTTAATCGGCTCTGGCTCGTTGGCTCTGGCTCTAAAGTTTGAAATGAGCTTTCAACCCATTATAAAAATTGTCTGTTCCATCTTCATATCCTTGCGAATAGCAATTCAGTTTCTCCTGTTTATTATCTTTAGGCGGATATTTTGCATAAATGTTACTCGCTCTGTTTTCATCCTTGATTTCTTTCATGTACCGTCTAAGTGCCTTTTTTCTAACTAAACCAAACATTACTTTACCCCCATAATCTTTCCATCTTTAATCACTGGATAATACGCCCGTCTACAATGCTTGCAGTAAATCGGCGTATTTTCCATGTTTGAATCTTTCTCTATTTTCTGTGCTGTTTTGTGCCCGTGGGGGCAGTAATACCAGCCGTTTTTAATTTCTCCTCGTTCCATTCATCCACAATCCTTTTCACAATTCCTTTCCCACATCTTGGTGGTATCACATGCAAAGACATTCCCTGTTTTTCAGCTTCATCATACATTCTCAATAATTCTATCTGAAACTTATTAAGTGGAATCGGCGATACTCGTTCAGCAAATTCAATTATCGTCACCTCTATCACCTCTCATATACAACGTCACCGGCGGCTGACCGCCAATCACTGACAAGAATATCTGCGGACGCTTGCCGTCCTGCACATCCTTCAGAATCTGCACCAGTTCTTCATCAGTAAGCTCCCAACAGGAAACTACCTCGTCTGTATCAAACTTCTCATTGTGAACGTGAAGAGCAGGCAGGTCTGAACAACCAGGATGACGAAATACACTATTTTGTTCCGGAAATCTAACAGGATTCATACTTTATCCTCACTTTCTGACATTAAAAAACCAACCACCGAATATTGATGGTTGGCAATATTAATATTAACTGATCGAAATATCTTGCAATTCAGAATTTAGGAGTATTTTTTTATATTTTTTCTTTTTCCCGTTTATATGATATGTGATCGCAATTTTGTATCCATTTTTCAATTTTTCTGGATTAGGTAGAAAAAGTGCAGTGTGTTTATACCGTACTTCTTTTGTATAATTTGCAGGAATGTTTATAAGCTCTTCAAAATTATCTCCTGAATCCGGATATCCTAAATCTATAATTTTTACAGATTCATCTCCGTATTCTATTTTGATCTCACATCCATTTAATCCAATAGTTTTTCCTTTAAAATTTGAAACCCTCAAATTTAAATCAATGGTTACCGTTTCAGGATTTTCATTAAAAAACACATTTTTATTATACGTAAAACTTCTAAATGTACAAAAACATTGAGTGCATACTATATCGATTTTTCCACACACACTAGTTAATAAATTGAGCCCCCAACCAAGAATAGTTCCCAGAACAACTCCAATAATTCCCCATATTGCATCAGACATAACTATTGCTCCATACTTTTTTCTTTAATTATATCTCTCCAACCATCAATATTCAATTATCAAAGTTCAAAATCGGAACAGTAGGACTCGAACCTACAACCACCCGGATATAAGCCGCGCGCTTTACCATTGCGCTATATTCCGATAAGCCGGTTATCCCGGCTTGCATTGATGTTTTTCGTGTCATGCTTGGCACTATCTGGTTCTTGTTTACAACGACTCGCCAGAGTACCCGTTGATTGTTTTTTATGCGGTTGCTCCGCAGATGGTTTTGTTTTTACGCCTTTTCGCCATTCCATCAAGAACTCTCGGCGTACATTGATTATCCGGCTCAATGTAATTAGCCAAGAACACACAACTTAGTTTCTAACATCGACACGAGTATTTGAATTATCGTTTTCTTGGCGTTGTGTGCGTATCCCCATATAAAACCACATGTCCGTTTTAGGATCCTATTACTTCCGGGGATTTTCCAGAATTGAGTGCTTACTACTCCTTAAGTCCTGTGGCCTTGATCTCTGGAAAAGTTTTTTACAGGATTTAGCTAGTAAGTCGCATATCCTGTTTAGTGGGAAAATGGGAGGACTGGACTCGAACCAGTATCTTCTGCACATAGTTACATCCGGCTTTCAGTGCTCTGCCAATTTAGCTACCTCCCCAATTATCCGCCCCAACCATAGACCGCCTGTAAACAGACAGCGTAATTGTAAGCGGAAACATATTTGCACACGCCCTCATACAAGGTGACACGCCGGTATGGTATTTAGTGACGTGTGCGGTACTTGCTACTTGATGCACCCTTTTCACAAGCATTTTCTTTTCCGGCATATTTATTCCAACTCTTCATGCCAACGCTATGCAATGGCATATGAGACCAACTTCATACTACACAAGAAAGATGAAAGCCTCGTTCAAAGCGATTATAACTCCAACGATACCACACACAATTGCGGTTGCCGTATCTTTCTTCTTTGGCCGTGTTACTGAATAAACAGCAATTCCAAAGAAAATTATCATCAAAATTACATCAAATGTAATCAAAACTCCTTTTAACATTTCCATAATGCTGATCCACCTTAACAATTACTTCTTGCAAGCCATGTATGACGTGTTGCTCTCCACACTTCTCGCTTATCATATCCAAGATTCTCCATACATTTCACAAATTTATATCTGCGACATATAGGATATTCGCATGTGCCGTGAATAGTCTCAAGCGCAAGCCGAATATCATCCAAAACATCTGTTATCACTTGCACCGCAAACTTGAAGGCTTTCACAACCATGTCTATCATCTCAGGAAAAGTGTAGCTGAAAAAGTGACAAACCTTTTTCGCTACATTCTTGAACTGAATCACTGATATGCCGCATTTACGGATTTCCCGCGCCTGCTCCTCTGTTAATGCTATGTACATTTCTATTCCTCCCCGGCTATTCTCCGAACAATCTTTTCTGCCAGTTCATTTGTCCATATCTCAACATTTGCTGGTATTTCTTTAAGTGCCGTTTGGACACTTACCACAAACGCCTTGTAGAAATCTTCGTGTTTTTGCAGTTCCTCGGAAACGATCAGGCAGGCATCGGATAAATTCTCTGATGAAAAATCGAAAGTGACCATCCCAAATGTCTCAATATCTGGCCTACCCACCACTTTAAACTTAAACTCCGGAACTTCATCAACTGAAGCATGGAAATCTGCTGATATAACCATCGGAATCTCCACATTGTTCACAAAGCACCTTGTCTTATCAATTTTGACACTCTTTCCAGCTTTTATTAATTCTTCTTCATCACTAATTATCCTCACTTTGTTCATCTCATCACGCTCCCGGATAAAATCCTATTCCCATTTGCCTGTAAAAATCTTTTTCTAATTGACGCTTCAACTCTTCCAAATCAATCGTAATTGTTGCGTCCTTGTCAATCTTAATATCCCGGTAATTATGTTTTACCGCCATTGGCTGAACCATTTCCGCAGCACTTGGTATTGCGGCCGACATAGCAAAGTTTGGTTCTATGTATCCTTTTGCTTCCAGACGTTTCCTAGAACACTTTGAAACGAATGGACATTTTCGACATTTTTCGGACAGTCTAGTTATGCTCGTCATCGTCTTCTCCTTCCCAGTCTTCGCATGTATGACCATATTCGACAAAATCAGCCACATACTCGCTATCTCCATTCACGCAAACATAGCCCTGCATCTCATTGTAGATGCCATATTTACATGTCCCATAACATTTTCCACTCATCACAATTCCTCCAACTGCCTTTGTAATCGTTCAATCTCACAATCATAGAACTGCAAAATCGCATCTGTTAGTCCATTATGAAACCCTTCATGCCTACCGCAACAGTCAATCTCGGATTTACATGGAGCAACAGTCATATACATAACTCCTCGACTTATATGATATTTATCCAACTTTAATCTATCGATGCAACTCTGAATGTCAGAGTATTTCTTAACCTTTTCTTTTGCTTCCTTAAACTGTTCTTCTGTCATAAGATCCTCTCCTCTGATGTGGCCTTTTTATTTTTTATGTGGTTGACCCACTCACCTAACCCCTCCGGGGCTTCGCCCCTCAGACCCCCACCCCGGAGCGATCCACTTTCTAAAAATGCGCTCTGATCCTGAGTGATTGAGGTATCGATTCAGAGTTTAGCGGATAAATAAATATTTGTCCGAATAACTTCGATCTATATATTGTGTCTTATCGTTTACGCATACAATATATTGTTGTTTTAATGTTCCTGGCGTCTATATGAGTGTAATTATCAATCACTTTAATCAATTATCTGTCTCTTTAGCCTCTGGGAACTTCGGGATCTGCCGTTGATCCGCTTGATCTATGCCATATTTGCGGGCCATATCTGGTATTGATGGGGCTGTCTGCCTCTGTTCCTGCCCTCTCGGCTGTCCCATATTCCACCCATAATGCCTGTTTAAGATGCCCAATATACCAACTGGATTTCCCTTTCCAGACACTAAACGGACGCTTAAAGACTCCTCCCTTTCTGCGTTCAACTTTTTCGCTACCTCGGACGAACCACGCTCAACCGTACCCTCATTTAACCATTCATAAATAGTATCTACACTAATCCCTGTCAGTTTACTAAAACCCATAATAGAAACTTCTTTACTGTACTCATAACAGAAATTAATATATATATCACATATACTATTTAATAACTCCTTATCACTATAATCTATATTAGATTTACCATTGTATCTATAATTAGGGTTATTATCTGGTGTAGGTTTAAATACCTGTTTATATACATACAGTAAAACACTATTCCATCTACTCTGATCTATTTTATATAAATCCTCAGTTTTAAGATTGTGATCTATACAATAATTAGATATAGATTCCTCTATGCTGTCGCTATATACCTCCAGTTTATTCGCTGTTGTATCCATCGTCTGTATATCTGTATTTTGCATCTATCACACCTCGCTTTCTTCTGGATCTGGAATAAAAAAAGAAGCCCTGCATCACTGCAAGACCTCCCGAGTCCATTCTCACACCGCCGGGAATTGGGCGGATTTAATCGTATTAATTTATTTTATCTGTTAATCACAACAATACACCGCTATATATAGATTTGTCAATACTTTTTTACCATATTTGGTATTATATATAGTGCTAGACATAAAAATCCCCGGATTGCTCCGGGGTTATTTTTTATGCCGCTTTTGTGTAATCGATGATTGAAATTTCCTGCATTACTTTTTTAGCTGTATCAATAATCTTTTCGAGTCGTTCCACAACATCACCAGTATAAAAAATTTCATCACATTCAGAACATTTATAGCAAGGCACATTTCGAACGATAACAAGGCAATTCCCTAAATCAGTTACACTTGTTGTTGTGCTTTTCTCCATTCCTGCACCACATTTAAAACATTTCATATTAACGCCCCTTTCTGGTCTTATAATCCGGTTCCCATTGTTCCAAATTAGGATAATACGCCGTTATTAAATGTATAAAATTATTATCCATACTAACCACTATATGCAAATATCTATTGTTTATAGATATGCCTAATATCAAACAACTAGGGAATGGTTTATCATCTTCATATTGCTTTATTATTTCCCCTGTTTCTATACATTTTATAACGTCCTGCATTGTTATATTTCTTTCAATCAGCCTAATTCTTGCGTGTTCTGTTACTGCTATATTTTCCGGCTTGTTTATCTTTCTTAATTCGTCAATGTCAATCATTTCCCACCCTCCTTTCTTTCCCTTCTTCAACCGTCTTTATAAAAATCTATTATCGCGTATTTATCAATAGTCTATTTTCATGTATTTCTATTTGTTTCTATACTCCATAATCTGCCCTGGCTGACAGTTTAGCAATCTGCACAAATTGCATATAACCTCACAAGTCACATTTTCATTTTTAGTCAGCTTGGCTACCGTATTTGAATGTATTCCATTGTTTTTTAGCCACTGTTTATTCAGATCTTTTTTATCCATCAAAATCCACAACTTTGAGAAATCTATATAGCCATTTTCTCCATAATTAGCCACATTCAACACCTTCTTTCTTTATATATATGATAATAGATTTTTTTCTTTCCGTCAACGTCTATTTTTATGTACTATTTCCACAATTAATCGCTTCTTTTATTCGTCTATTTTTGTGTATTATACTAATTGCTTTTTCGTCTATTATCGTGTATTATAATGTCAACAAGAAAATAAAAGCCGGAACCGCAAAGCCTAGACAGCACATACGGAACCGGCACCAATCAAAAGAAAGGTAGGTACATTATATGACAACTTTAACACTTAATCAAGAGCTGAACGGTATCGAAATCAAATTTGATTGCAAGCCGATTTCCTCCACGCTAGAGAGCCTCAAAAAGAGCGGTTTCCGGTGGCACCGCCAGAAAAAATTTTGGTACGCAAAACAGACACCAGAACGCATTAAGTTGGCACAGTCAATCACAGATGGAAAAGAAATCAAAACAGTAACCACGAAAGAAAAGGCTGAAAAGAAAAATGTTTTTGGTGTAAAAGTCGGTGATATATTTTCCGCATCATGGGGATATGAACAGACAAATAACGATTTCTTTCAAGTGATTGCTCTTGTTGGCGAAAAATCTGTCAGAGTCCGGGAAGTAAATCCGCCGATCGTCAGACGGGATCCTGTTTCTGGGATGGCAGAAGATCGTGTTTATAAAATCACCGGAGAAATTCTTCCACCGTCTCCACATTCTGTTTTTATCAAAGATCAGGAGAAAGGCGATTTAAAACGTATTAAACCTGGATATTTTCAGGACGAAGAAGAAGCAAAAAACAATTGCTATTTTGACATTAGCAGCTATGCCAGCGCCTATAAATGCAACGGTGAAACAAAAAAAGTATATGAAAGCTGGTATTATTAAAAGCTAAAAGAATGGAGGAAATAACAATGATGAAACATATTGAAAAAGTCGGAAATATTGACGTATTTGCAGAAAAGAACGCTGAGAGAGATTACACAATCATTTTTATAAATGGGGCGGATATTATAGCGCAGGAAGTATATTTTACAGACAAATTCAACAAGGCTGTAGAGGATTTTTTTAAAAAATATTAGATATTTATACAGAAGAATGGTTATATATTAATGCTTCGGATTTAGAAAAATTGACAGATAACACCTATAAATCAGGCGAAAAAGATTATTTTTGTCGGATTGATGACACTAGATTTTTTAAACATTATCACAAATCCGTTGATGAGTTTGTAACCGATAAAAACGGGATGCGGATTATTGATAGATAGCCGAAACGCTCCGCTCTGGAGCGTCCGGGAAAGATGGCAACTTTTCCGCTGACGATGGCAAGCCAAAAAAGAAAGGTTAATAAGGTGAGAATATGAAAGAAATGTATATAACAACGATTGAAAAAGTAGATTCAGAAAACCACAGAAGCCCCATTATTATTCATGACAGCTGGGAATGGTATTTCGCTGAGTTTAATAATTGGGAGCAGTTGCAGGCATTTCTTGATTTTGCAGGACTTGAAATTAAATTAGAGGAAGAAAAACCTTATTCTAAACCAGAATGTGGAATCTGGAGAAAATACAGCGTAAACAGAAAATTGGACGATTCACACAACGGCGGCTTTTGGAAATTATCCGATTTGCCTGAAGGTGTAAAAAAGATAAAAGGATATTCTAACGGCTCTATCGTTGATTGCTATGTTCTAAACGATGGGGAAACCCTCCATGTATACCGGCCAAACCCGAACGCAAAAGAAGTATATAAACCGTTGTCAATAGAAGAACATATAAAATATAAGCGTGATCATGGAGTGATTTAAAACTAACCGCCGCAGAAGATGCCAGCGAGAAAGGAGAAGTATATGACAGTATCAGAATTATCTTTTGAACAGATGGAAGAATTAAAACAAAATTATTTAATTAATCATCTTTTGGAAGTTGAGGACAGAAGCGCAAGCTATGAGGAAATCGCAAGCGCAGCGGAAATTGTTCCAGACAATATTACTGGAGTTATTGCATCGGCTGCCTTTAATAAAAAAACAGGAAGTAATAGTGTGAAAAAATTAAAATGGTATTTTAAAAACGGGGCATGTTATGAGGAATATTCTGTATTATATCAAGACGGGGAAGATATACTTGTCCAAAATGATAATACTAAAAAATATAGTTTTGGTCTTGTTTGTGACTTCGGATCGCTTTATGGTTTTCCTGTCAATCAGTCCTGCTTAAATCTCAGTGAATTAAAATCTCAGCTTTCGATGTTTATAGAAATAGCACGAAAGCATAATGACGTTAATAAAACTGTGCATGTGTGGGAAAATATGCTAAAAACTGTATAATCCCGCTTATGTGGGATAGCCGTTTGATTTTTCTCTGGTTGCAGGGGTTCCCAACACAAGCCGGATATTTTAGAAAATGGAGGTAAAAAATGTTTATTTATAAAAAATATCACTTTGAACCACACGGTCAGATTCTCCCTAAAATGAGCTTTACCGATATTTCAAAAAAATTAAAAAGTGACAAAAAATTAAATTTCAATAAGTACAAGGGCGGCAATGGCTGGAGTTATGAAGAATTTTATAAAAAATCATCGGATAAAGAAGCGGATTTATTTCTATGCTTAGAAAATGGATTGATTTATATCCCCGGAGAAAATGAATTGTTTCTTTACATTGGTTAGATGCGCCGGCACAAGCCGGATTTTAAGAAATGGAGGACAAAACAATGTTATACATTTTAAAAGGATATGTAAAAAAAGAAACCGGATGCAACATAATGCAAGCATACAAAACAAAAACAGCAGCAAAGAAAAGATATAATAAAATGATTGAAAGCGGATGTTATGAACTTGTCGAAATATTGGAAAAAGAAAACAAATAGGCACTCCGGAGCCATTGCTCCGGGATTGCTTGCAATAGTGAGGAGATAGAAAACATGACCGGAAAAATGTTAAGTATAAAAATTTTTGTCACAGGCGCAAATCTGGAGAAGCTGGAAAAGATCAGGCAATACCTGAACAGTCAAAGCGACGTTAAAAGCGGCGATGTTGACCACTGGACAAAATCGGAAGTTTATCAGCTACTTTTTAACGATGCGATCGAAAACTTCAAATTTTAGGCAGGATCTCTCCTGCCTTTTTCCCGTACGCTGGTGTTTTTTGTCCGGTTCATTTCTGGCGGCATGGTTCCCCAAGTGCTTATTTGCCCTTTTAAAGCGTTTTATATCGTTCCTGGTAAAGTTAGGATTGCGATATAAAAGACTAATTTATGCTGATACAAAAGGCTACAGGCGCATAATCTAGCACTAGATCCACCCGAATCATTTCAAGAAATTGTCAGAAAAAGGACGTCAGAACGAATAATTGTTCCAGCGTCCAGATTTTTGCCCTTTTCAAAATAGGGTGTGATCTTTTTTTGGGAAAATTTTCCTAGTAATCTGAAAAAAGTGATCTAAAAAGGCGTCAAATTTAAGATCTTAATTTTTATAAACATTTGGATATTATTTTTTGGCAATTCTATCAAAGTAGCTTCTAACCTCATTTCTAGTTTTTAAGGTATAATTTTTATCTGGCTCTTCAAAAATTTTACGTAGCACTCTTCTTACATACCCATCTACTCTTTGCGATAACTCTTTTAGTTCTTCCTCTGAATGGTGCTTCACAAATTTAATATAATCACCATGTGAAAAATCCGATCTTATTCCAAAAGCATCCTGCATATCGTTTTTAATTGTCGACTCATCACTACCATTTTCAATATATGCTGCCGTAATATTTTTTATATTAACTCTATGTTTTTCTTGTATAGCAAATAAACATTCTAGCACAGAACAGTACTTTTCTATTTTTTCTACAACATATCCAGATTTTCTTGCGCGCTGCAAAAACACAAGAGCCCTACAAAAGCTTTTACTTTCAGGATCTAAAAATCCCTCAACATTCAACGCTCCTCTCCCTCCAACAAATCCATCATTACTCAAATTATTAAATTTTTTTGAAATGTTTTTTGGATTTTCTTTCTTCTGAAGCATGTATTCATAAATCTTAGGGGTTAAGTTTATAGCTTCATTCAACTCTTCGACATTGAATTTTTCAGAAAAAATTTCACCATTACTGAATGTATAGATATTTTCTATGTTATTTCTCACACTATACGCATTAAAATAATTAAACTGGTACAGTACCGTTGAGGTAACGCAACAATCTTTCACCATCCAACATGCCACGGAAAAAGCTATTGAAACAGCTTGGAAACTATAATTTATTTTTCGATAAAATGCATCAAAGACTTTTAATAATCTTTTATCTGGTGGGGCTTGGATTTCCGCTTCTCCTGATGGTAGTAAGAAACAAATAACAGGAATCTCTTTCATATTTTCAAATGCAATATTGCCAAAGTCTTCTTTAAATTTCATTTTTCCCAAGAGTTTATATATATTCAAATTAAAAATTTTTCCCGCCTTAAAACTAGCAGAAGACTTTACTTCATTACAAGGAAATATTATGCTTCCGTACATCTCAGGAAAATTTTCTACGTTTTGAGACAATATTTTTTCAACATGGATATCGTACTCACCTCTCTCAATAACTATATTATCCAACTTACTTATTACTATATTCATAAATCCTCCTCATATTTTTTAATCATACCACAAAACAAACCGACGTACCACTCGATACGCCGATTTTACCTTATACCCATATTCTTATTTTCTGATCTGTTTCTTCATATTCTGTTCCCCACACTTCCTTGTAAGATACTCATCTACTTTTTCTCTTTTTTGTGGTTCCTTCTGGGTTCGATCAGCATCCATCATTCTCACTCCTCTCCTTTCTCTGGGCGGTATGGCTCAGGTCTTTCTTTCCATGCGATTACCAAATCGTCCATTATCTTAGGACTTTGATTATACCAATGCCCCTTAAAAAACGAATAGTAGCGTGTATCAGTAACCCCTCCTAAATCTACAGTTACAGGATATACATAGGCATCTCGTGTTATTGGATTTACCGCGTTTCCTTCCGGGCAGCCGCTCCTCCACCGGAATCCAGCCGTCATTGGTAAGGACATTTGTGTCCTTACCATCATTCATGCGACTGCCGATGATGTCTTTGACTCTGCTCATTCGTATATATCCGTCTACTTCCATGCTCCCGCAATAAATAGGTGCGTCTTCTTGTCTTGTCGCTTCTTCTATCTCTTCCAGAATCTTCTCTAACATGTCAGTCCTCCTAATATCTCTGTCCGCATTCATCGCAGAATCGGCTCCACGGAAATGCCTTGCTACCGCATATCGGACAAACCATTCCATCTTCTGTTTGCACGGGTTTCTTCGCCGTATCCCGCTCTTTCAGTTTCTGCACCTCCTCCGGGGTGAGTCCAGTGTCCTCGTATTTCTTTAACGCCCAGTAAATAGTCATTGCTTCTTTCCGTACTTCTCGGGCGTCAATGATGGCTCTTCTTAATCCGCCGTCTATCTTCTCATCTGGTATTGTTAATCTCTCCATCTCTGATCTCCTTTCGTTTGTTCTGTTTTTAGGCAACAAAAAACCAACCACAGAATATTGATGGTTGGTTTTGACTAAATATGAGCCTCTTTTTTTAGTCGATTATAAGGAACAGCGTCCCGGGAAACAATTATCCTTTCATACTGCATTTGCATTGTTTGGAAATATAATGTAGAACTCCTTAGAAAAATTGGTTTTTCCGCTAACTCCTCTTCTTTAACTGAAACATTCTCCTCATAATATGTTTTAAACAAATCACTTAAGAACTTTTTGAGTTCCTCTTGCTGTTTGCCAATGGAAATAATGTTCGCGTAATAATTGTTTAATGCGATTATCTCATTATAATCCATTCTTTTAACAAATAACTGTTTATACTGATCCCATTTGCTATCTTCAAGCACATCCTCTGACTGCCAAATTTTTTCTAAGTCAAATCTAGATATATCTGTACCTACCGCTCTCATCAAGGAGTCTACTCTCTTGTTCATGCTGTCTATTTGCATTACAATCATGCGCGCCGCATTTCTTCTTTCATCTCTCTTTTGAAGAAAATATATAATGGCCGTAACGGCTACTGTTATTATCAAGATTAAAGATTGAGTATATCCTTCTCCTAGTATTTCTAAAAATATTTGCATAATTGTCACCTCGGAGTTATTATACCACTCCAACCATCAATATTCAATTATCAAGGTACAAATCTCTTCTCAGAACAGCGACAACTGCTCCGCATCATACTTATTTCGTTTCGTTGTCAGTTTCTCTCCCTGCTGCCTTAGCCTTTTTACCCGCTCTTTTTGCTGTAAATTTGCCATATAATCGTCTGAAACCTCCGGCGGTGTCGGAAGATAGTATTCATCGGGAAACGGCAAAGCGGCTTGAAAGCACATCTCCTCTATCTGGTACTTATCAGAAATGATATGATTCCGAGTCAAATTCATATTGACACCATCCGGCCAGAACGGGTCTTGCCCGCCGTTTTCGTTCAGATAAATCCAGTGTGCGATTTCCCGTCTGATATCCTTACACAGCCCCTGTATTTCTTGCTCTGGTGTTTTTCTCTTAGCCATCAAATCCCTCCAACATCAAATATGCTCATCTGTCTTTTATCCCAATCCACATACCGGTCTTCCCACTCGACACCGATGTAGTCCAGCACCTTGCCCCATCCGAACTTCTCTCCTGTTTCCGGATCCGTGCAGCACCTATACATCCAAAACTCCCACTCTTTTTCATTCCTCTCCCGAAGCTGGTCAAATCTGTGTGGACGTTTTTCCATATGAATCCCGAAACCACACATACTGCATCCAGTCCTTTGCGCTCCTGTTGTGTATAAGGTGCCGTCTGACTTCCGTTCTATTTTCCCGTAGATCTCCGGTACTGGTACATCCAGATCGACCGCCAGCTGCAAAAGATCCTGCCGGAGAAATGGGGCAAATGGGGCGCTTCGGATCACCGTCTTTCCAAAGTAATTACAGCCATGATCAATAAGCGCCTCTTCTCTCTGCCCTCCTTCTGATGCCATCAACCCAAGAAATGGCGCACTGTGATGCTCTTTCGCCCACTTGTCACACGGTTCCTCTTTCAGGAACTGGCAGCACTTATTTGACACCTTGAATGGAGCGATCTTATAATTCACATTCTCATTCTCATTTTCATACCCTGCAAACAATTCAAGCCATTTCTGAGGTAACTTCATCCTGCTGTTCTTTGCAAAGTGCCCCTGCTCCCCACATTCTCCTGTAATAATCGCATGTCGCACCGTTTTATTCTTTTCGGTTGGATTCTGGAGCGTGTCAATCCTGCCCGCGATCTTCTTGCTGATCACCGGAAATCCAAATTCATTGATGATCTCTATTTTCGATTTTATTGGCTTGATCGGGATGATCCCTAACTCCTTATGTACTTTCTGGATACTCCTGTCCTCCAGGGTGGTCACGGAAATGGCCGGAACATCTATTCCTATCTTCCTCAAAAAGACCAGTAATGTAATACTGTCAAGCCCTCCCACACTTACATGTGCCTCCATGTCCAGATCATACAGCTTTTCTACAAATTCGATTGCCCGAAGTTCTGCCCTTTTCACTTTGATTTCATAAGGCAGGTTTTGCATCGCAGTAAACTGCATCTTCTTTCTTTTCTTCTTTTCTTTCCACTCTTCCGTGGTCATCTCTTTATCCATCTTCTCAAGAAGCCCGGTATACCCTTGCCCCGGCCGGAGGCTGGCTCCTTTCGTATTTTTGATAATCTACATTCTAAGAAATCCCTATTATTTTGGCTCTGCGTTCCATTTCTTTCTGATATTTAGCATTTAATCCTGTCTTATTGATTGTTGCGCAGGTTGAAATCCACTGTAGTCGAAATCTCTCAAAATCCTCCAAGGATTCAAAATACCTTTTGATCAGTTCCGTTGAAATCACATTTCTTCGTTCCTTCCTGCAAACTTTTTATTCTCTCAATCTGCCTGTCCAGTTTTTGCTCAACGATCTTCGACAATTCTTCATCTCCTACACCAAGAAGGTATTTTATCTGTTCAAGCATTATAGTTACATCTGCAATTTCTTCTACTATGTCGTCTCTCCGTTCAAGAGCCGACCAGTCGATAGCCCCAATGTTTTTCCGCCAGTCCTTGTTAATCGCCACGGTCAGCTCTGCCATTTCTTCGATAAGCTGTCGACTCTGCGGTTCGTATCCGTAATGATCAGCTATGTATTGTATTTTCTGCTCTGTTGTCATATTGTCACCTCATCATCTTCTGGCATCTGGAACACCGGGACATAATCATAAGCACCTTCATGGTACGTTTCTTCGTATTTATTCCCCTCATATGCATCACAGATCATATCCAGCACCTTAATCGCTTTCTCTCTGGTTGAATATCTGCCGACTATTGATTGAGTCGCTTCATGTACAGTTGCAAAAATATTCTTATTGGCAGAAATAGAACCATTAAGCATAACACTGAACGCAAACTCTCCCACTGGAATCAACTGTACTTTATTCTGACTTCTGATTAACATTTAATTCACCTCAATCCCATACTCTTCTTTCAGCACACCGATAAAATCATTCACACTCTCTACATAACCACTGTTATACGCTTCCAACTGCTTTTGAGACTCATCTATGAATTTCTCTAGTTGTTCCGGTGTAAAATCGAACTTATCCGCAAGCACCATAAGCGATATAATCAGATTCGCTTTACCTGCCGCACTAATCAGCATATTTTCTTTTCTCTGCTGTGTTAACCTCGCTAACGCCGGATTCATTCCTTTTCTCGGTATCATTTCTCACTTCGCCTCCTATCCTTGTGAACTCTGTCTAATGCATTTGTGATTCCAATGGCAAATTCACGGGCATACGGTGTTTTGTATTTTCTGTAAAATTCATCTGTCTTACCGATAACCTCTTGCCAATACTCATCCGTATCTTCCGGCTCCCATATCTCCTGCGCAAGTTTCCAGAAATCTTGAAACATCTGCCATTCTTCAGATCCTTTTACAATCTTCTTTCCTGCCATATTACTTAAACGGACAATCATCATCATTGACTCTTGCCCACTCCTGTGCCTCCTTTACAGATTCTTCGGATTCAACAAATTGCATCAAATCACCGTCAAACCTTAATATCTCTTTTCCTGGTCTTCCCTGCCGATTCTTTTCTACCTTGCATCCCTTTTTTGAATTATCGTCTTGGGATATATTCCAGAGAAGCATAATTACACTCGCATCCTGCTCAATGTCTCCAGCCTCCCTAAGTTCTGCCATTGTCGGCTCTTTCGTCTCACGGGCCTCAGATACACGGTTAAGCTGTGACAGTGCAATGATCGGAATATTTAGCTCCATTGCCAGAGCCTTGATTGCCTTAGAAATAGATCCAACCTCCGCATACCGATTTCCCCGGTAAGACTTGTCCGCTTTCAAAAGTTGCAGATAATCGATTATGATAATGTCATATCCCATGTGTCTGCTTTCAGATCGGATCTCACTCATCGCCTTACTACCTGTGGTAATCACGATACTGTCACGCTTCATAAGCTCCTCATTTGCCCTGTCAAACCGCTCTTTCTCGTCACCAAGGAATTTCTTCGCCCTCCGTAATCTCGTCAGCCTAATTCCACTCTGCGCCACAATAAAACGCTCATACACCTGTTTTTCCTGCATTTCCAGATTGTAAAATCCGATTCGTTTCCCACGTGCCGCCATGTTCGAGGTAATCTGCGTAACCAAAGCAGACTTCCCCACTCCGGGACGTGCTCCGATCACAATCATGTCTCCACCTTCCAGGCCTCCTAGAAGATCATCCAGCTTAGAAAAACCAACGTACATCCGCTTATCTTCTCTGTCGCAAAAGTACTTGTCCTTGTTTTCTGCGACGATCTCCGGCAATGATTTTGATAAGACCTGTTCTCCTGCCTGTAACGCTTCTAAGTCCCGGATCAGATCTGCGATCTGAAGATCAATCTGTCCAGCGTCCGGAACCATTCTTTGTATCGTTTCTCTAAGTCTTCGTGTCTTATAATCCCTCAGAAGCACATTTGCATGGCTTTTGATTGTCGCACTCGTCAAAGTGTTAGAGACACATGCTTTTATAGCATCTTGGACAACATATTCCGGGTAAGATCCACTAGCAAGTCTCTGTAGCAGGACCGCAATCGTTACTTCCCGGTGGTTATCGTATCCACGAAGAAATTCCAGATACATCCGACCCAGCAACTCCGAAGTAAACATTTCCGGCGAAATCATGAAATAAATTTCAGAGACGCTGTTATTGTCCATCAACAGGGCGCCGATGATATTTTGCTCTTCCACATATCCCATCACGAATCCTCCCAATCCACATAGTCAAGAAGCTGCCGACCCATCAGAGTGTCAAAATTCTTCCAGTACTGGTAATCATCCTGTCCGGCTTCTTCCTGCTGTCTTACATACTTTTGCACCGCCTTGTAGATCTGCCGGTTGGTCAGCTTGTACTTCTTTCCGCCTACATCCTTGCCTTTACCAACCCACAACTTGTAATTGGCAAACGCAACCGTCCTTCCACGCTTTTTTGGGTAAATGCCGTATATAATCTCAAAATCACTACGAAGCTGTTCATCACGAGAAGCCTGTTTTTCCTGATCCTCATTTTCCGGTTCGTCGTCGTGCGGCTCTGCTGCACATATATTATTATTTGGTTTATTATATGGTTTATTATTTGGTATTGGTTCGCCCTTTTGGGACATTCCATTTGCCTTTTCGGAACTTTCCATTTGCCCTTTTGGCACAATGCATTTGCCCTCTTGGAGCAGTTCATACCCAGCCTCAGTAATGGCATACCATTTCGTCCGATCATAAGTGGAATTATTGTAGTTTCCACAGACAATAACCCCTTCTTCTTCCAGCTTTTCTAATGCGCCTCTGATCTGTTTATTGCTCATATAAGGGAACAGTTCTTCAAAAGCTTTCAGACTGTTGTAAGTCCAGTAGTATCCATCATGGAAATGCTTTTCATTTGCTCTGTTTTTCTCGATCCAGTAATACATATTTTGCAAGATGATCGCAGCATTGATTCCGTATTTTTCCGCTATGTTTATGTCAAAGTTATGTATCATGCCGTTTCCTCCTAATAATTTTTTTCGTCTAACAGAGCATTAAATTTATCCATTGCCTTTTGAGATACTTTGTTATGTTCTTTTCCGTTTTGAAGCGTTACCGTCAAGTGCTTATCTATGATGTGAGATAATTCCCTTGCCAGAGTTTTCTTTCCCTGTGCAATACCGTCTCTGTATCCCTTTGCGGGCCGGTATGCATCAATCTGGGTCTTTCCCTGTCCTTGCCCGCCGGCGGTCTTATTCCGAAGCTGGTAACCATGCTTAGCATACATCTTGATATAATGCTGTTCTTTTTCATCCAGTTCACTTTCTGGACAATTCATGAATCCGATCTTCCACCCACACAGATTGTCATCTGTATACCACCCGTGTTTTTTGATGGATAAATCAATGTGCTGATATCCCACCAGATGTTGTGCAATCCTTGTCAGAATGTGTTTTGCCTGTCCTATATATGCATATTTGATTCCATCTTCATCAGTTCGTGTAAGGAAGTAAATTCCACTGTCATCATTAAGTGTTGAATTGATAGAAAGAATAAACTGCTTATTGTGCTTCTCAGCCATCTTTGCCCTTGCGATATTGTTGTAAGTCATTTTCAATCACCGCCTTTATACACCCGCTTATTTGAGATGTATTCTTCTTCACGCCTTTGAACTTCGATCAAGCCCTTGAGTCTTTTCAACGCTCCTTTGTTATTATCGCTGTTTATAAATCCTGCAAGAATCTTGTATTCATCGCAAATATTTTTGTATCGTCTCCGTTCTTTTCGCTCGTTCTGGTATTTCGTAGCAAGGCGATTTCTCTCGTTCCGATCCTTTGCAAATTCAAACTTATGCGCCCAGTAAATGTGACGTTCCATCGAATCGTATTCCTCACATTTTTTCCTTGCGTTCTCATATACGGCTTTTGACTCTTCCAAGAAATCTACAAACTCCTGTGTTACGTCAGATGGTTTTCTGTATTGCCCATCCAAGTTTTTTCACCTTCTTTCTGCCAGAACCTTTGATTTCGTTCACCAAATCGCCACTCTAATTAAATGGCAGTTCTTCATCAATTCCATCCGGAATGTTCATAAATCCATCGCCAGACTCCGGAGCTGGTCCGTATGGTGATGGTCCTGCCTGAGTATTGCTCTGCTGCTTACTCTTACTCTCCGCAAATTCCTGTTCTTCCACAACAACATCAGTTGTGTAAACCTTCACTCCATCTCTATTCGTATAGCTTCCAGTCTGGATCCGTCCGCAGACAGTTATTTTCGTACCCTGTCGTAAATACTTTTCTGCAAATTCTCCCAGTTTCCCGAAAGCAATACAGTTAATGAAATCAGCAGTCTGATCCCCATCTCTTTTGAATCTGCGATCTACAGCAAGCGTATATCTTGCAATCGCTGTTGCTTTTTCTCCTTGCGAATATCTAATTTCCGGGTCTCTCGTGAGTCGTCCCATTAAAATTACTTTGTTCATTATATTCTCCTGTCCGCCTCCCACCGTTGGGGCAGGAGGCTCTTTCTATCTTGTTATGAAATGATTGTGAAATCCGAATAGTCCGCAAGCTCTACTTCCAGATATTCTTTGATTTTTTTCATGGCTACGTTCTCCCATGCGCCGCCGTCTGCTTCAAAGAGAGCGCATCTTACACCATCATCTGACTTCATTCGGAAAATGAACTCGCTCATCGGCTGCTCTACCTCATGGAATGTGCGGTATGGCTGTAATTTAACCGGATTCGGAACAATCGCATCTCCTTTAGACGCAATTCCTGTCTTTACAGTAGCTTTCTGTGAAATTCCATCATCACTGTACTGTGCCACAGATCCATCTTCTACAGTTCCAGCGAACTTTAATACCAACCCGCGTTCACTCGCTGGATTATCAAGGAATTTTGCCTGTAAGCCAATGCAAAAGCGTTCGTGATCGATAAATCTCCCGTATTCAAATTCCGGTAATCTAGCAACCACATCAACCAGATATTCTCTGATTCGCTCATTGTCGAGAGCTGAATAGAGTGATACTTTTGTTGGACTCTGTACATGAACGATCATCTTTTCATCCATCTTGTCAACCTGTGCTTTGATATAATCCACAAGGCTTGTCAGCGTATTCATTTGAATTGCCCGTGCTTTCGGATTATGGATGACCGGCTCCAGCTCTTTGTCTGAATATATAACACCGTCAATCTCCTGCACTTCCGGCTTTCTCAGCCCTACCACGTACTCAATCGCTTCTTTAATAATTCCTGCCATGATTTTATCCTCCTCTTATCTTGCCATTCTGATAACATTGTTGTCTTTGATTTCTCCTGTTTCTGTATCAACGGTCTTTCCGTCAACTACAGCTTCCTGCGGCTGCATATCTGAAAATGACATCTGCCCTTTGATTCCTGGGCCGTATTCCACAGCTTCCACTTCGCCTGTTTTGAGATTCTTTCCAAGAGAGAACTTTGTTTCTACTGGTTTAACCGGGGCAAGTTTTGTATCCACGGAAATCTCACAAGTAGAATCGTCTCTGTCCTCATTCTGTGTAAACGCCATTTTGATTGTCACAACACGCTTATTCTTCCAAGGAGTATTCGGGTCCTGCATATTGGCAAATACCTTCTGCAATGCCTGATTGGCTTTTTCCTGTAACGCTCCTCCTGCTACTTCCTGCAATTTCAATGTTTCCATATTTACTTTTCCTTTCTTTGAATTTTGATTTATATAAATTTGACCGGTCAAAATTGTTGTTATTTATCTCATTAAGTTTGCTAAATTAATCAATACCGCAAATGTGATCATCACAAAACACGATATAAGCATTGGGGTTGATTCCTTTTTTATCAGCGCATAAACGAGACAGCCAACCCACACAATGAACGAAACAATCCATAAAAAAACCAATATTGCAAAAATATAATCCATACTCCATCCTTAAAACGGATACAGACCGAGCTCTGCCTGAAATCCTTTTTCTGCTATCCACACATTCACATCACAATCAACAAGGCTGCTTATCTCTTTCCTGAACCTCTCCGGGTGGCTGTTTCCGCTACTTAAATGTAACAATCCTATACTTATAAGACTTGGGTTGTTAATCGTCTGTATGAGCCGTTTACACGTTTGTAATTCCATATGTCCATGAAGAACGTGTTCAAATTTTCCGTAGTCCTCAGCCCTGCTTAAATAATCTTCGCTGTAGTTACACTCGATCATGGCATGAGTGATATTCATGTTTGAAAAATTATAAGGACAATATTCTGCATCGGTGATAAACAGCAGGGTTTCTAATTCTTCGTGATTTATCAGCCATCCATCACATTCTGTTTCACTGTGCGGAACATGAAAAGGTATCACCGTAAATCCTCCCAGCTTCTTCTTTCGCATCCTTGGTAATGGAACCGTTTTCTCTCCAGTAACAGCAAGAACGTCACTCGACACTTCATCGCTTGCATAAACCTTGATGCCGGAATTTAGATAATCCTTGATTCTGCCGGAATGATCTTGATGGATATGTGACAATAAGCATCCGGCTACATTACCTACCTGAAAATCTATTGCCCGTTTCATTTCGATTCCTTTTACTCCGCATTCCAGAAGCAGGATTTCTCCCGCCCCTGAAATCAGCACATATCCGTTTCCGGAAGATCCGGAATTAATTACTTTCAGCTCCATATCATTTCTCCGGCATAATGAAGCATGGCGTGTTATAAAGACGTTCCCCGTCTTCCATTAATGGAAGCTCTTCGTACTCTTCGTGAATAATATTAAATACTTCCTGCGCCCGCTCATTGGTTTCGTATTCGCCCAACAGGTAATATCTTCCGCTCATATCATTGACAGGACGGCAGCATACTTTGTTATCATCTACAAAAACAACGATATGTTCATACGGAAAATCCATAAATGTCTGACTAATGACTCTCATTCTGCGTATCCTCCTTTGCAAAATCTGGTACTTCCACAGCCTCACACTCTGCCACCACATTTTCCTCAACGTCAAACGGCTGTGAGTTCTCATTCTCTCTGATTTCTTCCTGTGCATTTTTATATGTATCATCCATCTGAAGCAGAGAAGAACTTGCAATACTATTAAGGTTTTTCGGAAATTTCTTGATTGCATTATTCCGCATCTTACGGGTAAACATTGCCTCCGGCGTATCAAGCCATGCTGCGGAAATAAACGGTCTTGCCACCTCGCAATTCAGCATATCTTCCAGAGTTTCACACTTGCGGACCGCATCCAGAATTTCTTCTTTCTTCTGCTTGATCTTCTTTTTCTGCTCCGGTGTGGCTTTATATCTGTCTTTGCAGATATCGAATGTCTCATTCATCATGTTGTTACGGATATGAGCAATCAGATTAACTTTCACACTGTCTCTTTCTGAGATCAGGTACTCTACGTTTCCGTTCATTAATTCGACTGGATACACAACTCTCACAACTTTCTGAGACAATCCTTTTTCTTCCCATGACGGATGCTCCACATCAAGTCCCTTTCGTTTCGGATAGGTGAAATCATCGCCCTCTTTTACCAGCCATACCGGATGAACCCTTTTTACATCGTTCCCGAACTGACGGAGAAGAGCATCGTTTCCGTCGCCCTCAATCCCCATTTCAACGACTTTTTTCCATTCGCCATTGATCTGTTTGTTGCGCAACTGGAAATAAACCTCTCTCGGAACAGCATGTGCGTTCAGTTTCAGGCTTGCGCACTGCTCAACAATCTCTCTCAGGTTTGATGTATTCAGGTCGTTCATTGTTGCTTTATCCGTGTTCTGAACAAGCTGAAAAATACTGCTCATTGCTGACATAGCACATTTCTTTGAATATTCGTCAAATTCAACTCCGCACTTCTCAAAATCACGAGTAACAAGTCCTGTAATCGTATTTGTCCAAGTACTTAAAGCTGTAGTGAATTCCTGATTCTGAGCTACCTCTTTCTTTTCTTCTGCCATCTAATCTTCCTCCGCTTTCCCATCAATCTTTTTGAGCTTGTCCCGGAATGGAAGAACTTCTTCCTCCGGGACATTTGTATTGGTTACTACTGCCTGTGCTTTACCGATCATTACGACATCACCCGGCTTTACCACCACATCACTTTCAAATGTGTATTCCCTACCAGCCGGCTTGTCTGCTTTGATGTATCTTGCCTTAATCAGCATCATGGTGCATACCTCTGAGAAGAACAGCGGCTAAAATCGCACTTGCCAAATCAGGATTAACTTTCTGTTCTTTCTTACACTCGCCCTGCTTTTCACTTCCAGATTTCTCCCGTTCATTTTTAATAGTCACATCAACTAAGTTCTTTATCGCACACTCGGCCCTTACTTCGCCAATACTTTCTACCATAGAAAGATAAACGCCTCTAACAACATTATGAAAATCGTTCAGTATATCCATTCCTGTTCCCTCAACAGTCGTTGTCATGCTATCTACTTTAATCATCTATCTGTCCTCACTTTCTACCCTTAATTCCTTGTCACCAGTCACCACCAGATGAATCATCTGTGCGTCCATCTCTGGAAAGTTCTCCTCATTAACCGACTCGCTGTTGTCAATGAAGACTGGACAACTGATACCGTACAAATCAGACAGCGAACGGATAATATCCAGACCGGCTACAATGCGATGTCCGTTGTTCAGAGAAGAAAATGGTACGCCGTCCACGGTACACTCACATGTTTCTTTCAGTCCACCGTTGTTTTGGTCTTCAAAAAGACGGAAAGATACAATCTGGAACTTGTCATTAATCGCCGTAGAGATTCGCTCCATCTTCGCCCGGATGAAATCTTCTGTCAGGTCAATCATCTGCTCCTGCTCCGCAATTTTCTGCCCGACCGCTTTCTGCTCTTCTTCCAGTTCAGCGATACGGGCATTGACTTTGGTATTATCTGCCGCCTTGATTTTCGCTTCGATTTCAGTGATTTCATTCCTCAACACGGCTTTCTTCGCTTCTAACTCTGTCTTCCCAAAGGATTCTTTGCTTAACTCTGCAATCTGCTCTTCAATGGAAGTAATCTGTTTCTGAAGCTCAATGTAATCCTCGTTCTCGGAGACATCAGCAACAGACGGGATTTTTTCAAGTTCTGTCCGCAACTTCGCACATTTGTCTTTTTTCTGAACATACTCATCATTGAGAATGTGAATTTTAGACAGCGTTTCTTCCGCCTTTTTTCCATACTCCTTCTCATCGTCAGCGGCTTTCTGCCCTGCTTCAACAATTCGTTTCAGCTCCGAGTCTTTCCTGCTTTCAAAATCTGCCTTGTCTTTCTCGTACTTTGACTTATGAGCTTCACACCGTGCTTCATAATCAGTCTTGGCACGCCTACACCGCTCCTCATAGTCATAAATCCGTTTATTCCTCACTTCGTCTGGTAAGTCTTGTCCACAAGTCGGACAAATCAAATCAGACTCTTTTAACGGCTCCGGCTCAACATACGGGGCAAGTGGCTGAAATTCTGGAAATACCTTTGCCTTTTCCTTCCTCCACTCATCAAGAAGACGATTCTTTTCTTTCGCACTGAATTCTCTCTTGCTGATATATCCATCACGTTCGGACTCCATATCAGCGAGCTGTGACCGTAACTTTCTATACTCATTTTCCGCTTCATCAACTTTCGCCCTTGCTACACCACGCTTTTTCGACAGTTCTTCATTCGCCGCATTCTGGATCTCGCTCAACTTGATTTTACTGTCCATCACCTGTTGCCGAAGTCCGTTGATCTCTTCCAGTTTGTCTACCCCTCCAGAGATCTCATCCTCAACCTTTTTAAGGGCAACCTCTTTTGCCGTCTTTTCTACCTCCAGAGCACCAATGTTCGCAGTCACAAGCTGTTTTGATACTTCGTCGATTCTTGCCGGAATCTCAACCATTTCTTTGTTCAGCGCCGATTTAGCCTTGTTGTACTTTTTCAGAATGTCATCCGTGCTGGCAATCTTAAGCTCTGGAATAAGCCTTGCGAACTGTTCTCCGAACTGCTGTGCAATCTCTACATCCGAGAAATCACCGACAAATCGCATCAGCATTTCTCTCTGTTCTTTCCACGGTAGAGCGTTGAAAGCGTTCGGATTTGTCACGAGATTGAAAATGTTCTCGTTGATAATCCCAGAAATGAACTCTTTAAACTCCTTCTCACTCTTCGGATAACCGTTAATTTCGAACTCATTGACATTTCCCTGAAATTCCGTGGTATTCGTCCCACGCTTCTTTACCCATTTCTGCTTCTGTGTCTTTTTCAGAACGTATTCTTCATCATCTACACAGATTGTTGCTTCTACGCTGATTTCCACGTTGTCAATCCTTTTGCCTGCTTGATCCATTGGACGTATATCAAACTTCACATTACCAAGAGAATCTTTTCCAAAGAGAAGCCATGTAAAAGCATCAAATACAGTGGTCTTTCCCGTCGCATTTGCTCCGCTGATCCGCGTCATGTCCCCGAAGCTAAGCATCCTATCCTTACATCCTTTGAAATTTTGCATATGTATTTTCAACAATTTAATGTTTTTCATTTACATCCTCCATGTTCTTCCTTATAATGAAATTGGGTTTTTAGATTAGTCCTCTCTTAGCAGAGGGCTTTTCTTTTTCTGTCGATAATTTTCATTTCGGCCGGCTCTGCCTTTTCTACGATATATAAATATTCATTGTTTTCGTAGTGACACATCCATTCATCAGGATTCAATCCGACCTCCCTGACCAGTTTCTTCTGGTCTCTATTCAACTTTTTCGGCTGTTTCATGCTTCTCCTTTCTGTGCTATCGTATCGCTTATACACTCTTTTTCATGCCCTGCAGCCGGTGTCTCCGGCGCAGTTCCCTCATCTGGAGATAATGCTTCTCCCTGTCTTTCACACAGTCATACAACATGTACGCTACAACCGTCATATCCAGCGCGATCCCGAACGCCATAAAAAACTCTGCCGTTGAGATAATGTTCTGGCTGTAACTGTCAGCGGATCCGGCCATCACCAGTACGGCAATTCCCCCGACCACTGCACAGATGTCTTTCAAGATCCGGTATTTCCGCAGTTTTCTTCGATGCATCGTTATCACCTCCCTATTTCTTTTTTCTTTCACGGCATATGACCTCCTCTACCGTCTTTTCTCCATTCCACTCAAATCCAGTCTCCTCATATAGCTTTTTCGGTGAAACGAAGTAGCTTATTCTTCCTTTCCTAGAATCCATCTCAGAAATCTGTGTTATCTGCTTCCCGTTTCTTGTTGCAAATCCTATCGAAAGATATCCGCTTATTAATCCGGCCCGGACCCAACAGGCATCTTTTCCGTAGACATAAGCCACTATAGGAATGGGGACTTTTCCAGTACATACCATTTTTTCACCCCCCCCCTCATTTGTTTGTAATAAATAATCCAGCAACTTGTCTTTTAGTTTTGTATTCCTGTTCCCTTGCCTTTCTCCTCCTTCTTCCCTTTCTGTGATTTCTTTGGTATAATTTTCCTATCAAATGATGAAAGGAATGATTAATATGAAAAATTATTTAATAAAAAAAGCCTCCGTTTTCGGAAATTTTTCAAATAATTACAAAAAGCCTTCCGTATGTCCGCATTGTGGTTTTGGAACAGATGCTCCATTCTACAAAAAAGACGTGTATTCTTTTAATGGACACTATTTATTTGTTGCTACTTGCACCTGTACCTCTTGTGGAAAGCATTTTTTATTTTTCTGTGAATATGATTCTGATAAAAACGACTATGAACCTGTCATTTATCCAAGCATAACTTTTGCACCATATTCAAACAAAATTTTAGAGAAAATATCTGCTCGTTTTATTGACATGTATAATCAGGCTTTACAATCGGAGTTCAATAAAAACTTAGAATTAGCAGCTATTGGATATCGTTCAGCTCTTGAAATTTTAGTCAAAGACTACGCAATAAAAGAACTTGGACAAAATCCAAAAGAAGTTATTTCAAAAAAACTTTGTCCTGCTATCGGAGCATACTTAAATCAGGAAGACCTTGTTAAAACTGCGGATGTTGTTCGCATTCTCGGCAACGACTACACGCACTATGAACGAAAATATCCACAGCATGACTTTGAACTTCTTAAGGGGTATATGGAAATTTTCCTTAAGCAAATTGAAGTTCAATACATGATCAAACATCCCCCTGTGTCACGGACTCCGTAATGCAGGGGTCATTTTCTGCGAGTAGGTTTCCTTCAAAATCCCAGTATTGTGTGACTATCCTGCATAAATCATCTAATGTCCCTTCGCCTCTCATAGATTCTGTCTTAATGACCTGAATCACTTGCGCTGAATCTGTTCCTCTCGGTCTTGTCACCTCTACTCCACCTCCTTCTTGTCTGGATCATCCGTTTGGAACAGATAATCCAATGTCTTATCGGGAAAAGCTTTTTTCTTGATTTCCACGCATTCTTTCAATGACAATGTGCTTTTCCCATTCAATTTGAATGATAATGTGGTAGGTGTAATACCTAACATATCTGCCAACTTTGTTTGAGTTATTTTCGATCTTGCCATTTCTGCTTCTAAATTTGGAAACACTTCCTCACTTCCTCTCTCGATTTTTCGTGATTATATTTTAAAGTATATATGATTTTTCGTGATTGTCAATACCGTTTCTCTATTTTTCGAGAATTATTTTTTTAAATAAATTATTTTATATTGATTTTTCGAGATTTTAATGATATTATCGAATCATAGACAAATAGGAAGGAGGGCGACACCTGATGAATGAACTTGAGTCAAATTTGAAAGCGCTTATCATACAAGAATATGGAAGTTTGAAGAAATTCACTGAAATAATTGACATGCCTTGGACCACGCTCAACAGCATACTTAACCGCGGCGTTGCCAATTCAAATATTACAAATGTTCTAAAAATAACACGTGAACTTGGATTGGATGCCGAAAAACTAGTTGATGGCGAAATATGTAAAAGTGTGTCTGCACCACCTACTACTCTCGCCGCTCACTTCGATGGCGAGGAATATACAGAGGAAGAGCTGAAAGAAATCAAGCAATTTGCAGAGTTTGTAAAGAATCGAAAGAGAGAGTCCTGATTATTGGACTGTATAACTGATATACTACAGCGGGAGGTGTTTACTATGAACTCATTTGAGCGTCTGGAAGACGAAGCCTGCAAGGACGGTATAGATGTTTTCTTATGGAAATTCCAAAGTGAAAGAATCAAAGGTCTATATAGTGATGGAATCATAGGAATAAATGAAAGATTGGAAACATCGGTCGAAAAAACCTGTACGCTCGCCGAGGAGCTTGGACACCATCATACATCTGTTGGGAACATCATTGATATGGAAAATGTTTCAAATCGGAAGCAAGAACGACAGGCTCGTCTGTGGGGATATAACAAGCTGATCGGGCTGACTGGGATCGTCAACGCTTTTGAATCGGGATGCCAGTCAGCATATGAGACTGCTGAATTTTTAGAAGTAACAGTAGAATATTTACAAGAATGCATCGACTGCTATCGTGATAAGTACGGTATTTGTACCGAAATAGATAATTACATAATTTATTTTATTCCGAAGCTGGCAGTCATGGAAAAAGTATAACCGCATAAGCGATTATATAATAGGTTTGGGTTTTCTCGGAAAAGAGAAAGAGAGGAATAGAAAATGAAGAAGAAAATTGTTGCAATGATGTTAGCCGTGTCTATGTCACTGACCTTTGCGGCATGTGGAAAGTCTGAGAAAAATAACTCGAACACAGAACAGGTAGAAAAGAATGAAACAAAAGAAAATGCTAAAGGTGTAACAGGAGTTGAAGTACAGAAAGATAAATCTGAAAAATATGGAATAATAAATGATTTTGATTACAATATTTCAGGTGATACTGTTGTTTTACATGGATATGATGGAAAATGTAAAGTCCTTGAAATAAAGCCGTCATATGAAATTGACGGGAAAACATATAATACTGATTTATCCGATTTCCAAGTAGGAATTGGAAACAAGTATGTGGAATCTATAATATTTTGCGATGGAATTACTCAAATATATGAATCCGTTTTTAACTCATCCCATGTAAAATCTGTGTATTTCCCGAAAACGATGAGCAATGTTTCTGATAATTCGTTATCGTACTTACACCCAAAGAATGGAGAAAAAATCAAGATTTATTATGAGGGAACACAAGAAGAATGGGGAAAAATATTTACGGAATACAAAAGAACAAAGGTAGCGGATTCTGAGTTTGGAGAAGAAATGGGAACTGCCATAGCGGATAAGGTAAATGAAATGATTGGAAGTAAATACGATAGCTCTTTATTTGAATACTTCTTTTCTTCTACTTCTGACATCCTAAAAAAATAATGAATTGAGGTGGTACATATGAAGTGTCCAAAATGCAAAAGCAGTAATGTAGAGTCCGTAATTTTGCATGAGAACGGCGGGATATTCACACGACACTTGTGTCATAATTGCGGGCATAGCTGGTTGACTGGAACAGGCAACTCATTAAGACCGATAAAGAAATTTCTCAAATTTATTTTTTGTTTTGTACTTATATGGATAATACTAATGATTTTTTTAATGAAAGGGTGCTATGACGATCAAAAAGAGCGTGGAATTGTTTCTTATGGATATAGTCAAGAAATGCATATATAAATAAAAACCGCCCCGGCGCTACCAACACCAGAGCGGGATACATATCCGAAGATATGCACATATCAATCTCAAAAATATTGTATCATCTTCGGGCAGCCACCGCAAGCGGAACACATGTTCTTGCTGGCTGTTGTTTTTATACCCAAAATCTGAAAGGAGATGATTTTATGGCACTGATCCAATGTCCGGAATGTGAATTACAGGTAAGCGATAGGGCGTTGTCATGTCCTCACTGTGGATATCCGCTAAACGAAAAAGATCAAACAAAAGGTCGAGGAAAAGCAAAGCCAAAACGAAAAAGGCTTCCAAACGGATTCGGAAGTATCACTGAAATCAAAGGGAGAAATCTCAGAAATCCGTTTATGGCAAGAATATGCGTTGGAAAAAATCAATATGGTAGACCAGTGTTAAAGTTACTAAAACCAACCGCATATTTTCACACTTATAATGATGCGTATGCTGCTTTATTAGAATATAACAAGAATCCATACGACCTTGATTCCGATATGACAGTAAAAGAGCTATACGAAAAATGGACCGATGTATACCTAAAAAATTCATCAGAAGCATATGCAAGAACGGTATCTTCCGCATGGTCTTACTGTTCATCTGTGTATGATATGCGAGCGAAAGATTTACGGGCAAGACATATAAAGGGATGTATGGAAGAAGGATATCGAATTGAAACAAGAGGGAAGAAAAAAGGTGAAAAGATTTATGCAACCGCAGGAACTAAGTCAAGAATCAAGTCTTTATTTAATGTAATGCTAGATTACGCTTTGGAATATGAAATCGTTGATCGGAACTATGCACGAACATTCGATGTGTCAAATGATATTGTGGAAGAAATACAGACAGCCAAACGGAATCATATACCCTTTACAGATAAGGAAATGGAATCCTTATGGACAAATGTTGATAAGGTCAAATTTACTGACTGGATCATCATTCAATGTTACATGGGATGGAGGCCACAAGAACTTGCTACTCTCCGCTTGGATGAAGTGAATCTTGAAAAGTGGTATATGCAGGCAGGTATGAAAACTGATGCCGGAAAACAACGGATCGTTCCTATTCATTCCAAAATACGGAACTTGGTGAAACGGAACTATGAATTTGCATTATCTATTGGAAGTGAATATCTTTTGAATGACAAGGGACAGACACACGCAGGAATCTGGAAACTAACATATGACAAATATGCCAATCGTTTTAAAAAGGTAGTTTCCACACTGAAATTAAATCCTGAACATCGCCCTCACGATCCCAGAATAACATTCATTACTCGTGGCAAAAAAGCCTGCATGGATGAATACGCTTTAAAAGAAATGGCCGGACACTCGATACAGGATATTACTGAATCGGTCTATACCTTAAGGGATTTAGAGTGGCTACGGCAAGATATTGAAAAATTACCATAGCCACTCCGGTATACAAGTCTAGGTGTACAAATAATGTACAAATAGTATACAAATGAACGAGTATTTCCCGTTTTTTACTACTTTCACCAGCTTCTAAAAATCCCGTAAATCCGGCGTTTATTAGAATTTACCAGCCTTAGCGGCTTCCTCAATGGCAACTGAAAGCCCAGTATTTACGGCTATTTTAACATATAATATACAAACAATGCACAAATATATAACTACTTTTATATATTATTTGCTACGATGATGATACAATATTTTCCCTCCGGAGTCTACACCCCGGAGGGATTTTCTTTAGTTCTTCACGATCCGGATCTGTACCCGATCAATCCCGAT